>Ga0208694_1000739_pt1 | contig 45859 bp, 39 predicted proteins | sample AD_UKC078_MetaG_FD_184442 | JGI IMG/M metagenome (GOLD analysis project Ga0208694, IMG submission 184442) | Active sludge microbial communities of municipal wastewater-treating anaerobic digesters from USA - AD_UKC078_MetaG (SPAdes) (version 2) | ecosystem: Engineered > Bioreactor > Anaerobic >...
CAATTCAGCTGAAATGCCAGCTAATCCTTGCTTGGCAACCACCGCCGTAAAGCCAGCAAAAACCATAGAAATCATGGCGTAAATAACCCAGCGTTCCATTATATTTGCCCAGTCATCGTTATTTGTTGGCACTTGCATTCGTGAGCAGCAATTGTGCCGTTTCATGCAGTGCTTGTTCTAACTGTTGAATACGTTCATCCACACGATGAATAGCCAATTCAGCGCGCACATTCACTTCGTGATCAATTTCTGCGTCCAGCCTATCGCGTGCGCTCTGCCGATTTTGCGACATCATAATAATCGGTGCCTGAATCGCCGCCAGCATGGATAGCACTAAGTTCAAAAAAACATAAGGGTAAGGGTCAAACGCTTGGTGGCGGGGCCCGAGAATTTCGGTATTTAAAAAGGCCCACATCAGTAAGCTCACTAAGAAAATAATAATAAATGACCACGAACCTGCAACCTTGGCCACGGCATCAGCCGCGCGCTGGCCAAAAGTTCGGTAATCGATATATTCTTGATTAACGTCACGCACTTCTTCCATGTGCTCAATCATGTCGGCGATGATTTCACGCTCATCAATTGTCAGCGCATCCCAACTTTTTTGAGTGATTTTATGGAAGTGTTTTTTTGTAGAAGTTGTCATGATGATTTACCTGATAATGACTTAAAACTAATTGTATATCAGTGACTAACACTTTTAGTCGCTCGTTGTGGAAAAACTAAAATGCAGATGACCATAACGATTAAAATGGCTAAAGAGGCCGAGTAGCGGCTTAACGCTAAGCCACCATTGGCGATGGGCTTATCTAAAAAGTCGCCCAATACGGCCCCCAATGGGCGGGTGATAATAAATGCCGCCCAAAACAGCATGGTTTTAGATAAATTTGTCCAAAAATAAGCAGCCACGATTGCGGCCAATAACCCACCAAAAATAATCGCCGCGCCTAAGTAACCAAGCCCGGCGGTGTCTGCAGTCCAATCGCCCAACGCCGTCCCCAGCGTTTGAGAGAACATAATCGTGACCCAGTAAAACATTTCAGGTTTTGGCGTGTTAATTGACGAGACTGATACCGAGCCTAAAGTGGCAAACCAAATAGCCAGCGATGCCAGCAACAGAACCAACAAAAGCGCCGAGCCGCCTGTGTAACCGACGCCGAGCGAACGTGTGGCAAAATCTGCCAGCGTGGTACCTAACGTGGTGGTGGCAATAATGGTAGCCCAATATAAAAAAGGGTGAAGTTGTTTGGCCTTGATTTGCAGCGTCACCACCACAAAAAACAGCAGCGTGAAAATAAAACTGCTAACTAAGTATCCAAGATTCATCGACATGGAGAGTGCGTCACCCGCCGTTTCGCCAAGGGTAGTTGCCAAGATTTTAATCACCCAAAAGATGAAGGTAAGCTCGGGGACTTTAGAAAGAGATGTTCGATGGGTCACTGGCGTAGGGGCACCTTTACAGCGTCATTAAAAATACTTAAATTTGTGTCATTTCTGCATGCAACCTTTTTCGATGCTCTGTACCAGTTCTTGGCATCACCATTCTCGCTAAGTGCTAAAGCACTAAGTCGAATGCGAAAGCCTTTGTTTACAAGGCTCGCAGAGCATTTATTTTTTCTCGGCGATTTTTGGCGTGGTTTTGATTAGGGATTCAAGTTCTCAGACTCTTTTAATGCCCCCGTTTTAAAGGCGCGGCTGGCAGTCTGGTAATAGGCAATCGCTTCATTCAAGAGTGTTTCATCCATTGCCGTTGGGCTAGATTCCAACGTCACCGGGTCTACTTTAAACGCCTCGGTTTTTTGTTTGGGGCTTAGCACAATCAGCGTATCGTTTTTGTAATAACCTAACTCTTGATAATTACTAATGAAGGCGCGCGGGATGGTTTGATGTTCAGCGGTTTTAAATAGATTTTCACCAAAAAAATGCTGCTCACCATTTGCGCCTAACAGATGCATCACCGTTGGCGCGATGTCAATTTGGCTTGCCATTCTTGGGTAATGTCCGGCTGGTAACATATCCGGTGCGTAAAAAATCAGGGGAATATGGTATTTATCAACCGGCAATTTGGTTTTGCCCGCTGCTGATGAGCAATGGTCCGCCACGATAATAAATAGGGTATCTTTAAACCACGGTTTGGTTTTAGCGTTTTCTATTAGTTGACCAATCGCGTAATCAGTGTACTTTACAGCACCCGCGCGCTTGCCTTGTGGCAAGTCAATTTTACCTTCAGGAAAAGTAAACGGCCGATGGTTGCTGGTGGTCATGATGTGGGCAAAAAACGGTTTTGCATCTTTTACGTTGTCATCTATAGCCTTCAATGCGTTATTGAATAAACTTTCATCATCCACACCCCAAACATTTTCAGCTTGTATGGATTTGGCATCAAAATCGGTGCGGTCAATGACTTTGTAATTATTGCTTCTAAAGTAATTATTCATGTTGTCAAATACACCATAGCCGCCATAAATAAAGAATGTTTCATAGTGCTGCGCGCGTAATTTTTCGCCAACAGTGGCCAAATGGTCACTATCGGGCCGATGCACAATGGCTTGCCCTGGGATGGGTGGCGTGCCAAGTGATAATGCATCCAGACCACGTACCGTACGCGTACCCGTGGCAAAAAGCTTATCAAACACCAAGCCCTCTTTCGCGATTTTGTCCAAGTAAGGTGTGAGGTTTTCTTGGTTGCCGTAAGTGCCTAAATAGTCTGCCGATAAACTTTCAACTGAAATCAAAATGACATTTTTGGGCCGGCGTTTGAAAGGCCCTAGCGTTTGGGTTTCTGTCGAGCGCTCAGCTTGCAGCGCTTGCGATAAAGGTTGACGCGCTAAGCCGTTACTCGCCAAAATGGCGTTGGCTTGCGCTTGTGGAATAGTTTTGTAAAATTTATCGTAATCCAGTTCGTTACGTCTTGCGGCGGCTGAAAAGCTAAACAGGCCATTGCCAGACAACTCATTGGCATAGGCATTTTTGCTAAATTCCATTTGATCAACATTGGTGGTTTGGTAACTCAACACTGGCAACGCAATGGCCGTTGCCAGTAAAGCTAATTTATTTTTGGTAGTCTTAGGCGCATTCTCAAAACGCACAAAGCGGCTGGCTGCAAACAACAGACCAATTACAAATAAGGCAATGACCGTCAATATCAGAGGTACTGGATATGATTCACGAATATTCCCGATCACTTCATTGGTGTAAATCAAATAATCCACCGCAATAAAATTAAAGCGCGTCGTGAATTCTTGCCAAAAAATGAATTCAGATACCGCACCAAAAATCAAGCCAAAAGTCGCTAAAAACGCCACAACCCAGCGCGCGTTATTCACCCAGACAAGCTGCCGCCAACGGTTGGGTAAAAGGATTGAAAATATCAGCCAAGGTACAATCAAATATGAAAGTGCCGCCACATCAAACCATAACCCTTTGGCAAATGCGCCTATAATTTCGCCAAATTGCATTGCCCCTAAACCAACATTGAATGCCAGTACGATTCTTAAAACAAGCCATGTGCAAAGCGCGAAAATGGCTAAAAAGGCAAATAAAGGCAGCGTGCGTAAAGGGTTTTCTGATGAACTCGTTTGCATATGTTTGTGTTTTCTTTTTTAAATTATTTTTGGCTGTTGATTTGTGTTGATTGGTATCATTTCTTAATTTTTGGTGTCCAAAGCACATACAATATTAACAATGTGACCCATACTACCCAGCCGCTCCATAGCACATGTGATAAAAAATGTGCGCCGCGCATGACTTGCACAACACCCATTCCCAACCCCATCAAGATACCAAGCCACAGCATGATGCCGGCAAAACGAGTGTGGCTTTGTCTAAATGCTAGGTAAAAGGCCATTAGTGCAAATCCACCAGAGGGATGCCCAGCAGGGAAGCAGCCACCCGCCTTTGTGCCTGCTGGCGGGTCTTGAAAGAGTTCAAAGAAGGGAAGATCGCCCCCATACATGGTTAAATCCCAAGGGCAGCCGTGCATACTGTAATGCTTGAGGATGGCCACTGCGCTAGTAGAAAGCACCATACCAATAAAGACCCAAAACAATGTGGTTTGGTAGGGTTTTAATTTCACTAGCCAATGGGCCAAAATAGCGAGAGCTAGGCTAGCAAGCGCCACGCCCACCATTACCCATTTAATGCCAGTGTGTAGCCAATCAGCCAGAATTGGCTGTCCGCGAAGCGTGAAGCGCTGCTGTTGAGCATCAAAAAATAAATTACTTAGCTGAAAATCCAAGTCAAACGCTGGGTAAATAAATAGCATGCATAGGGCGAACGATAATGTCCACATACCAGACTTTAGCCAAAATATCTGTGATTGCGCATGGCCCTGTATAGGTTGAAATTGCATCTGATTTTTCGCATGTGTCATCAATGGCGTAATGTATGTGTTAATTTTATTAAGTCGGCCTTAATTAGCAATATCTGAGCCAAACATATAACCTATTGTTTTTAATTGGTTTATTCTTTTTAAGCAGTTGTTTTCATGCAAATTTTGCAGTAAATTTTGCAAACTCATGCTGTAAATATGCAATATTTGCAACGCAATTGCTTTTAATTGTAGTTTCAATTCAGGGTAGGCGCGCGCTATGGTGATTACAGTAAAGGATAAACATAGAATAAACTTATCTAAATCAATAGATTAAATAGAAAGTCGAGCTAAAGTATAGTGCGAACCTCGATAAAAATCCTCATGCAACTTTGCTTGGCACGCGCATTGCATAGTGTTTGTTATCTTCATTACGATGAAATATAAGATGATTACCTCACCAGAATTAAGTTTAAACACTGCGGCATTTTTTCATGCGGAAGCTGCTTATAAAAATCGCACATTAGCCATGCTTAAACGTCATCGCATTAATAGCATTTCTGTCGCAACCTCAAATGAATATGCGCCAGATCGCCATGAAATTGAACAATTTGTGCATGATGTATTTGCAAAAACTTATGGTGCAGATGTGCAGCTTTTTATGCCAGAGTTAGTCAGTTTGCGTGATGAACACGGCGATTTGGTGGCGGCGTTTGGCCTACGTAGGGCTGCGAAAAGTGCGCTCTTTCTAGAGCGCTATTTAGATGCCCCGGTTGAAACTGTTTTATCTCAACACTTTAATACGCCTATTACGCGTTCAGCAATCACGGAAATCGGTAATTTAGCTGTTGCCAATCCACGGCATGCGGGTATTTTAATTGCACACGTTATTCAGCACGGTTTAGATATTGGCGTTGAGTGGGCGGTTGCCACCGCCCACCATAGCTTGCAAAATGGCCTGATTAAAGGTGGCCGCGATGTGTACGCCCTGCAGGCAGCCGATAAAAATAGATTAAGCCCTAGTGAGCAATTAACTTGGGGTACTTATTATGACAACGCTCCGCAAGTCGTGGCAATTAAAGGCATTGCACAAATTTGAATTTACTTAATTCTTGTAGGTTATTGGCAGCCGTTTGGCAACACGCTGAACAACAGCCCAACCAAGTTGCGTTACAAAGCCTACAACAAACCATCACTTATGCTGCGTTGGCTACGGTAATTACTGAGCTACAGGCAATATTATCGTTGGAAGCCAAACAGGCGACCATTGCCGTTGCCCTAGAAAATCAGCCCGCTTGGGTGGCGCTCGATTTAGCTGCGATAGCCAATGGTAATCCGCTTGTTCCGATTCCCGCTTTTTTCTCGGCTTCACAAATGCGGCATGCGATTAGTGATGCTGGTGCAACCATACTCATTACCGATAACCCAGGTAATTTGCGGCCCATATTTTCTGACATGATAGATGCAATAACCACGATTGAAGTCGCTGGTAAAAGCCTCACATTGCTTACCTTGACTACTGCAATCAAGGCATTGCCGCGGCAAACCGCAAAAATTACCTATACCTCGGGTACAACAGGCAACCCCAAAGGGGCCTGCCTGAGTTTGGAAGCGATGACTAATGTCGCACAGGCGATTCAATCGGCAACCAAATTAACTGCAAAAGATCAGCATTTGTGCGTGTTGCCGCTGGCAACTTTGCTAGAAAATGTTGCAGGCGTTTATGCGGCCCTGCTGGCAGGGGCAACCATACACCTGTGGCCAAGTGATCAAGTGGGTTTGATAGGCAGTAAGCTCAATATCATGCAACTACATTTAGCATTGGTCTATACACAGGCGAATACGGCCATTTTTATTCCGGAAATGTTACAGGCGCTAGTGCAGATTGCAGAATCTGGGGCAGCTAAGTTGCCTAGTTTGCGTTTTCTGGCAGTCGGCGGGGCTTCTGTTTCACCGCAATTATTAGGCCGTGCGGCTGCAGTTGGCTTGCCTGTATTTGAAGGGTATGGCCTGACTGAAAGTGCTTCAGTGGTTTCGCTCAATACCCCGCAGGCCAATAAAAAGGGTAGTGCAGGTAAGCCATTGCCACATATTGAAATTAAAATCACAGCGCAGCACGAAGTTTTGGTGAAAGGGGCTAATTTTTTAGGCTATACCAATCAGCAGGAGCAAACAGACCATAACGCGTATATAAATACTGGCGATATTGGGTATTTGGATGATGAAGGGTACTTATTTATCAATGGTCGAAAAAAGAATGTATTTATTACCTCTTTTGGTCGCAATGTTTCTCCAGAATGGGTAGAGCGTGAACTCAAGGCTTCACCAAATATTGCTCAAGCGGCGGTGTTTGGCGAAGCAAAGCCGTGGAATGTAGCCGTCATCGTATTGCGGCAACCTATGGATGATGTCGCTATCAGCAAAGCGATTCAGGCAGTGAATGCACAATTGCCAGACTACGCTAGCGTGACCCGATGGATTATCGCAGAGACACCGTTTACCTCCGCCAACCAGCAGCTCACCACAAATGGCAAAAATCGACGCGATATGATTTGGCAACACTACCATGACAAAATCAATGCATTGTATTCGTAAAGGATGAACATGACGTTTTATCAAAAATTACTTTCAGTCACTGAAAAAGAGCGCAACCACCTGTTGAGCTTGCCGCTGATTACACAAGGCGCAACAGGAAAAATTTCACTGGCGACTTACATAGGGTTTCTCACGCAGGCTTATCATCATGTGAAACACACGACACCGCTCTTGATGGCGTGTGGCGGGCGCCTGCCAAGCCGTTATGAGTGGCTACGCAACGCAATTGGTGAATATATCGAAGAAGAAATGGGCCATCAAGAGTGGGTGCTGAATGACATCGCAGAATGCGGTGCCGATAAGGAAGCCGTACGGCATAGTAAAACGGCAGAAACAAGCGCAAGCACCGCAACAGAAGTGATGGTGGCTTATGCATATGACATGATTTACCGCGTCAATCCTGTTGGTTTTTTCGGCATGGTCTTAGTGCTCGAAGGCACAAGTACAGCAGTGGCGACAGAAGCGGGTGAAACACTCATGAATACTTTAAATTTACCCAAAAAGGCATTTAGTTATTTGTTGTCGCATGGTTCATTAGATATTAGTCACGTGTCTTTTTACGAGAGCTTAGTCAATCAAATCACCGACCCAGAAGATCAGGCAATGTTGATTCATAGTGCAAAAGTGTTTTATAAATTATATGGTGATATATTCAAAGAAATTGAATCGCGTTTGATGTAAATTCAAACTCTTATTTAAAACTTAAAAAGGATCATCATGCAACTCAGCGGCAAAAATATATTGTTGACGGGCGCTACTGGCGGCGTAGGGAGTGTATTAGCACAAAAGTTAGCGCTTAAAGGCGCTAGGCTGGCACTAGTGGGACGTGACTTATCTAAACTTAATGCTTTAAAACAAAGACTTGCTGTTGGGCATGGCGAGCATGTTGTGATTGATGCAAATTTTGATGCGGAAGGCGTAGCACAGCCATTAGTCGATGAAGCCGTAAAAAAACTAGGGCGTGTTGATGTGCTGATTAACAATGCGGGAATATTAGATTTTATTCAGCTTGAAGATCAATCGGAACAGCGCATTGCACAAATGGTGCAAACCAATGTAACGACGCTGATTCAATTAACACGCGCGCTACTGCCAAGCTTCAAGGCAAAAAATCAAGGTCACTTTGTGATGATAGGGTCAATTTTTGGCTCGCTCGGCTTTCCACACTACGCAACGTATTGCGCCACCAAGTTTGCTGTTCATGGGTTTTCACAGGCGTTACGCCGTGAGTTGGTTAACACCAATATTAAAGTCACCTACATCGCACCACGCGGCATTAAAACACCGATGAACGATGCCAATACCTCGGCCATGATGGAGCAATCAGGCAATAAAATGGATACGCCAGAGCATGTGGCTGAAATTATTGTCAGGGCGATAGAAAATGAAAGGCAAGAAGTATTTATTGGTCAGCCACAATCGTTTTTTGCTTGGCTAAATGGCGTGTTGCCGATGGCGGTCAATTTTGGACTAAAAAAACAAACGGCACTTGCGGTGCCGTTTTTGCGTAAAACTAAAGATTAACTGAAATTTACAGGTAAAGCACTGCAGGAAAAACAGTGAGTGCGAATACGAAAACCAGCCAATCCATATTCCAGCGCTCCAAGTGGCCAGTAAAGTGCAGAACTAAAACAGCAATCGCTAAAAGATAATAAATTGCAATAAGTAACATAAATAGCCCAAATCTCGTGAATGTTTAAATCAACATGTATATAACGGCACCAGTTCAAGAATACCTTAATTTTTAACTTTTTTGTACTTTTTTCCGTCGGCATTTCTTGCCTATTGCGTGTTTTTCGCGTAAATTAAGATCATTGCTAGGGGTCTGTATCCACTTTAAACTTTAAAAGTTGATACAGTGAGAGATACCCTTTGAACCTGATGCGGGTGATGCCGCCGTAGGGAAGCGTATCATTGCTTCCCTATTTTATTAACAGACTCGGAAGCGCTTGTTGGCTTCCTTGCATTGAATCAATGAATAGGAATGCACACCGTGAATGCCAACCCCAAATTCTTAAATACCACTGCAGAAGTTGACCCTGCGACCACTCAGCCGTTTGCAAAGTCTCGCAAGGTTTATGTTCAGGGTAGCCGCCCTGATATTCAAGTGCCATTTCGTGAAATAAGCTTAAGTGATACGCCATCAGCATTTGGCGCAGATAAAAATCCCCCCGTGATGGTGTATGACACTTCAGGCCCATATACAGACCCAACTGCAAAAATTGATATTCGTAGCGGCTTGCCAGCACTGCGAGCAACGTGGATTGAGGAGCGGAATGACACCGAGCAACTCGATGGCCCGACTTCTACCTTTGGTCAGCAACGCAAAGTGGACCCGGAACTTGCAGAAATGCGCTTTAATTTAACGCGTTTGCCGCGTCGTGCAAAGGCGGGCATGAATGTGTCGCAAATGCACTACGCACGTAGAGGCATTATTACACCTGAAATGGAGTACATTGCCATTCGTGAAAATCAACGCCGTGAAAACATGAGCGAATTGTTGCTGACGCAACATAAGGGCCACGACTTTGGGGCAAGTATTCCTAAAATGATTACGCCAGAATTTGTGCGTGATGAGGTGGCACGCGGCCGTGCAATTATTCCTGCAAACATCAATCACCCCGAAATCGAACCGATGATTATCGGCCGTAATTTCTTGGTAAAAATTAACGCCAATATCGGCAACTCAGCATTAGGTTCTTCAATTAGTGAAGAAGTTGAAAAAATGGTGTGGAGCACACGCTGGGGTGGTGACACTGTGATGGATTTATCAACCGGTAAAAACATTCACGAAACGCGCGAGTGGATTATCAGAAACTCACCCGTACCGATTGGCACGGTGCCTATTTATCAAGCGCTTGAAAAAGTGGACGGTAAAGCTGAAGACCTGACGTGGGAAATCTTCCGCGATACTTTGATTGAGCAGGCGGAACAAGGTGTGGACTATTTTACGATTCATGCGGGTGTGCGCTTAGCTTACATTCCCATGACTGCAAAACGTATGACAGGTATTGTGTCACGCGGTGGCTCGATTATGGCGAAATGGTGTTTGGCGCATCATAAGGAATCATTCCTTTACGAGCATTTTGAAGATATTTGCCAAATCATGAAGCAATATGATGTGAGCTTCTCACTCGGTGATGGCCTGCGCCCAGGTTCAATTTACGACGCCAATGATGAGGCTCAGTTTGCTGAACTGAAAACGCTAGGTGAATTGACGCAAATCGCTTGGAACCATGATGTGCAATGTATGATCGAAGGCCCAGGCCATGTGCCCATGCACCTGATTAAAGAGAATATGGATTTACAACTGGAACATTGTGGCGAGGCCCCATTCTACACATTAGGCCCATTGACCACAGACATTGCCCCAGGCTATGACCACATCACCAGCGGCATTGGCGCGGCGATGATAGGCTGGTATGGCTGTGCAATGCTTTGCTACGTTACGCCAAAAGAACATTTAGGCCTGCCAGATAAAGAAGACGTGCGCGTAGGCATCATCACCTACAAAATCGCCGCACACGCCGCAGACTTGGCTAAAGGTCACCCAGGCGCACAAATCCGCGACAATGCTTTATCAAAAGCACGTTTCGAATTCCGTTGGGAAGACCAATTTAACCTAGGCCTAGACCCAGAAAAAGCCAAGGAATTCCACGACGAAACCTTGCCACAAGAAGGTGCAAAACAAGCGCATTTCTGTTCTATGTGCGGCCCACATTTCTGCTCAATGAAGATATCGCAAGATGTGCGTGATTACGCGGCTGAAAAAGGTGTTTCTGAGCAGGAGGCTCTGACCAAAGGCATGCAAGAAAAAGCCATTGAGTTCGTAAAAAAAGGCAGTGAGGTTTATCAGAAAGTGTAATATTTATTAAATTGATGAAAAAAAGCAGGCCTAACGCCTGCTTTTTTAATGCCTTATTTGAAACGTTCTAGGCAATATGTTGTGCTAAACGTAATAAGTTACAGGTGTAACCATACTCATTGTCATACCAGCCGATAACTTTTAAAAAGGTTGAGTCGAGCATAATGCCTGCGTCTGCATCGAAAACCGAAGCCGACGGTGCGGTGCGAAAATCAGTGGAAACGACTTTTTCTTCAGTGTAAGCCAATACGTTTTTAAGTTCACCCTGCGCTGCGGCTTTCATCGCCTCGCACACTTGTTGGTAATTGGTTTCTTTATTAAGTTCTACCGTTAAGTCTACCACCGATACATCCGCAGAAGGCACACGTAACGCCATGCCTGTGATTTTTTTGTTCAAGGATGGAATCAGCACACCAATCGCCTTAGCTGCCCCCGTACTTGAAGGAATAATGTTTTCAAACACACCGCGGCCGCCGCGCCAGTCTTTTTTAGAAGTGCCATCTACCGTGAGCTGGGAAGCAGTTGCTGCGTGTACGGTCGTCATCAGCCCGCGTTTTACACTAAAGTTGTCGTTCAACACTTTGACTAACGGCGCTAACCCGTTGGTGGTACATGAAGCCGCTGAAACAATCGCCTGACCTTTGTAATCTTGATGGTTTACCCCGTACACAAACATTGGGGTATCATCTTTGCCGGGAGCCGATTGCACTACTTTTTTAGCACCGCGCTCTAGGTGAACTTCGCAACTTTCTTTAGTTAAAAATTTACCGGTTGATTCTACCAATACATCTACGCCACTCGTGTCCCAATCAATATAGGCAGGGTCACGCTCAGAAGTCACATGAATTTTTTTACCATTGACAATTAAATATCCGTTTTCAGTGCGCACATCCGCGTTAAAGCGGCCATGTACCGAATCATATTTCAGCATGTACACCATGTAATCGAGCTCTTGCGTACCATTCACAGCAACAATTTCTATGTCACTGAATTCAGCCTCTTGTATTACAGCCCGCAACACCATGCGCCCAATACGCCCATAACCATTCACCCCAATTCGCAACGCCATCATAGCTCCCTAATTTTATCTAAATAAGGCTTTTAAATAAGCCATTGTTATCATTTTTAGCTGTGTTTCAATATATTCTGCCAATTACAAAGTTTAGTCAAATGGACGGCGCACTAACTACCGAGCAGCCCTACCGTAATAATTATGGGAGCTAGGCATTATTTTGGTAAAATGGTCCTCTGATTGATAGGGCAAATACGGCTTTGACAACACTTAAACTCAATAAAAAACCAGCAGACAGCCAAGCGAAAGCAACTAAGTTACCTGTGCGTCGCAACAGCAACGCCATGCGCGACCGTAGCGTGCCGCCAGCAAAATTGACTGATTCAGCCAAGAAACATGGTGACGATAAGCAAGCACCTGCGAAGGCATCGCACGATGACGCACCGCGCCAACGCAATCATCGCTACGATGGCACTTTACGTGAGCCTTCCTCAGCACAATCTCAAACCCCTGATAACCGCACATCAACACCAAGCAAGGCACCTGCAGATACTCGCAGTAATGCACCTAGTAGCCGAGATAGGGCAGACCGCGAAGGTGCTTATCGTAATCCACCGCGACGCGGAGGCAAGGTGCGTGATGGTTTTGTGGCGAGCGAATTTGATAAAAGCCGCACCAATAAGGCTGCTTTTGCCAATAAAGCGGAGAATGCTGAGTCTGATTTACCGCGATTATCCAAAGTGATGGCAGACCGAGGATTATGCTCGCGCAGAGAAGCAGATGAATGGATAGCCAATGGCTGGGTGAAGGTTGATGGTGCGGTGATTGAGACGTTGGGCACGCGCGTTCGGCCAGATGCAGAAATTATCATTAGCAGTTACGCCCAAGAGTATCAGGCAGAGAATGTAACGATTATTTTGCATAAGCCCGTAGGGTATGTAAGCGGCCAAGCCGAAGATGGTTATGCACCAGCGATTGTGTTGGTGCATCCAGATAATCAATGGGAAGATGACCCCGAACTGCATCGGCACCAGCCAAAACAGTTTCATCGCGGTATGTTAAAGGGTTTGGCTCCTGCAGGCCGGCTTGATATTGACTCTACAGGAATGTTAGTGCTCACTCAGGATGGTCGCATTGCGCGGCATTTAATTGGTGAAGACTCTACCGTTGAAAAAGAATATTTGGTGCGCGTCACTGGCGAACTCAGTGATGCAGATTTGAAGCGCCTGAATTTTGGCTTAAGTTTAGATGGTGAAAAACTCAAGCCCGCAAAAGTTAGCTGGCAAAATGAAGACCAATTACGCTTTGTATTGCGCGAAGGCAAAAAACGTCAAATTCGTCGTATGTGTGAAATGGTCGGCCTGCATGTTGTGGGTTTAAAGCGGATTCGAATCGGGAGTGTAAACTTAGGTAAATTACCGGTTGGGCAATGGCGTTATCTGCGTAGTGAAGAACGTTTTTGAGTTATGCTAATGTTTCTTTTAGCATGCTAATTTTAGTATGCAATTCAATGTGAAGGAGATTCATGATGGGTTTGTTTGATGGTGTTGCGGGTGCGGTTTTAGGTAAAGTTTTAGGTGGCGGCCAAGCTGGCGATCAAGGCGGGCTTACCGCTATTGCATTGGAGCTGTTTAACCAAAATGGCGGTATTGGTGGCATTCTGGATAAATTTAAAGCGGGCGGCTTGGGGGATGCAGCGGCCTCATGGGTAAGCCTTGGTGAGAATTTGCCAGTATCTGCAGACCAAGTTGCAAGCGTTTTTGGAAATAGCGCAATTACTGATTTAGCGGCAAAATTTGGCATTAGCCCAGATGTATTAACCAGCCAAATTGCACAGCACTTACCTGAAGTGATTAACAAAGTCACGCCAAGTGGCACAGTGTCAGAAGAATCTGGCAATTTATTAACTTCTATTTTAGGCATGCTTAAATAGTTTGTACTGTGTACAAAAGGGGCTTCACGCCCCTTTTTTGTTTGAAGCAAAACGCAGTTTTTTGCCTTTTTTATCCACAACCTTTTCCGCTGCTCCGCGAGCCTTATAAATAAAGGCTTGCAGGGCAGAAAAAATTCCTCGGTATGAATTTAAGTACTTTTGAAGTTTAAATTATTGTTAAAATGTCACCATGGATATTATCTTATTACTCAAAGCCGCTATTCTTGGCGTTGTTGAAGGCGCGACAGAATTTCTACCAATATCGAGTACAGGTCACCTCATTTTAGCGGGGGATTTGCTTGATTTTATGGACCACGAAAAACGCGGCGTATTTGATATTGCTATTCAGTTAGGCGCCATTTTAGCGGTGGTGTGGGAATACCGCACGCGCTTTGTCAGCACTTTTGCAGGCATTGGGCGTGACCCGATTGCCAATCGCCTCATCATCAACCTGGCCATTGCTTTTCTGCCCTTGGCTATTTTAGGTTTTACGTTTGGCGATAAAATTAAAGCCTATTTGTTTAAACCAATCCCCGTGGCAACCGCTTTTATTGTCGGTGCTTTTATTATTTTGTGGGCCGAAAAACGCAAGCATACCGTGACCATAGAAACGGTAGATGATATTCGCCCGATTGATGCCCTAAAGTTAGGGCTGGCCCAGGCGGTGGCGCTTATTCCTGGTATGTCGCGTTCTGGTTCCACTATTATTGGCGGCTTATTTTTTGGTTTGTCCCGCAAGGCGGCCGCCGAATTTTCGTTCTTCTTGGCGGTCCCAACGCTAGGGATTGCGTCAATATATTCAATGTATAAAGACCGTGCATTACTTAGCATGGATGACATCGGCGTTTGGGCCATGGGTTTTATTTTTGCATTTATCAGCGCCATGATTGCGGTGCGCGCACTCATTCGTTATGTGAGTCATCATGATTTCACGATTTTTGCGTGGTATCGCATTATATTTGGCATTATTGTGTTGGTGACGGCCTATACTGGGCTGGTGAACTGGACAGTGCATTAGTTAAGCGCCAGTATAAAATATACGGAATGCAAACTTGGTATTAAATATATCGTTGGCGACAGACTTGAAAAGGGTGAGGCAATGAAAAAAATTCTGAAATACGGTTTATATGGTCTGGGCAGCCTGTTAGTGCTATTGCTCATTATCGTGGCGATTGTAGCCGCAACCTTCAACCCGAATGACTACAAGCAAAAAATTATTGATTTAGTCAAAGAAAAAAAAGAGCGCACGCTGACGCTAGACGGCGACATCAAACTCACTTTTTGGCCAAAAATTGGCGCAGATTTAGGTAAAGTGTCGCTCTCTGAACACAAAAACAGCACGCAATTTGCTGCGATTAATGGTGCAAAAGTTTCACTCGCTCTGCTACCGTTACTTAAAAAGCAATTGATTGTTGACACCATTTATATTGATGGTGCAAATGCCAATATAGTCAAATATAAAGACGGTACCACCAATTTTGATGACTTACTGAGTAAAGACGACGAGTCCTCACAGGACATTCAGTTTGATATTGATGGCGTGAGAATTAGTAATTCCGCAGTCACTTACAGTGACGAAACCACTGGCGCAAAATACAGTGTTACAAAAATCAACTTGCAGTCTGGGCATATTGCACTGGCTGAACCTGTTGATTTAGAAGCGGATTTCACTGTGAATGCGAATCAGCCAAAATTGGCGGCCAATGCTCAAATCAAAGGTAACTTTTTGATTGACCCTGAAACCAAGCACTTTAAAGTGAAAGGCCTAGACAGCCGTGTGCAAGGTGACATGCTGGAAGGTCGCGACATAGATATCAAGGTCTTGGGGGATGTTGACGCCAAGCCTGAGCAAATGGAATTTTTGGTGGATAGCCTAAAACTGGTGGCCTCCGGAAATTTTGATGGCGCAAAGCAAACCGTTGATCTCAGTGCGCCTGCGTTGACTATTCAAAAGCAGGAGGTCAGCGGTAAAAAAGTGACCGTCAGTGTTTCTCAAGAAAAGTCTGGCGATGTTTTCAAGGCCAATTTGGTATTGGCAGACATGAAAGGCTCCCCAAAATCATTACAAAGTAGTGGTATTTCAGGAGACCTGTCAGCCGTGCAGGGTAAACGGACGATAACAGGCACGTTTTCTTCCCCATTTACAGGCAACATTGAGAACTTAATTTTTGATTTGCCAAAACTCGCCGGCAACTTAGATATTAAAGACCCAAGCTTACCGAATGGCGGCATGAAAGGCGCTTTTAACTTAGGCGCGCACGCTGAAATTAAAAATGAAATCGTCAAGAGTCAGTTTGATTTAAAAATTGCAGGTGTCACGCAATTAAATGGTGATGTAGATGTGACAGGCTTTAAAAAGTCTAACATTAAATTTCACTTAAATGCCGACCAATTAGATTTGAATAAATTGCTGGTGAAGTCCAATGCACCAGCAAAAAACGATGGCAAACCAACGGACTTATCCGCACTTAAAAACATCACGCTTGATGGCAAGTTAAGCGTAGGCAGTATTCTTTATGACAAGTATCGTATTTCTGGCCTGAATGTGGGTATTAAAGCGGACGGTGACAAACTGGCATTAAGTGGTTTAAACGTAAAAGTAGATGACAGCCAAATCAAAGGCAGTTTTGGCATTAGCCATTTTGCTAAACCACTCTACACGTTTGATTTAGATATTGATCAATTAAATGTTGATAAGTATGTGGCGGCAGCACACACAGATAAAAAAGCCAGTGATAAACCGCTTGATTTAAGCGCGCTGAAAGCACTCAATGCCGATGGCGTGCTACGTGTGGGCAAATTTAAATATGGTAAAACCAATGCCACTAATATTGTGATTAATATCAAGGCAGACGGCCAGAAGCTTAATCTAAATCCGCTTAGTGCCAAGGTGGATGACAGCCAAATTCAGGGCAGCTTTGCCATTAGCCAGTTCGCGCACCCAGCGTATCATTTTGATTTGGATGTTGATCGTGTTGACGTGAATCGTTATATAACAGCAGAAGTCAGCAATGCGCCAAAAAGTGATCAACCTGCAAATTTATCTGCTTTGAAAACATTGTTGGCAGATGGCAGTTTACGCGTGGGTAGTTTGAAGTACGACAAATACCAAGTGAGTAATCTCAAGCTAAATCTCAAGGCCGATGGCCAGCAACTGCAGCTTAATTCATTGGCGGCCAGGGTGGATGACAGCCAAATCAACGCCAGCATCGGTATTAGTCAATTTAGTAACCCCGTTTACAATTTCAATGTGGCGATTGATAAACTCGATGCTGATCGATACCTCACGAAGGGAAGCAATTCTAAAAGCACAGGTGATGCACCACTGGACTTATCTGCATTAAAAAAGTTGAACGCTTCGGGCGAGGCGAAAATCGGCTGGCTTAAATTGGCAAATGTGAAAACAGAAAATGTGGATATCGGTTTAAAGGCTGAAAACGGCATTGCCACTTTATCGCCATTTTCAGCCAATTTATATCAAGGCAGCATGAGCGGATTATTAAAAGTAGATGCGCGCGCAACCCCCAATATTGCCTTTAAACAAACCATGAAAAACATTTCGGTCGGCCCATTGCTGGTAGATGCAATTAACAATGACATGCTATCTGGCAATGGCACCTTGAATGTAGATGTAACAACACAGGGCAGCACGGTAAGCGCACTAAAAAAGGCTTTGCAGGGCAATGCCGCACTTAATTTAGCTAATGGAGCCCTGAAGGGGGTCGATATTGCGGGTTCTATTCGTGAACTCAAAAACAAAGTCAACATTCTTGGAACTAAAGAAGCCAATGCGGACAAATCTAAAAAAACTGACTTTAGTGAATTAACCGCAACTTTTGTTATTAAAAATGGTGTTGCACACAATGATGACCTTGCCATGAAAGCGCCTATTTTGCGCTTGGCGAAAGGCGATAGCCGTGGCGACATTGATATTGGCAACGAAAAAATTAACTATATTGCCAAACCCACGATTGTGAAATCACTCAAAGGCCAAGGCGGTGCTGATTTGGACAGTCTGGCTGGCATTGCGATTCCTGTAAAAATTTCAGGCACGTTTTCTGACCCCAAATACGGGCTAGATTTTGCAGCGGTAGGCGCAGCATTAGCAAAATCAAACTTGCTCGATAAAGTAGGTGGCGAAAAAGGCGCGGCAGTAAAAGAGCTATTAGGCAATGACAATAAAGCCGATGCAATTAGCAACATTATCAGCGGCAAGAAAAAGGCGACAGAGACCACACCAACAGAGCCAGCAGAGGGTGCGACGGCGGCTCCAGAAGAAAAGCCAAAGTCACTCGAAGAGCAGGCGAAAGAAAAAGCCGAGAAAAAACTCAAAAAACTATTGAAGTTTTAATTTAAATTTAATGGGTACTTTTGCCGACAAACTGATTGCATGGCAAAAGCTGCACGGCCGACATGATTTACCGTGGCAGACTAAGCCAAATCAGCCACGCGACCCTTATGCCATTTGGGTGTCTGAAATCATGCTGCAGCAAACGCAAGTGGCAGCGGTGATTGGCTACTATGCCAGATTTATGCGACGTTTTCCTGATATCGCATCACTCGCCAAAGCTACTGAGGAAGAAGTGCTGCAATATTGGAGCGGTTTAGGCTATTACTCGCGCGCTAGAAATTTACACCTCGCAGCTACTACCGTGATGGATTTGCATCATGGCGTATTCCCGAGCGATTTTTCTGCCATACAAAGTTTATCAGGAGTTGGACGTTCAACCGCGGCAGCCATTGCTGCTTTTGCATTTAATCAAAAACAAACCATTTTAGATGGCAACGTGAAGCGTGTGTTAACCCGTCATTTTTTGATTGAGGGTTGGCCTGGCGCGCCAGCGATAGAAAAGAAATTATGGATACTGGCCGAAAGTTTACTACCCGCACACGAGATTCAAGCTTATACGCAGGGTTTAATGGATTTAGGCGCAACACTTTGCACACGCAGGAATCCAAAGTGTGAGGCATGTCCGCTGAATACCACTTGCATGGCCTTTGCGCAACAGCGAGTGAATGATTTGCCAACAGCTAAACCGCGCAAAGTGATTCCTGAAAGAAACACGACGATGCTGGTATTGCGTTGTGGGAATGAAGTGATGCTGGAAAAGAGGCCTTCTTCTGGCATTTGGGGCGGCTTATGGAGTTTTCCTGAGATGAATGCATTACAGCACATAGAAGGCCCGCAACTCGAAAAAGAAATTCAAAAACATTTTGGCTATGAAGTGTTATCCAGCCAAACTCTACCAAAATTGACCCATACTTTTACCCACTTTAAATTGCACATTCAGCCACAACTGGTCTACACGCTACAAAATCACTTGTATAAAGATACCGCACATCTTTGGCTAAGTCTTGAAGACGCGATGGGGGCGGCAATTCCAACACCGGTTCGTAAAATTCTCAGCACGTTTCAATCGTAACTACTTGAAATATTAGCCCAAACGGGTTATTGCACAAACCTGCTCAAGCACTACAATCCACACTTAATCGGCATGCCTTTTGCTTAATCCTTACGCAAAGCATATTGCCAACGAACTAAAAGAAAAACTATTTATATGAAACTTAACTCTATCTTATTGTATTTTAAGCCTTTATCAGCATTGGTAGCGCTATTATTGAGTGCAAATGTAGCGGCTGAATCTGCATTGAATGAAGTTGAAATTTCAGCGAATGTGTCTCAATTAGAAGCGGCTGAGACTGCTGAGGCTGTTGTGGTTTCCCCCGTTACTTTAGAAAAACCTGCTATCAACACGGCAGAAGTGAAAAAAGGGCTGAATAATCCAAGCGCGCAATTAGTGGCCATTGCCCTTAAGTATAAAGATACAGAAGTCGCTAACCGAGAATATGCAAAAGTGGCAGAAACCTATTGCAAAGCTGCTAAATTTGGTGACGCGGATGCGCAATACGCTCTTGGCTGGATGTATCAAAACGGGCGCGGCGTTACGGCGGACGAAAAAATTGCTGCGCAACTCTATACCATGGCAGCAGAACAAGGCCATGTACGCGCTAAGAACACATTAGCAACGCTCGCTGACGTTAAACCTGAATCCACATTGCTTGCGTGCCTGTTGCCAGATCCACCGCCAGAACCGATGGTGACGACATTACCGAATGCGTATGGCACAAATGCTGAAAATAAAGGCATTTCAGAAAAAACGGCCGCTTTGTTTTATTCAAAAGCAAATATTCTTAAGATTGTGAATAAATTAGCACCTAAATATGAGATTGATGCCAATTTAGCGATGTCTTTTATTGCGGTTGAATCCAATTTTAACGTGCAGGCCACATCACCTAAGAATGCTCAAGGTTTAATGCAGTTAATTCCTGCAACTGCTGAGCGTTTTGGCGTAAAAGATGCCTATAAAGCGGAAGAAAATATCAAAGGTGGTTTAGCCTATTTACGTTATCTGCTCGCCTATTTTAAAGGTGATGTGGAACTTGTGGCTGCAGCCTACAACGCAGGTGAAGGCGCTGTTGAGAAGTATAAAGGTGTGCCACCATACGCTGAAACACAATTGTATGTAAAAAAAATTGCCAAGTTGTATAACAACCTCTCGCACCCTTATAAAGAAAATTGGGTGAAAGAGCCTCCCTTTTTGAAGACAAAGAAAACATCGGGGTAATGTACATTTGTTAACTTGTTCCTAAGATTTTTTGATAAATTTTTTATAGCCAAATATATTCAGCAACATTCCAGATACATTTTCGAACAATTTTCCTGTAGGCAAATGTAAAAAAGATATTGTAGACTGAATCTAGCTAGTGATTTTTAACTTATCAACCTCGGTGATTCAATTGCTAGCAGACAGCTTTTAATTAATATCAATAAGGTATTTCAATACCATGCAATTCGTTCAACGACTTGCTTCCAAAAGCCTTTAAATTTCAGGGGAAATCTAAAAGGACTACTATTATGAATAAAAATATCCAATACTTATCTTTTAAAACTTTCTCCGCATCTGCATCGATGTTGCTTGGTTTATTCAGCACTCACGCCAATGCTGCTTGGGTCGATTTAGGTAGCTTAGGCTCAACCTTTGCTTATCACGAGAATTTTAATCTTGATGATAGCGACTATGTCAGCGAAGAGAACATTGCCTCAAACTCATTAACCTTTACCCTGACGAGCAGTCAGACTGTTAACTTCTTTGCAGACACCTTTAAATTTACAAATGGCAAAACTGAACTCCGTCAGATTGATATATTAGATGCTAATAAAATTAGCGGTGTAGAAGATGGTGATGCTTATGTTGGTGGTATTGGCTCTTATGATTTAGGTCTAAATGGGCAAGCGCCTAATTTTTCATATTTGCTAGGTCCAGGTGACTATCAAATCAACTACAAAGTACGTGGTCAGGAAGTAGGGTATACCTCAGACCGAGTAGTGGGTACAGCGGCAACAGGCCTTGGCAGTTACTACTTGGGTTTTAGTCTTGGTGGCGCTGGATTACCAGCTCCGCTTGCTGGCCCATCTATTAATCCTGTTCCTGAACCAGAAACGTATGCAATGCTGTTAGGTGGTTTGTTACTCATCGGTTTTTCTGTACGACGTAAGCATCAAATCTAGTTTCATCAGCTATATTTTAATTTAGCTTAATTTCTATCGAGAAAAAATAAATGCCCTGCAAGCCTTGTAAATAAAGGCTCTCAGGGCATCGCAAAAGCTAGCGTGCCATACCGCCTCGTTGATAAGCGTATTTTAATGGAGTTGATGCAATTCTAAGTTGCGTAATTTAGGCGCTAGTTTTGCCGTGACCCCCACCACGCCTAAAGTCATAAGTCCGCCAAAAATGACTGAGGGAACGAGGCCCATCAATTTTGCAGTAAAGCCTGATTCAAACGCGCCAAGTTCATTGGATGAGCCAATAAAGATACCGTTAATGGCAGACACACGTCCGCGCATGGCATCTGGCGTGGCAAGTTGCATGATGGTTTGTCGCATCACCACTGAAACGCCATCAAAGATGCCGGAAATAAGTAGCATGAGACCCGCAAGCCAGATGCTAGTGCAAAGGCCAAAGCCGATAATGCTCACACCAAAACCAGCGACTGAGGCCAAAAGCCAGCGCCCTGCATGTAAATTGATAGGGTGCCTCGCTAGCCATAATCCAGTGAATATCGCGCCAAACGCAGGTGCTGCTCGCAAAATACCTAGCCCTTCAGGGCCAAGTTTGTAAATATCTTGAATAAACGCCGGTAACAGCGCGACTGCGCCACCAAATAACACTGCGAACATATCAAGTGCAAGTGCGCCGAAAATAATCTGGTGGTTAAAAACAAATCGAAGCCCTTCCGCAATGCTTTTCAATACCTCAGTGCTTGCTTCTGCTTCAGGTTCGCTCAATTTAATAGACCAAATGGCCACCATGGCAACTACACAAAGTGCTATTGCAAACGTATAGGCTACAGTTTTGCCGGCAAAGCCGACCAAGAGACCGCCAAGCGCCGGGCCTATCACTAAACCAACTTGAAACACTGAACTACCAATGCCGGCCGCACGTGCAAACTGCTCTCTTGGCAGAATAAGCGCAAATAACGCGTTGTAACTGGGTGAAATAAATGCCCGGGCGACCCCTGTAAATGCAAATGCAATATAAATCCAAAGCGTGGTGTTGGTGATATTTTCTCCCAACCACCCAGCGGAGATTGCGGACAGCGCTACCGCTCCCAGTCCAAGCAAAAACGCGGCAAGCATGCCAAAGAATCGACGTGAGCAATGGTGATCAACCGCGTGGCCTGCAAAAAGTGCCGAAGCAAAATAGGGAACCACCTCAACCAACCCAATTAAGCCGAGAGAAAGTGTATCGTGCGTAATTTCATAAATATGCCAGCCGACGGTCACTGCCATCATTTGGTAGGCAAGTACAATAAATACACGGTAGGTGAGTAATTTTAGAAAAGCGTGCTGGTGAACGGTAAGTATCGGGTGTGTTAAGTAGCGCATGCAGGCATTATAAAATTAAACCTTATTCATCGGGCTGAATACGCTTCAATAAACTTCAGAACACCGCAAAATTACGCGTAGAATACGCTGGTTAGTGCTGAGAATAAAGTAGTAAGCAAGCTTGAGCTTGCCGATGAGTCGTCTTTGACCTAGTGAGACGCTGCTGAAATAGATTGGGCGCACTAACCCGTTACAATTTAAGTTTGCTTACCATTCACGCGGCACGCGCCATAAATACCAACTTGCCACCGTGCGGTGCGGGCTCCAAGCCATACTAATCTGCGTCAGGATTTTACGACTGGGTGCAGATTCAAGTTTTTTAAGTCTTTTGTAACCTTGTGCAATGCCAAAATCATCTGCTGGTAAAATATCCATGCGCCCCAGTGTGAACATCAGCATCATTTCAACTGTCCATCGGCCAATGCCTTTTAGTTGAGTTAGGCGTTCTATCAGCGCTTCATCCGTCATGCAATTGGCTTCTGGTCTGCTCGGGACTAGGCCGTTGATTGTGCCTTCTGCAATTAATTTGATAGTTTCTATTTTTCTGCCAGAAAAACCGCAATGGCGCAGCTCGTCAAAAGTGCTTTCAATGAGCATCTGTGCGGTAGGAAAGCTGTTTTGCGCACTTAGGTTAAAGTGACCCATTAGTTTAGCTAAAATGGCATCACCGGCTTTGGCAGTTAACTGCTGATAAGCGACTGCGCGGACCAAAGCCTCAAAGGGCTCTCGCTGCTCTTTCGGTTCAAAACTACATGGGCCAACCGTGGCAATCAGTTTGGCCCAATCTTCATCTAAGTGACTTAAAAACGCGATTGCTTGCTGGTGTTGTGCATCCATCATGCGTAAAGACTATGTTTTTGGCTTAAGAGGCGCTGTCTAAACCAGCTTGTACTATTTCTGCGGCTCTTAATACCGCTTTTGCCTTATTTTGCGTTTCAATCCACTCACTTTGAGGGACTGAATCGGCCACAATACCTGCACCCGCTTGCACATACAGCATTTTGTCTTTAATCACACCTGTACGAATTGCAATCGCAACATCCATGTCACCATTAAAACCTAAATATCCCACTGCCCCCGCATAAATGCCGCGTTTGCTGGGTTCCAATTCGTCGATTATTTCCATTGCACGTACTTTTGGCGCGCCAGAAACGGTACCTGCAGGAAAAGTCGCCTTAAGCACATCAATGGCGTCCATGTTAGGCTTAAGTTTACCTTCAACATTGCTCACAATGTGCATCACATGCGAGTAGCGCTCAATCATCATATTATCGGTCACTTTTACAGACCCCGTCTGCGCGACCCGACCAACGTCATTACGCCCCAAGTCCATTAACTGAACATGTTCGGCGCGTTCTTTAGGGTCGGCCAGCAACTCTTCAGCAAGCGCTAAATCCTGTTCGCGCGTTTTTCCGCGCGGGCGTGTGCCAGCGATTGGGCGTGAAGTGACCGTGCCGTTTTCGAGTCTCACCAAAATTTCGGGAGAAGCACCCACCACATGGTGATCACCCATGTCGTAATAGAACATATAAGGTGAGGGGTTTAAGCTACGTAATGCACGATAAAGTGATAATGGTGACTCAGCAAAAGGTTGAGACATGCGTTGTGAAAGCACTACTTGCATGATGTCGCCATCTAGTATGTATTGCTGTGCTTTTTTTACGGCACTCTTGAAGTTTTCTTCACCAAACTCAGATGTTGCCTGCGTGGTAGTGCCTGAGTTTGCCTGTGGAATTGCCACAGATTTTCGCAATTGCGCGACTAATCCTTTTAAGCGTTCGTGGGCTTTTTCATAGGCTTGCGGCTCTGCAGGGTTAGCATACACGATGAAATAAAGTTTACCTGATAGATTATCAACAACCGCGATTTCTTCTGAAATCATCAATAAAACGTCAGGTACGCCTATCGCATCAGGCTTAGCGGTATTTGCTAAGCGCTTTTCAATATAGCGGATGGTTTCATAGCCAAAATAACCGGCAAGTCCACCGGTGAAGCGTGGCAAGCCCTCACGTGGCGGCGTTTTAAAGCGTGCCTGGAATTGTTGAATAAAATCTAGCGGATTCGCGTTATCGACGCTTTCAACCACAACATTATCTTGTAGCACTTGAATTTGACGATTGTGTGCAACGATACGCTTCTTTGCTGGCAAGCCAATAATAGAATATCGGCCAAAACGTTCACCACCCTGAACTGACTCCAGCAAGTATGAAAACGGCTGATTAGCAAGTTTTAGGTAAAGTGAAAGTGGCGTGTCTAAATCTGCAAAGGTTTCTAGAACTAGCGGGATGCGGTTATAGCCTTGTTTTTCTAGCGCATTGAACTCATCTTGATTGATTGTATTTAACATAAACTTTTAAGACTTTCTCATCATTTTGTAATTGAACTAGTCGTGCTCAAAGTATATTGACTAGCACTGATATCTTGTTGCGAAACGCTCACGTTGCCAAGAGCGACGCCAACGCGAAGCAGCGCATTGAAAGTTATCGTAAAAATGATGTTTTGGTGCGTTCATATAAAGGTATTATAAAATTTGATATCTTGATGCCGCGCGCATCGCCTAAGCTAGCAACGTCACCAGTTCTGTTAAGTCTACAATCGTTGCGTCCACCAGCTTATCATCAATGGGCTGACCCTGGTTATAGCCATAGGGTACGGTCACGATAAAGCAACCCGCAGCATGTGCTGCCGCAATATCTGTTGCCGAATCACCCACAAGCATGGCATCTGTTTCCATGACGTTAAATTTTGCACAAATATGATGAAGCTGTATCGGGTCAGGCTTTTTATTGGCCAGCGTGTCGCCAGATACTACAATATCGAAGAAACTAGCTAAGCCGCTATTATTAAGGAGCGGCAGGGTAAACTTCTCGGGCTTGTTAGTCACGCAGGCCAACTTTAAGCCTTTATTTTCTAGGGCCTGTAGGCCATCTATCACGCCATCAAAAGGCTTACTTTCATGGGCGTTGATCGCGTAGTAGTGATAAAACAGCTGCTGGCCCTGTTCAAACAAGGCTGATTCAGGTTCCATGCCACGCTTGCCGCACAGGCAGCGTTTGATTAACACCTGCGCTCCCTCGCCAATATAACTTTCAATTTGCTGATAAGGCAATGTTGGCTGGCCTAAGTCGGCCAACATTTGATTCGCTGCAGACGCAATCTCTGGCGCAGTGTGTAAGAGTGTGCCGTCAAGATCAAACATGACGGCCTTCACTTTAAATTGAGTCACAGCACCTAACCCAACAAATAATTGGTTCGACAAATTAGACGGTTGCTAGTGCATCACGCAGCGACTTCACCACCGTGTTATAGCGATTCGGGTCAGTATCTTTACCTGCGCCAAACACTGCTGAACCTGCTACAAAGGTATCTGCACCTGCTTTGGCAATGTCAGCAATGTTTTGTGCGTTCACGCCGCCATCCACTTCAAGCCAAATTTGACGGCCTGTTTTTTCATAGTAAGCGTCAATACGTGCGCGTGCTTGTTTGAGTTTATCTAAGGTACTTGGAATAAATTTTTGGCCACCAAAACCCGGGTTCACAGACATCAATAAAATCATATCGACTTTATCCATAACGTAATCTAAATAGCTTAATGGAGTAGCAGGGTTAAACACCAATCCTGACTTACAGCCTTGCTCGCGCACTAATGAAAGGCTGCGGTCAATGTGCTCTGAAGCTTCTGGGTGAAAGGTAATAATGTTGGCGCCAGCTTTTGCAAAGTCTGGAATAATGCGGTCAACAGGTTTTACCATTAAATGCACATCAATCAATGCGCCAACATTTTTTGAAATATCACGAATCGCATCGCACACCAACGGGCCTATCGTCAGGTTTGGCACATAATGGTTGTCCATCACGTCAAAATGCACAATATCTGTGCCAGATTTAATCACATCTTCAATTTCTTGACCGAGTTTGGCAAAATTTGCAGAAAGAATACTAGGGGCAATTCTAAAAGTTTTATCCATGATGGGCGTTCCAGTAAGTTAAAAATAGCATCAAACCATTATTTTAACTTGATTTATCCATTTCGGGTGACGAAAGCTTAAAGCGTAATTAAAACTTGCAAGCAGAATTAAAAAGGCGTAATTTAGTCGTTCAGAATCGGCAGTTATCTGGGAGTACATCATGGACAACAAATACGGCTTGGGTAGCACTAAAGTGGCAAAGGAGCACCATGAAAATCACCATAAATCACCTGTTACGCATGCGTCACACTGTCGATTCTGCGGCTCGGTAAATTTGGTGCTAAGCTCTACGATGCACGACCATCGCTGTGCCGATTGCGGCGAATGGCAAGTTGATGTACCGCAAGGTTACTCTACTGGCAGAAGTAGCGATTTTTAGTACGACCTGAAGATTGTTAGGCGTGCATCTAAAGGTTTTGCCATCACTTTTTTATTCAAAAAATCAGAAAAATTCAAAAATTCCGCCTAATTGGCACAAGTTTTAACAAACAGTGCCGTTAAAAGTTCTATAATCTTGCGTACAAAAACACCCTTTCCATTAAACAACTCCAAAAGAGAAGATAAATGACTACGAAAAATGCTGATATTGGCCTAGTGGGCCTTGCTGTAATGGGCCAGAATTTGGCTCTAAATATTGCCGATCATGGCTACACCATTGCGGTTTATAACCGTGACTCTAAAAAAATGGTGAACTTCATTGAAGAATGTAAAAAAAATGAGCCTTCACACGAGCGTGTAGTAGGCCATGCTGATTTAGCTTCATTTGTATTAAGTATTAAACGCCCGCGCAAAATTGTGCTGTTGGTAAAAGCCGGTAGCGCGACAGACGTCACCATTAACGCTTTGCTTCCGTATTTAGAGCAGGGCGACATCATTATCGACGGCGGCAACGCATTGTGGACAGATACCATCCGCCGCGAAAAAGAACTTGCTGTTAAAGGTATTGATTTTATCGGCTCTGGCGTTTCTGGCGGTGAAACCGGCGCACGCTTTGGCCCATCACTCATGCCTTCAGGCACTCGTAAAGCTTGGGCAAGTCTAGAGCCAATCTGGCGTGACATCGCCGCAAAAGTAGATGCTGAGACAGGCGAACCATTAGAAGGCGGCAAGCCAGGCAAGCCAGTAGAAGGTGGTTTTTCTTGTGCTGAATATATTGGTCCAGACGGTGCTGGCCATTACGTAAAAATGGTGCACAACGGTATTGAATACATCGATATGCAATTGATTTGCGAAGCCTATTGGTTGATGAAAAATCTACTTGGCATGCCAGCTGATGAAATCGGCAAAGTATTTGCTGAATGGAACAAAGGTGAATTATCCAGCTTCTTGATTGAAATTACCGCTGACATTCTGCAACAAAAAGACCCAATGGGTAAAGGCTTCTTAGTTGACCAAATTTTAGATACCGCAGGCCAAAAAGGCACAGGCCAATGGACAGCCGCGAATGCATTAGAACTTGGCGCACCGGCTAACGCGATTGCAGCTGCGGTTTATGCGCGTGCACTTTCAAGCCTAAAAGAAGAGCGCGTAGAAGCGAGCAAAATCTTAAAAGGCCCTGAAGTGAAGAAAGTGGAAGGCGACAAAAAAGAAATTATTGAAGCGATTAAAAATGCCTTGTATTGCTCAAAAATATGCGCTTATGCGCAGGGCTTCCAACTGATTGACAAAGCGCAAGTGGCGTATAACTGGAAACTCAATTTTGGTGAAATTGCACAAATCTGGCGCGGCGGTTGTATTATTCGCGCACGTTTCTTGCAAAAGATCACAGAGGCCTACAGCCGCAATTCACGCTTGAAAAACTTGATGTTAGACCCATACTTCACTCAAGCAATGAACGACGGTCAGGCTGGCTGGCGTAAAGTGATTGCCTTGGCAGTCACCAATGGCATTCCTGCACAAGGCTTTGCTGCTGCGATGGCGTATTACGATGGTTACCGGAGTGCCGACTTGCCAGCAAACTTGCTACAAGGTCAGCGCGACTACTTCGGCGCGCATACCTATGAGCGAAAAGACCAACCACGCGGTCAGTTCTTCCACTTAGATTGGCCAGAAAAAGGTCGTCCGCAGTTAGAGGTTTAATTCCCAAACTTTTTACTGATGAAGTTGGTGTGAAAAAGGGCAGCGTTTCTGCCCTTTTTTATTGGCCTAAATTATGAAGTAATTGCCCGAGAGATTTTTATGCCTCTGTAAGCCTTGTAAATAAAGGCTTACAGGGGAGCTCAAAAGGTTTGTTCTAATTTAAGTGCTTAATCGGTTAATTTTCGGCTAAATAAATTGAGTGCGAGTCGGTAGCCTATCAATGAAGTTTGCGCATCATAACGCTCGTCGCTGTCACGCATAAAGGCGTGTTGCGCATTAAACTCATGCCAGGTGAAGTTGAGTTGCGCTGCGTTTAATTTGGCTTGAATTTCAGCCCGCGCTGGGGTTGGAATATATGGGTCTTGTCTGCCCCAAATCATCAGCAATTCGCCGGTAATGTCAGCAAGGCGGTCCATGCTGTGTTGGCCAGCTTTGCTGGGGATAAGTTGCGTATTGAGGTCGGTTGCATAAAAACATGCGGTGGCTTTGATGTCTGGCTGCAAAGCGGCGCGGAATGCAAGGTGGCCGCCAATACAGAAGCCCATAGCGCCGATGTTGCCGTTAAACCACGCTTGCTGCTTTACGTAGTTAATCATGGCTACGTTATCGCTGTCGTAGCTTTGCACGTCTTTTTTCTCTTTATCTGCATTGCCTTTGTTGCGGCCAGCTTCGTCGTAGCCAAGCACGGTGCCAATTGGGTTGAGCTCATGAAAAACCTCCGGCACCATTACGGCATAGCCATGGCTGGCCATCATTACCGCGGCGCGCTCGATAGGGTCAGTCTGTTGAAATATCTCGGAATAAAATAATATGCAGGGATATTTTTTAGTTCCATTGACGCTGTCAGCAGGTTGATGAATATAGCAACGCATTACCCCAGTTGGGGTGTTGATGTCTACCGTTTGGCTGAGGACTTTCATAGTAATCTCTCAAAATTAACATGGGGTTGATAATTCTGATATTGTACTTTGTCAATGGAAAACGCCCAAAGCCTAAATTTGCACGGGCGGTGCCGTGCGTTTGATTGCGCTAGAAAAGCTAGACGCAATCGCAACAAGAGGCGAGTAGTCGAGTCAGCGAATTTTCTTTAGCGGTGTCAGGCTGAATGGTCTGATGCTCTGCAGTATCTTTGCTAGGCACATTTGATTTGAGTTTTGCGGAGTGAGTTGCTTTTGTGTGTGTTTTGACTGGTGTTGAAACTTGCATGTTGTTTTTCCTTTTGGGAGCTTTTCCTTCATGTCATTGTGTTTCATGAAAGTTAAAGTCATCGATTAAAATAATGTGAATGTCATCACAGCCGTCATAACGCTGATCATCGTATTTTGGATGACAACGAATATTCCAGATAAGGTTTGCTAAACACACTACTATTTTCGTAAAATGAACGCTTAGCTGGCTTCATCATTGAATTACGGCAACCATTTTTGTTTCTGAATACCATTTTCATCATTTATTGTTTTTTTCACCATGCAACTCATTATTAACGGAAAATCACGAGAATTTGATATTGCCAGTTTTACAGTGGCAGATTTAGTGAGCGCACTGAATCTAGAAGGCAAGCGGCTGGCCATAGAGTGGAACGGTGAAATTGTGCCACGCAGTCAATTTGCTGATACGCAGTTGAGCGAAGGTGATAAGCTGGAAATTGTAGGTGCAGTGGGTGGCGGTTAATAGCACGCGAGTAAACAAGTTATACGATAAGGAAAGAAATTGTCAGATTTATTGAATATAGCAGGTCAACATTATCAATCAAGGTTGCTGGTGGGCACGGGTAAATATGCAGATTTTGCCCAAACACGCGCTGCCATTGATGCGAGTGGTGCGGAAATTATTACGGTGGCGATTCGTCGTACCAATATCGGCCAAAATGCGGGTGAGCCGTCCCTGTTAGATTTTCTGCCCCCAGAAGAATTTACTTATCTGCCCAATACAGCAGGCTGTTATTCTGCTGACGATGCTGTGCGTACGCTGCGTCTGGCACGCGAATTATTAGATGGCCACAAACTAGTAAAGTTGGAAGTGCTTGGCGACCCGAATACGCTGTACCCCAACATGATTGAAACGCTGGCTGCCGCTAAAACTTTGGTAAAAGATGGCTTTGATGTCATGGTGTACTGCTCGGACGACCCGATTATTGCCAAGCAACTTGAAGATATTGGCTGTTGCGCGGTGATGCCATTGGCCTCATTAATCGGCTCTGGGATGGGTATTTTAAACCCGTGGAATTTACAAATTATTATTGAAAATGCAAAAATCCCCGTGCTGGTGGATGCAGGCGTGGGTACCGCATCAGACGCTGCGATTGCCATGGAGCTCGGTTGTCAGGGTGTGTTAATGAACACCGCGATTGCTGCCGCGCGCGACCCCGTGCTTATGGCCGGTGCGATGAAAAAGGCGATTGAAGCTGGGCGCGAGGCTTATCTGGCAGGTCGTATGCCAAAAAAACTCTATTCTGCCAGCCCAAGCTCACCCACAACCGGACTGATTACGTGATGGCTGCGGCTAAACGATACGAATGCAATGTGACGGTAGAAGTGGAATTTCTGCCTGACCAATCTGACATTACACTCAATCGTTATGCGTTTGCCTACCATATTAAAATCACCAATACCGGCAATGTCACCGCGCAACTCATCAGCCGCCACTGGGTCATTGTTGAAGCCAATGGTGAAAAACAGGAGGTGAAAGGGCTAGGCGTAGTGGGCGCGCAACCTTTGTTGCTGCCCAATAGTCATTTTGAATATACCAGCGGCACAGTGCTCAATAGTCCAATGGGCGAGATGCACGGTAGCTATCAAATGGTTGCCGAAGATGGCACGCAATTTGATGTGCCGATAGCGCCTTTTATCTTAGCCATGCCAAGAGTGCTGCATTAACAATGCGCGTTCCATTAAGTCGTATTAAGGTGTTTTAATTTTTAATTAAGTTGGGTTCCATTGAATAATAAAAATCCTTTTTGGTGGTTCGTCAGGCTAACCTTATTGGTTTCCGTGGGTGGATTATTATCCTGTGCCAGCCATGAAACACAACCAAAAGTGCTGGTGCCGCCAAGCCCGCCAGTAGCGAAATGTCAATGCGACTGCCCTGAAAAAAAGTGTCCATCCCAACCGGTGTTACCCGTTACTGAACCAACACCAAAAAAAATCAAAACGCCTGAAGTTAAAGCAGCCGAGGCAAAAATCGCTGATTACGGCCTATTAAAACCTGCATCATGGGATGAAGTGGACGGTTTTAGTAACACTAAGGCCAATGGTGACAATTTGAATTTGGCATGGCCGGCGTGGCTACAAGGATGCACAACGCTAGTGAACAAGCCGATGTGGCAAGGCGTTTGCAACGTAGCCTCGCAATTGAGTAAACAAACAAAGAATAAGCCAAGCACAGAGGAAGTAAAGACTTACTTTAAACAAAATTTTTCTGTGTATAAAACCACCAATGTGGATGGGTCGGATGTTGGTTTAATCACGGGCTACTATGAACCTTTGCTAAAAGGCAGTCGCACAAAATCAGCGCAATATCCGCATCCTTTATACACAACTCCAAATGACTTGGTGACCGTTGAATTGAATGAGTTATTTCCAGAACTTAAATTTAAACGGGTGCGTGGAAGAGTGGTGGGGAATAAACTGGTTCCTTATTACACGCGCGCAGAGATTGAGGCAAGTAATACGCCGCTTAAGGCACATGCGTTTGTATATATAGACGATATTATTGATGTCTTTTATCTGCAGGTACAAGGTTCAGGACTAGTGCAGCTGGATAACGGTGAAGAAGTGCATGTGGGCTATGCAGACCAAAACGGGCATACTTACAACTCCATTGGGCGGTTGCTGGTTGAACGCGGTGAGCTTACTTACGCCAATGCCTCTATGGCCGGCATCAAAAACTGGGCTAAGAATAATCCCGCCAAACTCAGAGAATTGCTGAATAACAATCCAAGCTATGTTTTTTTTAGAGAGTTGCCAGCAGGATTGCCTGGCCCCTTAGGTGCGTTGGGCGTGCCTATTTTAGCTGAACGAGTTGTGGCGGTTGATCCAAAATTTGTGCCACTTGGCGCCCCTGTATTAGTCTCTACCACTGAACCGAATAGTTCAACCCCCCTTAAACGGCTGATGATGGCACAAGATACGGGCGGCGCCATCAAGGGTGGCGTGCGTGCCGATTATTATTGGGGCTCAGGACCAGAGGCGGGCGCTAAAGCGGGGGCAATGAAGCAAGAAGGCAAGATTTGGGTGTTTTTACCGAAAGATTTTGTACTACCGCCACCGGTTGCAACACCTTAAGAAATCGTTCTTTTTGGCCGATTTCACACTTTAAACTGACCACAACCTTTTTCGATGCTCTGGGAGCCTTTATTTATAAGGCTTCCAGAGGCATAAAATTTTCTCGGGCGTTTAATGCCCGCTTGATTTGATTTTTTTGAGTAATTTTCTAACCGCTTTACGGCCAAATTTTCGTTTGAAATCCACTTTAAAGTCATACAGGTAAAATGCCAGCCTAGTTCGCCAAGTCAATTTTCGGCCACTCATTGCCAAATAAATGCGCAAGAATTGCGTTCTGCCAGGCCAGTGTAATTTATTGAGCGCACGGGTGAGGTCGGCAATTCGATACTTAAATGGTGTGCCATGATTGTAGGCATGCAGGCGTGCGGTATCGATGAGCGAGAATTGCAATTTTTGATTATCGGCAATTTTCACCAAAATATTACCGCCAGAAAAATCTCTAAAATAAATGCCGCGGCTATGCAGTAAGTGGCAAAAGTCTGCAAAAGCCACGTACAGCTCGGTGGCGGTTAAACCATGAAAATGTTGTGCGCCTTGGCTAAAGGCAATAAAAGCCGCAGCAATATTAAAATCATGGTCTACAAACTCACACAGATAGAAATTTTCTTTTAATGTGCTGTCGCCAAGTTTTTCAAAATAGGCAACTGGCATTGCCGTTGCAATGCCGCGACGCAGTAATTCCATCGCACCGTTCCAACTGCGCATGGCTTTGCTGGGTTTGTAGCGGTCAAAAAAGGCTTTATGCAGATGCATTTTAACCGGCTGTTTGACCGTGATTTTCGTTGCATCACCCCGAGGACTGTCGATGGACCAAATTGCATTTCTGGCATGGCGTAAGGCTTGATCTTTTGCTGGCGCTGTTAAATTTTGCGGGTGAAGTGCTTTAAATAACATTTCTGCCTCGGCTGCATCTTTGGCAAGTAACACCCCTTGCCAGCCGTGTTGTGCAAATGTGTAATAGTGCTGATGCAGAATATGCGCGTGAATTTTCAAATCTTTGGTCAAACGCGGCTGTGCACGCACTTGTATGGCATCTTCCGTTGGCCAAGCGAGGTAAACGGGCGACTCAGTGATGATTTCAAGTTGCGATAAAGGATTGCCATCTCTATCGGTGATATTGGCGTTTGCAAGGCTTGCTACCGAATACACATCTGCCGCAAAAGCAGCATTGCCATTGGTGGCCCAGGCCGCGTGCACATGCTGATGATTTTGTATGAAATAATGAATTTCTAAGCCCGTACTCGTTGCAATCGGTTTAACGTAGTGCGCCCCCTGCAATACTTTTGCGACTGTTTTTAGGGCATCAAAACTGGGGTGATGGCGATAATTTTCCAATAATCCGTTCGCTTGCTCATAATGCGCCACGCGCTCTAGCGCTGGATATTCTTGCTCTGTGAGGCCATCATCAATTAAGCCTTCACGCTGACAAATAAGCGCGCCCCAGTTAGCGTGTGAGAGCGCACCCGATGCGGCTAATAGCAAAAAGTAGCGCGCAACATAATCTGCCTGTTTTTGTTCACCATCAGGTAAAAAGCGCTGAATGCGGTAAATAGCCCAAAAAGCCACGGATGAAACGGTTTGCGGTACGCCAAAATCTTGGCCGATTTTTTGCAAAATACGTGCCTTTTTGACCACATTGTATTTAAGTAAAGTCGCCCACCGGTACTTGAGAATGCGGTGGTCAAAACGCTCCGGCTCGATGACGCGTTCGACAAAAAGATTGTTGCTATGCATGTCGGGCAGCAGTTTTTGCTGTTTAAACGTTTTGAGCAAACTCACGTTGTAAAGCGGCTCAAAGTCTTGCACATTCGGGCCAATCATGATGATTTTCCGACTGGTGATTTCTTGGTGCGCAATGCGCCAAGCTTCTATAAAACCAGACCAATCATAGCCTGCCCAGCGCTTGCGGTTGAGGGTGTTGCCAAATTCAACGGCCTTGATTTTTTGGCCGAAGGCATCTAACACCGTCACCAAGAATTTCCGCCATTTCAACTGCGCCACAACCGACTGCATGTTTTTGGCAGCTTCAAACGGTTGCAAAAGATGCAGGGTGACATCAAACCCTTCGGCAATGAGGCGATTTAAAAACCGCACTTGATAGTTATCTAAATCGGAATAGGTAAAATCTAGGCGAACCCGTTGAATGCCTAACAGTTTAACGTTGGCCACAACGTAGTCATCTACCGCGGCATCTTGGTTACTGGCTACGCAAACGCCAATAAAATCATGCGGAATTTGATGTGACTGAACAGGCAAGTGGCCTTTTTTAATGCGTAAGCCACCCGTTAAAATATAGCGTAAACCATCCAAGATGACTTGGTTTGTCAGCATGGAAGGCTGTTTCTTTTCTGCTGTTTTCGTCATTCAGGCACTCGGTATTTTTGCTCCGAATATAACAGGGCCGGAAGTAGCGTATTGGCCAGTGCGCGCTGTTCAAGCGTGGCGGCATTTTGCGGTGGGCTTACTTCATGAAGGCGTTTTGCCAACGTATCGTACACCCCATGCGCGGGGGCTTTATTTTCACGTAGCACCACAACTTGGTTGCTGGTAGGCGTCTGTTCCATCCAGGCAAAATTATAGTTATATTGCATCATGGCGCGGCCAAGATAATCCGCAGGGATTTGCGATAAATCATGCCCGGTCATCGGGTGCTGCGTTTGCAGGCCCATCAGGGATAATACCGTGACGGGTAAATCAATTTGGCTGGCGATTGCAGTAATTTTCTGTGGTGCAATATCGGCACCCAAAATAAGCCCAGGAATATGAAAGCGCTCAATTGGCACCAGTGTGTCACCACGCACCCGAATATCATGGTCAGCCACAATTAAAAACACCGTGTCTTTCCAATACGGGCTAGCTTTTGCCTTTTTGAAAAATTCACCAATCGCGTAATCAGCATATTTCACTGCATTATTATCGGTATTTTTTGGTTGCTCATATAGCTCGATACGCCCATCAGGAAACTCAAACGGCGCATGGTTTGAAGATGAAAAAGCCAGCGTAAAAAACGGTTTGCCGCTGGCATGGTGCGCCAGCAATTGCTCATGGGTTTTATTCAGTAAATCTTCGTCGGATACACCCCAACTGCTTAGCAATACGGGGTTTTTATAATCTTTTTGGTCGATGATGGACTGAAAGCCGTTGCCCATAAAAAAGCCGCGCATATTATCAAAGTGGGACTCGCCGCCATAGATAAACTCTGTACTGTAGCCGTACTTACCGAGTAAGCCGGCCAAGCTAAAAAAGTTTTTTTGGCTTAACGATAACTTCACGGTGCTGTCGGCAGGCGTTGGCTGAAAGCCCGTCACAACCGCCTCAATACCGCGCACTGAACGCGTGCCTGTGGCATAGAGCTGCTCAAACCAGATGCCCTGTTCTTTTAGTTTTTCCAAGTTGGGCGTTACAGGCACGCCACCTAGTGATTCAACAAAAGTGGCCCCCAAACTTTCTTGCAGAATAATCACTAGATTAAGTGGTTTGTCAAGCTTGGCACTTGGGTTGAGTGTGGTGAGTGTGGGTAGATCCGTATCTTTGGCACCCGTGATTTTAAAAATATCTTCTTTGGTCATTTTGCCGTAAATTTGGCTGGATTTCGCCTCATGCTGCAGACTATACACGGCATAAATAACCGAATAACCTGAATTCAGGATTAAACTATTGACCATGCTGTCTTGCGTGATGGCAAATAAAGCCGGGTTGGCAGGCCGATGTCCAAGGGAAGAGCGAATCGCTAGTGCTGAAAGCAAAAATATCAGCGGCCACACCAGCCAAAGTTTTTTGTTGGACCATGTTGGCTTTGCCATCAGCCAAGGCCTCATAAAGCGGCGCATCAGCCAGATTGTGATGACGCTAAAGCCTAATGTTGCAAAAATATGCACTTTAAAACCCGTCCAGAGCATGCTCATGACTTCATGCGGATATTTAAGGTACTCTACAAAAATACGATTGGGCCGCACATCATATTCCATAATAAAGCCGGGGGTAGCCACTTCTAAAAAGACCAGCAATAAAATGGTGGCCGTTACCCAAACATAGGTAAATTTTTGCCAGAATTTAAATAGTTGTTTTGTGGCCAAAATGGGTGCGAGTAAGAGCGGAATGAGCGCCATCAGGCATAGTTGGATAATATCAACACGGATTCCTTGTAGGAAAATCTCGACTAATTTATCAGTCGCTAGCACACGGTCGAGCTTCCAAAGCACCAAGCCCACGCGAGAAAGTGACAATAAAATAAGACCGAGCAACAGCATGGCAAATAAGGGTGCAAATGCGCCGCTCTTGCTTGCCAATTGCCAAATGGATTGTTTAATACGATCAATGAACTGCATCAAATCTGCACCCAAAAGAGATTGTTGCCATTATAAAGTGAAAGCGATTTGTTGGCGCGATAGATTAGCTAAGTCGCCAGTCTTAAAGTGGGGGTTGCATGCTAAAAAACAACCAACAAATAAGTTAAAATTGCCCGAGAGATTTTTTCCCCTCTGCGAGCCTTTATTTACAAGGCTCGCAGAGGGGGTCAAAAGGGTTGGTAGTGGAAAAGCGTTAAATGAGGGTTTTTTAGCCCAGTAATTCTAAAGTAAACGGGCAAGTCATTTACCTAATGAAATCCATCGAATAAATGCTTTGAAATACTCGGGTTGCCTAAAGCACAGATAAATCATCACCAGCACGTTCAGCAGCGCGGTGATTAAAAAAAGCGCCGGAATCGTAAATTTATTGTGAAATATTAAAATAGCAAAAACCGCAGAAGCCACCATAAAGAAGGCATTGATGATGTTGTTTGCAGCAATCACCCGCGATTGATGACTTTTTTCAGCGCGCGTTTGTATTAGCGCATACAGCGGCACAATAAAGAGGCCGCCAAAAAAACCTATCAGCTCAATGTCGGCAAGCAAATGCCAGTGCGCAAAAATAACATGTCCATGCATGTCATGATGCCTGCTGATAAAACTAGCAAAATCAAATAATGTTTTGTTGTTCCAATGCGTGTGTATCCAAGTACTTGAGCCATATAAATCTGCACCAAAAACGGTTAAACCGATGGCGCCAAATAGCACCAAACCCAATTCCACCTTGCCTTTTGAGAGCTTTTCGCACATCAGCGAGCCAATGCCGATGCCAATTGAAAAAACAGAAAGCAGCAGAATAAATACACTTTCGTCGCCATAAAGCACCACTTTTGCAAAATTAGGAAACTGTGCAAGCAGCGTGGCGCCAAAAAACCAAAACCATGAAATCGCCACAATCGCGAGCCAAATTTGCTGGTGCTGCCAGACAAATTGAATACTGCGGTAAGTTTCAGTGATTGGGTTCCAGTTAATTTTTAGGTGGGGGGCCGCGGCCAGAGATTTAGGTACGCCGCGGCTAGTGGCGTAGCCCATGACAGCGATGAGTAAAATCACCAGGCTTGTAATTATTTCGTGCTGACTCTGCATCGCGACCCAAGCACCAAGGACTTGACCAAGCAAAATCGCCACAAAAGTGCCCATTTCTATCATGCCGTTGCCACCGATGAGTTCATTTTCATTTAAATGCTGCGGCAAATAAGAATATTTAACTGGGCCAAAAATAGTGGAGTGCATACCCATCATAAACAAGGCGGTGCCCAGCAACCAAATGTTATGTAGAAAAAATCCTGCACTTGCAAACAGCATAATGCCAATTTCAAATACTTTTACAAAGCGAATTATTTGTGACTTTTCATACTTATCAGCCAGCTGCCCTGCCGTGGCAGAAAATAGAAAAAATGGCAAAATAAACAAGCCTGGTAGCACCGTTGCCAACATAGCACTATCCATCGTTGTTATGCTGGCGGCATGAAATGCTACTAAGGTAATGAGTGCGGTTTTAAACACATTATCATTACAAGCCCCTAGAAATTGGGTAAAAAAGAACGGGCGAAAACGCTGTTCTTTCATCAAAGAAAATTGATTTTTCATGTTTTTATCTTTATAGGTGGGCTGCTTGTGGGCAAGTATAAAATTTACAGCGTTATTGTTACTTTTCGTTGCTATCAACCTTAAACAATGAAACTGCCATGCCCGCTAAAAGCAACACGCCAAAAGCAAGACCTGCCCATAGAAACCAAGTTTTATAATCAGGAGCGCTAGCCCAGCTATTGCTGGTGGTGGCGCTTGCAACACTTGCATTTGTTGTGCTTGCCACCAAACTTGCTTTGGGCAATTGCATGACTTTTTCAACTTTATAATCGGGAATCAAGCTTGTTACATCTACCGCGCTTACAATGGCAGGGCCAGTGCCAACACGCAAATAAAATGGCGCTTGACCACGTGCGTTCCACACCACCGTTTGGGGCATCCAGCCGAGTGATAACGTTGGGTTTTCAGCACCTATGCCGCCATTAGCTTGATTAAATTGCAAGCGCCAGTAGCGCCATGTGGCGGCATTTAGCGCTATATCGGGATTTGCGTAAGCTTTACCAGCTTTGTCCATACGGTAAAGCGAGGCATTGGTGATTGTTTGCCATGGCGCATCATTTTTATTGCGTGCCTGCACAGTAGCACTGGTGATGGTGTTGTTTTCTGGTAGTTGTACACGCAAGTAGCTGGCAGCAATGCGGCCTTGCGATTCAAAATCAATGTTAGTGATACCGTTATCTTTATTTGATTCATCGCGCTTAATTAAGGGCATATTTTGCCACAATATTTCTGGGGAAAGTGGGCGCACGCTATCATACTCTGCGCTGATATTCGTCATCCGTAACCAGTCAGAATTTTTATTTGTGGGGCTGATTTTAAAATAGCGTGCTTCTACAGCGTAGTCTAAGGTAATCGTATTTTGTATTAGTGTGTCTAGCGCAATATCCGACTTTTCAGCATTGTCTAACGGCGAAGTTTTAAGCAATACCGCATGCCCTGCGCTAGTCCAGTTTTCTAAGTCATTACTTGCTTCAATATCAATAGGGAGTAACTTATTTTCTTGGCCCATCCACGCTACCGTAAAAGTTTGTAGCGGAGGGTGTGTTTTACCTGCATCCACCAAATAAACACTTCTGTTTAACTTTACCATTTGATTGTGTTCTAAGGTTAATGCTACCGAGCCACCACTATTCTCAAAATATTTTATAACGCTATTTCTACCATCTGAATTACCAATCTGCTCATCTGCGATGGGATACACTTTTAGTGGCTTAACATCTTTGGTTACGGCCGTTTGCGGGTGTAAATCATGATAGCGTAGCAAGGCATAAGGCACTTGTTCACCTGCCGCGTTGATGATAGTGAGGTCTTGCAAGTCATCGGCACGGCTTTGCTGATAAACTTCTTTGGGTAAAACGCTTTGATACAACGGCGCATCACCTTTGGCATTGAGCATAAAATCTGCCGACAAGGCGTTGTTGGCGGTTAGCATTAAAGTTAAAAATAGTGTGTGAAATTTCATATTAAACCTCTTTCTTAATTACATTTTCTGCGGGCGGAATAGGCACAAAATAGCCCATAATCAGCAACATAATACCCGCGCCGATAAATGAAATAATGCGGTTAATAGAGCCGTGCTGACCTAAATCGAGCAGGAATAATTTAGCGACGACCAAGCCCATTAAGCCCGCACCCACGAGCCATAAAGTGCGATGGTGCTTTTTATGTGCCAGCAACATCAAGCCAAATGCTGTGACGGCCCATAAGAAGGTAAACGCCATTTGCACAGTCGAATTATTAAAAATGGACACCCATAAATGAGGCGTGCCTGCCCAGTGGTGCAAGGTGCGTAGCAATATGCCATTCAGCAGCGCAAATGCCATCACTGACGCTAGCACCGGGTTAATGTATTGCAATTTGCCTAAATGCTTGCTCACTGCGCGTTGCCAAATCAACAACAATAATAATGCGCCCGCCAGCGTAATATCTAAAGGGTTAAGTAGCGGAATATAGGGCAATGGCGCAGCGTAGCCACTCGAATTGAGCGACATGTTCATATACCAATACACTGTAAGCGCCATGAGCGGCATGCTGCCAACCCACGCCCAAGTTTTTGCACTATCTAACCGCGAGGCATTTAATTGATTTTTAGCAAATTGCCAATAAGTTACTGCCCCAACAAGCAGCATAGGAATCACGCCCCAGCCAATTTGCGCCCACACGTGCGATTCTGCCACGTATTGCCCTAATTGGCGGCGCCAAACCAGTACACCCACCGCTGCCATCACCCATAGCAGTGGCGCACGTAGCCACGCCTTATTAGGGATGGCGTTCCCTGATATCAGCCAAGCATAAGCCCCCATGGCGAGCGGCCATGCGATGAACCCATTATTTTTTAGAATAGAATAATTGCTGTAGCTAAAGAGCGTAAGCAAAGCCTCCCAACACACAACCATGACCATGACTGGCAACAATAAGGTGGAAAGCGTTGCCAAACGTTGCCATTTTAATTTATTGGCAAGAATAGGCAGTAACACACTTGTTATTGCAACAAAAATCAGCCCCGCATGTGCGAAGTCGTCGTTAACCATAAACTCGTTGATTGCGGTTAGCCCCGAACCTATCCACCACAACCAACCCCAAACAGCTAAAGGCGTGCGCATCCATTCAAACTTATTCGGGCGATACGCATTAAGTAACGCGCCACAAGCCCAGCCAGATAATGCAATAAAGCCTACGCCTAAGAACAAGTTTTGATGGCCAAAACCGCCATAACCTGTTAACCCCCAGCCATTGGCAAAAGCCAGTGCGGCAAGCAATTGCAAAGCCAGCCCCGTAAACGCGGGGAATTTGCGGTTTTGCTTTAAGCCCACCCACAATAAGCCCACGCCTTCAACTGCCCAAGCGGCTGAAGTCCATCGGCCATCTAAGGCAAGTGGCAAGGTGAGCGTGACAAAACCAATGCCAAGTGCTAAAAAGCATTCGCCCAAAAATTTAAGTGTTTCACGTTGGCGATTTAACACCCACCAAGCTAAGCCCAAGTAGAAAATACCCAAGGCCAACGCGCTGTAAGCCAAGCCAAATGGCGTGCCTTTGAGTAACGCATATTGCAAGCTAAAACCTACCAGTGGCGTGCCAAATACCAGCGTCGCATCCACGTAATCGCTGGCTTTGGTAGATTGCCGATGCGCATAAAGCACAGCAATGGCGGTAAATAGCAAAAAGTGAATGATTAAGAATGGTTCAGTGGTTGCAAATAGCGCTGGTGTATAACTTTTTGCCCCCCAAATTGAGCCAATAATAAAGGTAAAGGCAAAGCCCAACACGTTAAGTGGCCGCCAACTTTTATGAAAGGCCACAAAAGCAATGCCTAGGTTAAGAATCAAGTAATAGCTGAATAATCCAATATGATTGCCGCTACCTGTTGAGGTGAGAATGGGGGCTAAAAAGCCGCCTGCAAAGCCTAAAATAGCTAATGGCAAGGCCGATTGCTTGACTGAAATATAGGCAGATAAAAAGGCAATCGCCGCCAACAAGGCAAATGCCGCGCCTGCCGGAATCAGCCCATACATTTTCATGGCCGCAAAAATGGTGAGATATAACACGCCTACACCGCCACCTTGCAAAGCCCAAGCATACTGAGGGCGTTTTTCGCGTAAACGCCAGCCCACCAGTAGCAGAGCCATGCCGCCAATCGCCACGGCCAGCAGGCGAATTTCAATCGGAATCATGCCGCTATCTACTGCGAGTTTGAGCAAAAAGCTAATACCAATGAATAAAATCACAATGCCAGCACGCACCATAGTGTTGCCGCCAAACAGCCAATCTTTGGCCGCCGTAAAGCCGCGCTCAATAAAATTGGGTGGCGGCGGAATGTATGGTTTTGCAGCGGGTTTTTCTATCGTTTTTTCGATAGGTTTAGTGTTTGCCTCATGCTTAACTGCCGCTAGTGGCGCGGCGGGCTTACTTTCTAGGGCTACTTTTTCTAATTCAGGTTCAGCATTAGGCGGGCTAATTTCTTCAGCAGCCTGCGGCACAATGAGCACCATTGCAGTCGAATCTGCCACCTTAAGCGCGGCGGGGGCAGCTTGCTGCGGCGCATCTATCTGCGCCTTTAGTTGCTCCATTTGCGCGCTAATGCGCGTCATTTCTTTGCTTAAACGCTCAGTTTCTTGCTTTAGCTGAAAAAGTTTTTGCGCTTTATCTCCAGATGAGAACATACCAAAAAAGCCAGCGATTGAGCCCACTATAACAATGCCCCCTAGAGCAACACCTATTAAACCCAATAATGCCAATTCCATTTTATTCCCTTAATTGCGACTTCAAGCTATTCGCCAGCCAAGGCGCAAATTGTGCTACGCCATCCACATTATGTCCCGCATCTTTGACCCACTTCACTTGTATTTTTTGCTCAGTATTCTTAAACAATTCTGCCGCACGTGCAGGCTGAATTAAAGTATCTGCCAAGCCGTGAATGGCGTAAATAGGTGCTTTAACTTGATTTATCCACTGCGTAGAGGCCATTGGAAAACGCATTAAATAGCGCACTGGCACAAAAAATGGCATGTTTGCACCTGCCACATTGGTGAGCGAGTCATAGGGTGAAACCAATAACAACTTTTGCACGGCGTATTTGCTAGCGATATACACCGCAGGCCCTGAACCCACAGAACGACCATAAATGACAATCGGCAAGGTGGTTTGCTGTGCAAGCCATTGATACGCCGTCTCTGCATCTTGCAACATGTCTTGCTCGTTAGTCCAACAATCGGTAGATTGCCCATAGCCTGCATAATCCCAAGCCATGACACTATAACCCTGCGCGTGAAACAGCGGCACTTGATGCTCAACACTGGCAAGACTTTCAGCATTGCCGTGAAATATCATGACAGTGCCTTTTTCAATAGCTACTGGCCAGTTTGCCACATGCAATTTTCCGCATTGCCCCACTAAAAAGGCTTGGCTACCTGCTTTCGGCTGCCAATCAGTAGCCACTGGCATCGCTTCGTGAGCAGGAAACAACATTTGCTTTTGCATGCAATAAATTACGAGGCAAAATAGTACATACAAACCTAACACCATAATTAGGATGCTTTGCCATAAAGTTTTAGATTTACTAGTCATTTGAGTGTTAGCGTTTGCACTGTGGTTTGTGGGTCAATTTTTTGCAAAAAATTTGCCACCGATTCTACTGTTACCACTTCAATTTTGCCCATAATGCGGTCGCCCGTTGGGTGGTCATCAAACGCCACATTGGCTTTAAACATGCGTGCGCCTAAGCGCGTTAGGGTCATAATATGCAAATTGCTAGGTTTGTAGTCTGCTTGCTTTAACCAGGCTTGGGAGGTTGCCCGGCTACTTTGTTCTGGCTGTTGTATAACATCGGCCAGCACTTCAAGCACCCATTGATTTGAGTTTTGATACTTTGTTGAATACGGGTAAGCCAGCATGTTGTAATGTGGCTGATGCAAGTTTTTCAGAGCGCTGGTTTGTGCAAGCTCGGCCACAATTTTGGCTTGCACCTTGGTGGATGGTGTCACTATTAGGGCATCCCACGCAAACATATCATCAAAGAAAAAGTTAGCTAAGCCCTCAATAAATAGCGCAGATTCTGCCGTTCCACATTTATTCAGTTCATGCACAGCCATCCACCGCCCCTGCGGATGGTCACGCCACACAAAGGCCATGTGCGAATAGCGCAAATTATATTTTGATAAATCTTGCCCCACACGGCCGATTAACGCCACTTGCGCGCCACTTACATCTAAAGCTTCGCGCGTTTTAATGGCAAGTCGAAAGGCCTTTTGGACGGTTTCGGGCGATTGTAACTTTTCAGTGCAAGCCGTGCCAGCGACTACCAAGCTTGGCAGCAACATTAGACAAAAAAGCAAAGTAAGAATGTACCTTTTCACAACGTTACATCGCTGAATGGTGCATTAACGATTTCCCCATTTCATTGGGAATAAATGCAATCACTTTGCCTGAAGCAATAATCGCCGAGCCAACCGTTTCAGCCACCACTTCTACCGATTGTCCAACTACCACTGAGGCTGCACCAGAAACATCGCCTGTTACTTTAACTGAAAAATTACCAGCCTCTGATACGCCAGTTCCTGCGCCCTGCAATACCATTAACACGCCATCGGCCGTTTTTACTACGCTTTCTACCACTAATTGACCGCTCGCTGCGGCCAATGAAGCAGAGCCAACAACAACCGAACCGACGCCCACTGATAGTGTTTGTGACGCATTGGCTGAAGCTTCTGAGCCGTTGGCGAGTGCATAAATGGGCGTTGCTAATACTGCGGCAAGCATGGTGGAAATAAAAATACGTTTCATTTTCTGAGCTCCTAAATTGACTAAAAAACTTACTTTAAAGCGTTTGATTACTGAAAAAACCACGTGTTTCAAACACGCTGGTGGGAAGCTGCTTGCCCTCAAAACGAAGTAATCGTTTCATGGCAAAATCAAACATAATCGGGTTGTATTTGCGCACTTCTTGTAAAAATGGCAAATGTTCCGCCGCTAACATGCCTTCACGCTGAAATTGCCTGCTGGTGATAAGCGGGAAAACGCCTGGCAATGGATAATCAGTGCCGTTATGCAAGCGGTGATGCCAATCGTCGCGTTGCAAAATATGCTTTAGCACCCATGAATGGTTAAATAAGGTGGTGGCTGAAATGTCACCAAATAGCAAGCCTTCGTATTCTGGCATGTCCATCATGCGGGCGAATAACTCAAAGCTGGTGACTACTTTATTGCCGTTATCGTAATCTTTATCAAAGCCATCACTGGCGCAATGCGCCATCACAATACGCACGCCAGCATCTAGAATATGACGGGCTTTGAGTGGGTTATTGAATTCTAGGTTACCGCCAGGCACCGCACTTTCGCGGCCTACATGCGTGATAATCGGCATATTAAGCTGTTGCAATTTTTGGTAAAACTTGGTGCATTTCGGCGACGCTGGGTCTATATTCATAGATGAA
>Ga0208694_1000741_pt1 | contig 45781 bp, 30 predicted proteins | sample AD_UKC078_MetaG_FD_184442 | JGI IMG/M metagenome (GOLD analysis project Ga0208694, IMG submission 184442) | Active sludge microbial communities of municipal wastewater-treating anaerobic digesters from USA - AD_UKC078_MetaG (SPAdes) (version 2) | ecosystem: Engineered > Bioreactor > Anaerobic >...
ACCTCTTTCCCAAAATCACTGGAAATTAATTGGTGAGCTTCATCAATAAAAAGCACGCCATCATAGGCATTCTTGATGAATTCGTCGGTTCTTCTTGCTGAACCGCCAACATGCTCTTCAATAAGGTCTGCACAATTAGCGGAAACCACATGTCCTCTTCTAAGAAGTCCCAGGTCGTGATACATTTCACCGACCAGCCGGGCAACGGTGGTTTTCCCCGTCCCCGGGTTACCCAGAAATGCGAGGTGCAAAGAAAGCGGTTCACTATGCTCGCTAATTAATCCTGCTTGCTGGCGTTTATTTCTGTCGTCCAAACGGTTATATAACGTTTTAACTGCCTGTTTGACTTCTGATAACCCGACCAGGCTATCCAATGCTTCTTTCCAATTCATTGGAAATTCATTCTTTTGTTGAGTTCTTGATTTATCAGTCATGATTTCCTAATCTCCTTTTCTTTTGTAGGTTACTCATTGGGTTGACCTGAGACATGAGTTTGTGCTCCTGTCGTTAGAAACGTTCTGTTGAGTGTGTTTAACATATTTTTTGACGGTATACCGATCATCACGATCGAGTCTGTCCCTGTGTGCAGTTCAATACTGCGAGTGAGTGTTTCAAAATCAAACTTTTTTAGACGATCGGTCAGGTAATGAATTCTCTGATTGCTGCTGCCCCGCAGGCCCAGGTCGTCATTTAATGCTGCGAGATATTGACCGTCGATCAAGACGTCTATTTCAGCTAAAAAATCTGCAATACCGGTTTCCTCAGGTTGACTGCGCAATTCTTCCAGGGTGTACCCGCTATAACAGATGAGGTCGATTTCACGTATAGCACGGCAGTATCGAGCCAGTTTTGACAACAACTTTGCCTGCAACATGGGTTCACCACCGGAAATGGTCAGACCGGTGATATCCGGGTTCTCTAAGAGGATCTCTGCCAGGTCTTCCGGAGAGATCAGCCAGGCATCAATTAGCGGTCTCCACTCAGGAGAGATACACCCACAACATTGACGCAGGCAGCCCTGCACCCACACAATCGATCTGAGTCCTGGTCCTAATGTTTGTGAACCACACCAGATCTGGGCGATATTTAATAAGCCGTGTGTGTCTTGTGTTTGCTTCATATATTTATTATGGACAGTTTCCCGCTAATTGTTACTAAAAAGTAATATTTCTGGCCGCTTTATTTTCCTGGTTGCTTTCTATAGCTGCCTTTAACTGCTGATTCAGAGCATCGAGTTGCTTTTCAATCTCTTCCAAATTTTGTTTTACAGTTCTTGCTTCCGAATTATTTATCGCCTCAGCGATCTTCCTGTCTGCTTCGATATAGGCTTCTAAATCAGCGACTTTTCTTCTAAGTTCTTCTTCATCCTTCTGGTATGCATTTTCCTTTTCTTTAATTTCTTTTTTTGTCTGAGCGAGTTGATCTCGCACTCCTTTAATTTTTGCATCGAGCTCAGCTTTTATTTTTTGATGCTGAGTCAATTCTTGACGAATCACCTCCAGATTTTTGTTGTATTGCTCGATATTTTCAACGATGTTTTCGGCAAGGAGGTCTGCCTCTTTTGTAGTTAGAAGTACCTTTTCTGGGATTGTTTCCCGGGCTGTTTTTTGAAGGTTTTGCAAATCTTTAATCCAGGGCTTGTCGATATCGAATTGTTTTATTTTTTCCTTCAAGTTATCAATAATGGATGGATCAAAAGCCGCCAGGTCCTGTTTGTTTTTCAGCTCTTCTTCCAGCTCGGACTTTTTCGCAATTGCTTCCCGATTTTCTTTTTCGATTTTTTCAAGGTCTTCGAGCAGCTTTGTTTTCTCTTGTATTTCATCGTTGAGGTCAGCCAAGTCGTTTTGGTTTTTTTCAATCTTGCTTTTAAGAGTGGCGCCTGGTAGCGCACCAGATAACGTATTGAATACATCACCGAACAAACCATTTAATTTACTAACGACCCCATTGATCTCACTGAGCAGTTGCAACTTTTCAAACCTTTCTGTTGGCAGCTTGTCGGAAATGGAGCTGAACGCATCAACAGCGCCATCAAAGTCTTTAACCAGTGGATTATTGATTGGGTTGTTGCTCATGTGAACATGCCTCCAAGGTAGATAATTGATATTGATATACTTCTTTTTTCTCAGATGTTGATTCCAGGATTAAGAATAATTCGTTGTGCCGGTTGATTTTAATGGCAATTTTGTATTCACCAACCGGGGGCGGCCAATGTGTCTCATTTGTACACAGGCTTTCTTCCGGTTGACCGGGTTGCTGTTTTAACATGACCAGTTTGGCCTGGTTTTCTTTAATGGTTACGATCATTCCCCGGTCAAGAGGAACCGTGGTGTTTCTTCCTGCGTTATCTGGGTTAACAACCTCTACTGATATATTTTTAATTTCCCCATCGCAAACCGAATGAAAGGTCGTCGTCAGCGTATAATCGATGCGCTCTACCAGGTCAACAATTCCACCTGCTAACAATGCAGCACCTCGTGAAATCGCATGAAACGGAAACTTATACTTATCGATTTCCTTGATTTGTGGACAGGTTTCTTTCATTGTTAAAACCACACACTCGTCGTTGCTAACTCCGCCCGTCAGAAGCACGTGATCATCATGCTCAATATTAAATTCTTGCACTTTTCCAGCAAGCGTTTTATATTTTCCCTCGAACGCATCCCAAAGCTCTTTAAGGGTCGGGTCGGTAAATCTCGAATTTCTGAAATCTTTATCGTCTATTAAGCCTTGGGTATCCCGAAAATCTTCATGATAGGCTTGATCTTTGATTTCTTTAATTGAATTGCCTTCCGGGAATTTAATTTTCCGTTTCCATTTTTCGGTTAACACCAGGTGAAAGTCTTTGAACTCCTCCGGAGGAAGAATTGGTTGTCCCTTTAAAAAAAGCTTATAGAGCAACTGGTCAAAGTCTTTTCCTGATAGTGTAGGATCTATAATTTTTTTCTCTATAGAGATTTTGTGAAAGTCAGTGTTTCCCTCCTCTATTTTACACCGATAAAATTTACCAGCGCTGCCGCCAATATCGCATATCAATACATTAACAACCGGTAAAGGACTGCCATTTTTATTTTGTTTCAGTCTATAAATAAAGTAAGCTGCGGCGCATGTCGATTCACGTTGAATTTGAATCCGTTCTTCGTCAAATCCCAATTTCTTGAGGATATTAATTAACCACTCAGTTGGTTGGTGATTGTGAATTTCGTACCACTCATCAGGAAGTGAAAGTCCTAATTTTGCCTGATCGGTTTTGAAACCCTTGTCCCTGTACTTATCTTTCAATTGACCTAACAAAAGGGATAAAAAGTTTTCGACCACTGCCAACTCTTTCCCGTCGGATTCCAGTTTTGATCTGATTTCAGAATAAATGGGCGGTTTGTTAGGCTCACGTATTATCCAATCATAAAGCGATAGATCCAGCAAGATGTTGTGCTTTTTTGCTTCCCCGTAATTGATTACGTTAGGAATATCGGTCCTGCCAGTGCGTTCTGTTCCATATTGCAAATCCTCAAGAATATCGTTTTTGTAAACAGAAATCTTTGTAAATAAACTACCAAAGTCCAAACCTATACTGTACATATAAAGCCCGGCCCTCCTTTTTGGAAAGATTTTTGTGTTTTAATGATTTTATCATAAAAAAATATCCTCATCCAAAAAGAGGCTCCATTCTGTTCCTAAATTTGATTTTGTCACTCACTATGCGTACACGTTGTGTGCGGGCTTGCACTTGATCTGCTTCAGGCCTTTGTCCCTATTTCGCCAGACGGTAATAACCGTTTTTTCCTGTGTGGCAACAACGGCGGTCCCGGCTAAACGAGAGATTCCCTTCTCGTTCCTGTCCTGCCCGGGGATATCTTTGTCCCGCAGATAATAGAAAACGGCGCCTGCCCGATAAAAAATTTTCCCATGATTAATAATATAGTCAACTTCATCGGGTGACAAACCTCTTTGCTGAATTCGGCTTTGAGCGTGTTGTGTTAGTTGAAACATCTTGATCTCCTTTGTTAAAGAGGTTGAGGCAACTTTCTTTTAAGTCGGTTATTATTTATATGGTTGAAAAAGGAGAAAATGTTACAGGATATGCTGCCCGGTAAAAAAAGTTTAATGAATTGTTGTTAATAATCAGATTGAATATACTCATGAAAAATAGGGTTGTATGATATAATTCTTGCACGACCATGTCAAAGAGGGAAGGTTAACCCCCGTGTTAGCAAGAATCGATTTAAGAAGCACTGTTATTCTTGTCAGCAATATCGACTGCCATGGTCAGTTAAAAGAGTTCGAAGACGACGCTATAGATATCCTTGAAAAAAAACTAAAAGCAGTCAGTCTAAAAGGAACAATTCAGCTTGTGATCATTGCGGAAAATCAACGGGGGGTCAACGAGGGTGATCAAAATTTCCCTTATAAAGATCAGTTCAAGATTATTAGATCAGGAACGATTGAAGACGCCCAAAGAAAAATCAATGGATGGTTTGGCCCGCAAGAACACCTCAGAGAAACAGGCGTTCGCCTATTTGACAGCATCGAATTCTTAGGACGACCTGGTACTGATGGTGATTTTGTGAAAAATATCTTTCAAGTGCAGCATTTGATTCAGCTGCTGCGAAAGGACGAACATGTAGCCCCATTTTCTGACCCTGGTTATATCAGCAAAACGGTGTATGTGAATGGACAACAGGAAACAATTTGGGGGAAAATCACCATTCTGGAGCTGCTTTTCCGTGAAAAGGAGGATGGAGGTGCGCCAAGAATCATCTTATTTGGGGAAAAGGGGAGTGGGAAATCAACTTATTTAAAATATATTGGAAAAAAGCTGGCTGAACGGGAACTACCCTTTATCTCAGGTGCAATGAGTAGCACCGAGTTAAAATACCATACCCCTTTGTTCATTGATGGTTCAAAATGGATCACATCAACGAAAGATGACATTTATTCATTTATTCTTGATGAGATCAAACCTGTTGGGAAGCTGGATAAAGAAATGTTAGAAACCTGGATAGGGTATGGCGATTTATTTTTGCTGATCGATCAAATTGAGAAAGTGATTGACAATTCTGACAAGTTAGGAGAAATTGTCAAACTATTAAACCAGGCCAGCAGTTGCCCGGCTTTGCTAACATGCGATAGCAATTATTTAAACGATTTAATGAGAACCCCCTCCTTTCCGCCTCTGCATTTCCAGAGGGTCATGCTTGGTTCACTGACAGAAACCAATCGGGAAGCCTTTGTTCGTGCTTATTTTAAAGATTTCCCTGATTCGGAAGATCCAATTGACTTCATTAACAGACTTGACACCCTTTTTGATCAGCGTTCACAGACACAAAACCCATTTTTATTGTCCCTTTTGTGTCGCGTTAATTTCCCTAAAGATGGTTTTCCTAAAAACCGATCCATGCTGTTTGACGAACTTTTCAAACTTGTGACAAAGGATCGCTTTAAAGGAAAAACTGAAGCCGTCGCTCAGTTTGGGAAGATGCTGTCTTTACTTGCATTTGAGATGGTAAAGTGCCAGCTCGAAAGCAATGCGGCTTTGGGTGCCAAGCAGGCTAAAGAAGCATTTGATCAATATAACCGCGAAAACAAGACTCGTTATAAACTAAAAACTATTGAAAAATATAACGAAAATGTTAATAAAATATTTTTAGAAACCACTATTAAAGGTGATATTGAATGCTTCAGGTATATTTCTTTCAAGCATTATTTTACTGCTAAATGGATTAATGGATTAAAACCAGAAGATATTAAACCATGGATTGATAAGCTTGTCGACACAGCAGAAGAACAGGAAATATTGGTGTTCCTGGCCGGGTTGAACCATGAAAGGCTCAAAGTTCTTTCTGAAACCACCGAACAGGATGACTGGTTCTTACATCGAACCGCCCTGATCGCCAGGTGCATCCCGGAAGTTAATGGGGGTGCCAAGGCTGCCAGGCTTGTTATCGAAGCGATCTCTAAACGCATTTTCGACTTCTTTCTTAACCAGGATTTTTATGATCGCGATAGTTGGGTTGACCTTCAAATTGAACACATAAATCGAGCAGCGGCATGCCTGCTTCGAATTGATGCGCCTTATCATGGACATCCTATCAGCAAGTTTATTGCGGACAACCTGAATAACTCAACCAAACCTGAAATAAAACCCAGGCTTGAGGCTCTGTTAGGTTTATTTGGACATCATCCACCTGCCCAAGCCATCACGAAAAAATTGTTAACATTACTAAAATCAAAGGATGAAAAAGAAAGGCTCACTGCCCTGAATTATATAAAAAACCTTGGCAGTTCATTGAAAAGAGATGAGGGCATTTTGAGCAAACTCATCGCTTTTCTAAACGCTGCATCGCCGGTATGCAATAAAAACACGGCAGAAGTTGAAAATGTATTGGATATTATCACAAAATTCGGCAGGGGAGTTGCTAAATGGGATGAGCTGGGAGATTATTTTATTCGGGAAATCGAAACAATCTTAAAAGAAATTGAGGGCCCAGATGCTGGGGGAGGGAAGATAAATTTCGAACATGGGTTTTTTCCGAAATTGCTTATCGCAATACGCTCTACTGGCATCTGCCGGGATAATTCATGCCTGACCCAACGGTTGTTTTCTTTATTAAGAAATGAACAACTGGGAGAGGGCAGCATATATGTAGCCATGGTATTGGCTGAGACTGACATAAGCTCAAACAGCAAGGAAAACACAGATGTTTTCTTGAATGCCGTAAAAAGGGCAAGCGGGTCGTCTAACGAAATTCGCAACATAAGCAGGGATATACTGGAACGAGCACTTCAAAACACCCAGGACCTGTCTCTACGGAATCCATTGTTTAAATACTACCAGAGCAAGCGAAAAACCGGTTCTTCTGAACCATCTAAGGAAGTTATTGATCAGGTCAAAGAAAACTTTAAGACACGTTTGAAGAAAAATGATCCAAATGATCCAGCTGATCCAGAAAAATTATTGAATTACTGGAACTCCTTAGAGATGCCGCTTAAAGTGGGGGCTCTTTCTGATGAAGAGATCATTGATCAACTGTTTGCGTGGCTTAAAGTATCAGGAGTGCACCTGGATTATAGTGGTGCTGCTGAAGAAATTTTGTCTTCCGATGTTTTTTCAGCATCCTCGGAGAAATTGCCAGATTTTATGGTAGATGGATTAATAAGGCAGTATCACTGGGCTCCTGAACCACACAAACGCATCCAGGCGATACGTATTTTATTAAAGCAGATCGATCAAATTAACCCAGCCGGGATAATACAGCTTTTTGATTTTAAAAGGCAGGGGGATGAGGGATTGAAAGCATCTCTGAAATTTCTTGAAAGTGTCCAGGCGCTTTCTTTCGAATACCCTTTCGAGCTTCTTCAGTCCCTTGGGAACTTACTGACAGGGACTCGGGCATCAGGTGTTGCTGATAATGCTGACCTTGATCGACAGATCATTTCAACCCTTCTGCGTGTGCTGTACCTTGTTGTTAATGAGAACCCGGAATTTGATGAACACCCTCTTATTGAGATTGCATACAAAATAGCTTATGCAGTCAGAAGCAAAGAGCAATTCCCGCTTGTTCATGAAATTCTTGCCCTGGATGAGATTGGTTTCCGCTTCTATATCAAAACTGAAAGCGGTTTGGATTGGAAAGAAATTAATTTTGAAACATTTAAAGAAAAACTGACCATTATATATATACACTCAAATCATTAGGTAATTCGATGCCTTGTTTTTGTAACATTTTTGGATATTCGGTCCATATTATTTATTAATGGAGTGCTGAATTCAATTTGGAGATATCTATGAGTGCTGATCGGACAAGCCAAAATGAAGACGTTCTAAATCAACGCTTTTACGGTCCTGATATTGAGTTATGGAAAAAATTTTATAAAAAAATCGATGCTGTAAATAAGGATCGGAATTTGGGGAAATTAAAAAAGAAAGCGAAACTTGAAGCAATTGATACAGAGATGGAAGAAACTTTATGGAAAGCCTATCTTCAGTTTAAAGAAAAGGGTCAGGAGGATAAAAACGCACGGGACGATTTAATCATCTGGCATGCATGGGCGAGTATAACCAGTCTCAAAAATCGGGCCTCCTATTTACATGAGAGATATAGGGTTTATACCCAATATGATGTAGAAGACATGGTCTTTGATAAAATTGAAGACTTGTGTGAGGCGATTAGAACATTTGACCCTGAAAAGGGGGTAAAAGCCTCTAAATATATCGCGTACACTGTTAGACCCCGGCTTGTTGACCACGATCAAAAGCTCTATAAAATGGCAAAATTTTATTGGAAATACTTTAATTTATTTCGGGATGAATATCGTAAAAACCCAACGGATGCAGAATTAGCTGAATTTGTAAATAGTAGGCTTAATGAGGACAAGGGTGAAGTGATGACGGAATTAAAAATAAGAAATCGAAAGCAGGTATATTATATTATCAATTCCATAGATATAGATGGCATGTCAACTGGGGAACCGGATGATCTTCCAATTGAAGAGAGGTTGGAAGACAAAAATGCCTTACCCCCACCTGATCTATACGAACATAATCTACTTCTTGAAAGGTGTTTGAAGGCCATTCCCAATATTAGAAATAAAAATTATCGAAAGATTCTGGGAGTGATATTTATTGATGCCGTAAACGGAGTGGACGAGAGAACTGATAGAGAATTGGCGGAAGTAACAGGTATACCGTATGAAAATATCAGAACACAAAAATTTAGGGCAATGAAGATGTTGCAAAAGGAGCTAAAAAATAATCGAAAAATGTTCTGAATTGAAGAATTTTTTTGAAGCAATGAACGGATAAAGGTGATGATGATGAAGAAAATAATTAGTGAAAACCCAAACAATAAAGATATCGAGTTGTTCAATGCTGCAAAGCAATCCCTGTGTCTGCAAAGCCAGGAAATTATCGACTATATCAATAATGAACTGGACGAGCTGAATCGGGTCAGGGTGGAACTGCATCTGCAGCGGTGCCTTGAATGTCAGTCCAGGCTGGCATGGTATCAAGAGCCGTTTGACATTAAGGATTATGAGTATTCTCCTGAGCTTATAAAGAAATTCCAGAAACTCCTTGATTTAATCCCTGTTGCACCGCCTGAACCGACTGTGCAGTCAACGAAAAACAAAACGTTAAGCTTTATAATCCCCTGGATTTCGTTTGCCCCATCCTTCGCAGCCCATGACCAAGACCAATGGCAAACCTTTACACCGAAAGGGTTTTCAGCCGAACAGATTGATGTGGGAATTTTTTGGGATTCTGCAGACAATTTGATCCTTCGTTTCACTTTGGCGCACAGTCACATTGAAAATGAAAAAGAGTTGCACTTGAGAACTGAAAATCTCGACAAATCTGCAGATTTGCAAAAGGATGGACAGCGTTGGTTTGCCGAAATACGCCTTGAAAATGAGGAACGAGAAAAACTGATTAATGATCATAAGGATGTGTTAATAACCCTTGAGGAATAATTTTGATGGATGCAAATCAAGAGTTAATTGAAGCGGTAAAGGGCTGGTTTCACCTCAACACTTGGGATGGAGCTGAACTTTTTCGGCGCATATCGAATTTAGTGCTGAATTGCCAGGGGGACGTTAACCAACACTTACAAGCCATTACTGACGATTTAGTTGGTCAACTTGCAAACGAACCTTTAAACCCAACCCTGTATCATGGAGGATTATTTCTGATTGCTTGCGCCAGGTTAGCAAAAACCGAAAAATTAACGGATCAAGTCATTTCACGTATTTTTGAGCCACTTAAAGCACAGAAACTGTTATCAAAATACCCCTCTGATGCTACTAAAATTAGCGAATTATTGAGTGGATGCCAGTGGAATAGGGATGTAAATATTGCATTGAATTCAGTGTTAGCTTTAGATGCCATTCAGCAATTTAAGGATGCGGACCCGCCACCAAGGTCAGAAAGCATGTTTGTCCCACTGATTTTAAAAGACAACGCCGAAATGGCCCAGTTAACCGTTGAATTAATTATGGAAGGCCACGGTGAGGAAGACCACGACGAATGTTTGGTTTATAAAAATCCCAGGTATATGCTGTTCCAGGTTGTAAAAGAAGATATGGAAGAATCCTTCACCCTTGCCGCGGCCCATGCTAAAAAACACTCCAATTACAAAGGCTCCCCACATTTTCGTTGGAGAATTAACATTCCTGGCAACCAACTTTATAAGCCAACTCCTCTTAAAGGCCCGTCAGCTGCGGGAGCTTTTGCTATATGTGCCGCAAAACTGCTTTCGGGTGAACCTGAACGAAATCAGGTGCCGGCGGATTAAGAGTTGTTGAAATCAAATTTACACAATCAATGATGATCACAGAAAAGGAGTAAAAAAAATGAGCGACTGTCGTTACTGCGGACACCAGAGGTCGTATGATTTACGAGAAGAATGCCCAGGTTGTGGGCGGAGAAAATTTTTCATATTTGGAGAAGTAACACCTAGTCAGCGAAAAGGGCTAATCGTAAGCGGGTGGATCCTTTTTGTGGGGATTGCTTTGATTACCCTTGCCGCTCTTGTTTTATGGCTGTACTTTAATGCCCAGATCAAGGGCATTGTAACATTCAGTCAAATGTCTCACACCATATTAATATCATCATACATATTTGGAGCATAAATGGATAAACGTCCTGTAATTATCATCATATTTTTACTTCTGTTCATTTTTGGCATTGTTGCCTTAATTGGTATAAATTGGTTTACCAACACGTTTCAACCAGCGCTGGAAACAAAACAAGTTATTCAAGCCACGCAGGAATTTTATGCCTCAAAGACAGCCCAGGAAGCCACACAGTTTTTCAATGCTACTAAAACCATGGAAACGGGAAACCTTTTTGCATCACAAACAGCTCAAGCATTAATCATAATGCAGACCGAAACTGCAATGGCTAAGACAGCTGCCTATAACGCAGAAATGACCCAGACTGCCATACCTACCAGCACCCCAGAAATACTCGTGACGTGTATTGCTCGGGTTATCAATGATAACAGCGCTCTCAATCCGGTCCCAAGCAGAAGCAATTACCCGGCAAAAGTGATTTTTATTAACGAACAAGATAAAGTGACGGTTAACAGTCTGGTGAAGGGATCGAATTGGGTTCATGTCTCTTACCAGGAGCATACCGGCTTTATGAATCGAAGCAATCTCCTAATAGACGCAGACTGTCAGCCAAACGTGTACGATTTGCATTTTTTGGCAGGTTGGTTAAAGCCAAACTGGAAAGTGCTGGTAGAAGATACGTTTACCACGAATGAACATGTATGGCTTCTCCAGGAATCTGGGGAGCAACTTGTACCTCAGATGCATCCGCAACATTCCTTTTTGCAGGTTAATGCAGAGAAAGGTTTGCAGACATTCACCACGGAAGCCTTGCATAACATTGATTTCCCATCGATCAAACTGCATGTAAATCTTATGGCCTATCCTGCATTGCCTGACGGTTATTTTGCCTTTAGGTTTTATCCGAATGCAGAATCATACACAGAATTACGTTTCATACCCAAGGCTTGCGCCTACGAGGTCTTTCGGAATGACGTCCTTAGCTATGAGGCAAAGGTGATTTCAAGTGTTTGCATAGATCTATACTACGATCTTGTTGTCACGCTTAACGCTAATGGCACCATGTATTTTGTGGTAAATGGGGAAGAATATGGCCCGATGGATATTCCTGGTATAAAAAACCCGCGATCAATTTCGGATATTTATTTTTCCGTTTCAAAAATCAACGCAGGAATCGACTATATATTCATCTCAGTTCCACGTTGATTATCAGGCTTAGATAGGGTTATGATGAAAAAAGAGAATCGCCAACCGGGATCAGGACACACAACCATCAGTGTTTGGGATTCTTCGGGCACTGGAAAAACCCTGTTTCTACAATTATTAGAAAAATACATCCGGGAAATCTATCATCGCGATTTAGACATTTGCCTTAAAACACAACCCTTTGATCACTTTGCAGGGTGTTCAACAAGTTCCGTTCCGTCACACAATCCGGGCGGGTCAATCACATGGGAAATTTCTCGAAATATTAAAGAAAATCGACGGAAGAAAAACAAGATTTTGATGGTAAGCAATACCCAGTACCACAAAATTGAGATTAATGAGCCCAAAGGAGAAAACGTCGATTACGCATCACAGGATCCGATGCAAATGGATTCAATGCAAATGTTTAGGAGTTCAGACGTCGTTGTCATCATCGTTGATTTTAATGGCATCTTTGACGCAGAAGCTGAAGCCCGGGTAAAAGCTGAAGCGCGCTGGATCGACCTTGACTATGCGAGAAATCCGGAAGAATTGATCGATTTGACGAAGTATATCAAACGATCGAGGTTGTTCCTAGAAAAAATCGAGCGACAAAAGACAGATAAGCCTGAAAAACAAGTTGAAAAAATCGAGAAACAAAAACTGATTAATTTTGTTACGCAGCTCTTTAGTGTTCAAGGACATAGAATTCAGCAGTGTATTCTCTGCATGACTTATGAAGCCCCCCCTGAAGGAACAGGGAACAATTCCACAAAGCCAGACTTGCGAATGTTATTAGGAAATGAACTGATTCAATCTTGGGAAAAATGGCCTATTTTGGTTGGATTAATTCACAACAGGAAGCTGAGGCTAAGTGAGCTGAAATTAGATGAAAATAATAATGAAGTACAGCAAGAACCTACAAGATTTTTGTTCACAATTCTGGAAAAAAAAGAGAGAGCCAGGATTGAGCAATTAAATAGGAATTTACTCCAGGTCATTTTCTTAGGCGGCTATAAACGTTATAGAAAAAATTACAAACCTTATTACGTAGATTGAAGTTACAGGACATTCCATGAGAGGAGTTATTACAGATGAGAAAGCAAAGACAAAATCAGAACGTTGATGAACTCGGCGGAACAAGAATTGCGATATGGGGGCCGCCATCCGTTGGTAAAGATTGGTTAATCGCAGGGTTTATCAAAGAGGTGCTTTCTTGCGCTAATTATCATTTAGAGATAAGTCAACCCGATGGCCTTGTTCTTGTTGAAGCTTTACCCCCACCACAACAACTCACAGAAAGTCGGGAAGACAAAATGTACCGGTTTCGCCGTAAGAATCAGGCAGGAGAGATCTATACCTATCACAATTTCACTATTCAAAATGATTCGGGGGCTAAAATGGTGAGCGCCTTGGAAAATATGCATAGCAGTGAGGAGCTTCTAGATAACCTTAAAGAATCCCGAAATATTATTTTAGCCCTGGGTATCCCTTCGGCTAATTCCGAGAAAGAACCATCGATGAAAGATGAACCTGCGAAAGTTGAAGATCAACTTGATGAAGTGGATCCGTACACTCAACTTTTTACTCAAACTCCTTTAAACCCGCCAGAGATAAGCCAAAACAATTTAAGAAATCAAACAACGGGTGAAACGGAATGGGATATTGAAGCGTATTATCGATTTTTGATGAGATTCTTTTCGATAATTGAAGGTGGGCATCGGAATGTCGCCATTTGTTCGACGAAAAGTGACCAAGAGAACTATCGCGGAGAATTTAAGGATATTTTTCGCCGCCGGTACAGCAGCAGAATAATAAACATTATTGAAGGTCAACGAAGGTTTCATGAAATCGAACTTTTTTGTACTTCTGCATGTGGGTATATCATGAACAATCAAAATCAGCCAAACTTTGAGAACGGTTCCTTACGAGATCTTAAATTGTGGCAGCCGATTAATACTGCAGCACCGTTTTTCTGGATTTTTGAAAGAATTGAGCGTGCTCGCTGGGAAAATAGTAATTGTTTTTTCAGAGGACCAAAACCCGCATCGTATCCCAGGTCCTACACTTATTAAGCTTTTTGAGGGAGATAATGGTTAAAATAAGGAAACAAACGGGGCATAGCAATTGGTCCAGCATTGCCTTATGGGGTCCAACTGGAGCTGGAAAGGATTGGCTGGTTCGGGCTTTTAATCGTGAGTTACGAAGTTTAAACGATTGGAAAAACAGGTTTTCTTATGACCTGAAACTGGTCCGCCCTGGATCGGACAGAGAATTTGAAGTACCTGCATTTGCTGATCCTCCTGGTGATATACTGGCAACAGAGGAATCTGAGGATACAAAATACGCCTTTTACCGAAAAGACACTACTTTCCCAGTTGAGGACAAAAGGCATTGCCAAAGGCATGAATTTATTCTCCACAACGATGCTGGTGGCGCGTTGGTGAAATGTTTGGAGAATGAAATGAATCATAATGCTACGCTTGAAACATTGTTACAGTCCCGAAATATTATCATAGTACTGGGTGTAGGCAATCTGGGTTTGAATACTCATCACGAACCATACGAAAATCAAGAAAAGAATGGCGAGAAAGATGAAAAAGGGCTCCTTTTTAAGAAAATTATGCAGCTAATTGATCGGCTTTCTGTAGAGCCAAGAAGAAACATAGCCATTTGCCTGACAAAAATAGATTTAATAGTAGACGAAAATGAGTTTACACAGCAAGATCGATGGAATGTGTTGTCCGAGCAATATGGTAATGATGCAAGGAATTATCTAGAATCCATGAAGAAGAAATTCAGCAATATGGAAGTGTTTATCACCACCTCTGCAGGATATGTGAATAGTAATGGTGTGAGGGACAAAAATATAAACCAAGACGCAACGGGTTTAAAAGATCCAGCCCAATGGAAACCTCTTAACACAGTTGCCCCTTTCTTCTGGATTTTTGAGAAAATTGAAGATGAGAGGTACAAATCAATTTCGCTGTTCAGGAAAATCATTTTTAGCGAAGAATCCAAACCTGTACCCTATCTGCGTTACATAAAGACAGACCGATTTGGAGGAGTGAGAAATGTTTAATCAGAATAATCAAGAATTATTTAACATGATCGACTTTGCATTGTGGGGCCCAACTGGAGCCGGAAAAGACTGGCTTATCTATGGGTTTATCAAAGAAATTTTTGAACGGAGCGACTCACAATTTTTATATCAGCTGACAAGGCCTGGCCTCACTCCGGGCAGTAACGAGGAAGTCGTTTTTCCTGAGGCCCCTACACACGCTCCTACGACAGAAGCCAGGGATGATTTGTATTTTTTCCAAAGAATTCGCCGGGGGGAAAATACAGGCAGGCGTTTACCACACACCCCCCCTAAACATCGGATAAATATTCTCAATGACGCTGGACAGAATTTAACCGGGTGCTTGGAAGACGATCAAGAATTTAGGAATGCCTATGAAGTACTGCTTGGAGCGCAAAATATAATCCTGGTGCTGGGCATTCCTGAGGAACCTCTGCAATTTAATAGAAAAGTTGAAACAACCGCTAGAATGTCGGACGATTTATTTACAGGCTACACATCTCCCTGGACCAGTGAAAACTATTCAAAATTCCTGCACAGGTTTTTTCATTTGATAGAAGGACGTCCACCCAAAAACATTGCGATTTGTTTAACAAAAATGGACCAGGATGCCACAAACAGGACGGCAGAAGAAACCCTGAAAATACGCTATGGTGACCTTATTTTACAAAGAATCAAGAATTATCAACGGCAGAGGCATCACAATATTCAATTTTTCCCCACTTCAGCAGCGGGATTTGTTAGAGAACACGGTCAACATGTGCCAAACAAAGCGGACGATAATCTTATGGATGCAAGCAGATGGCAACCGATAAAAACTGCCTGGCCATTTTTCTGGATATTTGACCAAATCGAATATAAGCAGGAAGAGCAAAGCCGTATGTTTTTTAGACCTCAGAATTTCGATCATTACCCGGGTCACCCGTGGAATAATAGTTATTTGAGGGTCTAGAATTGAACATTTGGCATTGGAACAAGGAGATGCTTTAGTTGGGCTTGGAGAATCTTCAACTGGTAGAGATCAACATCCAATTTAGAAAATCTGGATGTGTCAAGCCAAAATGCTTGAAATGCCCTCATGCCAATTTATTGTGGACAGGTTTAAGAGATTCAGAATAATGGAAAACTCGAAACATGATCGCCCATTTTTTGGATTTTTAAGAAAATTATAGATGAGAGGTACAAATCTATTTCGCTGTTCAGGAAATTCATTTTTAGCGAAGAATCCAAACCTGTACCCTATCTGGATTACATAAAGAAAGACCGATTTGGATGAGTGAGAAATGTCTAATCAGGATAATCAGGAATTCGTTAACATGATCGACTTCGCAATGTGGGGCCCAACTGGAGCTGGAAAAGACTGGCTTATCTATGGGTTTATCAAAGATGTTTATGAACGGAGTGACTCCCAATTTTTATATCAGCTGACAAGACCTGGCCTCACTCCAGGCAGTAACGAGGAAGTTGTTTTTCCTGAGCCCCCTACGCACGCTCCTACGACGGAAGCCAGGGATGATTTGTATTTTTTCCAAAGAATTCGCCAGGGGGAAAATGCAGGCAGGCGTTTACCACACCCCCCCCCTAAACATCGGATAAATATTCTCAATGACGCTGGACAGAATTTAACCGGGTGCTTGGAAGATGATCAAGAATTTAAAAATGCCTATGAAAAACTGCTAGGAGCGCAAAATATAATCCTGGTGCTAGGCAATCCTGAGGAACCTCTGCAATTTATTAGAAAAGTTGAAACAACCGCTAGAATGTCGGACGATTTATTTGCAGGCTACACATCTCCCTGGACCAGTGAAAACTATTCAAAATTCCTGCACAGGTTTTTTCATTTGATAGAAGGACGTCCACCCAAAAATATTGCGATTTGTTTAACAAAAATGGACCAAGAGTCCACTGCCAGGACGGCAGAAGAAACCCTGAAAATACGCTATGGTGACCTTATTTTACAAAGAATCAAGAATTATCAACAGCAGAGGCATCACAATATTCAATTTTTCCCCACTTCAGCAGCGGGATTTGTTAGAGAACACGGTCAACTGGTGGCAAATATTCAGGGCAATATTCTTAAAGAAGAAAAAAAATGGCGGCCGATAAAAACCGCTTGGCCATTTTTCTGGATATTTGACCAAATCGAATATAAGCAGGAAGAGAAAAACCGTATGTTTTTTAGACCTCAGAATTTCGATCATTACCCGGGCTACCCATGGGAAAACACATATTTGTTTGGGAGGGATTGAGATTATGACAATGAAACAAGCATTCATTTTTGCTGAATTTGGCAAAATCTTCAACTGGCAAGGATCGACATCTGATTTTGAAAATCTGGATGCGTCAAGCCAAAATGCTTGGAATGTTCTCAAGCCAATTTATTTTCGAGAATTTGCCAATAGACCGCAAACCAGACAGTTGCCATCATTTTTTACCGATCCGCCCGGATACGGCAGGTTTTCCGTCACCCTGATCGAAAACATTAGGAAAGATGGGGGATTAACAGGGGATTATGTATTTGTTCAACTACAAACCCGGAAAGAGCAAGAATGGCATTTAGACGTTTTACGACAGGCATTGAAAACGTTTCAACCGAAATCCTCGGACGTTGTGAACCTGCAACCCTCAACAAATGATCGAATTAGAATTGATTTCATCAAAGCTTTAGATACATCTTTTGGATTCAATCACGATGAACAATTTCTATGGCAATTTCTTCTTGAAACGTACACAGAACATTCATGGGTCTACGATATTTTAAATAAAATTCCCAATCGTCCTTTTAACCAGGCACATCTGACAATTTTAGCGCCTGGCACTATTAAAAAGATGATGATTGATAACTATAACCTGTATACCGGCTTGTTAGCTGGTGGTCACAGCGGGGCCACCAGACTTAAAGACTATTGGCTGAGCGATGAAAAAGGAATCGCTGTTCGACCTGCGATTTCAGATCGAGAACTTACATTTGTTGAAGATGGCGAGCAAGACATTAATACAGATCAACTGGAAGGGCTAACAAACCTTCTTGTTGACTGGTTCAATCCCTTAATTAAAAAAAGGGAACGCAGTCAAAAAATTATTCTCATCCTTTCAGGTATCGATTTCCATCATCGGTTGAAGCTATTTCAGGCGGCGCAACGCAGAATCATCAATACTGTTGGCGTTATCACTTTTTCGCTTGATTTCATCACTACATTGGCAGATTTTTATATTGTGGATACTGCACCACCACATGGTTATTTTGAGAAACAAGTGCTTATTTATGAAAATGAATTGCACAATTATAAGAATAATCCCCGAAGCTTTTACAAAGCCTTCAACGTGATTGATAAGGGGCAAAGAGGCGACCCAAACATTAACAAGTTACTATTGCAAGGTATTGGGGTTGATGATGTCTTGATGATCAATGCGGTCCTTCGAGACACCCACAAATATCGTTCACAAGATTTGGCCCGCTTGCTCCTTGAAAACATCCGAAACCTCGGAAATGAAAAAGAAATAGTCAACACCTTATTGAATAAAACTTTACAATCTGAAGAATCTAGGCTGGCAATCTTTGAACTGGCTGATAAGTATCTTCCCAAAGAACATCTGCCGTCATTCTTTCATAAAATTCTCGAAAATACAGGTGTCGGGTCAGAAAGATTTCCTCAAGAATTTTTTACTCTCTACGCTAAGTTAGACGAAGAAATGAGGGGAACTGCCCAAATTCGGACTTTATTTCTCGGGGCTGTAAAAGCGATGCCATCCCAATACCTGAGTGAACTCACTTCAGGCTGCCGTCAAGTCATTTTTTATGATTTGTTAAAATATTCACGAGCCGTTCCTCTTTCATTTTTTGATATGCCGGTTAAAGAAGCCCTTTTTTCACAACTCTACGAAGAGCTCAATCAAGCTATCAATGCCTTGCGCAAAAAGAATCTCTGGGAACAGGCGTTTACAGGAGAATTAGCTTATCATATTCTCAAAAATCCTGCGGTCTGGAATGAGTATCGGATAAACACAATCGTTGAAAAGCTCAATATCGATTTAATCAATTTTTTCTGTGAAGGCTTAAAGTTTTTTCTACAGGCGAATGAAGCGTTAGCATTTATTAAATCCTTGGATTTAGCCGGTAGGAATCAATTGATGAATGATATTTTTAATCGCATAGCAGAGCACTTACCTTCGGTGTGGGAACGTCTGCCAGGTGATCTGAAAGAAAAATTCCGTGAGCACATGCTTTCCAGCCACCAGAGAAGCGATTTGCACCTCAGGTGGATAATAAAATTGATCACATTAGCACCTGATGATTTTTTAGCAGATTACCCGAAAATGATTGAATTGTTTTCTGAGGCAACACTACCAGCGGATGCGAACCCACAGGAGGAGGCTGCCCTATTATTATTACGGGGGGCGGCCGATGATAATTCTGTTTACACTGCTTGCAAAATACTCAGCATACCGGAGAAATACCTCGCAATCATCAGTGCGATGTTGGATAAAAACCTGCCCATATCCAAGCTCGATATCGAAAATTTAATCGATCGGTTACCTGATTCTCACCCCAGCCTGGTGAAATTAATCAGAAAAATAAATTTTGGCAACTATTCTGTGCTCATAAAGAACTTATCAGTTAATTATGCGCTCAGATGGTTAACTGCAACTTCTAATAGTTTACGCAAATATTATATCGACGGAAATTTCGATTTATTGCTCGAACAACTTTGCCAGGTCATTGCCCGGGAGAACAAACTTACCCAACACTTTGTCTTTGATGACCCGAAAACCTTTGCTATGAATGATAATTTGATGAAAAGTGGTAATAAGTTAGCGGAAATATTTCGAAAAAATCTTTACATGGCAGACGCAAATAGTGTGTTACAGGAATACGTTGAAAAGGTTAATGCAATGGCCCCGCCAGTTGCTGATGCCGGAAAGCACTGGAAAAGTGTGCTAGCTTTGATTAACTGGGAGCGTTCCAGGTCTTTTGAATTCATGGATGAGAATGCTTTGCGCTGTATTCTGATGTATGCGTTTGAAGAAGGAGAATACCCAAGTTTATCTCCGATTGCCAAACGAATCTTGTATCGAGAGTTCCATACAATTGTAAAAAATAAGAAAAAGTTATCCTCCGGATTAATATTTGCACTGGATGATTATTATTTTCAACATGGGATAGATGAGAGGGACCTTTTACCGTTCACTGGTGAAGGTCGGCAGAGAGACCTCTATTTTCGAAAAGTGGATTTGTAATCTGATCATAACATTTCATAAGGATGAATCATGGAAAGAATATGCCCGAATTGCGGAAAACGTCAACATGCGCCCGATGCAATAGAATGTAGCAACTGTCAGACGCGATTACCTGGGACAACGGACTCAATCGTTCGTTCTGATCAAAGTGTTCAGGATAATCGAACTTCCCTGGCTCGGTTTTCTCCTTGTTTGATAGATACGGAGGAAAAAGTCTATCGTTTGAATCAGGAGGGGGATACGCTCATAGGCAGCCATCCGAACGTGAATATTCAAGTTAAAGGCACCGATGTATATTCTCATCATGCGCGAATTTATTTTCGAGGCTCAGCCGCCTTTATTGTTGCATTATCCTTAGGTAAGCTTTCTGTGAACCGCCGTCCTGTGATTAATCAGGAACGAGAACTGGCAGAAAATGATTTAATTGAGATCGGACACCACAAATTTTTGTATAAGACGAGAACCCAACATAGCCTTCGGCCTGAAGGAGACGTCGATCAACAATTAATTAGAAGAAACGATCCCACAGAACACAGGGTGGTAACTCCACAACCTCAAGAGAGCTCACTCCTTGATTGCGATTTTTATGGAACGGTTATGCTGGTAGAAGGGCCATACTCAACACAACCGCTGGATACACAAGGAAAAAAGATTAAAAGAGCACTCACGTACGTGGTGGCTATCAAGTTTCCTGCCGCAATCTTCTTCGATAGGCCAGAACCACCGCTGGCAGAGCGTAATTTCCGAGTTCAATCTCCAGGTGGGCAGCAACGACTCATAATAATGAGGGGCGATTATGCTTCTGGAACAATTCAAATGGGTGACGAAGTATCCTTTTGGGGAAAATATGAAAGTGGCACTTTGTTCATGACGCGTGCTTACAATCATACACTACAAACATGGGTGCAAATTAGATAATAAATTATGATCTCACATTGCCCTTTGCCAAACAAAATGTTTTCTTTATTTGAAAATTTAATAAGATATTTCAATCGATTGGTTTCTTCTCTTCTAGAAAGGGCCAGCAAATGCAAGACTTATCACACAGTATTAACTTAGAAGAGATATCCAATGTGATTAGCCGTGCCTCTTTGGTCACTGCTGTCCCAGGCCTGACTCCGCCGATATGGGGCGACATCGAAGGAGTGCCATTAATTCATGTAAAAGGTTTATCCTCATATTGGAAAAATGATGGCGTTGTAACCTACCGCAAACAAATGCAGGATGTTATCTCCGGATTAAATGGTCAGGGTGGTGATTTCTATTTTTTGATTTTGGGTCGAAATAACCAGACTAATATTTTTCTGGGAGTTGGTGAACGCAAAACTTCTGTTGATCTGGTCTCAATTCTAACCGGCGCTTTTCCTGGAATAATTTTAAGCGCGAAAAAAGAACTCAATCTGGGTAAACGTCTGGAGCAAGAAGGCTTTTTCCGTTATAGAGGGCGTCTTTCAGGTGTTCCGATGGTTGAATATGAAACGCACAAATCAATTTCAGCCGCTGGTGAGGGCAAATCTGCAGCGAATAATATCTCTTCGCAGGGTTTTTCCAGTCCATCGAGCATTGAAAGACTGATACGGGGCATGCAAGGCACAATGTGGGGATACTTTCTCCACGCGATTCCTTGCAGCCAGGAGGATTTACAAAAGAAGTTAACCCATTTGTTAACTACCATGAGTGAGGTGCACTCACAAACACGGCTGCAAATCCAGAAACTTGTGCAAGAGACAACAAAATTGACTGAACTGACGCAAAAAGGCGAAACCACATCCTATTCTGGCGAAAAGGCGAATCGCCTGGCTGAGTTTGTCCTGTCGAACCTGGAAATTGAATTGCACCGCACTCGCAACGCACAAGCCGAAGGGGCATGGGAAGTTGATGTTCACTTTTTTTCACCAGATCAATCCGCCTTGTTAAGAATGCAATCCTTGCTTCGTTCAGTTTTTCATACCGGGCACCAAGCTCCAGAACCATTGAGAACGTTTGTGTGCCAATCTGACGGCAATGCGCCATTCAGTGCCTTTTCCACATTATTATCCTCTTCTGAAGTAGCGCATCTTTCCTACTTACCCCATGAAGAAATCCCGGGCTACCAGATCAAAGACTTTACACTTTTTGATGTGGATTTTCAATTTCCCGAAGAAGAAAATGTGATCAATCTGGGGAATATTATTGATAATGGACGTGATACTGGTTTAGCATACAATATTCCATTAAGTTCCTTGAATCATCATGTACTGGTATCGGGTATTACCGGCAGCGGAAAAACAACGACTATCCAGCACTTGTTATCCAAACTGCTCTCATATAACCCGCCCATCCCGTTTTTGGTAATTGAACCAACCAAGTCTGAATACCGATCATTAATAAATTTTCTTCCTCAAACCTCTTGTAGACAGGGTATCTCCGTTTATACACTCGGCGATGAAACCGTCAGCCCATTCCGTATCAACCCTTTCCAATTTGAGATTCTGGACTCGAAGCATTTTATTCAACCTCAAACGCACATTGATTTTCTCAAATCAGTCTTTTTGGCAGCTTTTGTGCTTTATCCGCCTATGCCTTATGTGCTGGAGATTTGTTTGCACGAAATATATATCGACAGGGGCTGGAATTTATCGACCAATAGAAACTATCGGCTTCCAGAAAAGTATTGGGACGAAGCAAGCCAATGGCCTGTTTTCCCGACCTTCACTGACCTTTACCAGAAAATCGATGAAGTAACCCAGCGTTTGGGTTACGACGAACAACTGAAAATGGATATCATCGCCAGCCTTCAAACCCGGCTGAAGTCAATGATGGTTGGTGGAAAAGGTTTGATGATGAATATCCAGAATGATGAGGGGATGCACAAAATCCTTGATAGTCCCTGCATTCTGGAGCTCGAGCGAATTGGTGACGATGAACAAAAAATTTTCTTAATGGGATTGTTACTAACAAGATTGTTCGAGTATCGACGTTTACAGAACCAAAAAGTAAGTAAACCTCAACAATTCAAACACTTGACTGTCATCGAGGAGGCACACCGCATATTGAAAGCTGTGCCACCCGTGGCTGGCCCTGATCAAGCGAATCTGCGAGGCCAGGCTATTGAGACTTTCTCTAACATCATTTCTGAGATCCGTGCATACGGAGAAGGTATTCTAATATCAGATCAAATTCCAACCAGACTTGCTCTGGAGGCAGTTAAGAATACAAATTTGAAAATTATGCATCGCCTTGTCGCCAAGGATGATAGAGAAGTATTAAGTGCCATGACTAACATGGATGATCACCAATCACGCTACATGGTGATGATGCCTAAAGGTCAGACAATAGTATTTAACCTGGGCGATGATCGCCCTATGTTGATCAATATTAAACCAGAACCTGCTATTTTGAATTCCAGGATGCCCACCGATCTTGATATTAGACAAGAACTTAAGCCAATATTCTCGGTGGATGAAATTGGCATGTATCTATCAAAGAAAGGGGACAAAGCAAGATGGGAGATCAGCGATAGCCAGACCGATGACCTTCTTTCGGATGTTGCTTTTCAAAAAGCCTGGCGCGTTGGCAATCTGCATTTCTGGTTACCGGATTTGAACCGGATTAACCTCTTGGATGGGGTAATTTTATATTTATCTCAAACAATGAATATTAATCGCGATGAAGTGAACGAACAGTTTCTTCGGATAATTGATAAAATTTCCTGGTTTGATGCCTACGACAGGGGGCGATTATACGACTGGAATTATGAGGAAATTTCTCAATTTAGCTACCAGCGCTCCAAAGCTTTGTTTTATCTCTGTGTCAATCGGATTGATGATTTTGAAAAAACCTCAGAGGAGTTATCAATATTCACCAGGCGGATTGTTATTAGGGATACCGGTCCATTTACGGGTTGTGTACATTGTTCCAACCCCTGTCTTTTTCGTTTTGATCTTCTACCGGTCATTCAGGATCGTGTCTTTATATCTGACCTGGAGTTTTTCTTGAGGGAGAAACAATCAATAGAAGAAATTTGTGAGCAATTGGTTGCTGCAGGGAATAGTGCCATACGTAGTTATTTTAATGAAGATGATATGGGGGCAATTCCTGATTTGATAATCTGTGTTTTGTCCCAGGGGTTGGATCAGATTAACCTGAGCCATTATCTGCAACGAAAAATAATGGCGCAAGTTGCGGATTTGATACTCACAAGAGGACATAACGATGTCTGATAAATTAGATAAGGCCATTCAAGCCAAACAGAGGGAAAAACTTGAAACAGAAAAAAGGTTGTTGGAAAAAAAGGGATTAAAGCCTTCTTCATCGGAAGACCCAGTATTGAGAAGGTTACGATCTGAGATGAAGGAACGTTCTGTATATCGCCCAATCGAGCTCTCTACAGAAACTTTGCTCGGGGAAAATTTCGATCGAAAAAGCATCAATAGAACATCCGAACAAATCGTTCAAGAGGTTCGAGAAGTTGAAAAACTAAATCCAAGTTTTTCAAAAAAGGACGAGATTAATCAGCATAGTGATAAGGCGTGGGCTAAACTATCTGAATCAGAAGAAGGAAAGGTTTTACTTCGGGAGGCTGGCGGGAAAGATAATATCATTAAATCAATGGACGACCACATACACAAGTTTGTCAACCGTACAGCTTATTATTCTGAGAGAACGAACGAGTTGAGCCCTGATGCGGTTGGAAGAAATGTGCATAGAGCTGCTGAACTGTACCACTTTGAAAAGGACAAAAAAAAGATCCTGGACGGAAAATTGCTGCCTGAACAGCGTATCGACTATTTAGACCAAAACGGAGACCGTCGTTTTGTTAAAATTGACTATCTTTACCGATCGGATGATGGTCGTCTGCATATAAAAGATTATAAACGGATCAATTTGGGTGAATATGAAAGGACACCCGAAGGAAAAAAGTGGGTCGATTGGGCCAAGGAAAACATCGGTAAGGATTTCCGTGAAAAAATTCAAAATGGTGAAAGTCCATTCTTCACGCATCGAACTCACGGCAAGATTCCAGCAGAGATCCAATCAGACCTACGTGAGTACTTGTATGATTGTCTTGATAAGTATAAAATCCAGATGGAAAAATATAAGTTCCTGGTATCAGAAGCTGCTGGGGTTGAGCTATCTAAAGTAGGCTACTCGTTCCATCCTTATTTCAGTTTTGTTTAATTGAAATAAAAGCAAAACATTAAAACGTCCGGAAACACAACCGCGGCAGGTACATCCCGATTTCTATTTCCCCACCCACTGCTGATAGTTTGCTAATTTAAATAATCAATGACCCTCCGGAGACTCGAACTCCGAACCAATTGATTAAGAGTCAACTGCTCTGCCAGTTGAGCTAGAGGGCCATGTGAGAATCACATTATATCACACTCCATTTGGAAATTTAAGCTTTGGTTTGATTAAACTTCAAACGCCGCCTTCGGTTTTGCCCACGAGAATTGCTATCCATCTTTCTCAATGCTTTGTTAACAGTCCCTGCTAAAAATTGACTTTACCCAGCCTGCATGCTAAAATTTTTTATTGAAATGCAACGGGTTGAGGGCTGGCGACGATTACAGATCTTATCAAGACTGATTTTCTGGACGAAATTATCTTTTGCCCTGCCCTGATCGGCCTGGTACCGCAGGGCTTTTTGTTATAAAAGCCCTGGCTGTTAATTTTGACTTCAAATGGGAACCCCCATTTTTTAAAAAAATATTATCAATCAACCGCTATTTTTCGGTTGGTAAAGGAACGGATTTTAATGAACAAAAATAAAATATTAAGAATCATCCCAATTGGTGGGCTTGGTGAGGTTGGAAAGAACATGACCCTCTACGAATACGGGAATAATATCCTGATCGTAGATGCTGGCCTAATGTTCCCAGAAAATGATATGCTCGGGATAGATTATATTATTCCCGATTTTGAACACTACCTCAAAGACAAGCGCGACCAGGTGCGCGGCATGATCTTCACCCATGGTCATGAAGATCATATCGGGGCGGTTCAGCACCTGTTAGAGATGGTCAACGCACCGATCTATGCTACCAAACTTACCCTGGGCTTGCTGGAGGTAAAGCTCAGCCGTTATGGGATGCTGGCGAAAGCAGACCTGCGACCCGTAAACGCCGGCGAACAGATCAGCATTGGTCCGTTTACCGTCGATTTCTTTCATGTTTGCCACTCGATCCCCGATGGCGTTGGATTGGGCATTGAGACGCCCGCCGGTCTGGTGGTGCACGCCGGCGACTATAAATTTGACCATACGCCGGTTGACAACTGGCCCACAGATTATGCCAAACTGGCTGAATTTGCCCAGCGTGGCGTTCTGGCGCTGCTGGCGGATTCTACCAACGCCACGGAACCGGGCTGGACGCCCTCCGAGCGTACGATTGAGGGAGCCCTCGACCAGGTCTTTGAAACGGCTAAAGGGCGCATCCTTGTGGCCACCTTTGCCTCACTGATCTCACGCATGCAGCAGGTGGCTGATGCTGCAGAACGTCATGGGCGCAAAATTGCCTTTACCGGTCGCAGCATGGTGGAAAATATGAATATGGCTCGCTCGCTGGGCTATGTGGACTTTCCCGAGCGGCTCGTGATCACCCTTGAACAATCCCTGACCATGCCTGATAACCAGGTCGTGTTGATGTGCACGGGCGCCCAGGGCGAACCCCGTTCAATTATGGGTCGTCTTGCCAACGGTACGAATCGCAAGTTTGACATTCGCGAAGGCGATACCATCGTTCTTTCGTCGCAACCCATACCCGGCAATGAAGAGCCCGTCTATCGCACCATCAATCAGCTCTTCCGCCGTGGTGCCGATGTGATTTATGAAGCCATTGCACCCATCCATGTCTCCGGACATGCCAGCCAGGAAGAGATCAAATTGCTCCTACACCTGGTGAGACCCAAGTACCTGATCCCCATTCATGGTGAACTACGGATGCTTAAGCAGCATGCCAAGCTGGCAAAAGAAGTCGGTATGCCCAAAGAAAATATTTGCGTGGTTGAAAATGGTCAGATCATCGAGCTGGTGAACGGCGAACTACAACTGGCAGAGCGCATCCCGGGGGACTATATTTTTGTCGATGGCAGCGGTGTGGGCGATGTGGATCGCAGCATCGTCAGAGAGCGAGAAAGCCTTGCCCAGGATGGCATCGTTGTGATTAACCTGGTTATTGATGATCAAACCGGTCAGCTCAATGGCGACCCACAAATCATCACCCGCGGCTTCATCCTGATGGATGAGATGCAACCCATACTGGATGGGGTGAAAACGAGGATACAGGAAACCCTCCGATCATCAGACGGCAACCTTGAAGGCCAGGTGTTACGTGCGGTGAAGTCTTACCTGTACGAAGAGACCAAGCGCAGCCCCTACATTGTCGTCAATATCAACCGATTTTAAGTCAGCCATAAATCCAACAGCGCAGTGTAACCACACTGCGCTGTTTTTTTGTTTAACTGAACCCTTTTGCCGCCGGTGTTTCAAACACATCTCTTGTCCGGATGCACAAAGGATCTTTGAAACAACTCGCTACCCTCGACCCAAAAAAAACCCTAACCTTAACAAATGATTGAAGTTTTATAAATTTATTTTTCCCCTTCAGAGCTGCAGCCTTAAAATACCGTTCTTTTTAAGGCTGTTGGGGTGAAAAAGAAAACTGTCGTGCTATAATGATTTACACTTGTCAGCGTCCTGGGAATTTCAGCAGGGACGCAATTTTTTACCGGTTTATTAACCAGCGTTTTTGACCATGTCTTTTGTTCATCTTCACGTTCACTCGACATATTCCATCTTAGATGGATTCAGCCAGATCGAACCCTTGGTGGCGCGGGTGAAGGAACTGGGGATGCCTGCCGTCGCGTTGACAGACCACGGTACCATGTTTGGCGCTGTGGAATTTTTTAAAGCGGCTGTCGGTGAGGGCATCAAACCCATTATCGGCCTGGAGACCTACCTGGCTGCCCGCGGGATGACGGAACGTGACCCTCTGCGGGATAAGCGCGCAGCCCATTTGCTTCTGTTGGCAGAAAACATGCAGGGTTATCAAAACCTGTTGAAAATTGCTTCTGCATCGCAACTGGAAGGCTTTTATTACCGTCCGAGGATCGATCGCGCTTTTCTACAAGCGCACAACGAAGGGTTGATCGTGACCACGGGCTGCCTTTCCGCTGAAATTCCCCGCGCATTATTTAATAACGAAATCGAACTGGCTGAAGAACATCTTAAATGGTACCTGGATATTTTTGGGCGGGACCGTTTTTTTATTGAACTTCAACAACACCCGGTGCGTGGTTTGGATCAGGTCAACAAGACATTGATCGAATTTGGCGAACGCTATGACCTTGATTTTATTGCTGCAAACGACGTGCATTACATTCGACCTGAAGATGCCCGCTTGCAGGATATCCTTCTCGCCATCCAAACCGGCAGTCTGATCAGCGATCCTAACCGGATGCGCATGGATGGCAATACCTATTATTTACGAACGCCGCAGGAGATGGAACAGCTGTTCGGTCACGTCCCTGGTGCAATCGAGAATACGTTAATGATTGCCGAACGCTGCAACGTTGACCTGAGCCACACCGGTTATCACCTGCCACTGTTCACCGTTCCCGAAGGCTACACCGCCGCCAGCTACCTCCGATACCTGTGCGAGGAGGGTGCGAACCGGATTTATGGCAAGGATACCCGGGATGAGCGCATCCGCCAGCGCCTGGATTATGAGCTGGATGTGATTCACAAGATGGGTTTTGACACTTACTTCTTAATCGTGTGGGATTTGTGTCAGCATGCTCAGGAGCGGGGCATCTGGTATAACGCACGTGGATCTGTGGCAGGCTCACTGGTGGCTTATCTGCTGGATATCAATCTAATCGACCCGCTTGAGCACGATCTGATGTTCGAGCGCTTTTTGCAAAGAGGTCGCGTGAGCATGCCGGATATCGACCTGGACTTTCAGGACGACCGCCGGGCTGAGATGATGCAGTACTGCGCGGAAAAATACGGTGAGGATAAGGTCGCCCAAATCATCACCTTTGGCACGATGGGGGCGCGCGGCGCCATCCGTGATGTTGGTCGCGTGATGGATATCCCCATCCCCGAGGTTGATAAAGTTGCCAAACTGATTCCGGCAATTGCGGGTAAGCCTGTTACCATCCAGAAAGTTTTACACGAGTCCGGAGAACTGCAAGCGCTGTATCAATCCGGTGGGTTTTATCGCGAGTTGATCGACACCGCCAGCCAAATGGAGGGAACCGTACGCAGTGCAGGTACTCATGCTGCCGGGTTGATCATCACCGACAGGCCGCTTGTGGAGTACGTGCCCCTGCACCGCCCGACCAGCCAGAGCGAAGACAACCCGGTCAACATCGTCACCCAGTACGAGATGTCGGTGATTGATGATCTAGGTTTATTGAAGGTTGACTTTTTGGGACTGGTCACCCTGACGGTCATGGCGCGCGCCTGCGAACTGATCCAAAAACGACATGGTAAAAGCTATAACTTGCGCTCCATTCCGATTGATGATCCGAAGGTGTTTGAGTTCATCAGTCAGGGGCATACCACGGGTTTATTCCAGTTGGAAGGTTCGGGCATGACCCGCTATATTACAGAGATGAAACCGCGCGAACTGGTGCATTTAATTGATATGATTGCCCTTTATCGGCCGGGTCCCATGCAATTTATACCCAATTACATTAACTGCATGCACGGCAGAGAGCAGCCAACATACGCACATCCCGCGCTTGAACCCATCTTTAAAAGCACCTTTGGGATTCCCATCTACCAGGAGCAGATTATGCAGGCAGCCATTCAGATTGCTGGTTATGACCCCAGCGATTCGGACCGCCTGCGCAAGGCAATCGCCAAAAAGCAGGAAGGCCACCTTGAAGATCATCGCAGTGCCTTTATCAAGGGGGCGATGCGGCACAGCCAGCTCAGCGTGGAAGAAGCTGAATTGATCTTTCGTGACTGGGAAAAATTTGTCCAATACGGATTTAATAAAAGTCATGCAGCCGATTATGCCGTGATCGCCGTGCGAACGGGATACTTGAAATATCACTACCCGGTTGAATTTATGACCGCCCTGCTCTCAGCCTGGAAAAACGATGTCGGTAAAGTCGCTACCTATGTGGCAGACTGCCGTTCATTGGGGATTGACGTTTTACCGCCTGATATCAATACCAGCGGATTCGACTTCAGCATTGAAGACCGAGAAAATGGCCCGCCAGCCATCCGTTTTGGATTGGGTGCGATCAAGAATGTCGGTTCACACCCGGTTGAGCTGATCATGGAAGCACGGCAATCCGGACCTTTTTCAGACCTGACGGATTTCGCCCACCGCGTCGACCTGCGCCAGGTGGGTCGTCGACCCCTTGAGTGCCTGATCAAAGTTGGCAGCCTTGATTCCTTCGGCTCACGGCATGCCCTGTTAAACAGCTTGGATAGTATTCTGGCGTTCAGCAGCAGCTACTTCCGAGCCAAGGAAGCCGGTCAGATGATGCTGTTCGATGTTTCAGAACAGGTTGATTCTGCCATTGAACTGGTAGAACCGGCGTATTCGAACAAGCACGAAGAACTCATCTGGGAACGAGAGCTGATCGGGTTGTATGTCTCAGATCATCCCCTCAGCGCTTATCAGAAAACTCTCGCAGAACGGGTGACCCACTTCTCCTACCAGCTTGTCGAAGCAGAAGAAAAAGAAGCGGTGATTGTTGCCGGAATGGTCAATCGATTTCGACAGCACCAGACGAAAAAGGGCGACAGCATGGGTTTTGCCACCCTGGAGGATTTGTTTGGACAAATTGATCTGGTGATTTTCCCGAAAGTGTGGGAAAGCGCCTATCACGTGTTGAGTATGGACCAGGTGGTTCTGGCAGAAGGTCGGGTGGATTCAGCCCAGGGCGAGCCCAAAGTCCTGGTGGATACCCTTACGCCGATCTCTTTGCATGAATTGAGCCTCGACCAGCCAGATAAAATTCAAGAACCAGCTTTTGATCTGTATGACGATTTGCTGGAGGACTTTTTGCCGGATTTGCCACCAGCAGATCTGCTGCCAGCTATTCCTGATGACGATCTGTCGCGAGGAGATGATTTTCATCAACCTGAAGATATTGCGCCACCGGCTGAGAATCCGGCGATAGAAGATCATGAAACTGGGAAAAATGATCTTGACGCATCCCAACCAGAAGGAAAAAGCGAACCCGTTGAGAAGCAGCTTCAGCAGCCTGCTTCCAGTCAGGGGGAAAAGTTACGTGAAAAACCCCCTCAAAAACCTTTTCATGTTCTGAACTTTTCTCTGCCAAAGCCGGATCCGCTGCCGCAGACGGATCAGAAACCGCGCTGCATCACCCTCACGCTCAATTCCTGCGGCGATAAGCAGCAGGATGTCCGTCGGATGCGCCGCATTCACGATATCCTGGTTTCGCGACCCGGCCACGACCGCTTTTCCTTTCGGGTGAGGGAAAATGGCTTTCTGTACGAGATCAGTTTCCCCAATGCCACCACGGGTTTAACGGATACCCTGATCCAAAAATTAAAGGGTTTTTTGGGTGATCAAAATATCGATATTTCTTAACTACCCTGAGCAGGGTTTTAGAAATTAAAAACTTCGACCGGTATCCTGCCGATGCCGCCAGGGTTTGAACCGACCTTATTTACTAACATGAGCTTATTCGGTAAAATCCAATCGGATTAACTTGCTGAATAATGGATGAAGTATGGCACCCTTCAATATCGACCTGAATCCGGTTACTTTTATCACCGTGGACGCCATTGGGCAGCCCGGGGAACGTGTCTTTTACCTGCAGGGCAGAAGCCATGACCAGGTCGTCACGTTACTGGTGGAAAAATACCAGATCCAGACTTTGGCGCTGGCAATTGAAAACCTGATGATGGAATTGCAGGAAAAAATAGCAGGTCTGTCCGAGGCGTCGCCAAGCTACGATGAAAACGAGATGATACTTGATCCCCCGTTGGACCCACTATTTCGCGTAGGTGAACTCAGCCTGGGCTACCAGCCTGATGATGATAAGCTGGTGTTGATAGCAAATGAAGTTCCTACCATGATGACCGAATCGGAAGATGAGCTCAGCGAAGTGCGCTTCTGGTGCACCCGCTCTCAGTTGTGGGCGATGGGACGCTGGGGCATCGAGCTTGCCAGTCGTGGCCGCCCGGTGTGGCCATCCACAGGTGAGCCCATCCTTCCGCCGGGCGAATTCTCTCCTAAGAATAACGGCCACAAAACCACCCCTTGATGTCGATTGTAAAATGAATCAAGCCCTCACCCTATCAGCGTTGCAGCAAGGCACCCTGCACCTGGAAGGTCAGTTCATATACGGTTCCAATTACACCTTCATGGTGTTGTGCCAGCACAGCGGCGAAACCTTAAAAGCCGTCTATAAACCCTTGCGCGGCGAGCGCCCGTTGCCGGATTTCCCCACAGGCACCCTCGCTCAGCGAGAAGTTGCTGCTTACAAGGTCAGTGAAGCGCTGGGCTGGGGCCTGGTTCCGCCGACGATTTTCAGGGTTAAAGGGGCGTCCATGGGGCCGGGCTCGCTGCAGTTATTCGTTGACCACGACCCTGAACGGCACTATTTCAATTTCAATCAGAAACAACGCATACACCTGCCCAGGGTGATGCTTTTCGATATTTTGATCAACAATGCCGACCGCAAAGCCGGTCACATACTGATCAGCCAGGAAGGTCAGTTGTTCCTGATTGATCATGGTCTCAGCTTCCACACGGAGGATAAGCTCCGCACAGTCGTTTGGGACCATGCCGGGCAACGGATTCCACCTGAGCTGTGCCTGGATCTTGCCAGGGTCGTACCAGAAGCCTCTCCTGGAGGCAGCCTTTTCTCTGCTTTGCAGCCGCATTTGCAGCCGGATGAAATTGCAGCTTTGCAAACGCGCGGGCAAGCGCTTTTGGATCGCGGTCAATTCCCCCTTCCCCCTGAGGATCGCCGGGCTTATCCCTGGCCGCTGGTATAATTAATTAGCTATGAAAACACATCAATCAAATATGCTTATTGTTCATAATGCAGGTCAAATCCTGACCCTGGCAGGCGGATCGCAACGCGGTCACTCGTTGGGGAATCTCGGCATTGTGGAAAATGGTGCTGTGGTCATTCAGTCCGGTCAGGTCCTGGCTGTCGGGAAGAGCGATTCGCTACTTGCTGCGTACCCCGCCGCTGAGCGCTACGATGCGGGCGGCAGGGTGGTCATGCCCGGGTTTGTGGATCCCCATACCCACCTGGTGTGGGCTGGAGATCGGGCTGACGAATTTTCACTGCGCCAGCAGGGAAAGCCCTACATGGAGATCCTGGCCATGGGCGGTGGGATATTGTCGACGGTGCGGGCGACCCGTGCGGCATCGGTGGCGCAGCTTGTGACAGAGACTCGCCCGCGTGCCCTGGCTGCTTTTAACCATGGGACAACCACGATGGAAGTTAAGACCGGCTATGGTCTGACCCTCGAAAGTGAGATCAACCAACTGCGGGCGATTGTGGCGCTTGACCAGGAAGGCCCGCTGGAGCTGATCCCCACCTTTATGGGTGCGCATGCCGTGCCGCCTGAATATCAGGACCAACCCGATGAATATGTCGACTTGCTGTGCCAGGAGATGCTTCCCGGAATCTACGCCTGGTGGCAAAGCGAGGCCCCGCATCTACCCCTGCCCTTTGTGGATGTATTTTGTGAGCGCGGCGCCTTCGACCTGGCCCAATCTCGCCGTATTTTGGAAACAGCCCGGGATTTGGGGTTCCCGCTGAAAATTCACGCCGATGAATTTGAGAACCTGGGCGGTGCAGCCCTGGCCGCAGCGCTTGGGGCTGTTTCGGCAGACCACCTGGTAAAAACCTCGCCGAAAGATATCAAAGCCCTGGCGAATTCTGAGACCGTGGCGGTTTCACTTCCCGGAACGCCCTTCGGGTTGAATGAAGCCGAATTCACCCCGGCCAAAGCATTGATCGAAGCCGATGCCTTGTTAGCGCTGGCAACCGATATCAACCCGGGCACGTCCTGGTGCGAATCCATGCAGTTCATCCTGGCGCTGGCATGCCGTAAAATGGGTCTATCGCCACAACAAGCCATTGCTGCCGCGACCATCAATGCCGCCGCGGCTCTGAGGCTGCAAAACCGGGTTGGTTCAATTGAGCCCGGCAAACAGGCAGACCTGTTGATTCTAAACGTTAACGATTTTCGGCATCTTGGTTACCGTTTTGGCACCAATCTTGTATCTCATGTGATTAAACGGGGCAAGCTCTTCCCGGTCGGTTAACCTGCCCCAATTTTCACAACTTAGACCGGTGCTGGTGACGATTACGATGCCTTTAAAGACTATTTATACTCTGGCTATTGTTGCAGCAATCTTGCTGGCAGGGTTTTTCCTGGGGCGACCTGTGTTTAAATTTGCCTGGAAATTGATCCGCGTCGCCTTGATCATCATTGCGATTCTTATTGTTGTTGGGTATTTGACAGGTTTTCTGGATATTATCATCCGCTAATCTGGAAAGGCAGGAGCATAACATTCGTGGAACCGATTCGTATTGAAGAAGCGCGCGCATGGTACCGTGATGCCGACCCGGTACACGATTTTGAGCACGTCCTGCGCGTTTACCGAATGGCTGAACGCCTGGCACAGGCGGAAGGCGCAGATTTAACAATTGTGCGGGCAGCCGCCTGGCTTCACGATTCACGGGGCAGCGCCCCCGGAGAAAATGACAGCCTGCGGGCAGAACATCACCTCGCCTCAGCAGAGTTTGCCGGCGAGGTGCTGGCTAAAAAAGGCTGGCCGGCGGAACAAATTGCCGCCGTGCAGGCTTGCATCCGATCACATCGCTTTCGCGACCAGGGCGAAAAACCGGAGACTTTGGAAGCTAAAGTTCTTTTTGACGCCGATAAGCTGGATGTTTTGGGGGCAATTGGCGTTGCCCGAACGATTGCCTACGCCGCGCTGGATGGTCAGCCCGTGTACACTGAACCCTCACATCAGTTCATGCAGACCGGTCAAACAGAACCGGGCGAGTCCTATTCCTCGTATCATGAATTTCTTTTCAAACTGCGCCATGTCAAAGAGCGCCTGTTCACTGCCAGCGGCAGGGCAATAGCCGAAGCGCGCCATGCCTATATGATCGAATTTTATGGCCAATTGCAGGCCGAGGTGCGTGGTGAGCGATAATTCAATCTCCAGCTTAACGCGCTATTTTTAATCGAAAATCCCTGTGGTAAAATTTGATTCACACAATACCGGTATTTTTATTTTAATTCTGACCGGTAATGAAAACAATCCTCTGTTAATTTGATGAATGCAACGACACATTTTCGCTTTTAAAACAAAAAACATATGGACAAACTTGCCGTCATTACCATCAACCATAACCATGGAGAGATGATTAAAAAAGCCATCGAATCCCTCCATGAGCAGAGCTTCCCGGGTTCATTTACGGCATTTGTGATCAACAATACAGCGGACACAACAACGAAGACCTGGTTGGCGAACACCTACCCTGAGGTTCAGGTGCTGGAAAACGCCCATCCGCGAGGATTTGCCAGCAATGTCAACCAGGTGATCACCCAAAATCCTGAATTTGACTTTTACCTTTTACTTAACCCGGATGTAATCTGCATGCCTGGAATGCTGGCTGATCTGATGCAGGTGATGGCGGAGGATGAGCGCATAGGCGTTGCCGGTCCGCAATTACTTAATCTTGACGGCAGCGTGCAACCCTCACGGCGTCGATTTGCTTCCTTTCGGGTGTTGATCTACCGCGCCCTTCATTTAGATGCCTTGTGTAAACATCTGCCTGCGGTTGATCATTACCTGATGAGCAGGGATGTTTTCAAGGGCATCACCGCGGTGGATTGGCTCACCGGGGCAGTCCTGTTGCTGCGCAAAACTGCTCTCGAACAGGTAGGTTTGATGGACGAGCGCTTTTTCCTGTATTTTGAAGATGAGGATCTGTGCTGCCGAATGTGGCAGCAGGGTTGGAAGGTGTGTTACGTGCCCTTTGCACAGGCTTACCATGCCCATTTAGCTGAGGGGCGCAAAAAAATTTTCAGCAGAGCCAATTTTCACCACATCCATAGCGCTTTTAAAATGCTGATCAAATATCGCGGTAAAATTGGCTCATGTCAACAAAGTTAAGTGTTTTGTATGCAAACCTTATCCGAGAGAATTTGACATGAAAAAAAACCAGGATCAACCAAGAATGCAAAAAACCTTACTCGAAAACCGCAATCGTGTGGTGATCGGATTATTAATCCTGGCTGACATCATCACGGTCAGCTTTGCGGTTGTGCTATCAGCGGCAATTCGTTACATCCTCATACCCACCATGGGTGGGATGGTTAATTGGCAGTTGATCATCAACAGCCTGGTTTTCTTTGTGATCTTCATCGTTGTTCTCGCCTGGTTGAACGGACTGTATCCCGGATTTGGTCTGGTTGCTGTGCAGGAGATGCAAAAAGTGTTGTATGTGGTCAGCCTGGCATCGATTTTTCTGGGAGTCATTCTGTTCTTGCAGCAGTTGGGGATGGCATTCTCCCGTATGATCTTTGTGCTGACCTGGTTTCTATCCGCGATGTTTATGATGCTGGGCCGCTTTGCGATACGCAACCGCTTCAGCCGTTTCGCCTGGTGGGGGATACCGATGGTGGTCATCGGTTCACATGAGCGGGCTGTGCCCGTTATTGACAAATTGCTTCAAATCCGGCGTTTGGGCTTTCGCCCTGTCTATTATTTCGACCCTGACGCGCGGGCAGATCAGTCAATCTTGGGGGTGGAGCCCGTAAAAGACCAGCAAGCTCTGCAAAACCTGGTTACGCAATCCAGGATTCAACATGTGGTTTTAACCAATCCCATCGAATATTTTAATTCTGCTGAATTTGAGTGGCTGCGGGATGTGTTCCCGAATATCCTTTTTATCCTCGATACAGCGCCTTTCGGCTCATTGTGGGTGCGAACGATTGATATTCACGGTACCCTGGCGGTTGAGACCAATTATCACCTGCTCAACAAACAGGAAACGATCATCAAGCGTATCTTTGATATGATCCTGACGATCCTGTTGCTGCTGGTGACCTGGCCGATCTTTTTGCTGCTGGCCCTGCTGGTACGGCTGGACTCCAAAGGTCCCATCCTTTACACTCAAAAACGCCTGGGACAAAACGGCGAGCTTTTTGACAGCTATAAATTTCGCACCATGTTTGAAGACGCAGAGGGGAAACTCCAGGAAGTCCTGGATGCTGATCCGGAAGCTAAACAGGAATATCAAACCTACCATAAATTGGTCAACGACCCGCGGGTGACCCGGGTGGGAAAATTTTTACGCCGTTACAGCCTGGATGAACTGCCCCAGTTCATCAATGTGCTCAAAGGAGACATGAATTTAATCGGGCCGCGCAGTTACCTGCCGCAAGAGCTGCCGGTCATGGGCGCGTCCGCCAGGGTGATCTTGAAGGTAAGGCCGGGCATTACCGGCTGGTGGCAGGTGATGGGACGCAATGCCACCTCATTTCAAGAACGGCTGCAACTGGATGAGTACTACATCAGCAACTGGTCGATCTGGTTGGATGTTTACATCACGATCAAAACTGTCTGGGTGTTGATCCGCGGTGAGGGGTTATAGACGGTTAGAAAAGCAATCTCGTGGGGTGTTTAAGTTCGGGTAGCTGAAAAAATGTGTTTCAACCTGTTCAGACCCAGCCTTGTATTGTGCAGAACAAAAATCATCCAAAAAACTACACCATCACGCTGGCGTGACCGTAGAGCTGTTCGCGCAGAGTCAATATCTGGCGCCGGAAACGGTCGTCGGTCTCCATCAAATCGGTGACCTTCTCGCAGGCGTAAATTACCGTGGTGTGATCGCGCCCGCCCACGTATTCCCCGATTTGGGGCAGCGACACCCCGCCTTCCTCGCGCAGTAAGTACATCGCCACCTGGCGCGGCAGGGCGACCTCCCGCGTGCGCTCGCGGCCCAGCAAGCGCTCATTCGAGATGCCAAACGCAGCGGAAACAGCCGCCAGTACATCATCGGGCTTTAAGTCGGCGCCCTGGGGCAGGAAATCAGCCAGTGCCTGGTGCGCCAGGTCCAGCGTCAACGGGATGCCGCTCAGATCCGAGAAGGCCAGCACCCGGTTGAGTGCGCCTTCCAGCTCGCGGATATTGGATTGCACCTTACGGGCGATCATCTCCAGGATATCCGCCTGGACGTCACGCCCGGCGCGTTCAGCTTTCGTGCGCAGGATGGCCAGCCGGGTCTCAACATCGGGCGGCTGGATATCGGCTGTCAAACCCCATTCAAAGCGGGAACGCAAACGCTCTTCCAGCGTTGATAGCGATTTAGGCGAACGGTCTGATGAGATCACAATTTGTTTATTCTGACTGTGCAGGGTGTTGAAGGTGTGAAAAAATTCTTCCTGGGTGGATTCCTTACCGGCGATGAACTGGATGTCATCAATCAGCAGCACGTCCACCTGGCGGTATTTTTCTCTGAAAGCAGCCGTGGTGTGGGTGCGGATGGCGTTGATCAGATCGTTGGTGAATTCCTCTGAGGAAACATACAGCACGTTCAATCCTTCGGGCAAGCATGCATTCCCGATGGCGTGCAGCAGGTGGGTCTTACCCAAGCCCACACCCCCGTAGAGGAACAGGGGGTTGTAAGCTCGCGCCGGGTTTTCTGCCACCGCCATGCAGGCGGCATGTGCCAGGCGGTTATCAGCGCCAACTACGAAATTATCAAAACGGTAGCGACTGTTGATGTTGGGGCTTTCCTGTGGGGGAGCTTGCGAAACGATTTCAACCACAGGCGCGGCCGTATCGGTGGTCGATTTTGTTGCGCTCCAGACTTTAAATCGTGGGATAACCGGCTGACCTAACATACCTGTCATCAACCGGGCAATGGTGGTGCTCAATCGGTTCTCAAGCCAATCACGGGCATACGCGTTCTTAACGCCAATTTCCACGCAGCCTTCGTCCCGGTTATAGGCGATTAATTCTGCACTGCTAACCCAGGTATCAAAAGCTGCCTTTGACATATCATGCTGAAGCTGACCAACCGTTGCCTGCCAGGCATGTTCTGCATTCATAGATAATTCCTCTCCAACGCAATGTGATCAACATAAAGAATTCACAATGCGCTTTGATAAAAAATACCACTGCGGAAAAGAGTTCATTGACTGTAAATCCACCCCAACCGATTGATCCTGTCGGTTCGAGAAAACCTGTTCCTGTTTTTAGTGGCTCTCTAATTCTAACTGGTAATAGGGCGATGCTCATTAAAATACGCACTAATCTTGCTAAAAATATCAGAATCTTTAAGACACTGAAACCTTAAAAAGTCTGATTTATGTGGTCAGTATTAAATGCATCACTTCGCGTAGCAATGGACCCCTTTTGTAGGGAGCCCCAAGAGATCGCCCCCCACTTGTGGGGGTTATGAGGCAGAAAACAGGCTGTATGCCCATAAATCAAGGGAGCATAAAAAATGATGCTTGTAACAAATGCTCATTTGTTCGAAATCGAAACGCGGAAAATGGAATCAAGGGCTTTTATCCGCAATCATCATCCTTGCCGCGCGCCGACCGATCTCGACCGCGAAGTTTGTGCCCCGGTCCCAGGGATAAACCTGGCTCATGCTGGCAAAATATAAGCCCTGTATGGGAGTGCGGATCGCAGGAATATTCTTCGAGTGATTCACCAGGGGCACTGGCTGGGCATACCGGGTGCGCGAGAGCCAGGTGCGCTTGACCCAATCCGGTGAAAAATCCGGGTTGAAGTGGGCTAACTGGGGGATGAACCTGGCTTCCAGCTCGGTTTGCGAAAGCTGAAAGTATTCATGGTCGACCGGAAGGTAGTCGCCGACATAGACGATGTGATCGCCGCCGAAATACGCCGGCGAAAGGTAGTTGGTATGTTCCACCAATGAGAGGAAAGGGAAACCGGAGCTTTTTGGAAGGTTGAACCAGTAATAGCCTTCTTTCGAAAGTTGATGCTTAAGGGAGAGCGTCATCACCACCGCACCCATGCTTTTAAGTGACAGGAGACCTGCCAGGTAATCCCGGGGGAGATCCGGCGCCAGCCGCGCCAGCAACCCTGGCGAAGTTGTGAACAGAACCTGGTCGAAGGTAGAGTTGCTGCCATCTTCCAGCGAAACAGACAGCTGGCCCTCACCACGAGGATTGATGGCGCTCACGGGTGTATTTAAGTGAATCTCCACACCTAAAGCGCGCAGGTGATCCGCCAGGCGATCACAAAAGACTTGAAATCCGCCCGTGAAGGTGCCCAGGCGCGTGGTACGAGCGTGCAGGCGCGCCCAAAACCAGGCCATGTTGACCACGCTGGCATATTCCTCCCCGAACTTGCCGATCATCATGGGTTCCCACATGGTCGTATAGACTTTATCACCAGCCCATTTTCGCATCCAGGCATCGACGGTCGTCTTCTCAAGCGCCTGCCAGTTGTTGGTCAGCCGCAGGTACAAGCCGACCAGCCCAAAGCGTACTTTGTTGATCCCCCAACCGAGGCCGGGATAGCGCAGGGCGGCGAGGATCGAATCGAAGGGATAGAACTTCCCCTGGTGATACATCACCGTCACCGGTCGTGGAAACAGCACCTGGTCCATCCAGCCCAGTTCATCGATCAAGCCCAGCATGTGTTGGTCAGATTGGAACCAGTGGTGATAATATCGCTCCACGCTCCAATCCCAGTGCGGTTCTTTAAAGCCTGCTGCCAGCCCGCCGACAGCATCGGCGGCTTCAAACAGTGTCACCCGCTTACCAGCCCTGACCAGGTCGTAAGCGGCAGACAGCCCGCCAATCCCCCCGCCGATGACCGCTATATTGTCCTGCCGTACATGCATCTTTTCAACCTTTCTAATCACTGGAATCCAGGGTTTCGGCCTGGGCTTGCATTTTGCTGATATCAAGAGTCCACGTTAACCCCTCGCGGACAAAATAGAGGGTTCCCAGCAGAGTAATGGGCAGCCAGATAGCAATCCGCAGAACCAGCGTGTAACCCAGAGCGGGCTCAGCAGGGATGCCGTATGCCTCCAGTACGGTTCGACCGGCTGCGTCAAAGGTGCCCAGGCCGCCCGGCGCTGCCGGGATCAATAAAACCATGTTGACCACGCCGTTCAGCAGCAGCAATTGGTTGAAGGTGAGGTGCAGGTTAAGGGCGCGGCTCACCCCCCAATACAGCCCGGTTTCCAGCAACCATACCAGGATGGAGGTCAGCAGGATCATCAGGGCGTTCGCGGGCGAGCGAAGACTCATCAATCCATCAAGGAATTTGTCGATGATGTTGTATAGCGGGTTGCGCCAGCGTTCCGGGATGATTTTGGCGATGATCCCGTGCAACAGGCGCTGGGCAGGCTGGGGGAACATGGCAATCGCCACAAAGAGCGCCAATCCCACCAGGAAAATCACCGCAGACCAGGCTGCCAGTCCGCTGATTTGCGTCAGCGCCATCCCGCCAGGCAGCCGTGCCAACTGACCCAGGTTGAGCAGTACAAACCCGATCACAACCACCGCATCAAAGATTTTTTCAACCACAATGGTCGCCAGGCTGCCCGAAATTGCCACATCAGCACGCCGTTTGAGGACCACCGCACGCAGAACTTCGCCCATCCTCAGTGGGAAGACGTTATTGCCCATGAAACCGATCATCAGGATCTGGAACACATTTCCAATCGATACCTTTTTAAGGGGTTTAAGCAGGACCTGCCAGCGCCAGGCACGCACCAGCATTCCCCCAAAATAAATTGCCAGTCCCGGCGCCAGCCACAGCATTCGAGTTTGCTTCAGGGTGTGCCACAGATCGCTGTAATTGATCTTTCTAAATGCCAGGTATAAAAACACGGCTGAGATGACCAATCCAAGCCACACCAGGCCGCGCTGATAGTTGCGTTTCATAAATAAAATTTTACCATGCAAAGCTGAGCCAGAAGGATGACCCGTATCCTCTGCTACCCGGCTGGTTTACCGGGAGCTCAAAATGGTATACTTTGGCTATGTCACTGATCATCGCTTCTGACCTGGCAAAATCCTTCGGTCCCGATGATATTTTTGAAGGGATTTCGCTTTCCATCCCACACGGGGCACGGATCGCCATCGTAGGAGCCAACGGCGTGGGCAAGACCACTCTTCTGCGCATCCTGGTTGGGGAGGACTTTCCCAGCGCTGGCTCAGTTCAGCATGCCAGAGACCTGGTAATCGGGTACCTGCCGCAGGTCGCCACCCTGAGTAAAGAGGGCACCCTCTGGACGCACTGCCTGGCGGTGTTTGAAGATCTCCTCACCCTGCAAGATGAATTAGAAACCTGTGTGGCAGCCATGGCTGACCCCGAGCTAGCTGAAGACGCTCTGACCCGCTACGGAAACCTGGAACAGGCTTTTGAGCAGCGCGGCGGCTATACCTACGAGGTGCACATCAAGCAGATCCTTTCCGGGCTGGGTTTTGATGAAAGAGATTATCACCGCCCGCTTGGCCAGCTTTCGGGCGGGCAGCGGACGCGGGCGCTGCTGGCTACGATCCTGTTAGAGAACCCAGATGTGATGATCCTGGACGAACCGACCAATCACCTCGACATCCAGTCTGTGGAGTGGCTGGAATCTTTCCTTAAGGATTGGGAAGGCGCCCTGGTGGTGGTATCTCATGACCGCTATTTCCTGGACCAGGTAGCCAACACAATCTGGGAAATGACGCCCAGTTTGGAGATTTACCGCGGCAACTACTCGGCATACCTGGCACAGCGCGAAGAGCGTTATACCCGTCGCCTGGCGGAATACGAAGCGCAGACCGCTTTCATTGAAAAAGAGCAAGAATTCATCCGGCGGAATATCGCCGGGCAAAATACCAGCCAGGCAAAGGGTCGTCGACGCCGCCTGGAGCGTTTGCTGGAGGATGCCCGTTTAGCCCCGCCGCCTAAAGAACCGCGCCGCATGCATATCAACTTAAAAACTCAGGGGCGTTCGGGGAATCTGGTGCTGCGCACGCACAACTTGCAGATCGGTTATCATGATGAGGGTCAGCCCCTGTTTGATTGCCCGGACCTGATTTTACAGCGTCAGGAATGCGCTGCGATCATCGGGCCCAACGGGGCAGGGAAAACGACCTTCCTTAAAACCATCCTGGAAAAGACTCCGCCCTACTCTGGCAAGGTTCAGCTCGGCGCCAGCCTGGTGATTGGTTATTTTGCCCAGGCGCACGAAGAATTGGACCCCAACAGAACCCTCATGCAGGAAATCGAAGCGCTGACGCCGAATCTTCTTCCAGCCGAGGTGCGCAATTACCTGGCTCGCTTCCTGTTTACCGGCGACGACGTCTTTCGCAAAGTTGAGACCCTTTCCGGCGGGGAACGCGGTCGGCTGGCACTGGCCAAGCTTTCACTTTCGGATGCGAATCTGCTGCTGCTGGATGAGCCCACCAACCACCTGGATTTGCCCACCCAGGAGGTACTTGAATCGGTGCTGTCAGACTTTTCTGGAACGATCATGCTGGTTTCCCATGACCGCTACCTGATTGACTCGCTGGCTTCGCAGATCTGGGAGGTTGAACCCCAGGGGCAAACCCTGCAGGTGTTTCAGGGTTCTTATACGCAATTTAAGGCGCATAAGCTCAAACTGCAGGAAGCAGGAACGCTTCCAAGCCAGGACGGAGTGCCCAAAGCCAGCTCTGCATCCACAACGGCGGTAGAGGGTCAGGCTCGGGTCAAGCCGCTGTCAAAATTTGCCCGCAAGCAGATCCATGCCCGGATTGCAGAAATTGAGGCACAGCTTCATGCCCTGGAGCACGAGCAATCCCGACTGGCTAAGTCCCTGGAAACACCACCCGCTGACCCGACCGAAGTCCACCTTTTGGGCGAACATTACGTGAATGTTCAACAGCAAGTGGACGCGCTGCTGGGAGAGTGGGCTGAGCTTGAAGAAAAGTTAAATTATTGAATATTTTAGATACACGGAAACGTGTTTGGAAGCGCAATCTCAGCGCAGTGAAAGGTGGGTGGCGACCCCGTGTACTGGAGTTGCATTCCGTTCTAAGCTCTACTCGTTACCTGCCCCTGTTGTCACATTTTTCTTATCCATGTATGATTAAGCAGTGATGACCGAATAAGCTTGGAGATTTCATGACTCGCAGGTTCATCCTGAGCTTTCTTTCAGCTTTGTTAATTCTCTTACTGGCTCCCCTGGTCCCGAGCGCTGAAGCCCAGGCGTCCCTGGTGGCAGTGCGGGTTCCAGTTGCTGGACAGGAACTCTGGGCGCGCTCTGGAATTGCGGACGAGCTGGTGATCGATTACGGCGCCTTCACCTGGGCGCTGGTCTCCCCCGCTGAACTGGTTGCGCTCGAGTCCGACGCTGACGCGTTTCAGGTTTACCCCAATCCCTACGCGCTCACCCTGGGCGGGGAGACCTTTGACCCCCTGCTCTCACCGCCGCGCGTTAGCCCGGAGTTGAGCGTCCTTGCCGACCCAGGTAAACCCCGTCTGCACCTGATGCAATTCTATGGACCGACCAAGAGTCGTTGGCTGTTGGAGCTTGAGGCGTCTGGGCTGGAGATCGTACAGTACATTCACCCCTTTACCTATGTGGTGTGGGGGACGGCGGATGCGCTGGATGCGCAAACCCAACAAGACTTCCTCCGCTGGACAGGTGACTACTTGCCAGCGTATGCATTGTTGCCCATGTACCGCACCCAAACGGATGAACACGTGCGGGTGCGTATTCTGATCCACCCCGCAGCCGGGCTGGAAGAGACTTTGCAGGCAATCGCAGCCCTGGGCGGGACGCAGATAGAGGCACAATCGGGCCTGGACCCGGTTTTTGACCTGGTCACCGTAATCCTGCCCGGGACCCAACTGCCCGCAGTTGCAGCGCTGCCGGGTGTGTACACCCTGCAACCCGTGTCTACCGATGGCGGCGACCGCGGCGAGATGAGCAACCAGGTCAATGCCGGCAATGTCTTCAGCAATAACCGTGCTTATCCTGGCTACCTGTCATGGTTAGGGCGGGTGGGGCTTTCCGGTGCGGGCGTGGTGATGGCCAACGTGGACAGCGGCGTTGACCAGGAGCATCCGGACCTGGTCAGCCGTGTGCTGCCCTGCAGTGGCTTTACCTGTGGGGATGATGCTGCCAGTCATCACGGCACCCACACTGCCGGTATTATGGCCGGGGATGGTTCCTCTGCGGTGATGGACAGCAACGGTTTTCTGCGCGGCTTGGGGATGGCGCCTGGTGCTATGCTGGTGGAACAATTGTATGCGCCCACTTACTACGCTCCGGGCGGCATGTTAACCCTGATGACACAGTCCTATCGTAATGACGCGGTGATCTCCAATAATAGTTGGGGACCTGGAAGCAGGCCTGTGGGCTACGATGCGGACACACGCCTGGTCGATGTCGGTGTGCGCGATGCTGACCCAGAACAGCCGGGCAACCAGCCCCTGACCTACGTGCTTTCGATCATGAATGGATACGGCGGCACCTCTTCACAAGGAACACCGGATGAAGCCAAGAACGTCTTCAGCGTGGGGTCTACGCAGATGCAGTACTCAACCGGAAGCCAGAACCTGGAGATCAATAACCTGTCGATAAACAGTGCCCACGGGCCAGCCCTGGATGGACGCAACCTGCCCCTGATGGTCGCCCCGGGCTGCTACGTGGATTCGAGCGTGTTAAGCTCCGGATATGGCATGATATGTGGTACCAGTATGTCCGCCCCCCACGTCA
>Ga0208694_1000742_pt1 | contig 45770 bp, 42 predicted proteins | sample AD_UKC078_MetaG_FD_184442 | JGI IMG/M metagenome (GOLD analysis project Ga0208694, IMG submission 184442) | Active sludge microbial communities of municipal wastewater-treating anaerobic digesters from USA - AD_UKC078_MetaG (SPAdes) (version 2) | ecosystem: Engineered > Bioreactor > Anaerobic >...
CACTAACTTGATGCGTGACCGTGGTTACGAACTGAATGAGGCCATTGCTATGTCTGGTGCTTCACGTTTACGTCCTGTATTGATGACCGCATTTACCACTATTCTTGGTATGTTACCTATGGCGTTGAGTAATAGTGAAGGATCTGAACTGTGGAAACCTATGGGTATTGTGGTAATGGGTGGTTTGTTAGTTTCTACTTTAGTAACTTTAATCGTAGTACCAGTATTATATGCTATTATGTCGCGTCATGGAGAACGTGATAAAGAACGTAAAAATCGTGAAACATTTATTTTTATGCAATTGTCAGATAAAGACATTGAGTAAATTAACGCCATAATTTTTAAACTATGAAATCAGTATTTATTGTATTTAATCAGGCAAATACCGAACGTGTGGAATATATGTTAGACCAATTGAACATCAGAGGATTTACATTTTTTGAACAAGTTCAAGGGTGTGGTACTAATGACGGAGAACCTCGTAGAGGAACGCATACGTGGCCAGAAATGAATTCTGCAGTAATGACTGTTATAGAAGACGACCAAGTAGCTACATTGTTGAGTACTATCAAAAAACTAGACAATCGAAATAAGGAAATTGGCGTTCGTGCTTTTGTTTGGAATATAGAAGCAACAGTATAATTGAATTAGAAATAGTCTATTGTAAAGGCTTTCGCTTACTCGTAGTGAAAGCCTTTTTTGTTTTCCATTAACACATAAACCTTGCTGTTATTTTTTTTTGAATAACTCAACATGTTTTTTCAAAAAACTCTGTATTTTTCACTACCTTTGCAGTCGGTTTAAGGTAAAAAAATATATAAATGCAAAACATTAGAAACATAGCTATTATTGCCCACGTTGACCATGGTAAAACAACGCTGGTCGATAAAATGTTACTTACAGGTTTATCGTTTCGTGAAAACCAGCAATCTGGTGAATTAATTTTGGATAATAATGACTTAGAGCGCGAACGCGGTATTACCATTTTGTCTAAAAATGTATCCATCAATTATAAAGGTACAAAAATTAACATTATAGATACTCCCGGTCACGCTGATTTTGGTGGTGAAGTAGAACGCGTCTTAAATATGGCTGATGGCTGTTTGCTTTTAGTTGACGCTTTTGAAGGACCTATGCCACAAACGCGTTTTGTACTACAAAAAGCTATTCAATTAGGTTTAAAACCCATTGTGGTTATCAATAAGGTTGATAAACCAAACTGCCGTCCCGACGAAGTGCAAGAGGCAGTGTTTGATTTAATGTTCAACTTGAATGCAACAGAAGATCAATTAGATTTTCATACTATTTACGGTTCGGCTAAACAAGGCTGGATGTCCGACGACTGGAAACGACCTTCAGACTCCATTGTACCTTTGTTAGATGCCATTATTAAGCATATTCCAGCTCCCGAATATCGCGAAGGTGCTGCACAAATGCTAGTAACGTCATTAGACTATTCTGCCTATGTTGGTCGTATTGCAGTTGGTCGTGTGCATCGTGGTGAATTTAAAGCCAACATGGATGTGGCTTTGATTAAGCGTGATGGCAAAATCATAAAATCGAAAATTAAGGTTTTGAATGTATTTACGGGTTTGGGGCGTACAGAAATAGATTCCGTAGGTTCAGGCGATATTTGTGCCATGATTGGTATTGAAGGATTTGAAATTGGTGATACTATTACCGATTTTTCAACACCTGAAGCTCTACCGCCTATTGCAATTGACGAACCTACCATGAGCATGATTTTTACCAATAATGATTCGCCTTTTTATGGACAAGATGGTAAATATGTAACTTCACGTCATATTCACGATCGCTTAATGAAAGAGTTAGATAAAAATTTAGCTTTGCGTGTCGAAAAATCAGAGACGTCTGATGTATGGCGTGTATCAGGACGTGGTGTTTTACATTTGTCAGTTCTGATTGAAACTATGCGCCGCGAAGGTTATGAATTGCAAGTTGGTCAACCACAGGTTATTATTAAAGAGGTTGATGGAGTGAAGTGTGAACCTGTTGAGCAATTAACTGTTAATGTCCCAGAAGAGTATTCCAGCAAAGTGATAGATGTTGTAACGCGTCGTAAAGGCGAATTAACTATGATGGAAACTCAAAATGACCGTCTGCAATTAGAATTCAAAATTCCTTCACGTGGCATTATCGGGTTGCGTAATATGATATTGACATTGTCGGCGGGTGAGGCTATTATGGCACATCGCTTTTTGGCATACGAACCATGGAAAGGTGAAATTGAGCGTCGTTTGAATGGCTCTTTGATCGCTATGGAAACGGGAACTGCCTTTGCGTATGCCATTGATAAATTGCAAGATCGTGGACGTTTCTTTATTTTTCCACAGCAAGAGGTTTATGAAGGACAAGTAGTTGGCGAGCATGCCAAAGAGGGTGATATTGTAGTCAATGTTACCAAATCGAAAAAACTTACCAATATGCGTGCTTCAGGTGCTGATGAAAAAGCGCGTATGATTCCACCTGTGGTATTTAGTTTAGAAGAAACACTCGAATATATAAAAGAAGATGAATATGCTGAGGTTACACCGCATCATATCCGCATTAGAAAAATTCTGCTTGACGAAAATGCTCGTAAACGTCAATCCAAGAAGTAAATAACATCATGGTCATTTCGTATGAAGTGACCATTTTTATTTCCTCCTTTGCTTCTCTAATGGTGTTGTTAAATGGCAAAAAGATGTTGGCACGGAATTTGATTTACACTTCATACATTAACGGATAAAACTTTTGTATTATGAAAACTAAGATGTTCTACGTATTGGCGTTATTGCTTATGTTTACGCCACGACTATTGGCTCAAACGCAAACTGTCACAGTCGAAGCTAATTCAGAGGATATTAGTAACAACTTGGATTTGAAAGCTGTTGCAAGTGTATTCGGTCAATCCAAAAATTTGGAAGAATTTGAACAACGTTTAAATGATTATGATAACCAATTGTCAAATTTAGATTTGAATGGCGATGGCGAGGTAGATTATTTGCGTGTTATAGAAATACGTAAAAACAAAGTTCATTTAATCGTTATACAAGCGGTATTGGGTGAAGATATCTTTCAAGATGTAGCCACTATTTTGGTAGAAAAGGACGAAGTGTCCAAAAAGACGATAGTTCAGGTGGTTGGCGACTCTTATATCTATGGACCTAATTACATTGTAGAACCTGTGTATATCTACGTTCCAGTTATATTTGATTATTTCTGGGGACCACGGTATGTGCGTTGGTATTCACCTTATTATTGGGGGTATTACCCAAGCTATTACCGTTCACGCCCATACGTTCATGTAGATATTTATATTGCACATATTCACCATTATCATTCACATCATCATGGTAGCTATCGTTATCCTTCACGTCCTTATCATTATCATCGTGATATGTATGACGAAGTGTCGCGTCGCGATTATGCCACACGTCATCCACAAGGTAGCTATGAAGAGAGAAATGGCTCTCGTACAGGAACTTATGGTAACGCTCGTGATTTGAATATGAACCGCCCAGCTCGTCATGGTAGTATGAATAATGCTATAGAACGAGGTACCGGATTAGAAGGTGGACGTGTATCAACTGACGGACGTACTCAAGGTAGAACAGGAAACGTTGGAGATAGAACTGTAGAGCGAGTTGATAAAAATACGCGCATAAGCGGTTCACGCAATAACACGAATACAGGCACTAAAACAACGGTTAGAGTTACGCCTACCGACTCACGCACAACGCGCGAAACTGGTACGAGAGTAGAGTCGTCAGGCAGAACTACAACTACACGTGTAGAACGAGATAAGGGCACACGTGTGAATAATGAAGTGAGAACCTCTTCGTCAAGTAGTTCATCACGTAGTGGTTCTGGTGTTAGATCGTCAAATTCGACTCGTACAAGTAAAGAGTCCTCGGTGTCAACTTCGAGAAGTTCAAATTCAAGTTCTGTGCGTCAGAGCGGTTCTACTTCAAAAAGTACAGGCACACGGAGTACTGGAAGCTCTTCTAATAGCGGTTCACGTAGTGGTCAAGAGCGAACTACTCGTCGTTAATTAGTGACGATTAAGTATATAAAAAAAGCACAAGAAAACTCTTGTGCTTTTTGTTTTATTTGGTGTAAATTATAAATTATCTTCTTCAACAACCAAATTTTCCACAATAAACTCTTGGCGCTCAGGTGTGTTACGTCCCATGTAAAATGCCAACAAATCAGATACAGCGTCTTCTTTGCGCAATTTAATTTGGTCTAAACGCATATCTTTACCAATGAAATGTTTAAACTCATCAGGTGAAATTTCGCCAAGCCCTTTAAAGCGTGTAATTTCAGGATTTGCGCCAAGTGCATTTATCGCCTCAATACGTTCTTCTTCACTGTAGCAATAGCGTGTCTCTTTTTTATTACGCACACGGAAAAGTGGGGTTTGTAAAATATATACGTGTCCTTTTTTTACTAAATCGGGGAAAAACTGTAAGAAAAAAGTCATCAGTAATAGGCGAATATGCATACCATCCACGTCGGCGTCGGTAGCGATAATCACTTTGTTGTAGCGTAATCCTTCCAATCCATCTTCAATGTTTAAAGCAGCTTGTAAGTAGTTGAATTCTTCATTTTCATAAACTACTTTTTTTGTGTAACCGTAGCTGTTGAATGGTTTACCGCGTAAACTGAACACTGCCTGTGTATTCACATCACGACTTTTGGTAATAGATCCTGATGCCGAATCGCCCTCGGTGATGAAGATACAACTCTCATATCTTAAATCACCTCCTTTGGGATCGTTTAGATGAATACGGCAATCTCGCAGTTTTTTATTGTGTAAACTTACTTTTTTAGCGCGTTCACGTGCTAATTTTGTAACGCCAGCAATAGCTTTACGTTCCTTCTCCGAATCTTGGATTTTCTTCAGCATAATATCTGCTGTTTCCAAGTTGCGGTGGAGGTAGTTGTCAACCTCTTTTTTTACAAAATCACCGATAAATTTAGCAACCGTAGGGCCGTCAGGTCCCATATCTCTGGAACCTAATTTAATTTTAGTTTGCGATTCAAAAACAGGTTCTTGTACAGCTACAGAAACGGCTGCCACCAATCCGTTGCGAATATCGGACAGCTCCATGGCAGTTTTATTGTAAAACTCTTTGATGGTTTTGCCAAAAGCTTCGCGAAAAGCCGATTGGTGCGTACCGCCTTGTGTTGTGTGCTGCCCGTTGACAAAAGAGTAGTACTCTTCGCCGTATTGGTCGGTATGTGTGAATGCAATCTCAATATCTTCACCTTTTAAGTGAACAATAGGGTAGAGTGCTTCAGCCGTGTTGTTTTCGTTGAGTAAATCTAATAAACCATTACGGGATACGAATTTATGACCGTTGAACGTAATGGTTAATCCAGTGTTGAGGTAACTATAGTTACGCAACATAGTTTCGATAAATTCTTCACGGAAACTGTATTTTTCAAAAATTGTTTCGTCGGGTGTGAATTGTACAAATGTGCCGTTTGGCTCTGATGTCGGTTCAAGTTCGTACTCTTTAGTAAGTTTTCCACAGCTAAAATCGGCCTGTTTTACTTTCCCGTCTCGGAATGATTTTACAATAAATTGAGAAGACAAGGCATTTACGGCTTTGGTACCAACGCCATTCAAACCAACGGATTTTTGAAACGCTTTTGAGTCATATTTACCACCCGTGTTCATAACTGATACGGCGGCAATCATTTTACCTTGCGGAATACCACGTCCAAAATCTCGCACTGTCAATGTTTTATCGTCGAGCGTAATGGTGATTTGCGTACCATTTTGCATGCGGAATTCGTCGATAGAGTTGTCGATAACTTCTTTGAGTAAAACATAGATACCGTCGTCGGCATACGAACCATCGCCCAATTTGCCGATGTACATACCCGGTCGCAGACGCACGTGTTCCAACCCTTCGAGGGTGCGAATATGTTCGTCCGTATAAGCTGTATTAGTGAGTGTTTTGTCTGAGATTGCTTCTGCCATATAATCTTTACCGATCAATTTTTAGTTGTTGTGGAGCTGACGGGAGTCGAACCCGTGTCCAAACGAGGAAACAATATGCTTTCTACATGCTTATCTTCGCCTTGATTTTCGTGCGCCAGCAAGACCGAAGCCACCAACTGTCGCCTTATCCGTTTGAGTTTCATCCAAAGCGCACGGTCACTTTGAATTATCCCCGATTTTCCTACACCTCTGTACCGAACTGCTTCAGGGAGTGGCATTCGAGAGATGTCTTGTTCCTACACCTTGTGAAGGAATTAAGCTAATCTACTATACTTCGATTAAGCAGCAAGAGCGTAATTATTTTCGCCAGTTATAGTTTTACCGCCTATGATTAAAGTGCTATTCGGCAACGCACTGCATGCTTACATACCTTTTCTACCCGCTGTCAAAACCAAACAGCCCCTTAGTGTTGTTTTCTAATTGATAGTCAGCTTTTGTTGTTTTAATTTTGCTTGCAAAGGTACGAAAAAAAAACTACTTTTCTGCCTAAAATTGATAGTTTATTTCTACTGTTAGAACCTGATTTTTTTACTGTAAATTGAAAATCATCTCCTCTGGTAAGTAAATTTGTACTAAATAAGGAATTAGGGCATTGCCTACATATTGCTCTTTAAAAACTTTTTTATTTGTTTCAGTTTGTATTATTTTATTTTGTCTGGATTTTTACTAGCAAAATCTTTCCAACTACGGTATTTTTTATTGCTTGTAGGGCGGTTTGCTTGTAGAAAATGGCAGTAGGCTGCAGCCAAACCGTCGGTGGCGTCCAGCTCTTTAGGCAGTTTAGTAGCATCGAGTTTGAGTAATCGGCAAAGCATGTCGGCAACTTGTTCTTTGGCTGCGTTCCCATTACCAGTAATCGCCATTTTTATTTTCAACGGTGCATATTCAGCAATTGGAATTTCGCGTGTAAGTGCGGCAGTCATAGCTACACCTTGCGCACGCCCCAATTTGAGCATAGACTGTACATTTTTACCAAAAAATGGCGCTTCAATAGCCAGTTCGTCAGGTTTATACTTATCAATAAGCGTAATTGTCGCTTCAAATATCTTTTTGAGTGTGAGGTAGTGGTCTTTAATTTTACGTAAATCGACAACGCCTAACGTGATGCATTCCGCTTTGTTGCCAACCACGCGTAAAACACCATATCCCATCACCGTGGTGCCAGGATCAATGCCTAAAATAATGCGTTCGGCTTGTATGCGCTCCATTATACTTCCTCCATGAGGGTTGAAAACCATAACACACGTTCGCCAAATTGTGTTCTCAATTGGCGTAAAAAGAGTTGTTCGGTGGTTTGCCATGCTTTTAATTGCTCGTGACTATCACTCGAACCATGTAGCGCAAATGAGGTCAAACCTTCGGGATGCTCTATCATAATTTTACACAATTTGACGTGGTGTAACTCTTTTGCCATAGTAGGCATAAATTCCATTTTCATAAACGCTAACCAATCTGCTATAGCGCTATTTTCTACGCCAAACGTTGTGTTGTAAAGGATCATAATCGCAATTTTTCTGTTGCAAAGATACTATTTTTGTACGTTTTTCTGCTATTTTTTGAGGAAAATCGGGAAAAGATAGGAGATGTATAATGGGGTTCTGCTTACAAATTGTTACCTTTGCATTAAATTACGATGTTCTATGAGATTTGAAGAGCTTGATTTAAATGACGATTTGTTGGATGCACTGTACGATATGCGTTTTGAAACCTGTACGCCAATTCAAGAACTCGCTATTCCTAAAATATTAGCAGGAGAAGATTTATTGGCTTCTGCACAAACAGGTACAGGAAAAACAGCCGCTTATCTATTGCCGTTGCTGGAAAAATTGTCACGTGGCGGACACGCCGAACATAAAGTGAATGTTTTAATATTGGTTCCTACGCGTGAGTTGGCTCAACAAGTTGACCAATTATTAGAAGGTTTTGCCTATTATAGTGATGTGTCGTGGCTTGCAGTGTCTGGTGGCAACGATGGTGTGGCTTTTGGGCGGCAACAACGTGCTTTTGAGCAGGGTGGCGACATTATCATTGCTACACCCGGTCGTTTGTTGTCACATTTGCGCTTTTGCGATGCCGATTTAAGTGGTGTTGAATGTTTAGTTCTCGATGAAGCCGATCGTATGTTGGATATTGGTTTTTACGATGATATTATTGAAATTATTAGCCATCTACCAAAAAAACGTCAAACGTTGATGTTTTCGGCTACCTTTCCTGCCGATGTCGAGAAACTGGCTCATACCGTATTGACTAATCCTGCTGAAGTAAAAATTGCTGTATCGAAACCTGCTGAGGGCATTACACAAGGTGTTTATTTGCTGCACGATACACAAAAAGTGCCGTTGATTATGTCGCTATTTGCAGATAAGTCGCAAGGAAAAACTATTATATTTGCGTCGTCAAAAGATAATGTGCGCGAACTCTACCGCCAACTGAAACGGTTAAATCTATCGGTAGCACAAATGCATTCCGATTTGGAGCAGGTTGATCGTACGCAAGTGATGTTGGATTTTAAAAATAACAAAATTAAAGTGTTGGTAGCTACCGATGTGGTGTCGCGTGGTATTGATATTGATGACATCGAACTTGTGATAAACTTTGACGTACCTGCACAAGCTGAAGATTATGTACACCGTATTGGGCGTACGGCGCGTGCCGGTGCTAAAGGCTTTGGGTTGACGTTTGTTACGCCTCGTGACCGCATGCGATTTGATAAGATTGAACAGTTTATTGAAAGAAGCATTGAACGTTGCTCATTACCGCCCGAAGTGGCAAAGTTAGCTGAGCCTGTGGAAGATATTCCCGCTTCATACGCTCGTAAGCCTAAAAGAAATCGTAAGAATTCCGGTTTTAAAGGGAGTAAAAAACGTCAGAGACAACCAACAAAAAGAGGCTCAAAGTAAGCCTCTTTTTTGTTTATTGATTATTGGTAGCATCGGTAATAATTTGTCGGATGCCTTCTTCGTATGTTGTGGTGGTAAAATCGGGAAAGGCTTGTTTGAATTTAGAAGAATCGAACAGATAGTCGTATCTATAGCGTGGTAATAGTTCAAGTAACTCTTTAATTTGTGGTTTTTCTGTACTTTGTAGAGTTAATTCTTCTTTTGTTAGTATGTTATAATCCAATGATTTATGGTGTAATTTTTCAAATAGCTCAATAAATTCTTGCGCTGTTAATCGGTTGTCGTCGCAAGGTAAATGCCACGTTTGTTGATATGCTTTGGGTGTATTACCAATGAGTGCCGTGGCTTTCCCAGCATCTGGTGCCCAAATGAGTGTGCGTAGGGTTTTATCGCTGATGAGTACTTTGGCCGTTTGTCCGTTGAGTATGCGGTTGATTATGAGTGAGTTGGTAAAACTTGGTGTTTGATAGGTACCATAAAATTCAGGTGCTCGGCAAATCACAGCTTCTAGTTGTTGCGATGCTATGGCATCTAACACAAGTGACGCCATCGCAGCACGTGCTTTTGCTTTTTGTCCTACGGGACGGAAAGGCGTTTTTTCTGTAAGTGGCTCTTTTTGTACAGGATACATATAGGTGTTATCAAACAGCACCAATTTAGCTTGATATCGTTTACATGCAGCAATTACATTTTGTATCATACGTGGAAACTGTTCCTTCCACAAAGCACTATTGATGGGTAATCCTACGGTAAAATAGACGATCTCACTGTCTTTTACTGCTTTATCCGTTTGTTTTTGATCTAGTAAGTCGGAGGACACGATTTGGTCGGTATCGTTTACTTTTTGCGGATTGCGACTGACTAAACGAATATCAGATGTAAAGTGTAATTTTAGTTCTTTAGCCAATTCTTTAGCTATTATTCCGTTGGCTCCTAATATGGTTTGCATAACTATAATTATTCAATGGGTAATATCATTCAACAAAGTTATTTTTATTTTGTTATATCTACTAATTTTGATCATTCTTTTTGCTCTTGAATTAAAGATATTGAAACAATTTTAATTTGTAGCAGATTTTGTATGAAATATTTTCTAGATAATAGATAATTGTCTATTATTGTTTCGTTAAAAACAAAAAATTAAAATGAAAAAACAAGTAATTATCAAAAGAGGAAATGATGACATGTATTCATGTTATATCAATGAAAAGACTCCTCTAAAAAATGGAGTTATTGGATATGGTCCAGATATGGTCTAATTGTTGAAGAAGCAAAAGAAGATTTTTTAGAAGCTTATAATGAGACAATCGAATTATTCGGAGAAGAAGAAAATCTCACATTTGTTTTTGCTTATGATACATCAAGTTTTTTACAAGCATTTAGCAAGAAATTTAGTTTAGCAGGATTGCAGGAAATAACAGGAATTAACCGTAAACAGTTGAGCCATTACGTTACAGGTCATAGTAAGCCATCGGCAAAAACTGTTGCTAAAATTGAAAGTGTATTAAAAGATTTCAAGAAGAGTTAAGTCAAATTTTGCTTATTTAATTGTCTCATTTTTTCATGTTAACTCATGAGTATAAATAAAAAAACGACTAGAACAAACCAGTCGTTTACGCTTTTGTGGAGATTAGGGGAATCGAACCCCTGACCTTTTGACTGCCAGTCAAACGCTCTAGCCAACTGAGCTAAACCCCCAAAATCGGTGCAAAGATAGCGAAAAAAATAGATCGCACAAGCGCTTCTTTTAAAATGTTAATAAAACACTCCCATTCGAGCGAGTTTACTGCACACATTTTCTTATCTTTGCACAACTAATCCTGTGACGTATTATGACTTTCGCCGACATCATATTACCATTTCCGCTTGTACAAACGTATACTTATGCTGTGCCCGACGAGTGGGAATACACATTGGTAGCTGGCATGCGTGTGATTGTTCCTTTTGGTAAGCGTCGTTTTTACACAGGCATTGTGTTAGCTGTTCATCAGGAAGCTCCAGAGGTGGCGGTGGTGAAAGAAATTACAGCTTTGCTCGATGATTATCCTGTGTTGCGTCCTGTGCAGTTACAGTTTTGGCAATGGATTTCCTCCTATTATAGGGCGTTTTTAGGCGATGTGTACAAAGCAGCTTTGCCAACAGGTTTAAAACTTGAAAGTGAAACCATGGTAGAGTGGTGTACTGCAGAAGATATACCTCAAGAGTTCTCAGAAAAGGAGGAGCGCATCTATCAACTGTTGGTAGATCAAAAACCACACGCTATTTCAGAAATCAACAAGCAGCTTGATGGAAAAGATGCGTTTCCGCTTATTAAACGTTTGTTGGCTCGTGATATGGTGAAACTTACCGAAGAGGTAAAACAGGCTTATCGTCCTAAAACGGATATTGTTGTAGCGTTGTCTCTAGACTATAAAACACTATTACCACAACTAAAACTGACCGCAAAACAACAACATTTATTTGATTTCTTTTGGGAATTATCATCCAAAGGTACGCAGTCGGTGTCACGTAAACAATTGCTTGAAACAGCTAAATCTACGTTGCCAATTTGTAAAGCATTGGTTGATAAAGGTTTGTTGGAGTTACAAATGCAAACGGTTTCACGTTTAGTCGTGGTGGACGAACTTAGTTCGGATATAAAACCGTTAACTCCTGCACAATCTTCGGCTTATCAAGCTATTTTAGCGCAATTCAACGAAAAACAAACTGTGTTGTTACATGGTGCTACAGCGAGTGGGAAAACTGAAATTTACACACACTTAATAGCCGACACGCTCGCACGTGGTGAGCAGGTACTTTATTTGGTGCCTGAAATCGCATTAACAACACAGTTGACAGACCGTTTACGTCGTGCATTTGGGGCGCAATTAGGCGTTTATCATTCGCGTTTTTCAGATGCCGAACGGGTAGAGATTTGGAATAATTTATTACAAAAAGAGGGTTATCAAGTGGTTATCGGTGCACGTTCAGCGCTATTTTTACCATTTGAAAAATTAGGTTTAGTTATTGTTGATGAAGAGCATGATACGTCGTACAAGCAAGTTGACCCAGCTCCACGCTATCATGCCCGCAACGCTGCTGTGGTTTTGGCTTCTATGCATGGTGCTAAAGTTATTTTAGGCAGTGCTACGCCTTCTGTTGAAACTTACAGCAATACACTTACTGGAAAGTATGGATTGGTGGAATTGCCTACGCGTTATGCCAATGTTGAAAAACCACATATTATTACGGTAGATTTAACAGAGGCGTATCGTAAAAAACAGATGAGTGGCCATTTGTCTGGTACACTCATAGAGCAAATGCATGAAACATTAGCGGCTGGCGATCAGGTTATTTTATTTCAAAATCGTCGTGGATTTGCTCCTTACGTTTCGTGTAAATCGTGCGGTTGGGTGCCACGTTGCAACCATTGCGATGTGAGTTTAACCTATCACAAAGCTTTCAATAGATTGACGTGTCATTACTGTGGATATACGGAAACATTGCATGATGTGTGTCCTGTTTGTCACCAACTGACTATCGAAACACACGGATTTGGTACGGAACAAATTGAAAAAGAGGTGAAAGAACTGTTTCCTCAATATCGTGTGGCACGTATGGATTTGGACACGACACGCACTAAACAGTCGTTTACACGGATAATTGAAGCGTTTGAAAGTCGAGCAGTCGATATTTTAGTTGGTACACAAATGGTGACTAAAGGTTTGGATTTTGAACATGCTGGTTTAGTTGGTATTTTAAATGCTGATAATTTGCTTCATTACCCCGATTTTAGAGCACATGAGCGGGCTTTTCAACTCTTGTTACAGGTGAGTGGACGAGCTGGACGTCAACACAAACAAGGCGTGGTTGTATTACAAACATCGTCGCCCGAACATCCTGTAATCCAGCAAGTCTTAACAGGCGATTATCGTGCATTTTTCGATAAAGAGATGACTGAGCGTGAACTTTTTAACTATCCACCTTATTGTCGATTAATTCAAATTATACTCAAACATCGTAATGCGCAAGTGTTGAATAAAGCAGCGAATCACTTGGCTAATTCACTGCGTCAAACGTTGTCAAAACGTGTTTTTGGGCCTGACAATCCAGCTGTGTCACGTATTCAAAATTATTACATCAAACATATTTTGCTTAAAATAGAGATTTCGATTTCGTCAGAACAGACCAAGGAATTGGTGGATAAACTGGCATCTGAATTGATACAAAATCCTGAATTTAAGTCACTTTTAGTTACGTTGGATGTCGATCCGATGTAAGTATATCAAAATCTGATAGATATTTTTTAGAATTTTTGATGCATTTAATATATTTTTTTGTACCTTTGCGTCCGAATTGAACAAGCGGCATTGGCGTAATTGGTAGCCGCGCTAGACTTAGGATCTAGTGACGAGAGTCGTGGGGGTTCGAGTCCCTTATGCCGCACAAAACAAGTTTAAAGCGTTGAAAATTGATTTTAAATATTGATTTTCAGCGCTTTTTGGCAACATTAAAATTGAATTATGGCTTCACAAGAAGATATTTTCAAAAAACTGGTAGCACACTGCAAAGAGTACGGTTTTGTATTTCCCTCTAGCGAACTTTATGATGGTCTTGGTGCCGTTTATGATTATGGTCAAAATGGCGTTGAACTGAAAAATAACATTAAAAAATATTGGTGGGATAGTATGGTGCTGTTGCATGAAAATATAGTGGGTATTGATGCCGCTATTTTTATGCACCCAACGACTTGGAAAGCATCTGGTCACGTTGATGCATTCAATGATCCATTAATTGACAATAAAGATAGTAAAAAACGTTATCGTGCCGATGTACTTATCGAAGAGCAGCTAGCTAAATACGATGATAAAATAGCAAAAGAAGTAGAAAAGGCAGCTAAACGATTTGGCAACACCTTTGATGCAGAGCTATATAAAACAACAAATCCTCGTGTGCTTGAAAATACAGCTAAGCGTGAGGCTTTGCACGCACGTTTTGCTAAAGCCCTAAACGATGGTAATTTGGCTGAACTTAAACAAATAATTATTGATGAGGAGATTGTTTGTCCGATTAGTGGAACTAAAAACTGGACAGACGTACGTCAGTTTAATTTAATGTTCTCTACAGAAATGGGGTCAACGGCCGAAGGTGCAACTAAAATTTATTTACGTCCTGAAACCGCTCAAGGTATTTTTGTAAACTATTTGAATGTACAAAAAACAGGGCGTATGAAAATACCGTTTGGCATTGCCCAAATAGGTAAAGCGTTTCGTAATGAGATTATCGCTCGTCAGTTTATTTTCCGCATGCGCGAATTTGAGCAGATGGAAATGCAATTTTTTGTCGCTCCGGGCGAAGAGATGAAATGGTATGAACATTGGAAATTATTTCGTTTAAAATGGCATAAAGCCCTTGGTTTAGGCGACCATAAATATCGTTTTCACGATCACGATAAATTGGCGCATTATGCCAATGCTGCTACCGATATCGAATTTGAAATGCCATTCGGTTTCAAAGAGGTAGAAGGTATTCATTCACGTACCGATTTCGATTTAACTCAACACGAAAAATATTCAGGAAAAAACATTAAATATTTTGATCCCGAAACCAATCAATCGTACACACCGTACGTTGTGGAAACATCTATTGGTCTCGATCGTATGTTTTTGTCAATTATTTCGGCAGCTTATTGTGAAGAGACGTTGGACAATGGTGAAACACGTGTGGTAATGAAATTGCCCCAAGTGTTAGCACCGATTAAAGCGTGTGTTATGCCATTGGTAAGAAAAGATGGTTTGCCAGAAAAAGCTCGTGAGATTATGAATGCGCTGAAATTCGACTTTAAATGTGCTTACGACGAAAAAGATTCTATCGGTAAACGTTATCGCCGTCAGGATGCGATTGGTACACCATTTTGTATTACTATTGATCATGATACTTTGGTTGATAATTGTGTAACGGTTCGTTATCGTGATACAATGCAGCAAGAACGTGTTTCTATTGATTCACTACATCACTTAATTGGTGAAGCAGTTAGTATGAAAAATTTATTTAAACAAATTGTTGATTAAATATTAGAGCTATTGATTTTTTCAATGGCTCTTTTTTTGCTTCTGAATAAATAAACTCCTAAATGATATAATTATGAAAATGAAAGTTAATCATTTATCTGAAAACAACTCTTTGCTGAATCAGTTTTTGAAAGAAATCCGCTCTGTTGACATTCAACGTGATTCAATGCGCTTTCGTCGCAACATTGAACGTATTGGAGAAATTATGGCGTACGAAATCAGTAAATCGCTTGCTTACAAAACAGAACAGGTGAAAACGCCACTTGGTATTGCTCCAACTAACATAACTTCGGAAAAGTTAGTTATAGCTTCTATTTTACGTGCAGGTTTGCCTTATCACAACGGAATGCTTAATTATTTAGATAAAGCCGAAAATGCGTTTATATCTGCTTATCGCCAATATTATGACGATACACACGAAAAATTTGATGTGCATGTGGAGTATATCGCTTCGCCCGACATTGCAGGAAAAACTTTGTTGTTGTGTGATCCTATGTTAGCAACAGGTGGCTCGATGGAGCTATCTTACGAAGCTATCAAAACAAAAGGAATTCCATCTCATATTCATATTGCTTGTATTATCGCTAGCCAACGTGCAATTGATCACATTATCAATATATTTCCATCTGAAAAAACTACGGTTTGGGTGGCTGCTATTGACCCGATTTTGAATGAACATTCGTACATAGTTCCAGGCTTAGGCGATGCCGGCGATTTGGCATTCGGACATAAAATCTAAATACATAAAAAAGGCGAGTATTACTCGCCTTTTTTACATTATATAATCTCAATACCTTCTTTTTGGAGTAGTTCTACACCAATGTCTTTAAGTTTGAACTTTTGAATTTTACCACTACCGGTAAGAGGGAATTGCTTGACAAAGAAGACATATTTAGGCACTTTGTGGCGAGCGATTTTACCTTTACAAAATAGTCGGATGTCACTTGGTAGAAGTTCTTGATTTTCTTTTAAAATAATAAAAGCACCAACTTCTTCGCCATATTTAGGTGAGGGAATTCCAACTATTTGCACGTCTTTCACTGCTGGATGTTTGTATAAAAACTCTTCAATTTCGCGTGGATAAATATTTTCTCCACCACGAATAACGACATCTTTAATGCGTCCTGTGATACGGTAATAACCTTTTGAATCACGTACGCCTAAATCGCCCGAGTGTAACCAACCATTTGCATCAATAGCTTCTTTTGTTGCTTGTTCATCTTTGTAATAGCCTTTCATGACTAAATAACCACGACAACACACCTCACCTTGTACGTTGTCGCTGCATATCTCGCCAGTTTCAGGATTGATAATAGCAACTTCGGTAAATGGATATGGTTTTCCTACGGTAGTGCAACGTGCTTCAAAATCATCTTCTAATGTGGTGTGAGTTATACCAGGTGAACTTTCCGTAAGTCCATAAACACTAGTAATATAAGTGATGTGCATCTCTTCTGTTACACGGCGCATCAATTCGATTGGGCAAAGTGCACCTGCCATGATTCCTGTACGCAACGAAGTTAAATCAAATAGTTTAAACATCGGGTGATTGAGTTCTGCAATAAACATGGTAGGAACTCCATAAAGTGCCGTACAGCGCTCTTGGTGAACAGCAGCTAATACACGTAGCGGGTCAAATCGCTCTACTACGACCATAGTACATCCATGTGTTAAACAATTCATAGTAGCTAACACAATGCCGAAACAATGGAAAAGCGGGACACAACAACACAATTTATCAGCCGCCGTAAATCCCATTCCTTCGCCAGTAAAGTAACCATTATTGACAATGTTGTGGTGCGAGAGCATTACTCCCTTTGGAAAACCAGTTGTACCCGATGTGTATTGCATATTTACTACATCATGACAATCAAATTGCGCTCGTAAGTTTTTAATCAGTTCTTTATCAGTTTTATTTGAACCGAGCAATAATAATTCCGCAGTATTGTACATGCCGCGGTATTTTTCTTGACCTACGAAAACTACATTTTTAAGGAATGGAAAACGTTCACTTTTAACTTCACCACGTGGTTGTGTTTTTAATTCAGGCAACATTTCATAAGTCATCTCTACGTAGCTTCCATCAAAAACACCTTCGGTAATACACAGTGTGTGGATGTCGGCATGTTTTACCACAAACTCCAGCTCGTGTTGCTTGTAATTTGTATTTACGGTAACCATTACAGCACCAATTTTCGCTGTGGCAAACAAAAACGTAAACCAATCGGGTACATTAGTAGCCCAAATGCCTACATTAGTACCTTTTTTTACTCCAATGGCAAGTAGTCCTTTTGCCATGGTATCGACACGTTCATTGAATTGTTTATACGAAAAACGCAAATTGCGGTCAGGATAAACAATAAATTCTTGTTCGGGCGTGTTTATAGCCCAATGCTCTAGGTAATCACCCAGAGTTTTATCAGATAATTTCATAATTTACGTATTAAACAGGCGTATAAACTACCGCTAAAACTTTAGTTGGCTCTGCAGTGGTAGCCTCTACTGAATGCTCGATGATTGAATCGTAATAGATGGAATCACCGGCATTTAAAAGGTAGTCGTTCGTTCCGTACACAATGCGAAGTTGACCTTTTAACACAAAAAGGAACGCTTCGCCTTCGCGTGAGTTAAAAATTGGTTTTTTACTCGTATTTAGTTCTACGTCAATTAAGAAAGGGTCCATATTTCGTCCCGATTTTTGTTCTGCTAACGCATAAAAACCGAGTGAGTCAGATTCTTGAACGCTGTCAGCAAAGTGACTAACACGTTTTTCCTCTTTTTTACGATTGACAACTGGACCAAGTTCTGTTTCTTGATCTAATAATGTACCAAGACGAACGTCTAATGCTTGTGCTATTTTAGTAAGCAAAGCAAGTGCTGGTAAGTACTGGTTACTTTCAATTTCTTCGAGTTGAGTCTTGTCAATACCAGTACGTACAACAAGCTCATCGATTGAGATTTGGTAGGCTTCGCGTAAGGCTTTAATTTTATCGCCCACCTTTTTTTCTGAAGTCATGATTTAAAAAAAATTGTTTTGGTTTTGGTTAGTCTTTTAGTCTTTATTACTTTTTTCTTATAAATTGTAAGAAAAAATGGAATCAAACTTATAGACTATTTTTGGTTTGCAAAGTTACTATAAAAATTATAAATAACAAAAAAGAGTTACTTGGACACGTTTTTTTCTGTTTTTTTCTGTTGCTGTTTTTTCTCTAATCGAAAAAAATAGTGTAAATTCGCAGATTATTACATGTGGCTTTCATTGTTGAATATGAATAAGATAGAACAACTTTATCAAAAGTATGCTAATGAAGTTCCTCAAAATGTGGAACAGTTACCAATTTCGGGTAGTAATCGGCGTTATTATCGTATTTTTGGTTCAAATAGTACGTGCATAGCAGTAAAAGGAACTTCAATTGAGGAAAATAAAACGTTTATTACATTGGCAGATCATTTCTACAAACAAGGCTTGCCCGTGCCACAAGTATATAGTTATAGCGATGATTATAGTTGTTATTTGCAAGAAGACTTGGGTGATGATTCGTTGTTTAATCTGATTGCAACGCAACCAGTGTCCAATGAAGTGCGCTCGTTACTTCATGAAACCATGCGCTTGTTGCCCGATGTTCAGTATCGTGGTGCCGAAGGCTTGGATTTTTCGATGTGTTATCCACAACCCGAATTTGATCGACGTACCGTGATGTTTGATTTGAATTACTTCAAATATTGTTTTCTCAAATCAACAGGTTTGGAGTTTGATGAAATGCGTTTAGAAGATGATTTTGAAACTATGGCAGATGTGTTGTTAAGACACATGTCTGATACGTTTTTATATCGTGATTTCCAAGCGCGTAATGTCATGGTAAAAGACGGGAAACCATATTTAATCGACTTTCAAGGTGGGCGTAAAGGACCAATTTATTATGATGTAGCCTCTTTTTTGTGGCAAGCCAGAGCTAACTATTCGTCCGTTTTACGTCAAGAGTTGTTGGATTCATATTTGGAAGCGTTACAACGCTATCAAACAATTTCAAAAGAGACATTTTTTGATAATTTACGTCATTTTGTATTGTTTAGAACATTACAAGTGCTTGGTGCTTATGGGTTTAGGGGTTATTTTGAAAAGAAACAGCACTTTCTACAAAGTGTACCGTTTGCCGTAGCTAATTTGCGTGAACTTTTGGAAGAGTCATTTCCTGAATATTCTTACTTAACTGAAGTTTTACTAGAACTTACCAAATTATCAAAATTTGAACCTGCTGACCCACAAGATCCGCAACGTTTACTAGTGCGTATTTTTAGTTTTTCATATAAAAAAGGTATCCCAGAAGATGTGTCGGGCAATGGAGGTGGTTATGTATTCGACTGCCGTTCGATGCACAATCCCGGGCGCTATGAGCCGTACAAAAAACTCACAGGAGTAGATGAACCGGTGATTCAGTTTCTTGAAAAAGATGGTGAAATCGTTTTGTTTTTAAAATCTGTGTACGCATTAGCAGATGTACACGTAGCACGTTATATGGAACGTGGATTTACCAACTTAATGTTTTCGTTTGGTTGTACTGGTGGGCAACATCGTTCGGTATATGCTGCAGAACATTTAGCTACTCATTTAGCTGAAAAATTTGATGTCGATATTGTGTTAGAACATCGTGAACAGGGAATTAGACGTGAATTTTTGAAAAAATAATCAGATGAAAGCACTCATTTTTGCAGCGGGATTGGGTACACGCTTAAAGCCACTTACCGATACAATGCCCAAAGCTATGGTTCCCGTACAGGGCGAGCCTTTGCTAGCGCATGTATTACGTAAATTAAAACGTAGTGGATGTAAAGAGGCTGTCGTCAATGTACATCATTTTGCCGATCAAATTTGCAATTACTTAATGACACACGATTTTGGGATTTCTGTTGCCATTTCCGACGAACGCAATGAATTACTGGAAACTGGTGGTGGCATTAAAAAGGCGGCTCATTTATTGGGCTCTTCTGAACCATTTTTGGTGCATAATGTCGACATTTTGTCGAATCTCGATTTGGCGGCTTTTTACGCTTTGCATAAACCTGAACGGCTAGCCACTTTGTTGGTGAGCGAGCGAGAAACACAACGTTATTTATTGTTTAATGCAGAAAATCGTTTGGTAGGTTGGACTAATATCAAGACTGGCGAAGTGAAATCACCATACACCGATTTGGATGTTTCAGCGTGTCAAAAGCTAGCTTTCGCTGGCATTCACGTCATATCACCAGCTATTTTTCCACTGATGGAGTCGTGGCAAGGTCAGTTTTCGATTATCGATTTTTATTTGTCGGTGGCAGCCAGCTCGCTTATTATTGGTGAAAAAGTGCCTAATTTACAATTGGTGGATGTTGGTAAAATGGATTCATTGGAACAAGCTGATGCGTTTTTAACACAATATTCTACAGAAGTTCGTATCTAGTTTATGCCACGTATTGCTAAAGAGAAACAGACGGTTGAACGCATGATTCGTTTTTATTGTCGTCGTCATCACGGTGCGGAATTGTGCTCCGAATGTGCTTCTCTCATAGAATACGCTCATCACCGTTTGGAGCGGTGCGCCTTCGGCGAACAAAAACCAAGTTGCCGACAATGTGTGGTGCATTGTTATGCTCCCAAACGGCGCGCTCAAATTCGCGAAGTGATGCGATACAGCGGACCACGGATTTTGTTTTATCGACCATTTTCATTTATTAAACACTGGCTTCGAGAACGTTTTTTTTAGATTATATATGATTGATACACATTCACATATTTATAGCGAAGAGTTTGATGCTGACCGTGCCGAGGTCATTGCACGTGCTAAAGCCGTAGGCGTGGAACACGTAGTTTTGGCCAATGTTGATAGTGCAACGTTGGAACCTATGCGTGAATTAGCACAAGCTTATCCTGATTTTTGCAGTATGGCTGTAGGGTTGCATCCTACGAGTGTAACTGCTGATTATCACGCAGAATTAGAGCGTGTCGAATCGGAATTGAAGCGTGGCGGTTATGTGGCACTTGGCGAAATTGGCATCGATTTGTATTGGGACGAAACGTTTAAATTAGAACAAATTCGTGTCTTTGAGCAACAACTTCAATGGTCAATTGATTATCAGTTGCCAGTGATTATTCATACACGTAAAGCGTTTGCGGAAGTTTTTGCTTCATTATCGAAGTTCAAAGGAGCTGGTTTGCGTGGTGTGTTTCACTGTTTTGGCGGTGGGATCGAAGAGGCAAAAAAAGCGGTTTCGCTCGGTTTTTTATTGGGCATTGGCGGTGTGGTGACTTACAAAAATAGTCATCTTTCCGAAATTCTCCAGGAAATAGGCGTTGATTCGTTGTTGCTTGAAACAGATGCGCCTTATTTGTCGCCAGTTCCATATCGAGGAAAGCGTAATGAACCTCAGTTTATGCTGGAAACGGCACGCACATTATCTACGACTTTTCAACTTTCTGTCGAAAAAATTGACGAAATAACAACAAAAAATGCTAAAAAACTATTCAATATCCGTTAAAACTTTTGTTTTAATTTCAAATTAATAGTGTTTTGGCTGTTGAAAATCAGAATTTTATATTTAAACATAAATTTTGTAAAAAAGCTCACATATTATGATGTGTTATTGCATAATTTTTAGTAATTTGCACCCGTTTTTTGAAGGGCAGTGTTCCCTAAAACTTGGAGAGATGCTCGAGTGGTTGAAGAGGCACGCCTGGAAAGCGTGTGTACGCCAAAAGTGTACCGCGGGTTCGAATCCCGCTTTCTCCGCATTATTTAATAATTGACTAATCATATAAAATTACTAACTTAAAACAAAAAACAAAAAATGAAAAAGGTATTTGCAATTTTCGCAACTGTAGCTATTCTCGTATTTGGAATGACTATGAATGTTGTAGCTCAAGAAGCTGCACCTGCTACCGTAACTGAAGAGGCTGTTGTTGATTCTGCTGCAGCTGTAGCAACTGAAGATGCAGTAGAAACAGAAGTGATAGTAGAAGAAACAGGTATGCACAAAGCATTGAAAACTAAATTTATTGAAGGTGGTGCTGGCTTTATGTCAACTGTCGCATTCTGTTTGATATTTGGTTTAGCTTTAGCTATTGAACGTATTATCTACTTGAACTTGTCATCAGTTAACACCAAAAAGTTATTGACTGATATTGACCAAGCTTGGACTGAAGGTGGAGTAGCTGCTGCTATGGATGTATGCCGTAATACTCGCGGTCCTGTAGCTTCTATTTTCTATCAAGGTTTGTCTCGCTATGATGAAGGCGTTGAAGTTGTTGAAAAATCAGTAGCTTCTTATGGTTCTGTTCAGTTAGGTTTGCTAGAGAAAAACTTATCTTGGATTTCTCTGTTTATTGCATTGTCTCCAATGTTAGGTTTCTTAGGAACAGTTGTTGGTATGATTGAAGCATTTGACAAAATTCAACAGGCTGGTGATATCTCTGCAACTATTGTGGCTGGTGGTATTAAAGTGGCTTTGTTGACTACATTATTTGGTCTTGTTGCTGCTATTATTCTTCAAATTTTCTATAACTACATTTTGTCTCGTATTGAAGCTTTAGTGAACGATATGGAAGACTCTTCAATCTCTTTACTTGATATTGTAGTTAAACACTCTGTAAAAAAATAAGTAAACTATGTCAAAATTCTTAGAAAAATTACCAACTTTATCATTATGGGTGTTATTTGCTATATCCATTGTGATATCGTTGTTGTTTTTATTCGGTGGTAGCGAAGAGGTTATTATAAACAATAATCCTTGGGATCAACCACTTTATACTGATGCATTACTTAACTGGAGTTATATTCTTCTAGGCTTAGCTATTTTGATTACAATTATTGTGACTTTAGTTCAGTTTATAGCTTCATTTAAGGCAAATCCTAAAAAAGGTTTAACTTCTGTTGGCGTAGTTATTCTTTTTGTTGGGGTTTTTGTGGTTTCATGGTTCCTTGGTACCGGTGATACGCTTTATATTATTGGTTACGAAGGTACTGATAATAGTGGTTTTTGGGCACAATTTACAGATATGTGTGTATACTCCATGTATATTTTATTTGTGGCTACAATTCTAACTATTTTTGCAACAGTTATTTATTCTAAAATTAAAAATAAATAACATAGATTTGATTTTATCAACTAATTAAACTATAAGCAAAAGGAATATATGGAAAAAAAGAAAGTACAGGAAATCAATGCGAGCTCTATGGCTGACATCTCCTTTTTGCTCCTCATTTTCTTCCTTGTAACTACAACTATGTCTGTGGATAAAGGGTTATCGAGGCGTTTGCCACCACCTTTGCCACCAAATATGGAAAAAGCTGATATTGACGTTAAAAAACGAAACATTTTTATTGTTTTGATTAATAGCAATAATCAGTTGTTGGTACAAGGCGAAGCTCTGGATGTTAAAGAACTTCGAGAAAAAGCTAAGACCTTCATTAAAAATGAAGCTGATGATGCATCTCTTCCAGAGAAACTACCTGTAGAGGTTGAATTTGATGGGATTAAAGAACAGGTGCTTACAACGAAGAACCATGTGATTTCATTACAGAATGACCGCGGTACTCAATATCAAAAGTATATAGAGGTGCAAAATGAATTGGTTGCAGCTTACAATGAGTTGCGTAATGAAATGTCATTACTTCGTTTTGGAATGAAATATGATGAATTAGATGAAAATCGTCAAAAGGCTATTCAAACAGTTTATCCTCAAAAGATTTCCGAAGCAGAACCTAAAAATTATGGAGGTAAAAAATAATGGCTACAATTAGACGAAAAGGTAAAAAAGAGGTACCTGCAATTAGTACAGCTTCACTTCCAGACGTTATTTTTATGTTGTTATTTTTCTTTATGGCTACCACTTCATTAAAAGAGGTAACTTATAAAGTGGATATTCGTGTACCAGAAGCAACTGAATTACAGTCTTTAGAAAAAAAATCATTGGTACGTTACGTTTATGTTGGTCAACCTAAAAAGGAATTTAAAGGAAAATACGGGAGTGAAACTCGTCTTCAACTTGATGATGCCTTTGCAGATGTTAGCCAATTGGAAGAATATGTTGTTCGTGAGCGTGAGGCTATGAATGAGGAAGATCAAAACTTATTGACTATCTCTATCAAAGCTGACCGAGATACTAAAATGGGTATTATTACAGATATAAAACAAGCTTTGCGACGTGCGTACGCACTTAAAGTGAACTATGCAGCAACACAGCATGTGGTGTATTAAAATAATATTGTAATATGTTTGAATAAGCCTTCGATAAGTTTCGGAGGCTTATTTATTTTTTCCAAATACTTTTTGTACCTTTGCACCTTAAACTAAAGTAGTTATTGTATATGTTAGGATTCGATACCTTAGGTCGTTATGTAGAGTTGATGAAACGTACCTTTTCCAAGCCTGATAATTGGAAAATGTTTTGGCGTCAACTGCCTAAAGAGATGGTAAAATTGGGAATTGATTCTATTGGAATTATTGTATTGATTTCCATTTTTATGGGGGCTATTATGACCATGCAAACAGTGCTTAATACGGAAAATCCACTATTACCTCGTTATAGTACGGGTTTAGTATTGCGTGACACCATGTTGTTGGAGTTTGCATCTTCTATCATGAGCCTGTTATTAGCAGGTAAGGTTGGCTCTAATATTGCTTCAGAAATCGGTACTATGCGCATTACTGAACAAATTGATGCGTTAGACATCATGGGGATAAATTCAGCGAACTACTTAATATTACCAAAGGTGATAGGCTTGGTGTTATGTATGCCTGTGTTAGTTACTTTTAGTGTCTTTTTTGGTTTAATTGGTGGAGCTGGTGTAGCTTATTTTACCGATTTAATTCCTGTGGCTGATTTTGTTTATGGTATTCAGTATGCGTTTATACCCTATTATTTTACTTATTCTATCATCAAATCACTATTTTTTGGCTTTATTATAGCTTCTATTTCAGCGTTTTATGGTTATTATGCTTATGGTGGAGCATTAAATGTAGGTAAAGCGAGCACCAATGCAGTAGTGAATAGTTCTATTTTTATTTTGTTGATGAATATTGTTTTAACTAAATTACTGTTGGTATGATAGAAGTAAAACATTTAAATAAATCCTTCGACGGGAAACAGGTATTGTACGATATCTCTGCAACATTTCGTCACGGTGCTGTAAACCAGATTATCGGCAAAAGTGGTTCTGGTAAAACAGTATTGATGAAAAGTATTATCGGCTTATTTAAAGCCGATAGTGGTGAAGTGCTTTACGATGGTCGTAACTTGTTGGATATGAGCAAACGTGAAATTAAAATCCTTCGTCGCGAAGTAGGCATGTTATTTCAAGGGTCAGCTTTATTTGACTCAATGTCTGTCATTGAAAACGTTATGTATCCGTTAGAAATGTTTTCTGATATGTCGAAAATGGATATTGAACAACGTGCTAAATTTTGTTTGGAACGTGTTAATTTACAGCCGCAAGCATATCATCTCATGCCGGGTGAAATAAGTGGAGGTATGCAAAAACGTGTGGCCATTGCTCGTGCTATAGCGTTGAATCCTAAATATCTGTTTTGCGACGAACCCAACTCAGGATTGGATCCTGTTACATCGTTGGTTATTGACAAATTGATTGAAGATATTACGCACGAATTTAATATTACAACCATTATAAATACGCACGACATGAACTCGATCATGGAGATTGGTGCCAACATTATTCTTATCGACAAAGGATACAAAGGTTGGGAAGGGTCTAAAGATGGTATTTTTCTTGATGATAATCAAGCTCTTAATGATTTTGTTTTTGCATCTGAATTATATAAAAAAGTCAAATTGGCACATCAGAAATAATGAGGTGTAATTTTTCTTCTATTTGTCGTAAGAAAGAACAAAAAAAATTGTATATTCGCATTTTAAAATATTAACCTCTTAACCTGATATAGCTATGACTAAGAAAACACGTTACTCTGATGAGGAATTAGAAGAATTTAGAGCGCTTATTCAAGAGAAGCTCGAAAAGGCGCAACGCGAATATGAGGAGTTGCGTTCGTATGTAAGTAATTCAGAAGGCAATGATGTGAACGACACATCGCCAACTTTTAAAACATTGGAAGAGGGTGCTACTACGCTTTCGAAAGAAGAATCTGGCCGTTTGGCACAACGTCAAATAAAATTTATTCAACATTTGCAAGCGGCTTTGATACGTATTGAAAACAAAACGTATGGTATTTGTAGAGAAACTGGCAAACTTATTCCTAAAGAACGTTTGCGTGCAGTACCACATGCTACACTAACCATAGAAGCTAAAAATACACAGAAATAAGAAACGGTTTTGCCCGTTTTTAAAGCCCTTTTCTTGTTTAAAGAGAAGGGCTTTTAAAGTCATAAAACAGAAAATATATGAAACAACAACACCTCAAAACTTGGTCGCTCGTATTTGTTATTTTATTGCTAGATCAAGTACTTAAAATAGTGATTAAAACAAATATGACGTTGGGTGAAACGATTCATGTTTTTGATTGGTTTCAAATTGTTTTTGTCGAAAATCCGGGTATGGCATTTGGAATGAATTTGGGTAGCAAGCTATTTTTGACGTTGTTTCGTATAGTGCTATCAACTCTAATAGTTTACTACATTATACGTTTGATTCGTGATAATTACAAGCAAAGTTATATTTATTGTGTAGCTCTAATTTTAGCAGGTGCTATTGGAAATATTTTCGACAGTCTGTTTTACGGCGTTATTTTTAGTGAAAGTACACCATTTCAAGTGGCAGAGTTTTTACCTGCAGCGGGTGGATATGCTCCTTTTTTACAGGGCAAAGTTGTAGATATGTTTTATTTCCCCCTCTTTATTTTCCCTGACTGGGTACCGTTTTTAGGTGGTGAAATTTTCTTTAGCCCTGTGTTTAATTTGGCTGATTCTGCTATAACTGTTGGTATTATTGTGTTGTTACTATTCTTTTCTCATGATTTTAATGTGACGTTAGATAAATATGCGTCGAAAAAGAAAACTTCAAACGCAGATAGTAATCATGCATAAATTCTTTTATTTACTTTTTAGTGTATTGCTTTTAACTGCATGCGACCAGCCTATTAACGTACTTGATGTCAATGATATGGCGGCTGTTCTAGCTGATATTCACATAGCTGAAGCTGCCATGAACAATCAGATTTCTTATGCTAACTCAGATGTAAAACGGGCTTATTATGAAGGAATTTTTGAGAAACATGGTACCTCGCATAGTACGTTTACAAAATCAGTTGACTGGTATTCTCGTAATCCCAAATATTTTGAAGAGGTTTATACCAAAACATTGGAGATAATTACAGAAAAACAAGAAAAAGTGAATAATTATGCTTATCATCCAGAACTGAACCCAGCTTTTCTTAATTTGATAGATTCGCTTGATTTGTGGGTTCGTTCTCCTAAAATTGTGGTGAAATCTCCTGTAGCTGACTCTCTCTATTTTGAATTGAATGATGCTCAGTTTTTCTGTGCTGGCGATAAATATGTTTGGCGTTTCTTGCAACATGTTGAAGGATTTGATACGTTACCACAATCGAAGTTAAAAATTGTCATAGAATATCCTCACCAGATATGCGACAGCGTAGTTTATGCCTTGCCAGATAAACAGACCCATTTACGTTATACAGTTAGATTAAAAGCGCGTGATTCTATTGCTCCTCAACGTATTTTTGGTTGGTTTTATACTGCTTCTTTAGATAGTGTGAGGCGTGTTTCTGTGGATAGTATTTCATTAGTGCGATTTTATAATAAAGAAACACATCCGTTAGATTCAGCTGTGTTGCATAAATTAAAAGCGTTACGTAAAGTGCATAGCAGACTATCTGAAACAACAGATACTACAGTTGTAACAACATCGAGTGATGAACAAAAACTACACAAAGCAGTATCGATAAAACGGGCAGATGGTATTCGGTTACGTTCTACAAAATCTAAGAGACAACAGTGAAACGTGTAGCAGCAAATAAGGTGATGATTGATGAGCATACGTTGTTATTGAATACTGTTGTGGAGTATGACGATAACGGAGTTGTCACAGCTATCTTTCCTTTGTCAGAGCAGTTATCAGAGCCGGCTTCAACCTGCTTTTTTAATGGTTTAATTACTACTGAAGTTTCTCTGGAGCGATGCGTAATGGGAACATTCATTCCTGATTTATTAACTGAAAGATTATCTGTTGGATATAAAGGTCGATTGCTTTTGTGGCAAAACATTAATTTCGTCACATTAAAAGTTACATCGGATACTAAAATTCAGCCGTTATAACGTATTTTTTTGTAATTTTGTACGCCTATCTCAAGTAGGTATCACAACTGTAATTTAAAAATTCATAACAAAATATGGCAAAAGAATTAAAAGAGTTGACTTCGCGCGAAGAAAATTATTCGCAATGGTATAATGATTTAGTAGTGAAGGCTGATTTAGCTGAAAATTCTGCTGTACGTGGCTGTATGGTAATCAAACCTTATGGCTACGCAATTTGGGAAAAGATGCAGCGTCAGCTCGATGATATGTTTAAAGAGACTGGGCATGTGAATGCCTATTTCCCGTTATTTATTCCTAAATCGTTTTTGAGCAAAGAAGCCGATCATGTCGAAGGTTTTGCCAAAGAGTGTGCAGTAGTAACACACTATCGTTTGAAAAACGATCCCAATGGTTCTGGTGTTGTTGTGGATCCAGAAGCTAAATTAGAGGAGGAACTTATTGTTCGTCCAACGTCAGAAACGATTATTTGGAGCACGTATAAAAATTGGATTCAATCTTATCGCGATTTACCTATATTGTGTAACCAGTGGGCTAACGTTGTGCGTTGGGAAATGCGTACTCGTTTGTTTTTACGTACCGCAGAATTTTTGTGGCAAGAAGGACATACAGCACATGCTACAGAAGCTGAAGCCTTGGAAGAAGCACGTAAAATGCTCGATGTGTACGCTGAGTTTGCCGAAAACTATATGGCCTTGCCAGTTGTAAAAGGTGTAAAATCAGCTAATGAGCGTTTTGCAGGAGCTGTTGAAACTTTCTGTATTGAAGCAATGATGCAGGATGGTAAAGCTTTACAAGCAGGAACTTCGCACTTTTTAGGACAAAATTTTGCCAAAGCGTTTGATGTTCAATTTGTGAATCAAGAAAATAAATTGGATTACGTTTGGGCTACTTCTTGGGGTGTTTCTACACGATTGATAGGTGCGCTAATAATGGCTCACTCTGATAATAACGGTTTAGTTTTACCTCCTAAACTGGCGCCATTCCAAGTGGTAGTAATTCCAATTTATAAAAATGCTGAACAGTTAGAGTTAATTTCAGAGAAAGTAAAAGCTTTAATGGCTGAATTAAAAACACTTGGCATAAGTGTGAAATATGATGACAGTGATAATAAAAAACCGGGCTGGAAATTTGCTGAATATGAATTGAAAGGTGTGCCTGTGCGTTTAGCTATGGGAGCACGCGATATGGAAAATAATACAGTAGAAGTGATGCGTCGTGATACCTTGGGGAAAGAGACTATCTCGTTTGATGGTATTGCTCAACATATCAAGCAGTTATTGGTCGATATTCAGAAAAATATTTATACAAAAGCATTGAATTTCCGCACATCAGTAACACGTGAAGTGAATAGTTATGATGAGTTTAAAGCGGAATTAGAAAAAGGAGGATTTCTTTCTGCGCATTGGGATGGAACTCCTGAAACTGAAGAACGTATAAAGGTTGAAACTAAAGCAACTATTCGTTGCATCCCATTAGATGGTGATGAGACACCTGGCGTTTGTATAGTGACAGGTAAACCTTCGGTGCGTCGTGTGTTATTTGCACGAAGCTATTAAAAAATAGCTTGTTGATGTTATAAAAATAAAAAAGGCTGCTAATTTTTGGCAGCCTTTTTTATTGATGAGTTTTGCATTAAAGTAAGCTAGTAATCAAAATTAAAACGAGCAAGCTCAAGATGGCATACAATTCAGGGAATACGGCTAATACCAGCGTTCCACCAAAAACATTGTGACCTGAGCCTATCGCGGCAATACCGTTTGCACATACTTGTGCTTGACGAATAGCTGAAAATAAACCTACCAATCCAACGGTTAAACCAGCTCCTAAGATTGAGGCAGCTTGGAACATAGTAATTTCTGGTTCTAAAAACGGACTCAATAAGAAATACCCTACGAAGCCATACAAACCTTGTGAAGAAGGTAAGGCTGTTAATGCAATACATGATCCTAAACTTCCAGGAGATTTTTTTAAAGCACCGATAGTGGCATTACCAGCAATGGTTACACCATAGGAACTACCTACACCTGTCAATACTACCATAAGTGCTACACCTAGATAAGCTAAAATAATTGGTTCCATAAAATTAAAAATTTAGTTGTTATTAAAATACTTTTTTTGTTTTGTTATAAACGATTTTTAAATGGTTCGTAAGCTTTACCTCCGCCTTCAAAGCCTGCATTTTTGTAAAATTCCACAAAGGTTAGACGCATAGGATGTACAAGAGCTCCAATTAGCGAAAGACCAAAATTAATAGCATGTCCTACTAATAGAATAAAGAGTGTAACAATCCATCCTACAAATGGATTCATGTTTGATGTGAGTTCAAATGCTAATGTGTTAAATACACCACCGAGAATACTACCGGTTAAACCTAAAGCAAATAGACGAATGTACGACAGTGTGTCTCCTATTAAGCCAGTAACCATACCAAAAGTATCCCACAAAAAAGCGCCAATGTTACTCAATACACCAGTGAGTGGATTTTTATATTTGTCGGGTGAGTTATAGAAGACTATCAATAGTAAGCTTATACCAATTAAACCAAGAAAAATATAGTTTAAAGCCGTTGGTAGAGTAATGCCAGCTTTAGGTAGCCCAAATGTTATAGCACTTCCTAATAACCCTACAATCCAAGCAATAGGAGCAAGTGAATGTTTTATACCGTGTTGTTTGATTACTTTGGCAACATTTACTCCCATACCAAAGAAAATTTGTACTAACCCGATGATAACGGAAAATACCATCATAGGTTCGTATTCTTGTCCTCCAAGTTTCACTTTGTAGTTGTTGCCTGTTACAAAGTACTGTTTAACTTCGGCCAACCAAGGCCAAGTAACAGAGTCAAGTGCAATACCAAAAAACGAACCTGTAACCAACCCTACTACCATAGTGGTAGCACTCAGCCATTGGGCTAATGTAGCAAATGATTTTAATTCAGGTTTGAGTTTTTTCTTTAATAGCGTAGCAACCACAAAAATTAATAAACCATAACCGCCATCACCTAAACATAAACCAAAAAACAACATAAAAAATGGTGCGAAAAATGGAGTTGGATCTAATTCACTGTAGTTTGGTAGATCGAACATTTTGGTAATAGGCTCAAATAATTTAGCAAAAAAGTTGTTTTTTAGTTTAATCGGAATGTTTTCGTCAGTTGTAGGATCGAAAACCTCGTAATAAATACCTAAATCATTCAGTAAAGTATTCAGCTTTTCCTCTGATCCTTCAGGGCAAAAACCTTCTAACAACATCACTTTTTCTTCAGCTGCAACCTCGGTATTTAACTCTACTTTTTGAAAATCAATATGCTCCTCAACGGTTAAAAAATAGTGCTTTAAATTGTTGATATTGTGAAGTACCCATGCTTCTATTTTTGCTTGATGCGCTACTAAAAGTAGTTTTTGGGCTTCAATATCTTGCAATAATTGATCGTAATTACGTTCGTTGAGTGTTACTGGTTCCGCATCAAGTGTGATAGCTTCAGGATTAACCGTTACAAAATAGATGTTTGTTCCAACTTTATCAATTTCGAAGGCGTGGTAAGTAGTTTCCCATTCTGGATTAAATTTGCGTTCGGTACAGCTAAAAAATTGGATTACAAAACCTTCTTTATTCAATTTTTCAAGGCGTTCTGTGCTAAAGTTACCCCATGTGCGCATTCGCTCAGCCTCTTTTTTTGTATTATCAATCAGCTGTTGCAAACGAGTTTTTTCTGCTTGCAAGGCGTCAAATGTGTCTAATAAATTTGCGCCATCATAAGGACTTACCTCATGTGGTATTGTATCTGGTAAAATGCTTGTTTCGGCTTCTGTGATGGTTTTTTTAATTTTTGCAGCCAATTGCATCTTTTCCCGTAACTGATCATTTTCGGCTATGCCTTCTGGTTTTTCAGCAACATGCAAAACACCTACATCTCGGAGTTGTTCCAAGAAGGTAGTGTATTGTTTGTGATACACCAAAAAGACATATTTTTTCATTTTTACTATCATAACAGTTCCGTTTGACGTTTGGCTTTCACTATTTTTTGTGACGATTTAGATAAGTTTTCTTCGTCTTCTATAAACCGCTTGATTTTACGAATAGCATCTTCGTAACCAGGTATTTGTACTTTTTCAAAGAGATTTACCTTTTGGGTCGTTTTTTTACGAGCGTACTCTAAAAGTTCTAATTTCTTGACATAAAATTCCTGTTCGATACCGACTTGTGCCAACTCTTTGAGGTGACTTAATCCGTCAGCAAACCATTTTGGTGTATTAAAAATGCTGAACGGTTTCGTAATGTAAATCACTTCATCGAGTACAGGGATGCTTACACCAGCAATTTTTTTAATACTCATCTTTACATCTGCTACTTGAAGTAGTGAGGTATCAAACTCGCCCCATAGTGCTAACATTTGGTCGTAAGCAACAATACGTTGATCAAGTTCACGCTCTAAACGCACAATATCATCCTTGGTTTTTTTTACCTCAATACGTAAGGCACTTTCCTTGTTTTTAAGTGTAGGCAAGGCGCGGACACGTACTTTGAGGTTTTTTTCTAAACCTTGAAGCGATGTTTTATTATATTGAAAGGTTATGGCCATAATCTAAAAAGCTTATTTCCAGTACTTTTCTACTAATTCCTGTCTAATGTTTACCTCTTCTGGTTTGAAGTGCTCGGCAAATAATTCCCAAGTTATATCTAACATTTTGGTGGTATCAATATTTACGTCGATAGCCAACAGTTGGTCAGCGTAATCTTTTGCAAATGCCAACGTACGTTCGTCGTAATTGGTTAAATCGAAACCGTTTTCCAGCTTGGTTTTAGCATTTGCAGCATCAGCATACAAGCGTACAGCGGCATTCATTACTTGTGGATGGTCTTCGCGTGTTTTTTTGCCTGCTACCAACTGTTTTAAACGTGATAGTGAACGGAATGGGTCCACGATAACTTTACCAATATCAGAGTCGCGGCGTAAAAACAATTGCCCTTCAGTAATATAACCAGTGTTGTCAGGAATAGCGTGTGTAATGTCGCCTCCGGAAAGGGTTGTTACAGCAATAATGGTAATGGAACCACCAGCCGGGAATTGTACGGCTTTTTCGTAAATTTTAGCTAAGTCGGAGTAGAGCGATCCCGGCATTGAATCTTTTGATGGAATTTGATCCATGCGGTTCGATACAATGGCTAAAGCATCTGCATACAACGTCATGTCGGTAAGCAGAACCAATACCTTTTGATTTTTTTCTACAGCAAAATATTCAGCTGCAGTCAAAGCTATATCGGGGATTAATAAACGCTCTACAGGTGGATTTTCGGTAGTATTCACAAATGATACAATACGGTCGAGAACACCAGCGTTGTCAAACACATTTTTAAAATAGAGATAATCGTCGTTTGTAAGCCCCATACCACCTAAAATAATTTTATCGGCTTCTGCACGTAGAGCTACGTTCGCCATAACTTGGTTATATGGTTGGTCTGGGTCAGCAAAAAACGGAATTTTTTGCCCAGAAACTAATGTGTTATTTAAATCGATACCAGCAATACCTGTAGCAATCAATTCAGATGGTTGTTTGCGGCGCACGGGATTTACTGAAGGGCCACCAATTTCAACATCTTTGCCTTCAATTTCAGGTCCCCCATCAATAGGTTCACCAAAAGCGTTGAAGAATCGACCTGCTAATTGATCACTTACTTTAAGCGAAGGTGTTTTGCCCAAGAAAATTACTTCTGCATTTGTAGGAATTCCTTCTGTTCCACCAAACACTTGTAATGTGACATTGTCGCCCATAATTTTTACCACTTGAGCTAATTTACCATTGATTGTTGCAAGTTCTTCGTTACTGATACCAGTAGCGTTTAACGAACAAGTTGCTTTGGTAATCTGGTTAATTTTGGTATATATTTTTTGAAATGCTTTTGTTGCCATAATTCAGTATCGATTTTTTAAAAAAGGATAATCAAATTTTACTGTCGCTTTATTTTTTCTTCTCGTCTATGAGTACCTTCAGGTCTGCTACGTATTTTTCAAATTTATCACTGTGGAATTCACTGTAATTCATTTGTTTGCAAACATTTATTACTTTTTTGAAGTAATCCATAACTTCCAAGAAAGAGTCAAATTCATACTCATTATTGCAAATGTCCATCACTACATTGAGCATAAACTCTTGACGTTCTAGTGGGGTTACAGCGTCAATTTTGTCAAAGGCGTCTTGTTGTAAAATCACGAAGTCAATAACTTCAGATTTCCAAAATGTAATATGGTAATCAACAGGTACACCATCATCACCTAAAATGTTAATCTGTTCTTGTACTTCTTTACCACGCTGTAAAATTGTTTTCATTTGATTGACTTTTCCAAGCCAATCGCCTTCAACTTTAGTTTTGATATACTCTTCAAATTCAGGATATTCTATGTATTTTGAGTAACTGTCGATTGGGTTTACTGCTGGGTAACGTTTGCGGTCGGCACGTGATTGTTCAAGGGCGTAAAAACAGCGTGCCACTTTTTTGGTTCCTTCAGTTACAGGCTCTTTTAAGTTACCACCAGCAGGCGATACTGTACCAATAAACGTAATAGAACCAGTCTGTTTATTTTTGAGATAAACGAATCCTGCACGGCTGTAAAACGAGCCGATAATAGCCGATAAATCCATAGGAAAAGCATCTTGACCGGGCAACTCTTCCATACGGTTACTCATTTCACGTAGAGCTTGTGCCCAACGTGATGTGGAGTCGGCCATGAGCAATACTTTTAATCCCATAGCACGGTAGTATTCAGCAATGGTCATTGCTGTGTAAACAGATGCTTCACGGCTTGCTACGGGCATGTTTGATGTGTTTGCAATAATAATGGTGCGTTCCATCAATTTACGGCCAGTGTGTGGATCTTCTAAGTTTGGAAATTCCATAAAGATTTCCACCACTTCGTTTGCACGTTCACCACAAGCAGCAATAATTACGATGTCCGCCTCAGCTTGTTTTGAAATTGCGTGCTGCAATACGGTTTTGCCAGTTCCAAACGGACCAGGAATAAAACCTGTTCCACCTTCAACAATTGGATTGGCTGTGTCAATAGTACGTACACCAGTTTCTAATAGTTTGAAAGGACGTGGTTTGCTTACGTGAACAAGGATAGGCTGTTTTACTGGCCATTTTTGTACCATTGTAATTGGATAATCGTTGCCATCGCTGTCTGTAATAATTGCGATAGTATCCAATATTTTGTATTCACCAGCTGCAACAATGGTTTTTACCGTGTAAGCTCCTTCCATAGTAAAAGGTACCATAATTTTATGCGGTTGATGATTTTCGTCCACTTCGCCTAACCAAGTAGCGGCTTCTACTTGATCGCCTACCTTTACTAATGGTTTAAAGTTCCATAATTTTTCAGTGTCGAGCGGATAGTTATATTCACCTCGTTTAAGAAAGATTCCCGTCAATTTATCAAGGTCATTTTGTAAACCATCGTAATTGCGTGAAAGTAAACCAGGTCCTAAAGTTACTTCAAGCATGTGCCCAGCAAACTCTACATCGTTGCCCACTTTTAAACCGCGTGTACTTTCAAATACCTGAGCAAATACATTTTCTCTTTCAACTTTAAGAACTTCAGCCATTAATTTTTCATCGCCTATTGAGATATAACAAATCTCATTTTGAGCTACGGGACCATCTACACCTATGGTTACAAGGTTAGAAATGACACCTTTAATTTTTCCCTTTGTTGACATATATTTAAAATTTCAATATTTTATTTTTATAAGTTGACGTCTTTTTTTAAATCAGTTATGAGTTGTCGGAAAATAGCTTGTCCATTTTCAAGCGTTAAATCGTTCCAACGATGGATTAACTCACAGCGTAAATAAAACGCTAACACGCATTCGATAGTAAAATAATTAAAAAACGTATGATCTTCCAACCACTCCCATTTTAACTTATCAATAGCTTTTTCACGATCCAATAAATTTGGATTTTCGGAAATCGACACAAGGGTATCTAGTTGTTCAAACATACCTGATAGATTGAAATCACGTGCGTTGATGTTTGTACGTATTGTATCAACTACTTTGTTGTTACCAACAATCGCTGTTTTGATATCAAAACCGTGTTTACGACAAGCTAAAGCAGCGAGTATGTTGTTTATGTTTAAGTTAAATTCAAACCAATCGACTACAAACTGATTTTTGCTCCGTGCACCAAAATCGTAATATAGTGTTGATAAAAAATCCTCTTTAAAAGTAATGGCTTGCGCTAATTTTTCATCATTTATAGTACGGTAATATTTCAACATATAAGGTTGTAAACGCTTATCCTTAGGTTTTTTTTCTTCGTTCATCAATAAGATAAGTTCGTCCCAATCTGTTGTAGAAAGCGTGCCAAGTGGATTGAGTTTGGTTTCCTTGTTTTCCAAATATGCTAGTAAATTCCGATTGTCGTATTTTAAGCGAAGCAGGTTGAGTAGTTCTAAATCTTTGGTAGTGAGGGTAGCGTACAGCTCTTCCAATAATGTATCCATAGCTGGTACATTATTAGTAACATTGATTTGTAAATCCGGTAAACCGGCAACTAAACAGTAGTAATTCATTATTACATTACCTTAGAAAAGCAGTTCTACTAATTTAGGTCGTAAAAATTCTTTAAAATAGGCGATAAATTCATCTTCACCGAAAGTGATTTTGTAACCGCCTTGTGATGGTGCAATAGCGAAGTCAGTTTTTATGCCTTTCACCTCTTTAATGGTAACGCCTTTATTAAGTAAATCTTTAGCGTTGGCTTTAAAATAATCTGTAAGTGCCTTAGCATCTTTGGTTTCAATGGTCACTTCGCCTTCTTTTACCCATTGTTCTACTAATGCAGTAATGGTTTTTTGCATAAATACTTTATCGGAAGTAGCAGCTTTTACAGAATCGGTAGCAATTTTGTCTGTCAACAGGTTAGTGACTTCCGTTTTAATAGCATTAACCGACTGTTCTGCAAATAATTTCAACTCCGATTTGGTTTTTTTGTCAAGTTCTGAAGCTTGTTTTATTGCATCAGCTTTGATTTTATCAGCTTCTGCTTTTGCCTTAGCAACAATCGTTTTAGCTTCATGCTCAGCATCAGCAACCAGTTTTGCTGCTTCCTCTTTGCCTTTTTCTACACCTTCGAGGTAGATTTTTTCCGTGAGTTCTTGAAGTTTGTTATTCATACTTCTGATATTTGGATTAAAAGTTTAGTTTTGACAAAAACAAGAGACAAAGTTATTCTTTTTTTTTGTAAGACAAAAGTAAAAACGTGTTTTTTTTGTCAAATAAAAGTATATCTTTGTGTATCAAAATTTTAGTAGATGAAATCTGTCGCGCAACGTTATTTTTTATATTTATCTTACAATGGTACTGCATATTGTGGGTGGCAAATGCAGCCGAATGGGAACTCTGTTCAAGCGGAATTGACCAAGGCGTTAAGTACTATTTTACGTATGCCAATAGAGCTTATTGGGGCAGGGCGCACTGATGCAGGTGTACATGCCAAACGTATGGTTGCACATTTTGATGTTCCGAACAGGGTTGAAAATCATGATAAATTAGTGGCCAACTTAAACAGCTTTTTACCTCACGATATAGCTATTGGAAAAATAGAGTTGGTCAATAGTCAAGCGCATGCACGGTTTGATGCGTTATCGCGCAAATATGAATATCATGTTATTATGCACAAATCGCCCTTTCACGCCAATTTGGCAACGCCGATTCATTTTCAGCTTGATTTTGAAAAAATGAATGAAGCTGCTGAACTATTGTTGGAATATGAGGATTTTACAAGTTTTAGTAAACTGCATACAGATGTGAAAACTAATCATTGCAAAGTGATATATGCGCATTGGGAAGCCGTAGGCGATGAGTGGGTTTTTACTATTGAAGCTAATCGGTTTTTACGCAATATGGTGCGTGCTATTGTAGGAACACTCTTTGAAGTAGGTAAAGGCGCACTTTCTTTAGATGATTTTAGAGAAGTTATTGAGGCTAAAGATCGTTGTAAAGCTGGTCATTCGGTTCCCGCTTGTGGACTGTATTTGGTAGATGTAACTTATCCCTCTTTTGTCTTTTCTGTAGAATAATAATTTATAACACATACAGGTATGCAAAATTTCACTTTCCAAAATCCCACCAAACTGCTGTTTGGTAAAGGTTCTATTGCACTTCTATCAAAAGAAATTGCAAAAACATCTAAAGTGATGCTTACTTTTGGCAGTGGTAGCGTTAGAATAAATGGCGTTTATGATCAGGTAATTGCTGCTTTAGCGGGTTACAATTTAGTTGAGTTTTGGGGCATAGAACCCAATCCGAAAGTAGAAACTTTACGCAAGGCGATAGAGCTTGGTAAAGCTGAAAAAGTTGATTTCATTTTAGCTGTTGGTGGCGGATCTACGTTAGATGGTACTAAATTGATAGCCGCAGCTATTCCTTATGCTGGCGATGCGTGGGAGTTGGTACTTAATCCTAAATTAATTACAAAGGGAATTCCTTTTGCATCAGTAATGACGTTGCCAGCAACAGGTTCAGAAATGAATTCTGGTGCGGTAATTTCTAATTTAGCAACACAAGAAAAATTTTCTTTTCGTGCCTACTTTCCACAATTTTCCGTACTCGATCCGGAAGTAACTTATTCGTTATCACCATATCACATCGCATGCGGTATTGCCGATACGTTTGTACACGTAATGGAACAATATTTAACTTCGCCTGGACAATCATTGTTGATGGATCGTTGGGCAGAAGGTATTTTGATGACGTTGACTGAAATAGCTCCAGAAATTGATGAAAATCCCAGAGATTATGATTTGATGAGTAACTATATGTTGTGTGCCACCATGGCATTGAATGGATTTATTGGCATGGGCGTATCTCAAGATTGGGCGACACATATGATTGGACACGAACTTACCGCATTACATGGCTTGACACATGGCGAAAGTTTAGCTATTGTTTTACCCGGAACAATGACGGTTTTATCAGAACAAAAGAAAGACAAAATTTTACAGTACGGAGAGCGCATTTGGGGAATAAATAAAGGTTCTTCTGGTTTACGTATTGCTGAAACTATTGCTCGAACAGAGGCGTTTTTCCGTTCATTGGGTTTGCATACACGTTTGAGTGAATTGAATATTGGGGAGGAAACTATTGCCGAAATAGAACTTCGTTTTGATGAACGTGATGCTAAATTTGGTGAATGTCAAAATGTAAATAGCGTTGTAGCAAGGGCTATTTTAGAGTGCTGTTTATGATAACATAATGTATGAGAATTATAATAAAAAAATAGGCTCTATATTTAGAGCCTATTTTTTATTGTAACAAACATTGTTTAGATTTGTTCAAATGTTGGTTCGTCAATGCGTTTGCCACGCACATAACGATGTAGAATTTGACGGTCGTCACCGATGTAAATAAAACGTTCTAGGCGTTCTAAAAGCGTGTAGTTGTCGTGATTGAGTTCTGTGTCGTCAATAACGAGCGCATCAAATTCGTAATCAGGTTCAAAACTACCCACTTTACCAAAGAAACTACCTCCGCTTTTTGTCGCCATATAAAACACTTCTGATAGAGTTAAAAATGGCATTTGTTGATCGCTACGAGCATACCATAGTTTTGAAATTTGAATGGCGTAAACCATTACTTTGAATATAGATAAATCGTGTCCACCACTTATGTCAGAGCCTAAGGCCACAGGAATATTATTGTTCAAAAAGTTGCGTATTGGGCTTTTACCACTACCTAGATTGCAGTTTGACGTTGGACAATGCACCACAAACACTTGGTTTTTACGCATAAGCTCCATCTCTTCACCTTCGGTGTAGCAGCAGTGTGCCATCAATGTAGGCGTTTGACCAAATAAATTGTAACGATTGTAAGCGTCACCGTAACAAGTGGATTCAGGCTCAAGCTCTTTTACCCACGCAATTTCACCTTTGTTTTCTGATAAATGCGATTGTACTTTGAGGCTGTTGTTTACAGCAAAATCGCCGAGTGCAGTCAGCATTTCAGGTGTACAACTAGGAATGAATCGCGGTGTAAGGATAGGGCGCACTAAATTCTCTTCTTTATCCCAAACGTCCATCAGCTCTTGAGCGTCAGCAATGGCATCTTCTACAGTTTCGCGTAAACCTTCGGGGCAGTTGCGGTTCATATTTACTTTACCGATTAGTCCACCCAAACCTGCTGATTTCATCAATTTCATCAAATGTGCGGTTGACTTTTTGTGAACAGTGCCAAACGCAACAGTGCGTGTAGTTCCAACTTTCCACAAACTCTTAACAAAGCGACGATACATTTTATCAGCATACTCCACGTCGGCATACTTCATCTCTTCAGGAAATGTGTAGTTTTCCAGCCAGGGCAGAAGTTCCATATCCATAGCGATGCCTAAATTACGAAATTGTGGTGCATGAACGTGCATATCGTTCATGCCTGGAATAATGAGTTTACCACTGTAATCAATGAGTTTTGCAGTTTGATAATTAGCGGGAAGAGTGGTATAAACATTAACCACTTTGCCATGTTCTACTACGATATAACCATTTTCAATAATTTCAAATTGGTCTTGTGTCTTTGTAAAAAGAATATTTCCTTTATAAACAGTTGTCATGGTGTAAAGGTATTTTTAATATGATAAAATAAGGTTTATTGTTATTTCTTTTACTACGTGGAATCGTTTGTCAGGGAAGCGATAACACGAACTACAAATATAATGTTTTTTTTTATCGTGCAAAAATAGTAATTTAGCCACCTCATTTCAAAACGTACCTTTCAGTTATGGGAATTTTAAGAAAAATTTTTGCTGGCGGGCTTGGCTGGGTGTTGGGTGGTCCTATTGGTCTCGTTGTTGGCGTAGCAGTAGCCTCTTTGATAGATGGCGATTTTACAGCTCCAGAACCTCGTAAACGTGTTTCTAACCACACATCGCAATCGGATTTTATGATGGCAATGTTGGTACTTTTGGCTGCTGTTATGAAAGCTGATGGGCGTTTATTGCGTACGGAATTAGACGTGATAAAAAGTTATTTACGTCAAATATTTGATGAAGAAACAGCTTTGGAAGCTCTACAAATTCTGAAAGGACTTTTAAAACAAGATATTGATGTTGAGTCTGTTGCAGTTCAAGTAGGTGCAAATTTGAATGCGTCGGCTAAGCGTGAAATGCTTCACATGCTGTTTTCTGTTGGTTATGCCGATGGTAGTTTGTCGAGATCGGAAGAGGCGTTGTTGCTCAAAATAGCCTCTCTTATGGGCATATCAGAAGCCGATGCTCGCTCTATTCAAGCTATGTTTGGCAAAGATACGAATCCTAATTGGGCGTATGATGTATTAGAAATACAATCAACTGCGAGCGATGATGAAGTTAAAAAAGCGTATCGTAAGATGGCTATGAAATATCACCCCGATCGCGTAAATACTTTAGGTGAAGAGATAAAGAAAAGTGCTACCGAAAAATTTAGACGCGTTCAAGAAGCTTACGAAACAATTAAAGAACAACGTAATATGAATTAAACCGATGAAAAAAAACGCTATCATTCTTTTTATAATTTTTACTTTTACTCTTTCTATTGGAGCAACAGAGCAACAAGCGAGTATTGTTAAAAATATGGACATTTATAATGCTGTTTGGCGTGAATTATCGATAAATTATGTTGATACGATAAATTACGATCAACTCAATAAAATCGCTATCGACCGAATGCTACAAAAACTTGATCCTTATACGGTTTATATTCCAGAGTCGGAGGAGGACGATTTGAAAATGATGACCACAGGTGCCTATGGCGGCATTGGGGCTATTATTACACAAAAAGGTGACTATGTTTGTATTTCGGAGCCATACGAAGGTATGCCGGCTCAAAAAAATGATGTTCGTGCAGGCGATTTAATTCTGGAATTGAATGGCAAAAGTATGAAAGGCAAGAAAACGTCGGAAGTTAGTCAACTTTTACGTGGTTTGCAAGGTACAGAAATAGAGTTGCTGTTACAACGTCCGGGTGAAAAGAGGTCCATTAAAAAGCATTTTTTACGTGAGGTTATTCAAATTGATCCTGTTGAATATTACGGTATGGTAGGCGACTCTACAGCTTATATTTCATTACGTGATTTTACAGATAAAACAACAGTCGGATTTCGTAATGCTATGGCTGATTTGACACAAAATAGAGGTGTGAAAAATCTTGTAATCGACTTGCGCAATAATGGGGGCGGTTTAGTTACAGAAGCTATCAATATAGCCGGATTATTTTTGCCAAAACACACGTTAGTAGTGACAATGAAAGGCTTGCAACCACAAAACAACAAATCATATAAAACGACATCTGAGCCACTCTATCCCAATATGCCTGTAGTGGTTTTAGTTAATACCAATTCAGCGTCAGCATCCGAAATTTTAGCAGGTGTTTTTCAAGATATGGATAGGGCTGTTGTGTTGGGCGAACGCACATACGGTAAGGGCTTGGTGCAAACTGTTCGCCGACTTCCTCATAACACATATTTAAAAGTAACAACTTCTAAATATTATATTCCCAGTGGTCGTTGTGTTCAGGCTATCGATTACGCACATCGCAATGAGGATGGTAGTATCGGGCGTATTCCCGATAGTTTAACCACAGAATTTACCACACGCAATGGTCGTAAAGTGCGTGATGGCGGCGGTATTTTGCCAGATACGCTTTTAAAGCGTCGTGATCAGGTGAATATTTCGTATTATCTTTTTGTTAAAAATATTTTTTTCGATTACGCCACAGAGTTTGCACAAAAACATAAAACTATTGCTACACCTGATTCGTTTGTGATTTCCGACGCTATATATGATGATTTTGTAAAGTATGTGTTAGATCGTAAATTCACTTACAAATTGGAAAGCGAGGGCATGATTAGAGAGCTTAAAAAAATGGCAAAATTGGAAGGCTACGAACAAGAGAGCCTTGCTGCTTTTGAAACATTGGAAGAAGTTTTACGTCCAAATGTAGAACGAGATTTACAGTTGTTTCGTAAAGATGTGGAGTCGTTATTAGGCTCCGAAATTGTTCGTCGTTACTATTTCCAGAAAGGTGTAGTTGAATACGAACTACGTTTTGATGAGTGGTTACATGATGCTCTAAAAGTAGTTAATGACGAGTATTTATGTCGTCAAATTTTACATGTAAAATAGTTGGTGTCTCTATATAAAAGTTATTATGCCTAATAAATCTTTTACACTTCGAGATTGGTATCCACGCCTGTTAAGTTGGCGCGAACAGCATATTAAGGAGAAGCAATTTATTCTTATTCTCAGCTTTCTAGTGGGTATTGGTACGGGTTTAGTTGCCTTTGTTTTGAAAAGTACAATTCATCTTATTCAAGGTGTTGTGACATCGCTTTTTGCAGCAGACGAACTTAACTATTGGTATTTAGCATTGCCGGCAGTTGGTATTACGTTGGCAAGTTTGTTTGTGCATTATGTGGTAAAAGATGATATTAGTCATGGGGTTACCAAAATTTTATATGCTATTTCACAACATAAGGCTATCATTAAACTGCACAATATTTGGTCATCTGTTGTAGCTAGTGCGATTACCATTGGTTTTGGAGGTTCTGTTGGGGCTGAGGCGCCTATCGTCTTAACGGGTTCGGCTATTGGTTCCAATCTAGGACGCATGTTTAAACTCGATCAAAAAACTTTAATGTTGTTGGTGGGCTGTGGTGCTGCTGGTGCTATTGGTGGCATTTTTAAAGCACCTATTGCAGGTGTGGCGTTTACTATGGAGGTGTTATTGTTAGATTTGACTATGACTTCCATTGCACCACTGTTAATTACGGCTGTTACGGCTACGGCTATGTCCTATTTTCTAATGGGCAATGAGGTAATGTTTCGTTTTGATACGTATGAAGCATTTTCGTTGGAACGTATTCCATACCTTATATTATTAGGTGTTGTTTGTGGATTGGTGTCGTTATATTTTACGCGTGGTATGAATTGGCTCGAAGGGCGATTTAAGAAAATTACCAAAGCGTATCAAAAAATTGTAGTGGGCGGTATTATGCTCAGTGTGTTGATTTTCTTTTTTCCTCCACTTTATGGCGAGGGTTACGACACGATTACTGCTTTGCTTGCAGGAAACTCCGATTTTGTATTTAATCATAGTTTGCTGTACGATTATCGTAGCGAGGTGTGGGCTATTGTGCTTTATTTAAGTGCAATTATATTTTTTAAAATTTTTGCTTCTGCTGCTACCAATGGTGCAGGTGGAACGGGTGGTATCTTTGCGCCAAGCCTCTTTGTAGGTTGTATTACGGGGTTTGTAGTGGCAATAGGGCTTAATTTTGTTGGTATCTATATTCCTAACCAAAACTTTGCGTTTGCAGGTATGGCCGGACTTATGTCGGGGGTTATGCACGCACCGCTAACAAGTACTTTTTTAATTGCTGAATTGACCGGTGGATACGATTTGTTTATGACACTGATAATCACTTCGGTAGTCTCTTATTTGACCATTATTGTATTTGAACCTCATAGTCTGTACGCTATGCGTTTGGCTAAAAAGGGAAAACTATTAACTCACCACAAAGACCGTGCAGTGCTAACACTGCTTAAAATGGAAAATGTAATAGAAACTGATTTGGAAGTAATTCATCCGGAAATGACTTTGGGCGAATTGGTTAAAGTGATTTCGCGTTCAAACCGTAATATTTTTCCAGTAGTTAAGAAAAAAACAGGCGTCTTAGTAGGTATTTTACCGCTTGATGAGGTTCGTAACATTATGTTCCGTCCCGAATTGTATAGCCGTTTTACGGTTCATAAACTGATGATTGCCATTCCTGCCAAAATCAATATAAATATGCCGATGGAAAAGGTAATGGATGTATTCGAGGATACTGGCGCATGGAACTTACCAGTGGTGGACGATCAAGGAAAATACGTTGGTTTTGTCTCCAAATCGAAAATCTTCAATTCGTATCGACGTGTATTAGTACATTTTTCTGAAGAGTAATTTTTTATTCCGAGAGAAATTTTGTGATTTATGGATGTTTCAAATTTGTATTAACGAGCTTACAGTTAAGTTACTTTGTGCTTGTGAGCAAAAAATTGTATTGCTGTAATTTTTAATACTTTTCCGCTATCAATTAAGTATGGATCTTTCCTCGTGTCTTTTTTATACAATCTATTTTATATATAAATGTAGATATCTTTTTGCCTCTTGTTAAGCCGTAAATAAAATACCTAATAAATAAAGCGATATATATTATGTTTTTTTAAAAAAAGTGTATTTTCTTTGCCAAAGAAATTATAATAGACTACTAATAGTTAAAATCTACCAGAATGAAACGTGTCGTGTTAATCTCTTGTGCAGCTAAAAAAAGTGCTTGTTCAGCACCAGCAGAAAAATTGTATCAAAGTACATTATTTACTAAAAGTTTAGCTTTTGCGAAAACTCTCAAACCAGATGCAATTTTTATTTTGTCAGCGAAACATCATTTGCTCAATCTTAATACAAGAGTTGAACCTTACAATGTTACGCTCAATAAGTTCACTAAACAACAAAT
>Ga0208694_1000744_pt1 | contig 45659 bp, 42 predicted proteins | sample AD_UKC078_MetaG_FD_184442 | JGI IMG/M metagenome (GOLD analysis project Ga0208694, IMG submission 184442) | Active sludge microbial communities of municipal wastewater-treating anaerobic digesters from USA - AD_UKC078_MetaG (SPAdes) (version 2) | ecosystem: Engineered > Bioreactor > Anaerobic >...
ACGATTTCATGCGGGTTTCAGCGTTGTTTTTTCTTATTTTTTCCCTTTTTCTCCAAAACCGGTCGAAAGTCGGGCCAAGCATTCTCGGAAAAACCGTGAAACACACGTGTCGGACTGAAGTCCGGCGCTCCCAGGTGTTCCCGGTTCGAAAAATACTCGGACGTTATTTTGACCCGCGGAGCCCCAAGACGGTTTCGATTGTGTGTAAGGTGATCTGAAGGTCGAGTAGAATTGTGCGATTTTTTATATAGTATAAATCGTACTCGGTTTTAACCGCGTACTCTTCTGGAGAGGAGGTGTGCTTATAGTGGATTTGCGCCCAGCCCGTGATCCCAGGCTTCAGGCTGTAGCGAAAACGGTAGAACGGTATCCGCTGCATTCCCATTTCGTGATAGGCGGCCATCTCCGGTCGGGGCCCAATTACAGACATATCACCTTTCAGGACATTCCAAAACTGTGGGATTTCGTCGAAACGCGTCAAACGTAGGACCTTGCCGACTTTGGTCGCCCGCTGTTCGATCGTCTGATTTGGGTTTTCCAGTTTGTCGAGTTTGCTTCTGCTGATCTCTCTCAATGACCGAAATTTGTAGACGACGAAAGGAGCAAATCCTTTCCCGGTCCTTGTCTGTTTGAAGATGACGGGTAATCCGCTTTCGATGAGGATGAGAAGGCTAAACAGCGCCAGAAGGGGAGAGGAGAAAACCAACGCCGCGATGGCGAGAATGACGTCGAAAAGGCGTTTAGCCGGAGAGTCGTTCGCTTTCGAAAAGGCGATCTCGTAGTAATCCTTGAAGGTTTCGATCAAAGAGAGCGGAATCCTTTGTAACGTGTCCTCCACTAAGTTCGGGAGGTATTCGACCGGTATCCGCCGGTCGTGGACTTGATTGAGGATGGGTTCGACATGATCGGCCAGTTGCTGATCGGCGACCAAAATCCCATCGAAGGCGCTTGCGTTGTCCAACTCTTGTGTCAAGGCGATAGAAGACGGGTTCATATAACGGTATATCTGGATTTTGTCGAAAGAGGCTTTTCTAACCTCTTCCAAGAGGGGTTCGATCTGTTCTTTCTTGCCTATGACCAAATATCGGCGTGTGGGGCAGTATTTGATAAACAAACGCAAAGCGATGAAAAAGAGGACGGGAGCGCCGGCGATGCTCAATAAAAGGCTGAGTAGGAGAAAGAGGGAGGAGACGCGCTGCGGGAAAAAGTAGATCGGAATGAGCGATAGAAGGCTTCCAAACAGGCTTCCAACGAAAACGGAGCTGAGCAAGGCGTTTAGCGAGGTCCGGTGGCCCCATCGAAACCCCCGGAAGGTGTAGATGCCGAGTAAGATGAATCCGTCTATGATGAGCGCCTGCGCTAACTGGTTGGCGTTTCCTTTGGGTAGGATAAACGATTGAACGATCACCAGCATTAAAAAGGTGATCACGGCTGTCGCGGTCTTTAGGTACCCTAACCTTTTATTCACATCTGTCGCTCCTGCAGGCATTTTGTCGATTATATCACATTTTATATTTCCAACAAGCGTACGGGTGGAGTTTGTATATCCATAACGGGTCGTTCATTTTGTGTAAAAAAGGCGGTTCTGTAAAAATCTGTCATACGAAAGTTCAGCTCGATCTGTTTCCGAAATAGCGCATACCGAAAGGTGGTGTCGAGACGTTCCGTGACCCGGGGTTTTTCTAGATGACGAGCCATCTTTAGGTATGCGGAGCCGATGGACAGGACCGGTAAACGTGAACGGGAGCGCAGTCGTTTGAGCACCTCTTGGCCCACGGAATCGAACCCCAACACCCGGATGTACTGCGGTCCGTACGCGTTGCTTTCTTGGATGATCTCGTCCTCGATCTCAAACAGCATATAGAGCAGGATACGACGCAATTTCGCGTAGGTGAACCGTTTCGTTTTGACGGCGTCCAATAATTCTGGTATCGTGTTCGCTCCTTTCGCGGATTCGACGAACCGGAGGTCCAACCCTTCCACCACTCCGGAGTAGCGTTTGAGATGGTCGCGATTTCGCGCGTGTAGGAACGGTATCAAAACAGAGCTGAAAGCGTCCAAAAACGCCGGCCCTCGTTGATGGCCGATTTCTCGCGCGAGTATCCGATGGGCTTGCGGGGGCATCGCCCCCTCAACCAAGTCGTTCCGACCCTCTCTTATCCATTTGCGGATAGCGCTGGCGCTCGAAAACCGTTCGTTCTGCGTCAGGTCGGTGTACTGCGCGCCTTCTCGACGAATCGTAGCCGGTTTGATACCGGAATTATAGTGTCGGAGGGCTTTGAGGTATTCGACCGCGAGGATGTTGTTCGAAAGCGCCAAGGTTGCTTCCGGGGTCGTCTCCTCTCCTCGGGATAGAGCGGCTAGAGCCATTTTTCTGGCATTGGGAAAGGAAAGCCCCGATTTCATATAGCTCCGTTGTTTCTCTAAAAGCGCATCGTCCGGGTGGTGCAGGATGTCTGCCAGGCGATCCAATTCGTCCAAATTGCCGCTCTCGCTGCCAAAAACGAGATCGGTGATCACGCCCATTCTTTCTAATACGCCAACGGACCCCAGGGCGAATCCTTTTGCGTCCTGAATGGCATAGACGGCAGGGATTTCGATAACGAGGTTAACGCCAGCCCCCAGCGCCATCTCGGCGCGCGCCCGCTTGTCTACGATCGCGGGCTCCCCCCGCTGCACGAAATCGCCGCTCATCGCCGCCACGACAGCGTCGCATCGGGTGAGTCCCTTGGCTTGCTCGATGTGGTGCCCGTGACCTTTGTGGAGCGGGTTGTACTCGACTATGATACCGGTGATCTTTTCCATCCCTTCTTTATCCTTTCATACTCGACCAACGAAGGAAACCCTATGCCGTACCGTTCCTCGAGGTCCTCGATCTCCAGCAGTTGGGGCAACCGGCACCTCTTGGGAGAACGCTCTTTTTCCAGCAGGTGGAAGGTAGGCTCCGGATAAGCGATATCGAAGGCGAGTTGCAGTTCGTGGGCGACCAAGATGACGGTGTTGCCCGCGTCGAGCATAGCTCGAATCATTTCTCGCACCCGTTTTCTGCCCGCGTGGTCCAACCCCACGGTCGGTTCGTCCAGTAGAACGTACGTCGGTTCGGTCACGAGCATCGCCGCGATCGCCACCAAACGCATCTCGCCTCCGGAGAGAAGAAATGGAGAACGGTCGAGTATCTCACGGGGTAACCCGGTCATCTCCAACGAACGGAGTATCCTTCCCTCCCATTTTTCGACTGGCGTCTTCCAATTCTTTAATGGAAAACAGAGTTCGTCCCGAACGGTCGGCCCAAAAAAGAAGGCTTCGGGGTATTGAAAGAGTAGACCCACTCGCTGCCGAATCTTCGGCAACGCTTTCCGGTCATTCGTTTTCAACCCTTCTACTGTGATGGTTCCGGACTGTGGGAAGAGGAGGGCGTCGCACAATTGCAAGAGGGTGGACTTTCCGGTTCCGTTTTTTCCGATGATGAAGTGGAAGTCTCCTTGATCGAATGACAGCGACAGCCCTTGAAAGATATCTTTTCGGAACGGGCTCCGGGGGTCATAGGCGAAGTCAACGTTTTCAAAGACGATCATACCGGCGATACACCTCTTCCGGAGTGGCCATCGGGACGTCTCGAGCCGCCCCATCCCGATAAAACCGACGGATCAGGTACGCGATCCACGGGGTGATCTCCACCAGTTCTGGGCCGATGGAACAGAAAAAATCCGCCGGTGAGGGGAAGAGCGACAGCCCCTCTTTGTCTAAGAAGGCGATTCGATCGCACCCCATTAGCTCTTCCATACGATGCGAGACGAACAGGACGGTTTTTTCCCTTCGCCGTAGCGTGGGCAGGACCTTCAAAAACCGTTTGGCGCTGAGTAGGTCCAGCATAGAGGTGGGTTCGTCCAGAAGGAGAATGTCTGGGTCCATTGCCAGGATGGCGGCGAACAACAGCTTCTGTTTTTCTCCATCCGAAAGGGTCGTCGGGTCCTCTTCGCGTTTATGGGAGAGGTCGGCGAGGATCAGCGCTTCGTTCAGCTTTGCGTCGATCTCCTCGACGGGGTATCCGTAGTTTTCTAGTCCGAAAACGATTTCGTCTTCAACGGTCGTGGTGATAATCTGGTTGTCGGGGTTTTGGAATAGGTAGCCGATCTTCCGGCGGATCTTGCGGGAGTGCTCAGCTTGGCGCAATGACATCCCGTCGATCGTGATCTCTCCCTGAAAGGAGGGCAACAAGCCCGCCAAAAGCTTCATCAGCGTTGATTTCCCGGTGCCGTTCCCGCCACAGATACCCAAGCATTCTCCCTTCGAAACTGTGAAGGAGAGGTTCGACCCAAAGACGTGCACCCTTCGAGACGGGCCCTCAGAGCGATAGGCCACGTTCACTTCTTGTAACTGGATCACGGGTGGTTCCCTTGCGCCTTTCTTTTTTCGAGTTGTTCGGCGAACAGCTTGGCATTCCGGACCGCTTGGCCTCGGAAATGGTTGTTGAAGTATACGACTTTGACGGGCGCCTGAGACTCCAAGAGCGGGTAGATCCACTCCTCGAGTTCGGCCGGCTTGTAGTCATAATCGTACCGCTCGTAAGCCTCTTGGTGATTCCACCACTTCTGCGCGTTTCGCCCGTGAAAGCGGATGTAGAGGATGTCTTTAGAAAAGGCTCTTCGCGGCATAAGCCCTTTCAGTTCCGGCTCATCCACCGACACGAGCGGGATTTGAAGTTTCTCAAGGGCTTCAACGCTGCTTGGCCGCACCCATTCCTGATTCCGAAACTCCACGCAATAGGGATACGGACAGCCCTCCACGCAGCTCCTCAGATAGGCGACTTGGTCTCGATAGGGTCTGAAGGAGAAGGGAAATTGAAAGAGGGCTAACGGTAAGAATCCTTTGGCGTCGAAGGACTTCAACGCGTTGAAAAACACGGGAAGCCCGTCGATTTGCCCTTCGTGCGTTATCGACCGGTGGGCTTTCACCGTAAAGAGAAACGGCTGCGGGGCTCTACGGCATAGCGAGGCGATGGTTTTTTCGCTCGGAAATGCGTAGAAACTGGCGTTGAGTTCCAACGTGTTAAAGAGCGTGACGTAGTAGTCGAACCATTGGGTTTTCGGGGTTTTTTCAGGATAAACGACGCCTTTCCAATCATCGTAGGAAAAGCCGCTCGTGCCTATCCATAACCCAGGGAGCGCGTTCATCTACACAGACCGCGTCTCGCCGGCCGAACGCCGGTCTTTCCATTCAGAAGCCAGTAGTCCCATCACGATCTCATCGTAGTATTGTCCGTTGCGATAGACCTCCTCGCGCAAGACACCCTCGATCTTGAACCCGTTTTTTTCGTAGGAGCGGATCGCTCGCTTGTTGAAAGAAAAAACCTGGAGTTTGATTTTATTCACGTTCAATTCCCCGAAAGCGAACTCGATCAATATACGCACGGCTTCCGTTCCCAACCCTTTGTTCCAAAACGGTTGTCCCAAAAAGATGCCGATCGTGGCCACTCTCGACTGCCAATTGATCCGGTTGAATCCGCAGCCACCGATGTACTCGCCGGTCTCCTTGAGTATAATAGCGAAGCTTTTACATTCGGCTTCCTTCGACTGGCCTTCGATCCATCGTTCCTCCTCGATGACGGAAAGAGGGTAAGGGATACCGGGGACGAGAAACCTCCTGACCTCGGGGTCGTTCCGAAAGACCAAAACGTTTTTGGCGTCCGCTATCTCGTAAGGTCTCAAAAACAGGCGTTCACTATGAAGCATACTATTCTCCTCCCATTACGGCGATCTTCCCGTGAACGATAGCCGATTCTATACGAACGGTTGTAGGGACTTCTTCTTTTTTTGTCTGAAGCCCTTGCATATCGATGGAGCGAAAGACGGCTCGAACGTCAGCGTGATAGGGCATATCTTTGGGAAGGGTAATGTCCACATTTCCGATGGCCGATTTCAGCACGTAATCGATCGGAAAGGCCGTTTTCATAAACCGGGACTCGATGGAGCCGATGGCGGCGTTGACCTCGATCAAACGGAAGGGATTGTCCTCAAAACTAGAAAAGAACCGGGCGGTTCCGCTCTCTATCACGATCTTATAAGAGTATTGGCGGGGAAGCGCCATCTTAATCTTCTTTTTATAGTTCTTGGTGAGCGTCACCGCGCGCATTCTAGGAAAGTCAATCGTGATAACGTTTTCGTTCTGCTTCAGTACAAGGTTTTGAGCGTGAGAGACGTAAGTCCCTTGGATCAAGGGCTCTTCGGCCGATTGCGCGACGAATTCGACATCCAGGGAGGAGGCGCGAAAGATGATCTTCACTTCTTTGTCTTGTTCTCGCAGGGATATCGTCGGCAGGGTGTACTCCTGCAGTGGGCCCGTCCACCCGAAATCCCAACGCCAAAAGAATAAAAATAAGACGAATAGGACGATTAAAAGGCCGTTGAGGACGTTCAACCAGCGTAAGGTACGGAAGCGCGCAAGGACGCTTAGCCCGATGAAGATGAAGACAACGGGCCATACCGCGACAAAATTGTCCAACACGCTCGCCCATAGGTTGGCCGTGAAGAAGCCGAAGAGGAGCAAAACCCCAACCAGAATGAAGGTGAGCCCGAAAAAGAGCTTCATTTCTTGACCTCCCTAAAGAAGCCGTAGAGAAATACTCCACCCAAAAAAACGAAGAGAATGCCGATGAACACTTTCCAAGAGAAGATCGCGAAAAAGCGATTGAGCAATAAAAACCCGCCGATAAACAGAAACAACACGGCGATAATGAGGGATCCTTTACGGCTATCAATCGCTTTACAGGTGGTTTCTGACTCTTTGGTCGCCGACCCGGTCGTGTAGAAGTGGGCTTTTCCGCTGTCATCCGTAGACGACGTCGATGCGGATGAGTTCGTTGTGGATTCTCTTTCCTCCGGAATGACAATCCACGCGATCAAATAGAACAGAAGCCCCACGCCGGCCAATAATATCGAACCTACCCATAGCAAGCGGACCAGCACCGGGTCGATCCCCAAGTAATCCCCCACCCCGCCGCACACACCTCCGATGATTCGATTCGTTTTAGATCTGTAAATACGTTTTTCCATACGCATCACCTTCGAGAAATTATGATCTGAATTAAAATATGCGTTCCGCTACTCTTTTAAGTTTCCCTTTGAAGACGGGACGTCCGTGTTGATCTATCCATGCAGTTTTTAGGACTTCCACCCGGTCGCCGGGTTTCACGAGGCCGAAGGGTTCATAGTAATCCAACAATTCGCTGGTGAAGGGCCCTCCGTCTTCGAAATCGTGAGGTTTAATCCCTCCGGCGGTTAACGAGTTGACCAAACTGTTGGCGGCGGCCAACGCCATTTCTGGATCACGCGATTCCGTCGCTCTCCTGAGCTGATCCAAAGAGAAAGAAAGGTAGGGGTTGTCGACAGAGCCCGCGGTTGGGGCGGCTGGGCGAGAGAGGAGGGCCGGCGGTGAGGTTTCAAAAGTGCGATAGGCGGAGGTCACGATACGCAAGAGGAAGGCGAGCTGACTCTCCATCACCTCTCGACGCAGGCGTGTATCCACCGTTTTTTTCGGCTTAAACAGCTGCATCACGAGAAGCAAGAAAAAACCGATGAGAGAGGCGAGTAAGCCGGACAACAAGAACTTACTCTTCGGAAACAAGGTGCGCTTGACTGTCGCGATGACGACACCCAGAGTCAACCCAGCGGACCCCAATCCCAAAAGCGCCTGAACGAGTGTCGCTTTCTTGGGATGGCGGATCAACCATGCGAAGAGCCAAACGAGCGCCAGAGACCCGAACGGGGCGCCGATGATATATGCCATCATATCTTCTTTGAAAAAGCGTCCAAAAAGGTACAAGGAGAGCGCGCCTCCAAAGAGGGCCCCTAAAAAGGCGATGAAGCTCAGCCGTTGCCATTGGGGTTCGTAGTACTGGGCGGGTGGGATATAGAAGCCATCCCAATTCACCTGACTGTCCACGAATTCTTTGAAGTCAAGCCGCTCCTCCACCGGCAACCTATCGGCGAGTTGCTGGACCCATCGTTGAAATTGCCGCCGGGTTTTGGCCAAGAGGCTTTCAGGATCCAGACTAAGGTCTTCCGGAATAAGATAGAGAGGATTTATATCGACGACGTTTTCTTCTTTCATCGGCCATCCTTATCCCCATCACCCCTAAACAGAGTAAAAACGGGATGATATCTGAGATTTCCCATCGCAAGAACGAGACACTCTTTTGCCAGATATAAAAGACGGAAAAAGCGGTGAAAAAGACCAGGTTCTTCCGTTCAAAATAGCGTATCGACCAGTAGTAGAGAAAGAACAGCAATAGAAAAATCGGGCTTAGCCAAAGATCGATGCCGTAGGCCAGGGGCACGATCCAAACGAACGCGGTTGCCGAGAGCATCACGATCCAGTACGGGGTCTTGAGCGAAAAAGAGCCTCCCAGGGCTAGAGCAAAAGGCGATAGCAGCCAGTGTTGGGACAGCAGAAGGTCCCAAAACAGCGAGAAAACATAGACGGGGGCGATGACCAAGAGATAGACCATCGCCAGTTACGCCCTACGGCTGAGCCGGTCAAGAAAACCGATCATATTCTTGAAGACGCTCTGACCTTCGGATTTGTTCTCGTAATCGATCTGCCAGAGCTCGTCTAAAATCCTAGAGACACCCTCGGCTTCGTACGCATACAAGAGATTGCGTCGTTTTTTCGCCCGATCGAAAGAGTAGCCATAAAAGCGCGAAAGGGTCGGTATGTTCAGGCCGGTGTCCTTGGAGATTTCTCGTAAGTCTTCAAAGCGACTCACCTGTTTTCGATGGTGCGTGATCAAGTGGGACAAACACATCGCGGCCTTTATCAACTGGAAAAGGATCAGGTTTTCCGGGTATTCGGAAAACACGGGATATAGGCTTCGAAAGACGGCGGCATGGTCTTGTTCCAGGACAGAAAACACGAAGTCATCCAGGTTTTCCGGTTCGTAGGGAAAGATCAACGCGTTGAAAAGGTCCGTTTCGATTTGGCCGTTCACGCTAGCGGCTCGGACCTTGGTGATCTCGTTCGCGATTCTTTCCAGCTCCGGGCCGCACCGCTCGAATAGGAGCGCAGCCTGTCCGGGGCTCAATGTCAAGCCCTCGCGTTTCGCCAAAAGCACGGTTTTTTCTATCCATTCCGCGCGCTTCCACGGTTTTGGCAGGTCATACTGAAACGATTGGAACGGTTTGAACAGAGGGTTCGCTTTCGAACCACCGTAGTCTATGATGACCGATACCGCTTTTTTCTGCGCTTCAACGCCGATGTACCTAAAGGCATTCGTTTGAACGTGGACGCTCGCCGATTCGAATTCGCTCAGGTAAAAGAGAAAGGGGTTACCGAACAGGGAAGGCGTCGTGATCCTTTGTCTGAAAGGCTCCCACTGGTCTTTTTTATGGAGCTCGACGAAAACGAAGGCGGCTTCTTGTTGTTGCGCGATACGCCTTGCCTCCGCTTTTTTGGTATATCGATCGTCTCCCAGGAAGACATAGACCATAGCTTTTCAAGACCCTCCTCTCTCCTCAACGTTTCTCGATTAGGCGGACAGGCGCGGGACGATAAAAGATCTCCAGTAGACGCGGAACATAATTCCGACCGGAACGGCGATCAACGATCCTACGATGCCGAAAAGTTGGCTGCACACCAGTATCAGAAGAATGATAACGACTGGGTTGAGTTGAACGACGCCTTTCATCAAATTAAGAAACATAATGAATGCGACGGGGTGCACGATGCTGATCAACACGAGTAAAGCAACGCTCTTGCCGATGCCGAGAGAAAAACAAAGGATCAGCAACGGGATCAGTTCCAAAGCTACCCCGACGATAGGGATAAAGTTCGTAAAAAAGCCCCAAAACCCCAAGATCAACGCGTACTGCGAGCCGATGATGAGCAAAAAGATGCCGATTACGATTCCGACGAACGTGGCGACCAGGATCAGCGAGGAGAGGTACCGTTTCAATTGATGATAGAGTTCCCGGAGAAACCGCCTCGCTTCCTCGGTGGTCGTTTTGGGAAACAAGTGTAGAATCGATTTCTTAAAGGTGGGGAAGAAAAACGTCCAGTACGCGGTGACCAAAACGACGTAGAATATGAAATTCAACAGAGTCATCGAGGATTTTTGCAGGCCGGAGACGAAGGACTCGAAAAAAGAGAGCAACTTGGGATAGATCTTGTCGATCGTGGGGGAAAGCAATTCTTTTGTTTCGGGGCGCAGTTGAAAGAAGGTCTCCCATCGGCGTTTCCCGAAAAAATCCTCGACGAATCGGAAAAAACCGCCGGCTTCCTTCAGGGTGCTCGGCACTAGAAACGCGAAGAGAAGCAGCACACAGCTGAAAAACACGATCAGCGTCAACGCGTGCGCCAAGACGAATCGCATCCGTCGCTTGTGTATCAGCCATCCGGCCACCGGTTCCAAGACGATGATGATAGCGAAAGCGGTCAGCACTACCGAAAAGGCTAACGGCGAGAGATACCCGAATAACAAGATTAACGACACGTAAAACAGCAGGTAGGCTTCGAAAAGTAATTTTGGGGGTCTGTTCTTGTCAAAAGGGTTACGCATCACCATTCCCCCTGTAAGACCCGGAAGAGGGCTTCGATTTTTAAGATATCCATACACACGGTGTAGTCCAGCGCCTCCAGTTTGGCGAGGGTTTGGTTGATGTCTTTCAAAACGGCGGCTTCAGTTTGGCCAAGAAGATAGCTTTTGGAGAGCTTGCTCCGTTGGGTATTGGTTTCGGTGATCTGTCGGCGTAAGTCTGGGAGAATCTCCGAAAGCACCTCGTGCTCCAATATCATTTTTCGCATAGACACTTCTCTCATTTTTTCCTCTAGACTGCTTAGAGGCTCAAACTCCGGTTGATAATGCACTCCCGGACCACCCAAAATGTAACCGAAGTCGCGTTCGTGAACCGTTTGCAACTTCAGATAGAGAGAGACGCTTTTTTGAAGGTCCCTCTGCATGACCATCGAGTAGTTCAGGAGCGCGGACCTCACGTCTTCGTCTCTTAACGGAGAAAACACGAGCCCTTGGGTGTCGATCGCCTCGGGTTCCCCTTCGGATAGACCGGAGAGCGTCTGGAGTTGTATCAAGAGATACGCGAGTTCGATCTGCTCCAACCGGTTTTTTACCACCGCGACTGCGTCCGAATCGTCCGCGTTTTCGAGCGCCTTCCGGCGCTTCAGGTATTCGAAATAGAGTTCGCAGGCCTGTATTTTCCGAAGCATCGTCTCTTTTCTCGCCTCCGCGTAGGCTTTACGCGATGTGCTTTGCAGGTCCCCGAACCGATAGGTCAATCCCATGTTAAACAGATAGGCTGTGGAGGAAGAAAAATCCGTGAATACCTGAAACGAGCTGTTGAAGTGCAACGCATCGAAAACCTGCGCATCAGCGGAGGCGCCGATGACGACTTGCCGATTGGCGAGATCGTAGCCGGCGCCGAGGTCGGCGTCGACCCGTTGAACCCAAATGAATCTCGGAAGTCCCATCTCGGCCAGGCAAGAGGATTCAACGCCTTCTAAAACCTGTCGGATCGTATAAGCGTAACCGCTCCAAGCGAATAAACACACACAGACCATAGTGCCAAACGCCTTTTTCAGAACCGCTCCCCCTTTTTCCTCGAGCGTCTTTAGGATAAAAACGCTCTAGCTGTCGCTCTCGCTCATCTTGAAGTAATTGGCCATTTCGAAATAGCCCCGGATCTCTTCGATATGAGAAGTCTTTCCCAAGACCACCATCAGTTTGATGCGCGCTTTTTGGCCCGTTTGCTCGTGGGCCAGAATCACGCCCATTTTTTTCAGATAGGCGCCTCCCCCTTCGTAGCTGTAGATGTCCAAAACGCGCCCTTTGTATGCTCGGGAAACCAAGACGACGGCAACCTGGTGCTGGATAGCCGTTTTTAGGCTGTTGATAATCGTATCCGGAACGTTTCCCCGGCCGAATCCCTCTAGAACGATACCCTTATACCCCTTATCTACCGCGTAGTCGATGAACTCCCCTAAATCACCGGTGTAGGTTTTCAAGAGCGCGACATGGGGCTCGATCTTCGTCGTCGGGATATGGTAACGGACCGTGGATTTCCGGAAGAAAAAAACGCCGTCCTCGTCCACGATACCGAGCGGTCCGAATCCGGGAGACTCGAAGGTGGCGACATTACTGGTATAGGTCTTGTTTACCTCCCTGGCCGCGTGGATTTCGTCGTTGAGACACACAACGGCGCCAGCGCCTATGGCTTGCGTGGAGCAGGCCACCCGGATCGAGGAAAAAATGTTTCGGGGACCATCTGTGCCGAGTTCGTTGATGTTCCGCATCGCGGCGGTTAGAACGATCGGCTTTTTTGTCAGCACCGTGATGTCCAGGAAATAAGCGGTCTCTTCCAATGTGTCCGTGCCGTGGGTCACGACGATCCCGTCAACCTCATCCCGATCCACCAGACCCTGGATCCGTCGGGAGAGCTGCCACATCAGCTGTGGGCTCATATGCGGGCTCGGTAAGTTGGCGAATTCGACCATCTTGACCTGCGCGAGATTCGTAAGCCCCTCTAGTTCCATGATCTCTTGATTGCCTTCGGGGGTGATATCAACGCCGGCGGGTAGCTTCTTCATCGCGATAGTGCCGCCGGTGGTGACGATAACGATGTTTTTCATTTCTTCAGGCCTCCTTTTTCTGGGTCCCGAAAAACAGGATCCGTCTGACTAACGCCCAGTGACGAGAGTGTTTGCGCATACAGGCGCTCTCGGTTTACTCGGGTGAGTTCGAGCACCGCGTCCGGGCGTAAGCCTTTGACTTTTCTAAGAAAAGGGTAGTCGCCCAGGCGGATCACGGCGATGGCGAATGGGCAACGTGTCAAGGCCGACAAGATCGACTGCTGCAGACGATCATCCAGGGTTTCCAAAAAACCGATCTCATCGATGTACACCCCTTCGGTCTGGGGGTCGATCGACTCTAGCAGCGCGGCCATACGCCCGAAGGCTTCTGTGTCGGGTAGGATGCGCCTGTAGGGAAGCAGGTTTTGCACGGCGACCCTAAAGGGCTTCTCATCGAAGCCGACCGGCTGGCAGATCAAGTGGCGCGCCCCTTCCGGTTTGTCTATGAAAACGGTTTCGTATCCTTTGAACCGGGCGCCCTCGGACAGGGTAAGTCTTTGAGAAAGATGCCTCGCGAAAGTCGATTTCCCGGCTCCCCTCTCCCCCGTAATGAGCATAAGCATCAACCGCGCTTCGTCGACTTTCAACCGATACTTTCCCGAACGTACGTGTCGAGGCGCGCGAGCACGTCCGGCAACTTTTCCGGCCGCTTTCCCCCGGCGAAGGCGAAATCGGGTTTGCCGCCCCCGCCGCCTCCCAACTCCGTCGCGAGTCGCCGCGCGATATTCCCGGCGTGAAAGGGATTTTGAACGAACGGTGTCGCGACCTTCACGCAGATATCCACCATCCCCTCCCGCTCGTTGAAGACGATGGCCATCCCCGTCTGGTGTTGCTCTAGGGCGAGGTCGGTCACAGATCGAACGGATTCTTTCTGCAACCCATTAAGCCGAATGACCGTGTAGGAAGCGTCGCCAAGCTGATGGACCGCCCTTTCGGGTCGGCCGATTTCTTTCAGGCTCCACTTTTCCTGAAGGTTCCGGATCGTTTTTTCGGCTTCTTTTTGCATTTCTTGCATCTTTTTTATCGTTTGCGCCAGGGATTCCGATTGCGAGCCAGAGACCTGGCACGCTTCCAACAGCGTTGCGTTCAGTTTTCGAACGTAGGCGAGAGAGGTTAGGCCGGTGATCGCTTCAATCCGCCTCATGCCGGCCGATATAGCGGTTTCGCCAAGTATTTTAAAGAGCCCGATCTCCCCGGTATTCTGGACGTGCGTTCCGCCGCACAGCTCCAAGCTATGCGTTCCGACTCGAACGACCCGTACGGTTTCTTTGTACTTTTCGTCGAACAGGGCCATCGCGCCCATGGCCTTCGCTTCCTGGATCGAACGACTCTCGATGGAGACCGGAATGGCCATTAAAACGCGCTCGTTGACCCAGTCCTCTATCGCTTCCACTTGATTCGCACGGATCTTTTCATAATGCGAGAAATCGAAGCGCAGGCGGTCCGGCTCGACGAGCGACCCCGCTTGCTGAACGTGATCTCCAAGGACAGCCCTCAAAGCTGCGTGCAGCAGATGCGTCGCCGTATGGTTTCGAGCGACGGCCCGGCGCCTGGGCAGGTCGACCGAGAGAAGGACCCTCTCCCCGGTCCTCAAAACACCGGTTTTTACGATGATTCGGTGGGACACCAACTGGTTGAATGGGTTAAAGACGTAGGTCACATCCCCCGCGCCTGATGGCCCACTGAAAGAACCTATGTCACTGGCCTGGCCCCCTTTTTCGCTAAAAAACGGGGTGCTCTCGACCACCACCTCGCCTTCCTCCCCCGCATGAAGCTCCGGAACCGTTTGTCCCTCTCGAACCAGATAAAGCACGTTGGAGTGGCCCTCGTTCCGATCGTACCCGATAAACGGAGTCACGGGGTATTCCGAGCCGATAGATTCATAGATTTCTTGCATTTTGAGGAACTCTTTGTCTCCACGCGCAGCGCGGGCGCTTTCCCGCTGCTTCTCCATCAGGTCGCGGTAACCGTCCATATCGATGACCAGCCCTCTTTCTTGTGCCACTTCCCCAGTGACTTCGATCGGGAACCCCAAAGTATCGTAAAGCCGGAAGGCGTCGTCTGCGGCGATCCGCTTGGAATGAGCCGTCAAAGTGTCGAGCATCGCCATCCCTTGCTCCAGGGTTTTCAAGAATTTTTCTTCTTCTAGGCGGATGATCTTCGTTACCATCGGCACTTTGTTCACGATTTCGGGGTAGGGTTCTCCCATAACGGAAACGACCGGTTCCACAAGGCGGTACAAGAACGGGTTTCGCTGTCCGTAGAGCCAGCCGAAACGCATCGCGCGGCGAATGAGGCGTTTTAAAACGTAGCCGCGACCGTCGTTCGAGGGAAGAATGCCGTCGGTAATCATGAAGACCGCTGACCGTATGTGGTCCGCCACGACCCGCAACGCGACGTTACTCGCTTCGCTGCTGCCATAGCGCAGACCGAGGACGGTTTCGCTCTGTCGCACGATCGGGGTGAAAAGGTCGGATTCGAAGTTGGAAGAGACCCCCTGCATGATGGCGGCAAGCCGTTCCAAACCGAGGCCAGTGTCGATATTTTTACGGGACAAGGGGGTCAGGTTGCCTTTTTCGTCTTGATTGAACTCGGTGAAGACGAGATTGTAGAACTCCAAGAAACGGCCGCAATCGCAACCGGGCGCGCAGCCCCTCGGGTCCGGGCAGCCCGATTTGGGCCCCATATCGTAAAAAATCTCCGAATCCGGGCCGCAAGGTCCCGTGGGTCCGGCGGGCCCCCAAAAGTTGTCCTCTTTCCCCAATCGGGTGATCTTTCGGGGTGGGAGACCGATATGGTGAAGCCAAAGATCATAAGCTTCCTGGTCTTCTCTATATACGGAAACGTATATCTTTTCCTCAGGCAGCTTCAAGACGTCGATGACGAACTCCCAAGCCCACTCGATCGCCTCGCGTTTGAAGTAGTCCCCGAAGGAGAAGTTCCCGAGCATCTCAAAGAACGTGTGGTGGCGCGGGGTGCGGCCGACCTGTTCGATATCGTTGGTTCGGACGCACTTCTGGCAAGTCGTGACACGCGTGTAAGTCGGTTCCACCTTTCCCCAGAAGATCGGTTTGAACGGAACCATCCCGGCAACCGTGAAGAGCAGTTGGGGGTCTTCCGGAATCAGAGAAGCGCTGGGTAGCCGGATATGCTTTTTGCCTTCGTAAAAGGAGCAGAATAATTCTCTAATCGTATGTCCTGACAATTTTTCCATCATCGTAATCCACCTTTATTTGAAAAATACGAGTAATAGCGCGAACGTTGGGATAAAGAAGACCATCGAGTCGATTCGGTCCAACCAGCCTCCGTGGCCTGGGAGGATTTTCCCGATGTCTTTCAATGCGTAAGACCTTTTAAGGGCCGATTCGAACAAATCTCCGAAAGTGGCGCTCATCCACAATCCAATCGACAATAACCCGATCTGCCATAAGGTGAAGATCGGCTGTTTCCAGAACAACTCCAAGAGGCGGATTACCAACCACAAACCGAAAAACCCGCCTACCAGTCCGCCTATGGACCCTTCCACCGTCTTCTTCGGGGAGATTGTCGGCATCAAAGGGTGTTTGCCGTAACGAATCCCGACGAAAAAAGCCATCGAGTCGAATATCCATGTGGAGGTGACCGCCAACAGGGCATAAGGCCAGCCGTATTTCCAGTAAATGTAGAAACCGAGCGTATGGACGAAAGGCAGATAAAACACACCGAAAACGGCGTCTACGATACGGTCCTTTATAGTGGCCACTTCGCGATGGATAAGCAATTCGACAACACAGATCAACGGGATCTGTAAGGCGTAAAGGCTCACGATTGCGCCCATTCCCTGTTCCGGAAGAAGTAAAATGAAAAGCCCGGATAGGCAGGTCAGAGTGGGCAACAGGACCGACAACCACAGGCGCTCGACCGCATTTGGGGTTTTCGCCAAGATCAAGCGAACGAACTCGTATCCTCCAATTGCCGTGCTTAAAACTGCCAGCGCTAAAAAGGTATGGATGTTGAAGAACATCCAAGAGATCGCCAAGCCACCGATAATCGCGGAGGTCCAACGCGCCTTGATAGAGAACCTGTCTTTCTTTAAGTCCTTAGGAGGGTTGTTCATCTAACCCGCCAAACCTTCTCTTACGCCCAGAATACTCTTTTAAAGCAGCATCGAAACATCGTTCGTCGAAGTCCGGCCATAAGGTGTCTGTGAAGTACAGCTCCGAATAGGCGGATTGCCACAACAAGCAGTTGCTGATCCGCTTTTCTCCCGAAGTCCGAACGATGAGATCGGGGGCGGGAACGTCCGGAAGGTAGAGATAGCGATAGAAGCCCTCCGAGAGGGTGTCCAATATCTCTTCTTTTTGGTCAGGAGGACGGGTGTTGAGTTCCTCGTGAAGCTTCCTGAACCCGTCGCAAATCTCCTGGCGCCCTCCGTAATTAACGGCCAGGATCATCTGCAGCCGATCGCAATGAAGAGACCGCGCTTCGATTTTTCGGATCAACTCCCGCAAAGCGGGGCTCAACCCTGGCATCCGTCCCATAAACCGGATGCGCACCCCTTTATTGATCATCTCTTCCGTATGCTCCAACAGGTACTCGGAGAGAAGCTGAAAAAGAAAATGCACCTCACTTTCGGGGCGTTTCCAGTTTTCTGTGGAAAAGGCGAATAGGGTGACATACCGGATTCCGTGATCGGCGCATAACCTGACCGTCGCTTCGGCCACCTGCGCGCCTTTCGCGTGCCCCTCGGACCGTTCTAACCCTCGTCGTTTCGCCCACCGTCCGTTGCCGTCCATAATGAAGGCGATATGGGTAGGGTTACCCATCAGACCTCCATGATCTCTTCTTCTTTTCGTTTGAACAGGTCGTCCATTTTTTCGACATACTCGTCGGTGACTTTCTGAACCTCCGCTTCGTAGGCCTTCGCGTCATCCTCGGGTATATCGCCTTTCTTCTGCTCTTCTTTGATGACCTTGATGGCATCGCGGCGGATATTCCGTACAGAAATCTTCCCGTTTTCTATCTTTTCCTTGACCACCTTCACGAGGTTCTTCTTTTGTTCTCCGGAGGGAGGCGGGAAGTTCAGGCGGATATTGTTGCCGTCGCTCATCGGCGTCAATCCCAACGAGGAGGCGAGGATCGCCTTTTCAATCAGCTTCAGCGTGGCTTTGTCCCAGGGCTTGATGATCAGCGCCCGTTCATCGATCACGATAGAGGCCAGCTGCGTCACCGGCGTCGGCGCCCCGTAATAATCGACGGAGATATCGTCGAGCATCGCCGGCGCAGGTCTTCCGGTACGGATGTGCTTCAGCTCTTCGTCAACCACTTGCACGGTTTTTTGCATCTTTTCCTTTGCTTCGGTGGCGTATTTGTTCATCTTCTATCCTCCTAACGTACCCCGTTCTTCTCTTTTAGTGGGTATCCCAACCATAGAGAGTTTCGCATTATTATATCATAACGATCCGTCGGGACCTTGCCCGCGTGTGTGTCAAGTTATGGGGTGACAAAACTAAGAGGTTCCTCGCAGGTAAGTGATTTTTACGACCCCGCGATCCGCATTTTGCCCTTTCTACGCCGCAATGGGCTTGTGCAAAAGCGTATCGCGCCGTCGCGAAAAGAAGAGGTGCTTACGCCCCGATGACTACGTGGAATAAAAATCGTGTGATCGATTCTGGCCTTGTTTCTTGAGTACTCCCCATAACTTGAACCACACCAGGATTTAGGGAAAGAGAACACGGAGAGTGTGGCACGGGTTTCTCAGAACGCCGAACTTTAGTTCGGCATATCCTTATAAGAGATCTGCGGTTTCCCACAGTGTTCACGGAGGACATAGAGGGGAGAAAAAAGGGAAAAATAAAACCCGTCCGGGCTTTGGCCCGCCAGGCTTTTCATCGGGGCGAGGCGTTCTCGGGAAGTCGACGGCGTGTACGGGCGCCATCGTTTATGTTATACTCCATTACGAGGACACATAAGGTATCCGGAGTTCGCCAATAGGACCGGGTCAGGCGTTTTTATTAGGCGGTACAGCGCCGGGAGTCAAGATGCTCATTTCTTTTCTAAAGCACCAGGCCAGATATAAAATACATCCGGAGATCGACCCGCTGATAGAATCGATCTCGGCGGTTCACCAAGACACGGGCTTATACTTGCATATCCCGTTTTGCAAGCACTTTTGTACTTTTTGTCCTTACCATAAGTTCCGATACGATGAAAACATGCTCCGGACTTACACTGAAGCGGTTTTTCGAGAATTTGGCCTCTATCCGCCTAGGGAATACGACTCCCTATACGTCGGCGGGGGAACCCCGACGGTTCACCAGGGCTTGTTGCTCGAGTTAATTCGGTTTTTCCGCCCGATCATTCGGCGTGAAATCGGCGTGGAGCTACATCCGTTGGACGCCACGGGGGAATTGCTCGAGTTGATGGAAACCGAAGGGGTACAATACCTCAGCTTGGGGATCCAATCGATGCACGATGAGGTATTGCGTCATTTTGGTAGGAACCACTCGGCGCGGGACAACCATCGCGCGTTAAGCCAGGTTATGAACGCCGGCTACAAGTTGGTGGACGTGGACCTTGTCTTCGACCTCGCCGCCTTCTCTTCGGAGGTCGTTTTGAAGGACTTCGAGACCGTCTGCGCCTACCTTCCCCATCAAATCTCTATCTACCCGATGATGCGGTTTTCCTTCGCACCCTATCGGACTAAAAATCAACCCGCACGAGAGTTCGAGACCTTTTTGCAGATCGACAAGCTCGCCCTGCGAATGGGCTACCATCGGGACATGCTCTGGACCTATCGGCGATCGGGGGTGGCCGGGCGGTATTCGTCGGTCACCAGGCCCTTTTTTCGGGGAATAGGCATCAGCGCCTCCTCCTTCAACGGGGAGGGGTTTTATGTCAACACCTTCGACTACGACCGCTACCTTACTTGCATCGCGAACGCTCGCCTGCCGGTTTCGAAACGCTATCGGCTCTCGGACTGGGAGAACGCCTTGTTCTATCTCTTCTGGTCGCTCTATCGCAATGAACTGAATCTCGCGCTGTGGTGCGACTACTTTCCTCAACAGAAAGCCCGGGGTCGTTTGCTGTTTCGCTACCTTCGGCTGTTAGGCTATTTAGAGCCGATCTCTCCGGAGTTGTGGGGGTTGACGCAACACGGTCGCAAAGCCTTCCATCGGCTGGAAGAATGGCTGACCTATGCGATGATAGAACCGATCTGGAACGACTACGCCACGACACCGAGGGCGCGCGATTCCGACCAGCCTCAGCCTGCCCGAGGGCCTTAATCGGTTTGAGGAAGAATCGCGGGAAACCGCGACCGTTCGCGTCAATCGCGTGTCAGAAAGGATTTGGAAAAAGAGACCGCCCCTTCGATCTCTTCCGAGTTGGGATGACCTAAGAAGAAGAACAAAAAACTGCCCTTGCAACAATACTCTTCAGGAGCGACCTGTATCCCCCGGCTTTCGAGTGCGGTGCGGACGGCGGCTTGCTTCAGACTTCCGTTGGCGCTGGACGTCACCAGGACCGCTTTTTTTATCTGTTTCGGGCTGAGCCCTTTGACGAACTCGAGCATCATAGGGTCGCTTTGTTTGCCGTAAAGGCCGCCAACGATGAATAACAGGTCGACTTCTCCGATGGCCGGTCGGGTTTTAATATCGAGGGCCGAGAGCGATAATGCCGAAGCGATCGCCGAGGCGATCTTTTTCGAGTGTCCGGTTTTCGTAAGGTAAACGACTGCGTGGTTCACGGAGCCCCTCCTTTTTCCGTTTGATCAAAAAACGGACCTATACGCTATTATACGCTAAAAGCAAATTGGGGACGCCAAAATCGAATCAAGGACCTTAACCCCCGTTTGACGACCCTATAGGTTCGCGGTCCGCAAGGCGCGTAGGGATTCCGGTTTCATTTTTAAACGGGCCTGTTGATGGGGTATAATAACACGAAATCCGGTTCAGGGATCGAAATCGTGTATGATAGGGTTAGTATCAGAAAAGAGGGGTTCACGATGAAAATAGCCGTGGCGGGCGGGGTGACCGGCGGTCATATCTATCCCGCGGTGGCCGTTCTAGAGTATTTTATGAAACAGTATCCGGCTGTGGAGGTTCTGTATTTCGCCACGCCGCATGGGTTGGAAAACCGGGAGATCGTACGTCTTTTCCCGAAAGCCCGAATCGTCAAGCTCGAAATACGCGGGGTACTCCGCCCTTTCTTCACTCCGAAGAACCTATCTATCCTTTATAAAGCGGCGCGTTCCGTCTACGTCTGCAAGAAAGAACTGGCCTCGTTCAGACCAGATTTCAGTTTCATCACCGGAGGGTACGTCGCCGTTCCGGTCGGTTGGGCCTCCCATAAGTTACGGATTCCGACCTTTTTACACGAACAAAACGCAATTGCCGGTTTAGCAAACAAATTGATCAGCCGGGGCTCCGAGCGTATCTTTATCTCTTTTCCGGAAAGCGCTCGGGATTTTAAACTCAAGAGCGCCCATCGCATTCTGCATACCGGGAACCCGGTCCGTATCGCCGAGAACGTCGACCGAGGGGTCTTCCATCGCTACGGGATCAACCCGAACAAAAAGATCGTGTTGGTGGCGGGAGGAAGCAAAGGATCCGATTTCGTGAACGGGTTGATGCTTCAGCTCTATGAGAAATGGCGCGGGAACAACAGTCAGGTGGAGTTTTTGCATTCTTGCGGGGAAGCCGCCTTTCTTCAGAAGATCAGCGCTTTCCCCTTTGTGAAAGCGGCTCCTTTCATCCAAGACATGCACCGCTACATCGCCTGCGCGGACGCGATGGTCTCTCGGGGCGGCGCGACCACAGTAGCGGAGATCACCTACTATGGGGTCCCCTCTCTCATCATACCGTGGTCCGGATCAGCTGAAAATCATCAATTGATCAACGCGATTTCTCTGGAAAAACACGGGGCCGCTTTCTATCTGGAAGAGAGGGAGGCTACCGTGGCGCTCCTAGAAAAGAAGCTGACCCTTCTCTTAGAAAAGAAGCTATCGCAAAATATGCGTTTCGCGCTGAAGCGGCTGAGGCCCAAGATGAATCCGGCGAAAAAAATTTTCCACGAGATCCTCAGCGCGCTGCCTGAGTCCTTGAGAAGCGAGGCCGATCCACGCTAGGCCCTGTTTCTACCGAAAGCCAAGCTTGTTATTATACTCAATGCGCCGCGAAGATATCGCCTAATCGAGCGCGCGGTAAAATGAAAGGGGGAAATATGGAAGAATTGGGTTTTTGTGGTATCGACTGCACGGTGTGTCCGGCCTACCAGGCGACGATCCGAAACGACGCCGCTATGCGCGAAAAAACGGCTGCTGAATGGACGAAAATGTTCGGGAACGATTTCGAGATGGAAGACATCGTCTGCTACGGATGTCAGGAGCGCGAGAAGCCTGTCTTTGGGTACTGCGACAAGTGCCGAGTTCGGCTGTGCGCGCTCGAGCGCGGTGTGCTCACCTGCGCCGAATGTTCCGACTACGTGTGTGAAAAACTGGCAGAATTCTACGAGCAGGTTCCGCAAGAAAAAGCGAGGATGGATAAACGTCACGAAGTCTTCTTACGAAGTCAACGGCCGGAATGACCGGACTCTCTTTCCGTTGTCCTGAGGTTTGCCTCTTCCCAGTGTGGGTATAATATCGGGGTACACCAAATTGGGAACGCCGAACTTTAGTTCGGTATGTTTTTTTGCTATTCAGTAAGCTCTCGAGAGCCCTTAAACGCTTACGCTGCGATGGCCGCGCGAAAGCGCATCGCGCCGTCGCGAAAAGAAGAAGCGCTTACGTCGCGCTGACCGTGTGGGGTTATAGCGGGGTAACCAGCGGGCAGACTTCGGAAGCCTGCGAAGTCCCGCGATAGATCGTTGCATAACCCTTTTCTATGCCCAAATCGACCGCCTGGCGGTCTCTTTCTATTCCTCGCAGGAAACATCGTATTTCTGGGATTTTCAGTGGGCTTCAAGTAACGAGTCGAAGAGTTCTAAAAACAGGCCGCACTAAAGCGCGGCGTTCCCAAGGCGTTCCCAAGGCGTTCACGAGAATCTTTTCTCAGTGTTCTCTGTGCCCTCTGTGTGACCCCCTTTTTTGAAGACACGTACAAAACGTATCGCGCCGTCGCGAAAAGAAGGGGCGCTTACGCCGCGATGACTACATAGGCTAATAATCGTGCGATCGATTCTGTCCTTGTTTCTTGTTTGCACCCCATAACTTGACACACACCCTTCCCACTATCTTGAGCCTTTTATGGTACAATCAAACGTTAAGGAAGCGAAATAAAGGGAAAGGGTTGGCACGTGAGCGCAGAAAAAGGAACAAAACCGTGGACCGTTCAGGAGTTGGTGGGCTGGACGGCTGGTTTTTTTGGCCGGAAGGGGCTGGCGAAAGCCCGACTTTCTGCGGAGCTATTGCTAGCCGAAGCGTTGAAGCTAGACCGCACGCTCTTATACTCGCGTTGGAACGACCCCGTCGACGCTATTCCCTTGGAGGTCTTTCGCTCCTATATCCAAAGATACGTCGAAGGCGAACCCATCGAGTACATCTTGGGTTACAGATGGTTCATGACCTATCGGTTGGAAGTGAATCCGGACGTCTTCATTCCGCGGGTAGAAACGGAAGAGCTGATCGAGTGGATCGTTCAGAAAGAAAACCGAAGACCTCGATGGTTTATGGATCTCGGCACAGGTAGCGGCGCGATCGGGATCGCTTTGGCGCGCGCGCATCCGGAAGCGACGATCGTGGCTTCGGACAAGTCGGAACGCGCTTTGGACGTGGCGCGTAGGAACGCGAGAACCCATCGGGTCCTGGATCGGATCCTCTTTTATCAGGCAGATTTTTTGGACGGGTTGGACGAGCTGGTCGACCCGGTTGAAGTAGTGGTGTGCAATCCGCCTTATGTGGGAGAGAACGAACGCCAAGAAGTGAGCCCCGCCACGTTGCGCTACGAGCCGGAAATGGCTTTGTTTGGCGGGCCTGACGGGCTCGATTTCTATCGGAAAACGTTGGAGCACCGATCTCTATTACGAGGAAAACGAGTGTATTTTGAATTCGGCTTAGAGCAAAAAGAGCGACTTGAAGAACTTTTTTCGCCCGTCGGCGCGGTGACGTGTAAGCGAGACATGTACGGCCATTGGCGGTTTTTATCCGTCGATTTCCATTCGTAAGGCCTATATAAGGCCCGCGCGGGGCTATTAGGCGTGTGAGAACTGGAACCGAGGTGATCATCCTGAAGAATGAGGAATGGGGGGTAGGGCCTGAAACGGAGCGTTTGGTCGACTCCGTGTCGCGGGTAGAGGACCAACAGATGGTGGTGTTAAGGCCGAAGGCGCTAGAAGAGTACATCGGCCAAAATAAGATAAAGGAGAGTTTGCAGATCTCCATCCTGGCCTGTAAGATGAGAGGGGATGTTTTAGACCACGTTCTTTTAGTGGGGCCTCCGGGGCTCGGAAAAACGACGCTGGCAAACGTCATCGCCCACGAAATGGAAGCGAATATCCATATTACGAGCGGCCCCGTCATCGAAAAGCAAGGGGACCTTGCGGCGATTCTGACGAACCTGGATAGAGGAGACGTGCTGTTCATCGATGAGATCCATCGTTTGAGCCGCGTGATCGAAGAAGTCTTGTATTCGGCGATGGAGGATTTTTCTTTGGATATCCTGATAGGAAAAGGACCAAGCGCCCGATCGATCCGGATCGACCTCAATCGCTTCACGTTGATTGGCGCGACCACGCGCAGCGGCCTTCTGACCTCACCTCTTAGAAACCGATTCGGGATGATTTTGGAGTTGGATTTCTATTCGGTCGAAGACTTGATGCGGATCCTTAGGAGGAGCGCCAGCCTGCTGGGGATCGGGATCACTCAAGAAGCGGCCCAGATCACGGCCGAACGATCCCGCGGCACCCCGCGTATCGTCAACCGCCTCCTGCGCCGAGTTCGGGACTTCGCGACCGTCAAGCGCAAATCCCTCATTGAAGCGGAGGATGCCGTGGAGGCGCTCGACTCTCTTGAAATCGACGAATACGGCCTCGATTATATGGACCGGAAGATTCTGAAGGTTTTAATCGAGCATTATCGGGGCGGTCCGGCGGGCTTACGCGCGATCGCTGCGGCGGTCGGGATCGAGGCGGATTCGATCAGCGAGGTCTACGAACCATTTCTCATCCAAACGGGATTTTTGATACGGACCCCTCGCGGTAGAGAGGTCACCGCGAAGGCGTGTCAGCATTTGGGGTATCCGCTGCCCAAGAACACGAATCAAAGTGCCCTGTTTGAAGACACTGTGACATGACTTTCTGGAGGGCTATTGAAGAAAGATATGCGATATTGAGCGATATAAAATTACTTGTGGAGGAGGAGTATGGCGAGACTATCGATCACGCTGAGTAGGGATGATGTCTCAGAGGCGAAGAAGACAGCGAAAGCCATCGTTGACGACGTTTTTCACTTCATCACCAAACATACGACCGATACGATCGAACGAACCGTTCTTCGGTATTTCGGCGTCGACGGGGTGGACGCCGGTGAGGCGCCGTTGCCCAATGTGGTGGTGGATCACCTGAAAAAGAAAGGGGTGCTGGACACCGGTTCCGCGTATTGGATCTCAAACGCCTGTGTGGCAACGGGAAAGGATCCGCAGACCGTCGCCGAAGCGGTCGGGGCGAACGCGTTGGACTTGACGGCCATTCCTTCTCAACCGCTGGAGACTGTCTACCGGTTTGCCCAGGAAAAGGCGGTTGAGGCTTTAGACCGAGTCGAATCCGTGCGAAAGACCCGGGATGAGCTTTTAGTCCAGCTTCGCGACAACCCAAAGCCCTACAAATACGTCATCGTGGCCACCGGTAACATCTACGAAGACGTCAGTCAGGCAAAAGCCGCTTCGGAACAGGGAGCGGATGTCATCGCAGTCATTCGATCCACCGCCCAAAGCCTATTGGACTACGTTCCGTATGGTCCTACGACCGAAGGCTTTGGCGGCACGTACGCGACGCAAGAAAACTTTCGGATCATGCGTCAAGCGCTCGATGAAATCGCCGCCGAGCAGAAACGCTATATTCGGCTGACTAACTATGCTTCGGGGCTCTGTATGCCCGAAATCGCGATGATGGCCTCTTGGGAAGGCCTCGACTTTCTGTTGAACGATTCGATGTACGGCATCCTATTCCGGGATATCAATATGAAGCGCACCTTCGTGGACCAGTACTTTTCTCGGCTGATCGTGGCCTTGTCCGGCATAACGATCAACACCGGAGAAGATAACTACCTCACGACCTCCGACGCCATCGAAAAGGCTTACGCGGTGACGGCGTCTCAACTGATCAACGAGGCCTTCGCGAAAAAGGCTGGTATGAAAGAGGCGTATATGGGGCTTGGGCATGCATTCGAGATCGACCCTGCCATCGAAAACGGGTTTTTGTATGAACTCGCCCACGCGCTCCTCGCCCGAGAGCTTTTTCCGAACGCCACACTCAAGTATATGCCCCCGACAAAGTTTATGACCGGAAACGTCTTTAAGGGCTACGCGATGAACACCCTCTTCAATCTGGCCTCGGTCTTCACCGGCCAAGACATCCAGCTGCTCGGAATGCTCACGGAGGCCATCCACACGCCCTATCTCCAAGACCGGTATCTGGCGATCTTGAACGCCAACTATATTTTCAACAACGCGCGGTTGCTGGGATATGAGCTGGAGGTCAAAAAAGGAGGATTCATCGAAAGGCGGGCGCAAGAGGTCTTAAGTCAAGCGCTGACCCTTCTAAAACACACTCAGAAGGTAGGGTTGATGAACGCGATCCAGGAGGCCCAATTCGCCGATATATCCAGGTCACAGGACGGCGGGAAGGGACTTTCCGGAGTGCACCGCAAATCGGAGGGATACTACAACCCGGTTCTCAGTGAATTGGAGAGACGTTTAGGAATCGAGGTGGCGTTATGAGCGAGTTTAAAGGCAACGTGTTCATCGACCCCAAACAGCTGACATCCTACGGCGACGCCGCCAACGACGGCGCCGTCCAGCTCTCTTTCACCCTTCCGATTCCGTATGGCGCGTTGGCGAAGGAAGCGGCGAAAGTGTTCGTCCGAAACCTCGGGTTCGATACCTTGGACATCGTCTCGATGGAAGATATGCAAGAGGGCTACACGTTTTTCGTCGTTTACGCGCACACCCAAAAGACGATCGATGTGTCGAAGATCAAAGTGATGGACGTTAGTTTTCGGGTTATGAGCCGAGAGGAGACAGACGATTTTATACAGAAAAAAATCGGAAGGCCTCTCGTGGTTGTGGGCGCAACGATCGAAAGCGACGCCCATACGGTCGGGCTGGACGCGATTTTGAATATGAAAGGCTATCACGGGGATTACGGACTAGAGCGGTACAAGATGTTCACCGTTCACAATATGGGGAGTCAGGTCTTGTGTGAAGAGGTCGTCCGGAAGGTGAAAGAAACGAAGGCCGATGCGCTCTTAATCTCACAGATTGTGACTCAAAAGAACCTACACATACAAAACCTCACCAAGTTAATGGACTTATTGGAGATCGAAGGGGTGAGGAAAGGTCTTCTCACGATCGTCGGGGGCCCGCGGATCAGTTACGAACTGGCCGTAGAACTCGGATACGATGTGGGCTTCGGTTCGGGCACCGTGCCCAGCCAAGTCGCCAGTTACATCGCCACAACCTTGAGCGAGCGCGCGGAGTTGACCTAATCGGGAGGGAGAACTTGTGGGCTATCTTTCGATGAATATCGGCATTATCGGTTTGCCTTTTGTGGGGAAGACGACGCTCTTTCAACTCTTCTCCGGCGTCTCGGGCCAGACGGCTGCGGGGTCGGAGACACGGGTAGTGAAAGTAAAAGACCCACGTGTGGATACGTTGTCTCGGATATATCAACCAAAAAAAACAACTTACGCGACGATCCAATTCACGGACACCCCAGGGTTAGACCCGAAAGCCGGCGCGAAAGAGAGAAACCGGATCTTCGGAATCTTGCAGGGAGTCGACGCCCTCTTATGGGTGATCGGGAACTTCGAAGGGTCGGAAAAGACGCCGAGAGAACAGGCGGAGGACATCAAGTCCGAGATCATCATCCGAGACTTGGAGATCGTAGAAAACGGCATCGATCGATTGAAACACGCGAAATACAAACTGGAAAAACCGGAAGAAGAGCTCCTGGACTTTCTCGAAAGACTCCATCATCCCTTGGATCAAACGCTGCTTCCGGGCGCCGAATATCGAGAGGAAGCGGAAAAACGTAAAGCCGTCGGGGGGTTGAATCTTTGTTCGATAAAGCCGTCGATCCTCCTATTGAACAGCGACGAGGCCAGCTTTGCTATCGAAACTCCCGAAATCAAACGGATACGGGAAGATTGCGCTCAAAACCGGCTCGGTTGGTTAGAACTCAGCGGCAAGTTCGAGATGGAGTTGAACGATTTCACGCCGGAGGAAAGGGCCGATCTTCTCACGTCGATCGGACTCAATGAAACCGGTATCGAGCGTTTGGTGCGCGAGGTTTACGAACATATCGGACTGATATCGTTTTTTACGGTAGGAGATGAAGAGGTGCGCGCTTGGACGGTTCGCGAGAAGACTGGCGCGAAAGACGCCGCCGGTAAGATTCATACCGACTTCGAGCGCGGCTTTATTCGCGCGGAAGTGATGCGGTTCGAGGACCTCGCGCGGGAGGGTCAAGAGAAAAAGCTGAAAGAGTTGGGGTTGGTGAAGGTGGTCGGTAAAGACCATATCGTAGAAGACGGCGATATCTTGTATATACGATTCAATATCTGAACGCCTACCGGAGGTAATTGGATGCGAGTTTCCGAAAAACACCTGGAGTATATGAAAGGAATGATCTTGGAACTGTGTCGGATACCCAGCCCGACAGGGTTTACTCGAGAGATTCAAAAACGATTGCGCGATATTTTCGAGGAATTGGGGTATCGGGCGTGGTCGACGAGGAAGGGCAGTGTCGTCGTCCAACTCAGTGAAGGTGACGCGGGAAAAGGGCCGAAAGAGACGGCGATCCTTTCTGCGCATATCGACACGCTAGGGGCGATCGTCCGCGCGGTCAAGGACAACGGCCGGCTCCGCTTAACGCCGGTGGGCGGCTATCCTTTAACGAACATCATCACGGAGAACTGCCTAATCCACACTTACGACGGGAGGTCGATCAGTGGGACGATTCAGCTGTGCCATTCGTCTTCCCACGTTTATAAAGACATCGACACGGTCGAAAGAAACGATGAAACCCTCGAAGTGGTTCTGGATGAAAGAGTCCAATCAAAAAAAGATGTTGAGGCGTTGGGAATCGAGTCGGGGAATTACATCAGCTTCGATCCTCGAACGGTCTTGACCGAACGCGGGTTTTTAAAGAGCAGGCATCTGGACGATAAAGCGAGCGTGGGCATTCTGATCACGTTAGCGAAGATCCTGCGAGATGGCGGGTATCCGGAGCAGACGCGATTGAATCGGAAGGCCTATTTATTGTTCACCAATTACGAAGAGGTGGGTCACGGCGGCTCCGCTGGCATTCCGGAGGACGTTGAGGAAATCCTGGTCGTGGATATGGGCGCTGTAGGAGATGACTTGGGGACGGACGAGCACAAGGTGTCGATCTGTATGAAAGACTCTAATGGGCCCTATGATTATGAGATGACCCGCGAGTTGATCGACTTGGCGAAAACGGAGAAATTGAACTACGCTGTCGACATCTATCCCAGTTACGGTTCGGATGCCGGCGCCGCGCTGCGGAGTGGAAAGGACATCCGGTTCGCCCTGATCGGACCGGGCGTTTCTTCTTCTCACGGGTACGAAAGAGCACATATCGACGGTTTATCCAATACCTGTCAGTTATTGATGAGCTATCTGGGCTTACCCTAAAGGCCGCGACGGGCGCCGATGGCTCGGTTACGCGCCGCTCACCGTCAAGGTACGCAAACCAACACAAAAAAGGCCGAACGTTTCGGCCTTTTTCCGTATGCGGACGCGCTCCGTATTACTCTGTCAATAAGGCGTTTGCTTTTTTGGTTATTCGGGACTTGCGGCGCGCGGCTTGATTTTTGTGAATGGCTCCGATCTTCGCCGTTCGGTCGATAGCCGAGTATAATTTCGGCAGCAAAGCCTTCACGGATTCTTTATCGTTCTCTTCGATCGCTCTATTGACTTTTTTCGCCAGGTTTCGAAATTTGCTCTTATAGGATTTATTTTGAGCTCTCTCGCGTTCGGTTCTTTTCACACGGGCCTTCGCGGATGGTATATTTGGCACGGGTATTCCTCCTCTACGAACATTCGGGCCTTATTCTACCACGATGCGGGAGTCTTGTCAACCGCGCGCGACTCTCTTCTTTCCAGGTCGGGTACGTGGGCCCCTGCGGATACTTCAGGAATAAAAGAAAAAGAAATAGATGAGAAAGGCCAACGCTATGATAGCGAAGATGATGAAGACTGTCCCGAGATCGAAGATCGGTTTTTTGTTTTCGAGGTGGGCGGTGTTCGTCGTACCCTTCGAAGCGGGTCGGGCTTGCGGGTTATCCAAACCGATCTGAAAACTTTGCTCCTGCAATTTGGGAAACCGGTTTTGGAGCTTCTGGGTGTTTTGCAGCAGGCGCATATTGTGCAGGATAATCGATTTGGCGAAAAACCAGTCGGCGATCATCACTTTAACGAGGACGCCACGCCCGTCCGCGGTCAGTTCTTTGAGTACCAACGTGCCTTCGAAAGGGACGATGTTGCCCCCCGCCTCGTCGAAAAAGTCGGGGTACTCTTTCTTCAACCGGTTCTCTTCAGTTTGGTTCGAGAAGCGAGAGATTGTGCACCAGATCACCGAGCCGATCTCGTATTGGTCGATCGTGACACCGGCCATCGGGTCGAGAAGCGGGTAGAAGTCCGAGATCGAGAGGATATCTTTGCGGTCTGCGCCGAAAGAGCTGAGCATAACCTTCGTGTCCGCCGAAAGGCTCGCTTGCTCATAGATTTGAGAGAAGCTGGAAAAGTCGAGTGTGAAGCGCAGGATGATGTCGCTGGTCCAGTTTTGAAAGAGATCGTTCAACTCCGACCGAATCAGTTCGGTGTTCTTTTCTTCCGCCATCTTTGAAAACCGAAATCCTTGCGCACCCATACCGCCCATTTTTCGTATTTGAAGGCCGAGGTAAACGTTGAACTCCTTGGTCATCTCGACGATCTCCAGAGATCGTGAGGAGATACGAAGGTAGAGTTCGTTCAAGTAGTCTTTATACTCCGCGAAGGGCATTTCCAGAGGGGTTTTCTCGCGATCTACGTATTTACTCGGAAAACAGATGAACCGGTATTCCAAACCGCTATTGACCTTTCCGAAGAAATACCCCAAGAAATAATCGTCCGAAGTACGGTTTTCCGCTTGTATTTTTATCGCGTAAAAATCATAGTTCATAACGGGTTCTCCCCCCTCACGACATAAGACCGGAAAAAAGCGTTGTTTCGGAGTATTATAAACTAAAAATGCTATAATAGACTCCAAAAAGGGCAGATTTGTATCTGCAGAAGCGAGGTGTCTGGTTTGAAGCGTTTATCAAGCATCATCGACAGCGGCGCTGAAACGGTGCGAGAGGCCTTGGGAAAGCCAGCGAACGCCAAGGTGGGATTGGTCCTTGGCTCTGGACTTGGGTTTATGGCGGATCGGTTGGAAAAGAGCGTAAAAATCCCTTACCAAAAAATCCCCGGCTTTCTCGCTTCGACGGTGATCGGGCACGAGGGGAACCTGGTTTTTGGCGAGCTTTCAGGAGTCGAGGTCGTTGCGATGCAAGGGCGATTCCACTGTTATGAGGGGTACGACCCCGCCGACATCGTCACCCCCCTCTATCTGTTAAAAAGGATCGGCGTGGAGGGTTTGATCATTACGAACGCCTCCGGAGGCATCAACACGGACTATCAGGCCGGGGACCTCGTCGTGATCCGAGATATCATCAACTTCTCCTTTCATAACCCTTTGATTGGAGAGAACGACGATGCAATCGGGCCCCGATTTCCCGATATGTCGACGGTCTTGGATGTAGACTGGTACGATCGGGTGAAAAATCGCCTCAAAGAGAAGAACAAAGAGCTGAAAACCGGTACCTATGTGTTTGCGTTGGGACCGATGTACGAAACCCCGGCGGAGATTCGCGCTTTCCGTTATCTGGGGGCGGACTTGGTGGGGATGTCCACGGTTCCGGAGTTGATCGCCTGCCGACACTGTGGTATTCGCCCCTTCGGCATCTCTTGCGTGACGAATATGGCGGCCGGCGTGCTTATGCAAAAACTCTCGCATCAGGAAGTCATGGATACGGCCAATCGCGTGAAAGACACCTTTGCGAGCCTGGTTAAAGTGGTTGTCGAATCTTACGCATGATCATCGTAACCGTCCGGAGGCAGAAGGCTCCGAAGATTCGAAACCGTTACGGATGGGTTTTTGCCGATGAACTCGTCGACATCCAAGCGGATCGGGACCTAGGGATTGCGAACGTTTTCGAGGAAAACGGCGGCTTTCTCGGCAAGGGGTTATTCCTAAAAGGCGCCTCAAAAACAGTCAGAATGCTGACCCTCCGGGATGAGGAGATCGACGAGCCCTTTTTTTTGCGCCGTTTCCGTCGAGCGTTGTCCGTTCGTACCCGGATTAACCCCAACGTGGCTTATCGGTTGATCAACGCGGAATCCGAGGGGTTGCCCGGGTTGATCGTCGACCGTTACGGGGATTATTTGGTTGCCCAGATTCGCCACCCCGCTCTAGAAGAAAAGAAGCCGCAGATCATATCGGCCTTACGTGCGCTTTACGAAGGGGGCATTCGTGGCATCTTCGAACGCAGCGATTTCGAATCCACGCCGGAGTACCGCTTGAATAGACATTCGGGCGTGCTTTGGGGAGAGGTCCCGGAAGAGACCACGGTTTGGGTGGACGGTATCGCCTACCTCATCCGATTCAAAACGGGTCAGAAGACGGGACTGTTTCTTGACCAACAAGCGTCCAGGGCGAAAGCCCGACAATTGATACGGACCTATCATTTAGAGGGGCAACCGGCATTGGATCTGTTTTGTTATACCGGCGGCTTTTCTTTCACGATGGCGCAAGAAGGAATGACCACCCTTGGAGTCGACAAGTCAGCTCCTGATATCGAAACCGCGCAGCGTATGGCTGAGATCAACGGGTTGACCGGCCAGACCGGCTTCATTGTGGACGACGTTTTTTCCTGGCTGTTGAATCAAACGATGGAAAAGCCGCCGCTAGGAAAGCCCTACGGGTTGATCGTCATCGACCCGCCATCTTTAATTAAATCGCAACAGGAACGGCCTTATGGAAAACGCTTGCTCACCGAATTGGTGAGGTCTGTGTTACCGCTCTTGGCTCCAAACGGCCTTATCTGTTTGTGCAGTTGTTCTTACCATCTCGGGTGGGAAGAGATGATCGAATCAGTCCGAAGGGCGTCTGCCGATTGTGGCAAAGCGGTGATCGTCGTGGACCAAAACGTTCAATCTCCGGACCACCCTTGGTTGTTGCAGATGCCGGAAACGCTTTATTTGAAATGTTTGTGGATGACCGTGCCCGTCGAAGGGGAAACGGAGCGACGATGATGTTGGTGATGTGGATGATGTGGATAAAGAGGTGTATCGGTCTATGTTGAAGGAAATTTACGATTACTTGAAAAACAAAGCGAAAACGTCCAGCGGGTACTATGCGATTCCCTATTTGTGGGCTTCTCAGAGCGTGATCAACGCTATGATGCCCTCGGACCGTCCGGTCGGCGACGATCGGAAACCGCTCTTGGTGAACCCGCACAAATACTACAGCCGGATTCTTAGTGAGATTCTGGAACAAAAAAAGCCCGGAGTCCACTATGAACGTCCTTTTTCCGCTCTGAAAGAACAGGCGGGCCGCTCGGCTTTCACGGGAGAACGGGATTGGTTGCAGAGCCGTTATATGTACGGCTTCTTCGTGAGGGCGACGACGGCCTACAACCATAAAGGGTACTGGAAGTTCCAAGGTTCTCAGATCGGTCGTTACACCGAAGGCGGGACCTTTCTCAAAATGATTGCGCTTTTGCCCTATTTGAAAAAGATCGGAATCGACACGCTCTATTCCCTTCCGATCACCAAATACAGCCACCTTTACCAGAAAGGGGAGCTTCCCTCTCCGTACGCGGTCAAGAATTTTTTACAGATCGAACCATCGTACAAAGACGCCTTGCTCGCGGGCTTCACCGTAGAGGACGAGTTTTCGGCTTTCGTCGAGGCGGCGCATATGATGGGGATGCGGGTCATTTTAGACTTCGTCCCCAGAACCTGCGCGCGAGATAACGATCTCATCCTCGAGCATCCGGATTGGTTCTATTGGATTCGCGCCTCGAAAGAGGAGCAGTACAAGGCGCCGTCTATCGACGCTCTCGGCTTCTGCCAGCCCAGCGTCGAGAACCTCTCCACGATCTACGCGGCGGAAAAAACGAAAGAACTACTCGGTCTGTTCTCCCATAGCCCGGATCGCTTGGACCCGCAACGCTGGGAATACTTTAAGGAAGAACACCGAGGCAAAGAAGAAAGTTTCTTCGAAGACCTCGTGAAAACCTTCGGGGTGCTTCCCCCTCCGGGTTTTTCAGATTGGGTCAACGACACGCAGCCGGCGTGGACGGACGTTACGTTCTTGAAGCTGTTCCATCTTCCCCCAAACCCAAGTCGGGCGCTCGTGGGCGCCGAGCAACCCCCCTACGTGCTTTTCGATATCATCAAAGCGAGCAATTTCGAAAACGATAGCCCCAATCTACCCTTGTGGGAGTATTTGGTAAACGTGATTCCCAGTTATCAGAAACGGTTCGGAATCGACGGTGTGCGTTTGGATATGGGACACGCCCTACCCCGCCAGCTGGAGGAGGAGATCATCCGTAAGGCGCGCGACTTGGATCCGGGCTTCGTTTTCATCGCCGAAGAGCTGGAGATCACCAAAGACGAGAGGGCATTGGAACGCGGCTACGATGCTATTCTTGGAAACTCCTGGTGGATGGAACCTCGGGTGGACGAAGGAAAGTGTTTTGAGTTCTGTCAGCAACTGCTGCCGGCCTTAAAGCTCCCCGCCCTGGTGACGGCCGAAACGCCGGACACCCCGCGGGCCATCGCACGGAAATACCGGAAGAGGTTTTCTCAGTTCTCCTTTATCCTGAACCTGTTTCTGCCCAACGGCATCACCTTCATCAATTCCGGATTCGAGATTGGAGAGGTGCAACCGCTGAACTTGGGGCTAGACAACGATGAGAGAGGACGGTTCGCGCTGCCCGAACAAGACCCTTTGTATGGTAAGATCGCGTTTTTCGACCATTACGCCTATCACTGGGACCAGGCGGATTTGGAGCTGTTGCAACTGATGCAATCCGCGGCGACGTTGAAAGCCGAATGCGGCCCATGGTGCCGAGGGGAGAATCGATTGGAAGGGCTCTTCACCCCCTCCGAAAAAGTGATCGCGCATCTCTACAAGAATCCGGTCCAAAACCAGGCGTTGATCCTCCTGGCGAACACCGATTTCGTGAACGCCTCTTGGATATCGATCGACGTTTCGCATATACCGGATATGAGGGTTGGCGGTGTCAGACGGGAGTACGTGAATTATGCGAAAACACAACAGTATATGAATCTCGAAGACGGATACGTCCACGTCTTCCTGGAACCGGGAGAGGCGACCGTCTTAACCGTGCGTTGAAACACACGCGCATCGAGGTATTTTCCGGATGACCCTCATCCGGTAGAACATAGAGGATGGTTATGAAAGAGTATTTGGAAAAGATCGAAACGGTTTTACAACGATATACGGAGGTTATGAGGATACTATCCGATCCTGATGTGATCCACAACCGAGAACGGTTTCTGGAGTATTCTCGAGAACGAGCTCAACTGGAGGAGTTACAATCCCTATATGACAACTACCGCCGGGCTATGAAGGAGTATGAAGAAAACCAGGAGCTCCTACAGTCCGAGGACTCGGAGATTGCGGCGTTAGCGAACGAGGAGATTCCTTCTTTGGAAAAGCGGTTGAAAGAAGACGAACGCGCGTTGTTGGTCGGAATCCTACCGCCGGATCCGGCGGCTAAGAACAGCGCGATCGTCGAAATCCGTGCCGGAACCGGCGGGGAAGAAGCCGCTTTGTTCGCGGGAAGCCTATTTCGGATGTACAACCGTTACTCCGATATTCGCCATTGGAAGACCGAGATACTCGATAGTAATCCCACGGATCTAGGCGGATTCAAAGAAATCGTTTTCAAGATAAAGGGCAAGGGAGCCTACGGCGCGCTCAAGTACGAGGGGGGAGTCCATCGCGTGCAACGCGTGCCAGAAACCGAAGCGAGCGGAAGGATCCATACCTCTTCCGCTTCTGTGGTAGTCTTGCCCGAAATCACCGCGGATATGGAGATCGATATTTCTCCAGAGGATATCAAGATCGATGTCTATCGCGCTTCGGGGGCGGGGGGCCAACATGTCAATCGCACGGAGTCCGCGGTGCGGATCACCCACCTTCCGACCGGCATCGTCGTTACCTGTCAGAATGAGCGGTCACAACACCAAAACAAGCTGCAGGCCTTGGATGTCTTAAAGGCGAAACTCTATGAGATACGAATGTCGGAAGAACAGCAGAAACTCTCTCAAAAGCGGAAACATTTCATCGGAACGGGGAACCGAAACGAGAAGATACGGACCTACAATTATCCTCAAAGCCGATTGACAGACCATCGGGTCAATTACACGTCCTATCAGTTGCAAGCCTTTTTGGACGGAGATATCGATGAACTGCTGGCGATCCTTCAAGAAGAAGACACGATCGAGCGTCTTAAAGAAGTGTTCGGAGAGTGACCGATGCTTGTGGAAGTATTGAGTGGCCTGTGGCTTGCGGCGATACTGGTTTGTATCCTCTTATGCCAGCAAGGCTATATCTTGGAAAGAGCGCAGAGTAAAAACCTGGAACTGCAGCGTGTTTCCAACGGAAGACAGATGCTGTGTCTCTTTGAGGGAGATTTTTTCGCCCGCCGCGTCTCTCCGATCTACCGTTGCCAAAACAAAGCGGGCACGGGCTACGAGATCGCCTTTTGGGAACGAACGCAAGGCGTGGAGAAGTTCGTGATCTATTATTTTCAAACTCGGAAGAACTATGAAGTCTATTACGCCAAACGATGTGTCATAGACCTCGGTAACATACTCACCACTGAAGACCAAGCGTATATGAGAGGTTTAATCGCGAAGATCGAAGCCGGAACTTTCGCAATACCGGATCAACGCGTCGGGGGAACAAACCTGACGTCTCTGTGCGCCACCGCGATGCTGAAAAAGGAAGGGCCGCTCCTCTATTATCAAGATTTCGAAACTTGTTTCTTCTTTTAGCGCCGAAAGGAGAAAGTCGCTTGAAAGAATCCGCTCTTTTTTTAGGGGTTTTGATCTACCTCATAACGCTTTCTTTCGCCGCACCGACGATCGCGCCGAAACCACAAAGCGTCGTCATACCCAACACATTATGCCTTCAAACGGCGAAAAACAGCCTGTACGCCGGTTATTCCGATGGAAAGATCGCCTGCTGGAACCTCGCGACCGGAGAGTTGGAAACCCTCATACCGGCGCCGACCAACGGCTCGCCCGTGCTTTCGCTCGCCATCTCCCCGAACGGCCTATTACTGGCCGCGGGTCATCAAGACGGTACGTTGCGCCTTTGGAATCTCCAACCGGCACAGCTCTACGGTGAAGTCATCCGAGAAAACAACGCGATCTGGGCTTGCCTTTTTACCGAAGACAGCCGGTATGTTTATACCGGAAACGCGGACGGAAGGCTTCGAAAATGGAATGTGGAGAACAAGAACTTGGAAAACGTCTACACCCGGCATCGACGGTTGGTGAACTCGGCCGCCTTCTCGCCGGACGGTCGGTTTCTCGCCTCTGGGTCATCAGACAACACGCTCATACTGTGGAATATCGCCGCCGGGGAGGTGGAGCGCGATGTCATCGCGCACACGGATTGGGTGACCAGTCTTTGTTTCTCCCCGAACGGACATTTTTTAATCACGACCAGCATCGACAAGTACATAAAGGTTTGGGCGGTGGAACGGGGTTATCAGCTCCGGAATATTGGCCCTTTCGACAGCGCCGTTTGGAGTTCGGTCTACGTTTCGGAGGAGAAAGTGCTCTTCGGGTTGGCGAGCGGCAACCTGAGCCTGTGGAACGTGGAGACAGCCAAAGAGATACGACTGGAGCCTCAGGCCCATAGCGCGGCGATCCGCGCGCTGCGATTCTCGAAAAAAACGGGACAGGCGTACTCCGCGTCGAACGACGGTATGATCAGAATCTGGGATACCGAAAACCTGAATTTGATCGCCACGTTTTTAATGGTGGCCAACGGCGAATGGATATCCTATATGCCGCTGGGCAAGTATGTATCCAGCCTTAACGCTTTCGTTCGCCACGATTTTTTCGTGAAGGACGGAGATAAGGAATACGCCTTTGACCAATACCGCGACTTCCTTCAGAAAGTGGAACACCTCCCGATCGGGGACATCTTCGGCCCGGAGGTGATTCTGGCCGATCACACCGTCACACCGCGACAAACGACACTCACCCTCGAAATCAGCGATCCGGGGATCGTGGAAGAGGTGAACGAATTTGGTATCCAGTATCCAATTCACGAAAAACGGACCTCGTTACCGATCACCTTCGATATCTGGAAACGTCCGTCGTCTACGCTCGAAGTACAGGCGGTCGACTCTTTTGGAAACGTAAGCCAAACGACCTTTGGACTGACCTTTGCAGGCTTTCGCTTCTTTTTGAAAGAAGAGCATCCACCCTTGCCGAAAAACGCGCTGGTTTCCCTCGACGCTATCGTAGATAATCTATTCGTAGTCCTCTGGCAGGGGGAAAAAGTAACGGTTCCGAAAGACAAAGTGACCCAAACGCCGTACGCGCCTGAAATATCTATACAAATACAGGGAGAACCGCTTGTGATGAACCAAACGGAATCCCCTCAGCTCCGAGTTAAAATCACGATCGCCGATATCTTAGGGGTAAAAAGTGGCAAAGTCGGGGCTTGGCAGGAGATCCGATTCCGAGAACCGGTAAGGCGGTACGAACTCGATCAAATCATCCCGCTCGAGTTGGGAACCAATATCATCACGGCTATAGCCACCAACATCGAAGACATCTCCCAAGAGAGTAGCCTGACCGTTTTCCGAATCGAACGAGAACCCCCTCAGATCGTGATCTCGCCCGTGCCATCTCAAATATACGAAGACCAGTTCCCGCTCGGTATTCGGGTGTCCGACAACCACATGGTGGCCTTCGTGTCGGTAAACGGCCGCGAAGAACCGGTGATGCAAAGCCACAAAGACTTAACGGTCACCGTCCCGGTCGCGATAGGAGAGAACCGCGTGGTGGTGGAGGCCGTGGACGTCTTCAAAAACGCTGCGCGCACCCTCGTCCGATTCAACGGAGTCCGAACGATGTACGCGAAAAATGACGGCATCAAGGTCTCCGACGCGCAGGGAAACCTACTCCACATCTTGATGAAAGGGGATCCCGTCACCGTTTTCAGCCATACCCCTCCGCAAACTTGGGTCGAACTCAGCCGGGGTGTTCGCGGGGTTGTGGCCTCAAGCGATCTTCAACGGGAGGTGGTGGATATTTTACCTCCGGGTTTTTGGGACGTTCAAGCGAAGTTGGACGGGGACTCTGTATTAGTCACCGGCTTTGTCTACGATGACAAAGAAGTAGTCTCACTTTTCGTCGCAGGTCAACAGGTACAAGCGCTCACGCCCGTGAACATCACGATCCCGAAGGATGGCGCGAAAAAGGTGTACGCTTTTTCCATCACCCTGAAGCCGGCAGCCGTCGGCGCGCTCCCGGACGAGATAAAACCGATCGAATTGGCCGTGTATGATACCGTCGGGTTTTTTAGCACACTGATCGTCGTTCCGAAAGTCTATCGGTAGAAAAAGGGAGGAGAGCCCTATGGAGTGGATCGTGCCCATCCTTTCAACGCTCGTCGGCTTCGTTATCGGAAGCTTCTTGAATGTTGTGATCTTTCGTTTTAACCAACCGTCCCTGACCGTTTTCAAACCGAGCAGATCCATCTGTCTGAACTGCAAAAAGCCGATTCCGTGGTACGACAATATTCCAGTCCTCAGCTTCGTCTTTTTACAAGGTCGTTGTCGATACTGCCAAACGAAGTTGTCGTGGCGCTATCCTTTTATAGAAGCGCTGACTGCGGCCGGTTTTTTGGTTAACAGCCTGACCTTCGCCTTTACCCTCCCCTTCCCACTCGCGCTGGTAGGGGCGGATGTGTTAGCCGGCGCGTTGATCGTCCTGTTCTTCACCGATTTGGACACGATGCTGATCTCGGACGCCAACACCGCCTTCGTCATAGCCGGATGCGCGCTCCTCTATCTGGATCAAGGGTTACGGATCGATCACTCTATCTTCCTCATAAACCTCATCACAGCCCTTATCGCATTCTCCCTGATCTATATCCTCCGTTTATTGTTCAAGATCTTTGGGAATAAAGAGGCGATGGGAATGGTCGACATCGTTTTGATCAGCGCGCTCGCGTTGGCCCTCGGTCCGATGAAGGTCAACCTGGCGATTATCGTTGCCTGTTTCACCGGGATACTCGCCGCGCTTTTCTTTCGGAAAAAGCTTCGGGACAAAATTCCCTTCGGTCCATTCATCGCGGTAGGAGGATACACCGCTTTGATTGCGGGAGACGCGTTTTTGAACTTAATCGGCTTTATGCCTTATTTTTAGTTCTACAACCACACCTGTGAGCGCCGCACCTGTGAGCGCCGCGCCTGGGAGCGCCTAACTTTAGTTCGGCATGTTTCCTGGTTTCATGTTTGCTAGGAGCGCCGCACCTGGGAGCGCCGGACTTCGCTTCGGCAGGGTTTCTGGGAGCGCCGAACTTTAGTACGTCCAGGTAAGGCGGAAATGTTCAGCGGGAAGAAAGCAAGCCTGCCAGTGAAAAAGTCAGGACCTCGTAGTTTAGCCAACAAGCATCGAGGAAATGAACTGTCCGGAGCCTGTTGACAAAAGCAATCGAACGAATAAGGATAGTCGCCCCTCTGAAGGATAGTCGCCCCTCTGGTGAAAAGGGGCCATACAAACAGATACAGCTTCGTACGATAAGTGTCATACGGCAAGTACCAAAGCGTATCGCACCGTCCCGGAAAGAAGAAGCGCTTACGGTGAGATGACTACGAGGATCATCGCGGAGCAAGCAAAAAACCTCTTCGATGAGGTAAGGAGGAAACCTATGAAAAAGATGATGTGGGCGACGCTATTCGCCTGCTTGTATTTTGCTACCCTATTGGCCGGATCAGACCCGAAGGCTACAGCGAAGACCTATCTAGAGTCCTTTTTCAAGAGAGATTTCGAAACGATGTGGACCCTTCAGGATGAGACGATGCGGCGAGTATTCGGGAAACAAGCGATGGAACAATCTTCCAAAACGATCGAAGTAGCCTTCGGCGCCTTTGAAGCCATCCTCAGCATAGAAGAATCGGAAGTCCAAGGCTACCATGTGTTTCTCTTCTATACGAAGATGCAAAAGTCTTACGCGCAGATCACCGTCTCGGTAGACTCACAGAACCTTGTCGCCGGATTTTATGCGAAACCTGCGCCGTCACCTAGCGCTTTGACACCCCCCTACGCGGACACCCAGCGGTTCACAGAAGAGGAGGTTGTCTTCGGCTCCGAACAGTGGCCGGTTTACGGCGCGCTCACCCTCCCGAAAATAGACGCGCCTTATCCGCTCGTGATCCTGGTAGGTGGATCGGGGCCAACAGACAGAGATTCAACGATAGGGCCCAACAAGCCTTTTCGAGATCTCGCTTACGGGCTCAGTTCAGCAGGCGTGGCGGTGTTGCGATACGATAAGCGACCCGCCACACACGGAGAACGTATGCTCCTCTCAGAGACTTCAGAAAGAGGTGCCGTATGGGATGAGTATCTAGAAGATCTGGAAGCCGCAATCGCCTATGCAAGCGAACTAGAGAGTATCGGCCCGATCTATTTGGCTGGGCACAGTTTAGGGGGTCAGGCGGCGGCCTATGTAGCAATAGAATCAGAATGCCTTTCGGGACTAATACTACTTGCGGCTCCCGCACGCCGCTTCGCACAGATCAGTATCGACCAGAACCGGTACTTTTTCTCGTCCTCCGGGCTACCGCAAGAGCAACTGGATGCGGTCGTCTCGTTTTTCCAAAGCGTTCTCAATCGGGAATTACCTCCCGAAATAGAGATACAACCGGGATTGACGGTCGGTTATCTTTACGATTGGGATCGTTACCAGACGATGGACTCCCTAGAAAAGGTGCGCTTGCCGGTCATCGCGCTACAAGGTGAAGAGGATTTCCAAGCCACGATGGATGGAGACTTTCTTCCTTTAAAAGAGGCCTTCGGAGACAGCTCTCGATTCACTTTCAAATCCTTTCCGGGGTTGAACCATCTGTTTATGAGAACCGAGACCGACGTTTTCCATACGGTTGACGAATACCAAACCGAAGGATTCGTCGCCTATGAGGTCATCGACACGCTCCTCTCCTGGATACGACAAACACGATCGGAATGATCACGTATACGAACGATCTCTCCGGTGTTAAGGCGGAAACCTTCGTTGGATTTTTTGAGGGGTGGGTACAAAAACCGACACCGGAACAACACCTGGAAATTCTTCGCCACAGCGCGTTCTGTTGGCTCGCTTTCGCTGGGACCCGGTGCGTCGGGTTCATCAACGCGATATCCGACGGGTTTTTTTATGCCGCGATTCCCCTGTTGGAAGTGGTTCCAGAATACCGAGGTAAGGGGATCGGTGCCGAACTGATACGAAGAATGCGTCAAACGTTGAAAGACTTCTATGCGGTAGACCTGATCTGTGATGTGGATCCTGACTTTGTCACGGGAACACCCTCAAAACGGTATAAACAGCGAAAAAGAAAAAGCGAGCCTTGACATATTGCCACTGCTCGCTTTTTGATTGGTTTTTATCGATTAAGCCTTCGCCTTCTAACCCTTCACAATTTCCAGTTTTCTTTCGGGGTCACATTCGCCGGAGGCGTCACACGTAAGAGCCGGGCCAGTTGTTGCCCCAACGTGTTGGACTCCATCTTCAAATAAAAGGCCTTATCCCCGTGCTCAAACTCGCACACCTCGAGCCCGTTCAAGGACTCCCTGATCTTCTCCGGTGTCGCCCCTATCCCCTTCTCTCTGGCCATACATTCCAACGTGCGTTCCAAGAGAAAGGCCAGAAAGCACAGGACAAAGTGTCCCTTGATCCGCCTGGGCGTCCAATGAAAGATCGGTCGGACCTCCAACTGCGTTTTCATCACCCGGAAGGACTCTTCTATCCGCCACAGATCGTGGTACGTCGCGACTACCTTGTGCACGTTCAGGTTCTTTTCGCTCGTCTGTATCGCGTATAGTCCGTCCCATCGCGCGTCTTCTACGATCGCCCCTTCATTCAACTCCCATTCGGCCTTCTCAACCTGTCCGCTCTTCAGATACTTCTTTCCCCCTCGCTTGTTCTGCGCTTCGATCATCGAGGGCTTCTTCAACAGCTTTTTCGCCTTCTCCACCAACCGTTGTCGGTCCGCTTTGTCTTTCTTCTCTCGCTGGGGACTGTACGTGATCACCAACTGTTCGTCCAATTGATAGGTCTCTTTCGTCTGTGGGTCTTTGATCTCGTTGGTGTACTCAAGGACCTTGTACCGCCACCCCTCTCCCGTTTCCGTCCACCCCGTCTCCCGGTCTTGCGCTTTCTCCCTGATCTCTTTGGGCATGCTCTTCAACCGACTCGCGAAGACATACCCGTACCCTTGGTCCCTCACCGCAAACAGGTTCATCTTGCTGTTCAGTCCCCTGTCCGCGACGATGATCACCTTGTTCAACGAAAACCGTTCCTTCAATCCCTCCAATATCTTTCCCATCGTCTTCGCGTCGTGCGTGTCCCCAGGAAACAATTCGTACCCTACTGGCCGTCCTTCCATATCCACCAGTAACCCCAACACCACCTGCACTTCATTCGCTTTCCCCGCTTTGCTGTACCCAAACCGTTTGAGTTCGTCCGCCTCCACACTCTCGAAATGAAAGGTCGTCACATCGTACAACACCACATCCACGTCCATATTGAACAACGTCCGGTTCTGGTCATACAGATGCTTCTCTATCTCTTCCTTGCGCTCCGACAAGACATCCAAACATCGGTAGAAGGCGTTCAGGTCTTCGGGCGTCTCTAATCCCGCATACCGCTCCCGCTTTTCATACCCCGCCTTCTTGCTGCACGGTGAGAGCAGGTGGTTCAACACTTCGAAGAAGACCGTCTGTCCCAGATCGTATTGCACCTTGAGCGCGGCCTGAAGTTTTAGGAAAAACTTCTCCATCCCGTACCTCTTCCATAACTTTTCATAGACCGCATATCCCCAGTTCAATACCTTCTGCCCCTTGAACTTCTCGGTAGAGAAGGGCCCTTGGGCTTCCAACAAATCGACGAGTTTGGCCACCATCGATTTGAAAGAGGGGTCTTCTTGGAGTTTATCCAAACGGCCCAGGGTGAGTAAGAGCTTATGTCGGCTCACGCCGTTCTCGTCTCTATAGGATTCAACGATTTGGATATAGGTATAGCCACCGGATTTGGTTTGTTTGATGAACATACCGGATTATACCACAAAACAAGAAGCGATGTCAACCATATCTCGAATCAATACACGATAACATCGTATTACAATAACATATATTGTCACTACCTATTTCTCTCGTTTTCTACTTTTTCCCCTCTAAACCCCTCTGTTTTCGTTTCAGCACCCCCGATTTTTCCCTACCCCGTGACAAAGTCAGGGATCTGTGATGTGGATATGGTCGACTTTTACGAGAAAGCGGGGTTCTCTCGCGCTGTGGGGATGATATGGCGAAACTATCGGTTCTCCGGTGGAGTCCCGCTACCGCCCGGTTACGTGTCGGAAGCCTCCGGAGGACAGGGGCTGGAATTTAAGCAGGAAAAGTAATCCGGGAGGGTTTCGGAGAGCGTCGTGGGGGTTAAGACGAAAAGCAGGTCTCCGCTTAGGAGTCGGGTATTCCCTTTGGCAGGGATGACTTCGTTGTCGCGAACGATCGCCGTGATGGAGACATCGGGAGGAAACTCCATATCTCGGATCAATTTTTTTGAAGCGAAGTCCGTTTCACTTAAGGAGATTTCGATGAGCTCGAAGTTAGCGTTTTCCAGCGCCATCAACTCCATCGATACCAGCGGTTTCGGCGCCGATTCTTTGAGGAGTCCCAAGGAACGCCCCACCCAATCCAGGGTGGAGCCTTCCAGCAAGGTGGTCAGCAAGACGGCGAAGAACACGATGTTGAAAAGGCGAGAATCCGGATCTAACCCTGCGACGACAGGGTAAGTGCCGAGGACGATAGGCACCGCGCCTTTGAAGCCGCTCCAAGCGATGAAAACCTTTTCTTTGAAAGTAAAACGGGTGAACAGTGTGCAAAGGAAGACGGCCACCGGCCGGGAGACGAACATCAGAATGATGGCGATCCATAACCCTTCCTCCCAAGAGAACAACAGTTGTCTCGGAAACACCAACAACCCGAGGATAAGAAAGACGAGAACTTGCGCGAAAGCGGAGATGCCCTCCAAGAAGTGAGAAACCCCTCCTTTGAAGGCGAACCGCGCGTTCCCGAACAAGACCCCGGCGAAGAACACAGCGACAAATCCGTTGGAGTAGACGATTTTCGCGAAACCGAAGGCCAAAAAACAGACGCCGATGATCAACACATAGTAGAATCCCCCGCTCCCCGCCCTCAAGGAGTTGAAGAGCCACTTTCCGACCAGGAAGATCAGCCATCCAATGAACGCCCCGCCGCCGAGTTGCCAAAGGAAAGAGAGAACCGAGAGCCACGCGGACTGCTGGGCGCCGTTGATTAACCCGATGATCGTGACGGTCAACATAATAGCCATCGGGTCATTAGAGGCCGACTCTACTTGTAATGTCGCCGTGACTTTCGGAGGCAAGGCCTTTCCCCTCAAAATCGAAAAAATAGCGGCCGCGTCGG
>Ga0208694_1000749_pt1 | contig 45491 bp, 51 predicted proteins | sample AD_UKC078_MetaG_FD_184442 | JGI IMG/M metagenome (GOLD analysis project Ga0208694, IMG submission 184442) | Active sludge microbial communities of municipal wastewater-treating anaerobic digesters from USA - AD_UKC078_MetaG (SPAdes) (version 2) | ecosystem: Engineered > Bioreactor > Anaerobic >...
ACTATAAATCAACTATTAAGGTCGACAAAAAGGTTTATATACCTCCTATGACTCACCCTTGGAGGACTGACAATTTTTTAAAGCATAAGAAAAGAGCTCATCAAGAACATATATTTACATAAAAAAAGCGGATATTTTTTCCGCTTATGTTTGATTTATTTTGGGACATTTTCCCGTATTATTGACACCAAGTGAATTTACCAAATTTAACATCTTATTCTGTCTTTATCAGTTGGTCAAAAGCAATTTTTTTACACAAAAAAGTTTTTCAATTTAAAATCAGTTTGCCCTTTTCCATTCCTTATAATCTTGAGACCAGTCTTTTTCAGAACATTGTTTAATATCTTTTTCAAGCTTATCATAATCAACCATCTTTTTGCCAAAATCACAGTTCAAGCTAAAAGATCCAGTTTTATTTTCGTAATTTACCTGCAATGCAGTACAATTAATATCAATATATTCGACAAGCTCTTTTAAAATTTTAATCATTCTTTCCTTACTTTCAGCAATACTGATATTTACCTTTTCTCTAATATTTAAGACATATAATTTAACATATGTCTTACTCATATCATTAGCATCAATTTTTATCCAAGCATATAAAACTTCTGGATATTCAATTGTATCTGTCGATGATTCAGTCACAAATGATAAATATTTTTCATTAATCTGTGATAAAATCTGATTGTTGTAATTTTCATAAAAAAGCGTATTCTCATTTAAATAATATATCAGCAAATTCCCTTTTTTATCATAGGTAGTATAGTGATTATTCAAAACATCATAATAAGACTTTACTTTTTCACCAGTATATTTACTCAGTTTTGCATCAGCAATATATTTACCAACAATTGGCAAATAACCAAAAAAAGAATACATCAATGTAATAATTAATAAGAATATTACAATTAACAGCATTTTCCAGTTTTTCTTTTTGCCTTGTTTTTTAACTACACTTTGCATCTTTTTCCTCTATACCTTTATCAAACAATATAACCTACTAATTCACATTATAAACTAGACTTTAAACGATTTTATCGTTTCTTAAATTAATTAGATTTTATTATGAAAAAAACTAAAAATCAATTTTTATCATTTTTCGCTTTTTTAATGGTTGAATTTAGTATATAATCAACTCTGCTAGCATTTTAAAATAATTACTGACATAAAGAATAAAGTGCTTATGCTTTTTCATTGAAAAAATATTAGAAAAGAGGATCAAAAATGAAATTTTCAGAATTTAAGTATGAAAGAATTAATTATGAAAAATTAGAAAAAACAATGACAGCGCTTTTAGACCAACTTCAAAAACAAACAGAGGCGAATTGTTTTATTAAAACATTTAAAGAAATCGAAAAAGTAAAATCTCATGTTAACACTATGGCTAATCTAGCAACCGTCAGACACACTATTGATACAAGGGATGAATTTTATGAAAAAGAAAATGATTTTTGGGATGAAACGGGTCCAAAACTTCAAGCATTTGATAATAGGATTGCTGAAATCTGTCTAGCTTTTAAGGACAAGGAAAAACTATATCATTATCTTCCTGAAGTATACTTTAAAAAAGCTGAGTTTGCTTTAAAATCATTTGATGAAAAAATTATTCCACTTATGATTGAAGAAAACAAACTGAGTTCTGAATATGGCAAATTAAAAGCTTCAGCCCAAATCGAATTTGATGGAAAGATTTATAATTTGTCTTCAATTTCACCATTTATTCAATCTGATAATCGAGAAACTAGAAAAAAGGCTTTTAATGCCAAAATGAAGTTTTATCTAGACAATGAGCAAGAGTTTGATAGAATTTTTGATGAACTGGTAAAAGTCAGAAATCAGATGGCTAAACAATTAGGTTATGAAACTTTTACTGAACTGGGTTATTTAAGAATGAATCGTTTCGACTACAACCAAAAAATGGTCGCAAACTATCGTAAACAAATCCTTGCTGATTTAGTTCCATTAAATAACGAATTATACAAAAGACAAACTAAACGTTTAGGTTTAGATAAGTTGGAATATTATGATTTTGTCTATGAGTTTTCTACTGGCAATCCAACACCTAAAAAAGATGCTGCTGGTTTAGTGGATGCAGCTGTCAATATGTATCATCAGATGCATAAAAAAACTGGTGAATTCATTGATATAATGAAAGAAAAAGAGCTTTGGGATTTACTAAGTAAAGATGGTAAAGAAATGGGTGGCTACTGCACTTCTTTCAGTGACTATAAAGTTCCATTTATCTTCGCTAACTTTAATGGTACAAGTGGTGATGTTGATGTATTGACTCATGAAGCAGGTCATGCTTTCCAATATTATATGAGCAAAGATATTCCTATCGAAGACTGCCAATGGCCAACAATGGAATCAGCTGAAATACATTCTATGAGCATGGAATTTTTTGCTTATCCTTGGATGAAAGATTTCTTTGGTGAAGATACCGAAAAATATTACTTCTCTCATCTAACAGGCACTTTAACTTTTCTTCCTTATGGAGTTTTGGTAGACCACTTCCAGCATGAAATTTACAACAATCCTGAAATGACTCCTGCAGAAAGGAAAACTGTTTGGAAAAAACTTGAAAAGATGTATCGTCCAGAAAGAGATTATACCGGATGTGAAATCTTAGAAAGAGGCGCTTTCTGGTTTCAACAAGGACATATTTTCCAAATGCCTTTTTACTACATCGACTATACTTTAGCGCAGATTTGCGCTCTACAATTCTGGTCAAGAACTAGACAAAATGACAAAAAAGCTTTTGATGATTATTTACATTTATGTTCACTGGGAGGAACACTTTCTTTCACTAATCTTGTTAAAGAAGCAGGATTAATTGTACCATTTGAAGATGGTTGTGTTAGTTCAGTGGTTAAACAAGCTAGAGAATATTTAAATAATATTGATGATACAAAACTTTAATTACTAGACAAAATAGACTGTCTCCCTTAAGCAAAATCTTCAATGTTTAAAGGGTTTTAGGATTTTTGTTATTATTTTGGTTAAAAGTTATATTCTATTTTATATATTTGATAAAAGACAAAAGTATTAGTTGATTAATATAAAAATTTCAATTTTCTCGGTTGACAATACCTAAACAAATCACTAAAATAGTATTTGTCACTTTACGACAAAAAGTAGCCCCGGAAACTACATTTTGATGAGGAGGACAAAAATATGCGTCAAACAACAATGCTGAAACCAGCAGACGTTACACGTACATGGTATGTTGTCGATGGAACAGGCTTAACTTTAGGTCGCTTATCAACTAAAGTAGCTGAAGTTTTAAAAGGCAAACATAAACCAGAGTACACACCAAATGTTGATTGTGGAGATTATGTTATTGTTATCAATGCTGACAAAATTGTCGTTACAGGTAACAAATTAGATACTAAATTCTACTATAATCACTCTCAATATCCTGGTGGACTTAGAACTAGATCTATGCGTACTATGAAAGACAAGTACACAGTTGAATGGGTTGAAAGATCTATTCATGGTATGCTACCACACACTAAGTTAGGAAATGTTCAACGTAAACATTTATTTGTTTATAAAGGAAATGAACATCCACATGCAGCTCAACAACCAGTTGAGTTAAAAATTGAAGAATAGGAGGACCAGTAAATAATGGCAACTAAGAAAAAAGATACTGTTAGATACCAAGGTACTGGTCGTAGAAAGACTTCAGTAGCTAGAGCATACCTAACACAAGGTGAAGGGAAAATCACGATTAACGGTAAGCCTTTAGATGTATACTTACCACAGGAAACTTTAAAAATGGTTGTTAATGCACCATTTGTAGTTACTGAAACTGTCGGCCAATACGATGTAAACATTAATGTTTATGGCGGTGGTTTTACAGGACAAGCAGGAGCAATGAGACATGCAATCGCTAGAGCTTTATTGGAAGTTGTAGATGATTATCGTCCAAAATTGAAAGCTGCAGGTTTCTTAACAAGAGACTCAAGAGCTAAAGAAAGAAAAAAATACGGCTTGAAGAAAGCTAGAAAAGCTCCACAATTCTCAAAACGTTAATATTTTTATCGCTAGAGATACAAAAGCTCTCATTAGAGAGTTTTTTTATGCCCAAAATTATGTTCTAAACTTTCACATAAATTCACATTATTATTTGATATTCTTCCACCCCTTTGTTAGTATAATGAATGTAAGATAAATAAGGTTAGGTGATTATATGAAGAAGAAGTATTTATTAATTATTTTAATTCCTATAGCTTTTTTTCTAGCATTTTGGTTACTCAACAACAATAAACCTCTTTATCTACTAGAAAATAATGATATAGATAAAATTGTTATACATGACCTAGAAAATTCACAGTCTAGTGTGACAATAATTGCTAAAGATGATATTGATCAATTAGTAAGTTACTTTAATAATTACAATCTAAGGAAAAACAAAGCTGAAGCTATTGATTCAATTATGCAATATAAGGTAGAGTTTTATAAAAATGAACTATTAATTGTAACTGTTGAACTAAATCTTGTCGATAAAGAAAGTGACTGGGCTTATAATATAGGTTGCATTTTTACAGTTGACAAACACAAATATTATAAACTCCCAGATAGTTTTATTGATACAGTTAAAAATTTTACATACTCTCATTAGAGAGTATTTTTATTTACCAGTATAACAATTTATTTTCAATTTAAAATCTACTATTGTTGTCATCAATAAGAAACGCTTTAAACAAGTTGAATCTAAATTCAGTTAAGGCTATAATAGGACAGTTGTTGAGGTGATTTATTGATGACAAAAAATGAAAAATTATTAATCAGTTCTAGCATTCTGAATACTCTTGCAGGTGGTATGAGTGCCGTTTTTATGAATGTCTTTTTATACACTTACACTGGATCTTTAACTGTTATGGCTTTATATACTTGTATTAGAATTGGTATGTTTCCAATCTGCTTTACCATCGCTGGTAAAGCTGCTAGAAAAGTTGGTTATGGTTTTACTATGAGTGTTGGTCTGTTTTTTATCTTTTTACACTTATTCTTTGTTTTACAATTTAACCATTTAATAGCTGCTAACAACAATTTAGTTTACTTTGTTGCCCTATTATATGGCATAGGAGAGGGATTTTATTGGTTAAGTGTTAACACCCTTAACCAACTGGTAACCAACCCTGAAACCCGTTCAGACTTCTTATCGATAAGTGGAATACTAAGCAATATCGCTAATGTTGCTGCTCCACTGCTTGCAACATTTATCATCAATTTATCAGGTACTGATATTGATGGTTATTTAAATATCTTCAAAATCGTGCTTTTTATTTATGGTGGCATTTCAATTTTAGGACTGATGATTAAAGAAAAAGGCAATCCTGTAAAGTTTAGCGTTTTAAAATCTCTTAGCTTTCAAAAAGATAAGCAATGGCGTTATGTATTATTGTCATACTTCTTTTATGGTTTTAGAGATTCTCTAATTTTATCCTTAACTGGCCTTCTAATTTACAATGCTACAAATGGAAGTGGTAGTTTCTATGGCAAACTATTGGCATTTTTCTCACTTCTAACGATCATCGCATATGCCATGGCATCAAAAATAATCAGAAGACATAATAGAATTAAACACTATATCTATGGAGCAATCTTTATCTCAAGTGCCACAATAATTCTAGTTTTAATCCCCAATTTATTAGGAGCCTTATATTATGGAATTGTCAATGCTATCGCTACCCCATTTTACACTATTCCTTTGAGTATTATCTCGATGAATGCTATCAATGATTATAGTAAAACAGAAAATTTAGCAGGTAGAATCATTGCTAAAGAAACATATTTATCTTTATCTAGATGTTTGGGAATGTTATTTATTGTTTTATGTGAAAAGATTTTCCCAGGAAATATTTACTTATATGTTTCCGTTTTAATCCTTTCACTTTCTCCAATTGTCTTAGTAATATATGCCAACATTTATCATAAAAAAAGAGATGGCGCTAAACAATTAACCTATTAATAAATTTAGGATATCACTTAGATATCCTTTTTAACATTACTTGAAGAAAACAATTAATACCAATATAATTAAATCAATAATGAGGAAATAATTATGGAAAATTTGAGAGACTATATTTTTAATCTTAGACATCAAAAATATCGTAAAAAAGTTGATGAAATAGCACAAAATTATCATAATCTTGCTCTATCTGATAAAGAGAGAGTTGTTAGAAGATTTGAATATATGTGTGAAAATGAGGAAGCTGTTATTTTAAATAATCAACAGATTGTTTTTATGCGCACAATTAATAATTTACCTGACTGCTTTACTAAGGAAGAATGGAGTGAAAAATTTAAAAATCACTACATTCACGAAAGTGGTTACGTTTCTAATTTATTACCTGATTATACTTCTATCATCCAAGAAGGTCTTTTAAAAGTTAAAGAAAGAAGTGACACTTACCTAAAAAGAGAAATTGATGCCCTTTTGAAACTGACTGACAAGTATTTAATTGAAGCTAAAAAACTTGGTAGAAATGATGTGGTAGAAACATTATCAGTAGTTCCAAGATATCCAGCATTAAATCTAAAACAAGCCATGCAATTTTTTAGAATCCTTCATTACGGTTACATGTTAGAAGGAGGTTATCAGATTGTTGGTGGTAGAATTGACCAATTATTTTATCCTTACCTAAAAAAAGATATGGAAGAAAAAATATTAGATGAAAATTCAGCTTTAGAGTTAATAAAAGACTTTTTCTTGTCATTTAATGTTGATGCTGATTTATATGATGGAGTTCAACAGGGAGACAATGGTCAAAGTGTAGTTCTTGGTGGTATCGATGAAAAAGGAAATCAACTTTTTAATCTTTTCAGCAAACTTTCCTTAATCGCTTGTAGACAAAATAACTTGATTGATCCAAAAATCAATTTACGTGTTAATAAAGATACGCCAATTGAGATATTTGAGTTAGGAAGTGAATTGACTAAAGCAGGTTTAGGATTTCCACAGTATTTAAATGATGATGTCATCATTGAAAGTTTAATTAGACAAGGCTATAAAAAGGAAGATGCTTATAACTATGCTGTGGCCGCTTGTTGGGAAATTGTCATTCCAAAGTATGGTTTTGAAATAGTTAATATTGGTGCTTGCTGTTTCTTTAAAGTTTTAGAAGATTTACTAAAAAATAAAACTGACTATCAAAGTTTTTCGCAATTACTAACTGACTATAAAGTCTATTTAGAAAAAGAGTGTGACAGTTTATTAAAACAGTATCAAAACATTTACTTTGTCCCTGCTCCTTTAATTGAAAGTGGTTTAGAAGTAAAATATCAAAACTTTGGCATTCATGGTACTGGTATTTCTACTATCACAGATAGTCTATATTCAATTAAAAAATTAGTTTTTGATGATAAAAAATTAAGTCTAAAAGAATTTGTTTCTATAATTAATAACAATTATGAAAATCACGATGAATTATTCCACCATATAAAATATCAACTGCCAAAGATGGGACAAAATAACGATGAGGTTGATGAAATAGCTGTTGAAGTTTTAGAGATGTTTTATGATACTTTGAAAGACAAAAGAAACTGTTATGGTGGCATTATAAGACCAGGAACTGGCACAGCCATGTATTATTTATGGCATGGCAAACAATTAGGTGCTTCATATGATGGAAGAAAAAAATCAGAACCTTTAAGTGCCAACTACTCTCCTAGTTTATCAACTAACATCAAAGGACCTATTTCAATTATTGAATCATTCTGTAAACCTGATTTGATTAAATGTAATAATGGTGGTCCTTTAACCTTAGAATTTTCCAGTTCGATGTTTAATGATGATGAAAGTATTAAAAAAATGGCAAACTTTATCAAACTATTTGTGCTTAAAAAAGGACATCAACTTCAATGCAATTCAGTAAATCTTCATAATCTAAAAAATGCTCAAATCAATCCTGACAAATATCGCAATCTAATTGTTCGAATTTGGGGGTGGAGCGCTTATTTTGTTGAATTGGATAAGGAATATCAAGATCATGTTATTGCTAGACAGGAACATTCTCTATGAATGGAACAATTTTTGATATTCAAGAATTAACAGTTCATGATGGACCAGGGACAAGAATCACAATCTTTCTAAAAGGTTGCCCTTTGAGATGTCTTTGGTGCCATAATCCTGAAGGACAAAATATGCAGCAAGAATTAATGTTTAATAAAAACAAGTGTACTAACTGTCTTAAGTGTGAGGTTGATGGAAAAAAAATAAATTATCACTTGTGTCCTAATAACGCGTTGATAGTTAAAGGTTATCAAATGTCTGTTGACGACATTGTAAATTTAGCTTTAAAAAATAAAGAAACTCTTGAACTTTTAGAAGGAGGAATTACTTTTAGTGGTGGAGAGCCTCTTTTTCAACCCTCTTTCTTGCTACAATGCTTAAAAAAACTTAAAGAATATAATATCCATACAGCAATTGAGACTTCTGGTTATTGTGATAAAGAGACTTTTAAACAATTGCTTCTTTATTGTGATTACATCATTATGGACATTAAACTTATTGATGATGAAAAACATCTTACTTACACTGGTAAATCCAACAAAACAATCCTTGAAAATGCGAAAATATTAATGGACAGTAATGTTGCACATGTCTTTAGAACTCCTTTAATTAAAGATATTACTGATACAAAAGAAAACTTAAAAGCGATTGAATTATTTATAAAAGGACACAATTGGGAAAAAATACCTTCTAATCCACTTGCAGCTGTTAAATATCAACAATTGGGTAGAACTTTTTATCTGGAAAACTAAAAAAAAGGTTTTTTACTTTATTTATTCTTAAAAAAAGGGTACAATTAGGTTTAGGGAAGAATACATAGTGTTATGGATAGGTGGAAGTATGGTAGAATACAGCGATTTAGATTTAAACTTAAAGCGTAAGGAAGAATTAGTTAAGAAAGCAAAAAGACTCTCTGAATCTGATAATGTTTTTAACGCAGTCAAAACGGCTTCAAGTTTAAAAAAGCAATGGAAAAGATTTCCTGAATACGAATCTGGTTTTGAAGTGGAATTAAGAGAAGAGTTCGATGAATACCTTGCTCTTATTGAAGCTAAGAAACATGAATTATCTTTAAATGCGGCAGAAACAAAAGCTGCCATCATTGAAAAATCAAAAGAAGTACTTGAAATGAAAAACTTTAGAAAAGCGACTAAAGTAATGAATGATTTATTCAATCAATGGAAAATAACAGGCTCTGCCGGAAAAGAGACTGATGATGAACTTTGGGCTCAATATAAAGAAGTTAGAGATACATTCTTCGATAATAGAAGGGAATATTATGCCAATTTAGAACAACAGCGCGCTGTAGCGAAAGAAGCAAAAGAAGCAATTGTTGTTGAACTTCAACAATTAGTTACATCAACTGAATGGAAAAAAACAACTAGAGCTATTAATGAATTGTTAGAAAAGTGGAAAGTTGCAGGAAGTGCTGGTAGAAAACACGACGAAGAGTTGTGGAAACAATTCTCAGCTGCAAGAAAATCTTTCAATCAAGCCAAAAATGCCTACTATGCGGAATTAAAAGCTTCATTTGCGGAAAGAGCTGCAAAGAAAGAAGAATTAATTGCTGAAGCTAAATTATGTACAGCACAATGTGATTTTTCCGAAGAAATGATTGAAAGAGTTAAAGGATTAAGAACTAAATGGAAAGAAGTTGGCTTCTGTGGAGCTCAACGAGATAATGAATTATATAGCGAATTCAACGAAGCTGTTAATAATTTCTTCCAAAACCTTAAAGATCATAGAGAATAATTGATTAAATTACTACTATTTTAGAATATGAAATAAGCGCGAAAAAATGAAGCATCTAAATTCGTGCTTTTTTATTTTCTTTACAGACAGTATAATATAATACGAATGGAGGAATTCATTATGAAAGTAACAAAAATCTCAATAATTGGTGCTGGTTATGTTGGTTCAGCTACAGCTTTTGCCCTTTTAAATCATGGCATCGCAACTGATATTGTCTTAGTTGACGTTAATTTGATGCGAGCTGAAGGAGAAGCAATGGATTTAGACCATGGTAAAGTATTTGTTTCACCTGTAAATGTAATGGCTGGTAGTTATGAAGACACCACCGGCAGTGATATTGTAATTATCACAGCTGGACTGGCTCAAAAACAAGGAGAAACAAGAATTGATTTAGTTAATAAAAATATTGAAATATTCAAACAAATGGTACCACAAATTGTTAAGTATAATCCTGATGCCATTTTATTAGTAGTATCAAATCCCGTAGATATTTTAACTTATGTAACATATAAATTATCTGGATTCCCACAACATCGTGTTTTTGGTTCAGGAACCGTATTAGACACTGCCCGTTTCCAATCAGATTTATCAATCAGATTTCAGGTTGATCCTCGCGATATTAGAGCCAGCATTATCGGAGAACATGGTGATAGTGAAGTTGCAACTTGGTCAGTTACTACAATTGCTGGATTAACAGTTGACCAATATTGTGATTTAATTGGAATCGATTTTTCTAAGGAAGATAAAAAAAGCATTGCTGAAGGTGTTAAAAATGCTGCTTATGAAATTATAGAACGCAAAGGCTATACCAATTATGCAGTAGCACTGGCAATTACACGCATTGTTACAGCTATCTTGCGTGATGAAAAATCAATTTTAACTGTTTCAACACTTCAACAGGGAACATATGGTTTAGAGGATGTCTGTATTTCGGTGCCAACACGAGTAGGTCGAAGGGGAGCACTTGATGTAATAGAGGTTCCTTATAGTTCAGATGAACTAGAAGCTTTACATCATTCAGCACAATTGCTAAAAGATATCATTAAAGGTTCAACACTAAAGTAAAACGGGAATTAAATCCCGTTTTTATATCAACTCATACTTTTTAAAACAATTATATATTCCATTATCATCAACATTCGTAGTTATATAATCAGCTACTTCTTTTAATTTTTTGTTAGCATTACCCATAGCTATACCAATACCAGCATGAATAATCATTTCATAGTCATTTGTACCATCACCTATTGCTATTGTTTTTTCAATTGGATGATTATCTTTGCTAATGATGTAATCTATACCTGAAGCTTTAGTATTTCTAGCATAAGAGATTTCTCCAGTATAAACTTTCGGATACCAATTATCGTAACTACCATTTAATTTGGTGCTTAATTTTTTAAAAAGCTTATCTATCTTATCTTTTTTTAAAGTGAAGAAAGAAAGTTTGATTATTTCTTCATATTTGTCTTTAAAATAACTAAATGGAACAAAAATACCATCAGTATACAAAAAATCAGTAAGTTCTTTTTCTATTTTGCTACTATTTTTGGCACAATACAAATAATTAACTTTTTCTCCTTCAAGCATAAATCCAACATCATTTTCAATAAAATATTTAACTATAGGTTTAAGCATTTCTTCAGGCATTGGACAATAATATTCCTGAACACCGTTAATAATTATTTGACCGCCACAGCCAGCAATAATACCATCAATATTAAGTTCTAAGAAATTTTCAGTAATTGAAGGAAAACTTCTTCCCGTACAAATAAAAATCTTATGACCATTTTCTTTAGCTAAATTAATAGCTTCTATTGCTGAAGAAGGAATAATGTTAGTGCTGTTATCAAGCAGTGTTCCATCAATATCGATAAAAACATAATAACTCATAACCTATTTTTACCTTTTTTCTCTTTTTAAAAAATCATTATAAGAGTAATAACAGCCACAATATTGTTGACGATAAAGATTATTTTCCTTGGACAACTGGTTTGTTTTAAGTATTCCATCATCCTTTTTAAAATCAGAATAAAAATATTTAACTTTTGGAAATAAGGTGGCAATCTTTTCTCCAACTTTATTTAAAGTTTCAGAATCCTTTTGTCTGGAAATTGTCATAACCGTCGTAAAATAATCAAAATTATTATCGCTGGCATACTGCATTGCTTGTTTCATTCTTAATGAATAACAAAGCACACATCTTTTACCTTTTTCTGGTTCATTAGCTAAAGAAGCCAGTTTTTTAAGATAATTTTCACCATCAAATTCAGTTTTGATAATCTTGATGTTTGTTCCTTTATTTTTGTTGTATTCCTCAATTAACCTAACCAGTTCATTATAACGGCGATCATATTCCTGTTTTGGATAGATATTGTCGTTATTGTAATAAAGAGTTAAATCGAAATACTCGCTCAAATATAGAGAAACATAACTAGCACAAACTCCACAGCAAACATGCATCAACAAAGAAGGTTTATTTTCTAACCCTTTTATTTCTTCTAAGGTTTGCTGTTGCAAATAATAATACTTTTTCTTTCCAAATTCTTTCATAATCAATAAATCAACATACTGTCACCAAAAGAGAAGAAACGATATTTTTCTTCTATGGCATGTTTGTAAGCTTCAAAAATTAAATCTTTTCCCCCAAAAGCACTAATCATCATAATCAGTGTTGACTTAGGCAAATGAAAATTAGTAACAATTGCATCTATTGCCTTAAAGCTATAGCCTGGATAAATAAAGATATCCGTGCTTCCAGAACACTCTTTAAAACAGCCGTATTGATGGTAGATTGCTTCAAGTGTTCTAACCGATGTTGTTCCTATAGCGATAATTCTTTTTCCTTTTTCTTTAGCCATATTCAACAAATCAGCTGCTTCTTTAGACATTTGATAATATTCACTGTGCATTACATGCTCATCAATATTATCGACATTAACTGGTCTAAATGTTCCAAGTCCAATATGCAAAGTTACATCAACAAAACGACAACCTTTTCCTTTGATTTTTTCAATTAACTCCTCAGTAAAGTGTAGACCAGCTGTTGGAGCAGCTGCGCTTCCATCTATCTTACTATAAACAGTTTGATATCTTTCCTTATCTATTAATTTTTCCTTGATATATGGAGGCAGTGGAATATTGCCTAATTGGTCTAATATTTCCATAAAAATTCCTTCATAAATCATTTCAAAATGACGTATACCCATTTCTCCTATCTTAACACAACGTGCCTTAAGTTTATCATCACCAAAACTAATAATCGTATTTAATTTTACAATTTTAGAATTCCCTACCAAGGTTTCCCAAATATTGTTTCCTTCATCTTTTAAAAGTAAAACTTCACAATAGCCATTAGCTTGGGTATTGTTTTCTTTAGCTTTTTTTACACCAAATAATCGTGCTGGAATAACTCTGGTATTATTTCTGACAATTATATCATCTTCTCTTAAAAAATCTATTAAATCACTAAAATGATAATCACTATAAGAGTTTTCAGTTTTATTTACCACTAATAATCTTGAGTCACTTCTATTTTCCAGTGGAGTTTGAGCTATTAAAGATTCTGGCAAATAAAAATCAAAATCACTTGTTTTCATTTTAAAAACCCCTAGCATCTTTAACATTTAAATCATGTTTTTTGAAAAACTCTTCTTTAAAATCTAAAAACCTATCTTCATTTATTGCCTTTCTGGCATCTTCCATTAATTTAATTAAAAAACGTAAATTATGAATCGATAATAACCTAATACCAAAACCTTCTTTACTACGATATAAATGTCTTAGATAAGCTTTAGTATAGTTTTTACAGCAGTAACAATCACACTCAGGATCTAATGGACTAAAATCTTCAGCATATTGAACTTTTTTTATGTCAATTCTTCCCTGTGAAGTCATAACAGTCCCATGTCTAGCATTTCTAGTTGGTAAAACACAGTCAAACATATCTACTCCCCTTAAAATCGCTTCTAATAAAAAGTCAGTTGAACCTACTCCCATTAAATATTTAACCTTTTCTTTTGGTAAATCAATCATCGAATAATCAATCATTTTATAAAAAACTTCATTGCTTTCACCAACTGACGTTCCACCAATAGCATATCCCTCAAAATCCATCTTGACTAATTCTTGAGCTGAATGTCTTCTAATATCCTCAAATTCTCCGCCCTGAACAATACCAAACAATGCTTGCTGACCTGCTCTTTGATGAGCATCCTGACAGCGCTTAGCCCATCTTAAAGTTCTAGCCACTGATTTTTCCATATACTCTCTAGTTACTGGATATGGTGGACATTCATCAAAAGCCATGATAATATCTGCACCAAGTTTATTTTGAATTTCAATCGATTTTTCTGGCGAGATAAAAAGTGGTGAACCATCTAAATGTGATTTAAATTGCACACCTTCTTCAGTAATTTTTCTACTATCAGCTAATGAAAAAACCTGAAATCCACCTGAATCGGTTAAAATTGGGTTTTTATAATTCATAAATTTATGCAAGCCACCTGCTTTACTTATTACATCTTCGCCAGGTCTCAACATACAATGATAGGTGTTGGCCAAAATAATTCCGGCCTTCATTTCATACAATTCTTCTGGAGAAATAAATTTTACACTAGCTGCAGTACCGACAGGCATAAACATCGGTGTTACTACATCTCCATGAGGAGTGTGTAAAATACCAGTTCTCGCTCCTGACTGTTTACATATGTGTGTTATTTCAAAACTAATCGCTTGTTTTTTCTTTTCCATATTTTTCTCCTTAAATTATTTTTTATTTGTAAGCTCTTTGCTTAACATTGGTTGTTGATATAACTTAACATTTTCAAAAGAATTATAAAATTTATCAGCTTCTGGATTTTTGCTTTAATCAAATAGTATTCATAAAGAATCATTTTCCTGACAATCTTTTTCTAATTGCCTCTTCATTAATACCAGTAGTCAACATCATTTCTGGTTCTTGAGATATTGCTGGTTTAAGATAATCTATATAGATTTCTACATTATTAGGGCCTGATTTTTCATATTCTATAATCTTTTTATCCTTTGCTTAATAATATTATCATAATTTGGAAAATTAGGTTAGGATTATTAAGTATTACATACCATTATTTTAGTGTAGGATTTTAGGAGGTAGAACGTATGACAAACACTAACTCTAGCATTTTGCTAATTATTAAGAAATTAGAAAGATATCAAAAACAAGGGTACATGGATGGTTTTGAAATAGGTGAAATCATTGAAGAAATCCGTAAAGCCTATACTGAAGAAAATCAGTATCGCTTAAACAAAATGATGGAAGATGTTACTCAGTATTTAACAGGGTTATCCGAAGGAACTCTGATTTTCGAAGAATATGTGAAAACAAATATTGAGAAAATAGCAGAAGTTATCGAAAGAAGTCCTAGAACAGTTTATAGAAAACTTCAAAACAATAGTTTCTCACTAATTGAACGTCAATTAATCAATAAAGAAATTCAAAATGCTAACAATAACGACATTAATGAATATTTGTCAAAATTATCAACTGACTAAAAAACAACGACTTCTTCAAATTTTAGACTTTTTAAAAAGCGAAGGCTTTTATTATATTGATGGAAAATTATATTTATCTGAAAACAATAATCTTTATCAACGATTAAATTATACATCATCAGTAATTAAAATAACTTCTGATAAAAAAATCGTTGATAAAACATGTCAATTTGTTTTAGAACTTATTGAACATGAAAATACTATCAAAAAAATAATTAACAGTATCAATTCTATTGTTTTAGATGAAGACAGAAAAATCTTTGTTGATCGTTATATCTTTAATTTAACGATACAAGAAATAATGAGAAAACATATTGTTTCTCAAAAAACATATTACCAGTCTATTAAAAACAGCACTATGCATCTTTATAAGATGTTTTTAATTAAGTAAATAAAACGACAAATCACTTTGCTGGTAGATATTTTATGAAGATACCATTATAATTAAGACATGAAAAAAATTAACTATATGGCCTTACAGTTACTGCTGTCATCTTTATTAATAGCTTTAGGACTATTAATCCACTTTTATGGAGAAAATACCGTTGAAGGTGTTTCACTGATATTATTAACCATTCCAGGAATTGTGTTATTCCTAAGTTTTTTTGTTGAATTTTTTAAATTGAAAAAGGATGTTTACTGTGTCCCTATCTATTTAATTTTAATTATAGGCGCAGATTTATTAGTCTATTACTTATTTGATATTTCCTTAAAAACAAGTTTAGCATGGATTTTATTTGTTGTTGTAGCTATAATAACTACTTTAATTTGTTTTTTGTTTCATCTCGTTTATCAAACATTTGTTCCAATTAGCAAAGAATAAAAATAAAACCCAGTTTTGATTCCCTGGGTTTTCTTTTTAATGGCGCCTGATACAGGACTTGAACCTGTGACAAATCGGTTAACAGCCGATTGCTCTACCGACTGAGCTAATCAGGCAGCATAATTATGCTATCACAGTAAGATTACAAAAGCAAGATATAAATTTTAAAAAAGATTAAATAATTTGCTCCTTTATCTTCAATAATTTTAGCACATTTATTTGATGTTGTTCGATGACATTATAAAAACAAGTATACTTTTTAAGATATTATGTTATGCTAAAAATATAGTTTTTTTATTCAATAATTTGTTATCATTATATAGAGAGAGACATAGTTTTAAACTAGGAGGCATATTATGAGTAAAGTTCTATTAACTGGAGGAATGGGGTTTATTGGATCCCACACTGCCATATCACTTATCGAAAATGGTTATGATGTTGTAATCATTGATAACCTAGTTAATTCGCAAGAAGATGTTGTAAAAAGAATAGAAAAATTTAAAAATGTTGCTATTCCTTTTTACTATGGAGATTGTCGCAGTGAAAAATTATTAGATAAAATCTTTAAAGAGCATGATATCGAAATTGTTATCCACTTTGCAGGATTAAAAGCAGTAGGTGAATCTGTAAGCTTACCACTGGAATATTATGAAAACAATTTAAATGCAACTATAACTCTATTAAAATCAATGCTAAAAAACCAAGTACATAAATTGGTGTTTTCTAGTAGTGCTACTGTATATGATGAAGATAATCCAGCAGAAAGATTAGAAGGATACAAATTAGGTTGTACCAATCCTTATGGCTGGACTAAACTAATGTGCGAACAAATTATTAGGGATACTTGTCATGCCAATAGTCAGCTAGATGCTATTTCTTTGAGATATTTTAATCCAGTTGGAGCTCATCCTTCTGGAATTATAGGTGAAAATCCAAAAGGAATCCCTAACAATCTAATGCCTTATATTCAACAGGTAGCAACTGGTGTCAGAGACTATTTAAGAGTCTATGGCAACGATTATGACACTATTGATGGTACAGGTGTTAGAGACTATATTCATGTCTGTGATTTGGCCGATGCCCATGTAGCAGCCAGTAAATACTTGCAAAAGCAAAAAGGATGTTTGGAAATCAATATTGGAACTGGAAAAGGAGCATCAGTATTAGAAATGGTTCAAGCTTTTGAAAAAGCAAATAAGCTAAAAATTCCTTATAAGATTGAAGCAAGAAGACCAGGAGATGTAGCTATCAACTATGCTAATGCTAATAAAGCCTATGAGTTGCTAGGTTGGAAGGCAACCAGAACTTTAGAAGACATGTGTAAAGATGCTTATAATTGGCAATGTAATTTACAAAAAATTAAAAATTAGTGTATAATTAATCTAACATGAAGACAAGTAAAAATGTTCTTAAATATAGGAGGTTGACTAAATGTTAAAAAAACTTATTGGAACTGCAATTGTAGGTGCTGTTATAACAGCAATCGGAGTTAAGGTTATTAAAGACATCTTACATGCAAATGAAGAAGAAAAAAACATTATTGATTTAGAAAAAGATGCAGGTTCAAAATGTGAGGAACCATGCGAAGAAAAAGTTGAAGAAGAATAATTAATAACATTGTACTCAAAAACACGGGTTAATCCTGTGTTTTTTTATTAGTAACTGATTTAAATAAGCAGGATCTTAATCCTGCTTATCTTTGTTTGTTTTTATATTTTTTTCAAAATTAATTTTGCTTGGACAACTACCGCAATCTCCAACACATCCGATACACCTACTCTTTTTGCTATTTTTTATTGCTAGCACAAAGATGATTGCTATAACTGCAATAATAATATAATCTATAGAACTCATAATAATATACCTGCCACATTATAAACTAGAAATGCTATTAACCAAGCTACTAAAATTTGAAATATTATAATGCCAATAGTTTTAATTGTTGAATTTACTTCACGTTTAATTGAAGCAATTGCTGCAAAGCAAGGTGTATATAAAAGAGTAAAGGTTAAAAATGCTAAAGCACTGGCTGTAGTTAATATTGTTGTAATACCTGTTGGTATTAATACTTCTAAAGTTGATACTACTGTTTCTTTCGCAATTAAACCTGTTACTAACGCTGTTACAAAACGATAATCACCAAATCCAAGTGGTCTAAATACTGGTTCTAAAACTTTTCCAAGTGAACCTAAAATTGATAGACTAGCGTCTTCTGCAATATTGAATCTCAAATCAAATGATTGCAAAATCCAAACCAAGATTGTTGAAGCCACAATTATTGTAAATGCTCTTTGAATGAAATCCTTCGCTTTTTCCCACATCAATATAGTTACTGATTTTAAACTTGGCCAACGATAGTTTGGCATTTCCATTACAAATGGTATTGGATTACCTTTAAAAGCTACTTTATTGAAAATAACGGAAGTAATAACTGCTGTTAAAATCCCACCAAAATATAATCCTGTCATTATCAAAGCTTTATGTTCAACAAAGAAATAATCTGTAAAAAAAGCATAAATTGGTATTTTAGCTGTACAACTCATAAATGGCACTAACAAAATTGTTAACTTCCTATCTCTTTCAGAAGGAAGTGTTCTTGTAGCCATAACAGCAGGTACCGTACAACCAAATCCTATTAAAAATGGAACAATGCTTTTTCCAGATAAACCTATTTTTCTTAATAACTTATCCATCACAAAGGCAATTCTAGCCATATATCCCGTATCCTCTAAAATTGATAAGAAGAAAAATAACAGCAAAATAATTGGCAAAAACGATAAAACTGATCCAACACCAGCTAAGATACCATCAATAACTAAACCTTGCACTACTTCGTTAATACCATAACTTGCTAATAAAACCGCAATTGTACCAATAATATTATCAATAAAAGCGGAAAAACTATCAGATAAAAATGTACCTATCGGTCCAAAAGTTAACCAGAATATAGTGGTGATAATAACTACAAAGATTGGAATAGCATAAAATTTGTGAGTTAAGACTTTGTCAATATTGATACTTCTTTCTCTTTCTTTACTTTTTTCTGGTTTTAAAACTGTTTGACTACAAACACTTTCAATAAATTTATATCTCATATCAGCAATAGCTGCTTCGCAATCTAAGCCTCTTTCATTTTCCATTTCATCAACATGATATTTAATTATATCTACTTTACTATCATCAAGTTTTAGTAAATCAATAATTTTTGAATCATTTAAAATGATTTGCATTGTTGCATATCTTGCCGAAACATTTGCTTCATCAGCATGATCTTCTATAACATGGCTGACTGCATGAATACATCTGTGCACTGGTCCAGGTTTACAAAAATCATATACCTTTGGAATGGTTTTGTTTTTAGCTGTATTTTCTACCACGCTTATTAATTCCGATATTCCTTCTTCTTTAATAGCACTGATTGGAACTACTGGAACACCTAAAAGTTCAGATAATAATTCTATATTAATAGAAGCATTATTGGCTCTAACTTCATCCATCATATTGATCGCTACAACTGTCGGAATTCTTAATTCTAACAATTGCAATGTTAAATACAAATTCCTTTCAATATTCATTGCATCAACAATATTAATAATAGCATCAGGTTTATTGTTCAAAATGAAATCCCTAGTCAATATTTCTTCATTAGAATAAGGTCTAATTGAATAGATACCAGGCAAATCTACGACCTGATAATCGGTGCCTTTTATGATTCCGTATTTTTGTTCAACTGTTACCCCAGGAAAATTTCCAACATGCTGATTAGATCCTGTTAAAATGTTAAACAGTGTCGTTTTCCCACTATTCTGATTTCCTACTAACGCATAAATCATCTTAATTTACCTCTTGCACTTCAATCAATTGTGCTTCTTCTAACCTGATTGTTAAAACATAACTTCTTAAAGTAATTTCAATTGGGTCTTTTAAGGGTGCAGTTTTAACTACTTCAACTATCGTTTCCGGTATTAAGCCCATTTCAAGCAATCTGCTTCTTAATATACCGTTGCCATTTACTTTTGTAATTATGGCAGGCTTCCCGATTTCTAATTGGTCTAATGTCATAAATAAACCTTCTTTCTAACATTATAAATTATAGTTAGTCTCTTCTAACTTTGCAACTCTATATTTATTAATTCTATCTTTATGCTATAATATTTTTTATGAAAAGAATATTAATTTATGGCGATTCCAATACTTGGGGATATAATAGCGAAGGTGGTCGTTATGATAATAGATGGCCAAGATTACTTACTGGCTATGAGATTGTAGAAGAAGGAATAAATGGTAGAACAACCATTTTTGATGACTATAAACCTTATAGAAATGGTTTGAGTGGTTTAGGTTATGCTTTAATTTCAGCTAAACCCATAGACTTGTTAATCATTCAATTAGGAATCAATGATTTAAAATTTACCGATGCCGAAGGTAGTGGTCAAGGATTAAGAGAAATTCTTGATTCCTTAATCGATATTGATATAAAATATCCAGGTGCCAATTCAACTATTTTTAATGACATTAAGAGAATACTAATTGTCTCTGCTGTTGAATCAAATAATGAAGAATCTAAAAAACTGGCTTCTATCTACGAAAAAATAGCTATCGAATACAATTGTTTCTTTTTAAATCCTAATAAATTTGTAAAATCTAATGATATTGACCACATTCATTTAGATGAAATTAATCATCGTAAACTCGCTATTGCTATGCAAATAGCAATAGATAACATATTAGGAGGTTGAGTTATGTGTGAAATGTTTGCTTACATTGGAGAAAAAACAAAACTTAATTTATATTTAAATGAATTTTTTTCTCATAGTGAAAAACATCCTCATGGTTGGGGTCTGGCAATTGGCTATAATGTGGAAAAAGAACCAGTAAAAGCAAATGATTCTACTTATTTAAAACATCGTTTACAAGAAACCATTGAAACAGGTGAGCTTATCGCTCATATTCGTAATGCCAGTGTTGGTTCAGTAAACTATTTAAATACTCACCCATTTACCAAAGAAGATAAATTCAATAACAAATATGTTTTGACTCATAATGGCACAATTAACGAATATAAAATATTAGATGAGTATAAAAATATCCAAGTAGGTTCAACTGATTCTGAAAGAATTGCTGAATTGTTGATTGATAAAATTAATGAATTTAATTACAGCCCTTCTTTCGAAGAAAAATTCTCAGTTATTGAAAATTTAGTTTTCAAAATAACTGAAAACAATAGAAATAAAGTAAACTTGTTTATTTATGATGGACAATATTTATATGCTCACTGCAACTTTGATACTACTTTGCATATTTTAGAAAAAGATGACGGAGTATTTATCGCGACTAAACCTGTCTCAAACGAAAACTGGAAACAATTTCCACTTAATACCTTAGTAGCATTTAAAAATGGTAAGTGGATAAAAAAAGGGACCAGTCATAAGGGAATCTGGATTCCTGTCACTGAAGAAGAGATTTATTGGTCTAAATATTAATTAAAAAATACATCTTCAACTTTTATCAAGTTCAGATGTATTTTTTATCTTGGCATTTTTAATTTAGCAAATGTTTATTTTAAAGCAAGTAGAATTTAATTTTAGTAACTTTTATTGTTAGCTGAAAGTATGTTTTTGTTATTCGTTTTCTTCTTTATCTAATTGAGAAATCATTTTGTTGTAGCGCTTAACCTCGTAGCATTCGCCAATTAAATATTCAAATATAAATGAGACAATAAATCCTGCAGCAAAAACAGCGATAGCTGATAAAGCAATAGTTAATGTATTATTTACATTAGGTAAAATTTCCTTTATCACTTCATGTTCAAGAAAATCATATCCTACAGACAATAGCAAGATAACATCCATTACAGCAAATCCTAAACCAAACATAATACTATTGATTAAATAACTTTTGAAACGCTTTTGCTTTTCAGGTTTAGAACTTCCTGTTGGCAATGGTCTATTTAAATAATCTACAGGTTGTTCAATATCGCCCATTAAACGACGCGAAACAACAACAATTAAAGCTGATGCAAGAACTCCAATTAACTCCCAAATTGGATCACCATCCGTAGCAAACTTATAAAGAATTATTCCAATTAAGTAAACTACTAGAAAAACATAACCATTGGCACATGCTTTTTGCACTATCTGATTTTGCCTTTCATCTAATAATTTAAAATTCTTTTTTTCCTTATTCTTTTTCATTTTTTTCTTCCTCCCAGAATAAATCATTTAATGTTTTCCCTGTTGCTTTACAAATATCAATGCACAGATTCAATGTTGGATTATAACTTCCATTTTCGATTGCACCAATAGTTTGACGGGTTACCCCCACTTCATTAGCTAAATCTTCTTGAGACATGTCTAATTCGACACGTGCTATTTTCAAGCGTAAATTTTTCATAACACACCTCCTGGCAATGTTAGTGTATCATATAGTCAACATTGTGTCAACTATATTTTACATTTAATTTACTTTATTTTACATTTTGTTTATTTTAATTTACTTTTTTTGACATAAATAGGGATTGTTGAAGGAAAATGATACTTTTATAAAGTAACGAAATAAAAAAACCATATAATTTCACTAAAATCATACGGTTTTCTTTATTCTTTACAAAATGAAAGCCTGTCGTTTTTTAGACAGGCAACTGATTTTTATTATACTTCAGTTTTCCATAGGCCATGTAAATTACAGTATGCATAAACTGCAACGGCTTTATCATCACCTAGACAAAATGATGCTTTTGGTGCATCTTCTGGTGTTAATGTCTTAATCTGGCCACCTTTTTCTGTTTCTAGATAAATCCATTCAATATAGTGTTCTGGAATCATTGGATGATCTACACTACCAACATTAACATTTATAACACCATTATCTACTTTGACAAATGGCAAATGTTTTTCTCCACTTGCTTCAACAGTATTGTGTACTAATTCTTCCATCTTCTCGCCACAACATACTACAGGAACACCTGCATCATAGATTTTTTGGATTTGATTACCGCAATGACGGCAAATAAAGAATTTTGCTTTCATTTAGTTGTCCTCCTTAGTAATTTTCTGCACGTACTTCAAAGAATGCCTGTTTATGTGCACATACTGGACATACTTCTGATGCCTCAACACCCATTTCTAAATGTCCACAGTTACGGCATTCCCAAACAGTTACACCTTTTTTCTTAAATACTTCTTGAACTTCTACATTATGTAATAATTTACGATAACGTTCTTCGTGATTTTTTTCTACAGCAGCAACACCACGGAATTGTTCTGCAAGTTCATGGTAACCTTCTTCATCAGCTTCACGAGCCATACGAGCATACATATCTGTCCACTCATAGTTTTCGCCTTCAGCAGCATCTAAAAGGTTTTGAGCTGTGTCACCTAATGCTCCTAAAGCCTTGAACCATAATTTCGCATGTTCTTTTTCATTTTCAGCTGTTTGTAAAAAGATAGCTGCGATTTGTTCATATCCTGCTTTCTTAGCAACTGAAGCATAGTAAGTATATTTATTACGTGCTTGAGATTCGCCAGAGAAAGCTTCCCATAGGTTCTTTTCAGTTTTTGAACCTGCAAATGGTTTCTTTTCTACTACTTTTTCTTCTAATTTTACGAATTTATCTGGTCCAACTTTACAAATAGGACAGACAAAATCAGGTGTCATTGGCCCTTCATGAATGTAGCCACAGACAGTACATTTCCATTTTTCCATTTTATTTTCCTCCATTTTTTCATTAAAATTAATAGTTTTTAATAGTATATCAACGACATCAAATGGTATGCCGGGATAACTTTTGATATTTTCCAGAAATAATCTGGTATTTTCGCTTTGTGGCAACATAAACCCCGCTTCTCGATAAAGGTCTTCTGCCATCAAGCGACTAGATTTTTCAGCAGCAACACTTAATACATCTGATAATTGTGAAGCCATAAGTTCTGCTTTAGCTTTATTTTGGACTAGACCACGCATTGCCTCAACAACAGTCTCATCTTTAGGTTGTTGTGGTGGCATTACTTTTGGCACCATTGAAATTGCTGCTGAAGGACAAGCTTTTGCACATTCGCCACATCCTATGCATTTACTAACATCAATAATACTGTTTTCAGTATCCGTTGCACCTGTAGGACAGACATATAAACAAATGCAATCCTTAGTACAAAGCCTAAGATTTCTTACTGCATATTTTTCAGTCATCTTTAGTTTTTCCTTTCCATTTTTTCAAATTTCCAGTTAGGAACCTTACAAACAGGACACAACAAAGGAGCATCATCTTCTACATAAATAAAACCACAAACTGTACAAACATACACATTTGTGTTCTCTAACATTTTTTCGCCTTCTTTTACATAACGATTTAATAATGATTGAAGCATGCGAGTAACTTTTTCACTCCACGTCAAAGCACGTAAAGCTCCTCTATCAGAATTTTCAGATGCGACTTTATTAGCATATGGATAATAATCTTCAAGATCTTTATTAATCAGTTCTAAAAGTTTGCTTGCATTACCTTCTTTAATAGGTTCAACTTTACTCTTGAAAAAATCTGCTAATTTAGAAAACAATTTTGCCTCTTCATATAAATATTGTTTTTCACATCCTTGTGCTAAATTAGAACAAATAACACTCATTTCAATAACAGATAATTCTTTATCTACATGAAACTTAACAACATCTTCTTTAGATTCCTCATTTTGTTTTTCACTAAAAGCTTCTTTTCCAGCTCCACACCAAGGACACTTCCAATCAGAAGGAAGATCTTCCCATTTGCTACCTGCAGGGATATTTGCTTCTGGTATACCTTTTGCTTCATCATATACATATGAGCAAATTGAACATATCATTTGTTTCATAGGTTTTTAAAGCCTCCTCTGTTATTATAATACCATATTTCCTTGTTTTTTCCGTGATGTAATCACCAAATCAAGTAGTTTAGAACCATTATTTTTTTTCTAAAAACTTTTTATTATTCTTGAGATATTTTAATCTTTTTCAATCAGGTCGATTAGATTATGCTTTACAAAATAATTATAAACAAGAGAACATTCAAGTGCTTTATTTTTATAAGCACTAGCTGTTTTCTTATAAATTTTTTTGCAAACATCTAGGAACATCTAGGCACAAATTGACATAAACACCTTTCAAAAGATATAATTGGTTGTGTATTATGGAGGAATATCCAATGACTTTTGAAACTACTTTTCCAGTGTGGAATAAATTAAATTCGAGTCAACAAAGCAAACTTCTCAACACTTTAATCACACAGAAAGTTGAAAAAGGAGCAATTATTCATAGTGGAACAATGAATTGTACTGGACTTATTCTTGTCAAATCAGGTCAACTTCGTGCATATATGATTTCTGAGGAAGGACGAGAAATTACACTTTATCGTTTGTTTGATTATGACATGTGTTTGTTTTCTGGTTATTGTATCATGCGCTCCATTGAGTTTGAAGTAATTGTTGAAGCAGAAAAAGAAACTGAACTTTGGGTAATTCCTTCCGAAATATATAAAAGTATCATGGACGAATCTGCAGATGTTGCAAATTTTACTAATGAAATAATGGGCACGCGTTTTACTGATGTCATGTGGTTAATCGAACAAATCATGTGGAAAAGCTTGGATAAACGTCTTGCAGCATTTTTAATAGAAGAAACAAAAATCGAAGAAAGCAACAAACTCAAAATTACTCACGAAACTATTGCCAACCACCTTGGTTCACATCGCGAAGTTATTACAAGAATGCTTCGTCATTTCCAAAATGAAGGAATTGTTAAGTTATCACGAGGTCTGATAGAAATCGTTGATGAAGATGAACTATATTCTCTTGTCGATTAATAATAAAACACCCTCTTACAAGTCTTTGTTTTAAACTTAAGAGGGTTTTATTTTCTTTTTAATATTTTTCATATTACTTTTTTTATAAATTGCTCTGATGTTATTTATCTTATATAAAATGTTTTAAAGTTAAATAAAGCGATACAAAAATTATATCGCTTTTCATTTTAATGCACTTATATCTTGTCATCATCTGATGGGCAGTTTTTATCACATGGACCACATCCTACATTTTTATTATCAGATTTGTTAAATGATCTTTTAACAAGATTAACAAGTTTGAATACTCCTGCCATAATAATACAATTACAAGCAAGGCCCTCTTGAATAACATGATCTTTATTTTCTTTTTTTATTTCAGTCATAATTACCTCCTTATGATTTTCTGGTTTTATAATAAATAATTTAAAAAACTATTTCTGTGATAAAATCACTTTTATAACAAAAAAACACACTCTTATATTAAAGTGTGTCAAATATAATTTTTTATTATTTATCTTTCCCACAATTGTGAGACTTTTTAACTAGGGCAAAATCACTTGTTACTGCATTATAGAATCTATAACCTCCTGAGAAATTATAAGCTTCATAGCCATAGCCTTCCAAAATGCGACAAGCAACATAACTTCTAATGCCACTTTGGCAAATGACATATACTGGTTTTCTTTTTTCAATTTCATCTATACGTTCTCTTAACTCATCAACAGGAATATTTTTAAAACCTTCAACATGCCCATCATTATATTCATCAACTGTTCTAGTATCTAATAGAGTTACACTACCATCACGAGGTAGATTCTTTTCATCTGGTAAGTACCATTGTTTTAAGATTCCCTTAGAAATATTATCAATCATAAAGCCAGCCATATTAACTGGATCTTTAGCTGATGAATATGGTGGAGCGTAAGATAAATCTAAGTCCTTTAATTGAGTAGCCTTTAATTTAGCATGGATAGCTGTTGCGATTACATCAATTCTTTTATCAACGCCATCATAGCCAACTATTTGTGCTCCAAGAAGTCGATATGTACCTTTTTCAAAAACTACCTTCATTGTCATTGTCTTGCCACCTGGATAATAACTCGAATTGCTCATTGGTGATAGGATGACATAATCCACATCCAATCCTGCAGATTTAGCTTCTGTTTCATTAATACCAGTGCTAGCAGCAGTGAGATTAAAAACTTTTAAAATCGAACTTGCTTGTGATCCTAAGTACCTACTATCACCACCACAAATATTGTCAGCAATAATTCTTCCTTGTTTATTAGCTGGACCAGCTAAAGAAATTAAGGCATTTTCACCAGTAACATAATGTTTAACTTGAACTGCATCCCCAGCAGCATAAATATCAGGTAGAGATGTTTCCATACGGTCATTTACTACAATACTATTAAAAAGACCAAGCTCTATACCTGCTTGTTTTGCTAGTGCTGTATCTGGACTAACGCCAATAGCTAATATCGCCATATCAGCATATAAAGGTTTTTGACCTTTAATTAAAACTTTAACCCCGTTATCTTTCTTTTCAAAACCTTCTACTGCGTGGCCTAATGCAAGTTTGACTCCATGTTTGCGCATTTCTTTGTGAATCATTGAAGCCATATCTGGATCAAAATTTCCTGTTAATTGTTTAAATAGTTGAACGATTGTTACATCCATCCCTAATTCTCTAAGATTTTCAGCCAGTTCTATACCAATAAAACCTCCACCAGCCATAACAGCTGACTTCGGTTGGTTTGCATTAATATATTCTTTAATACGGAAGGTATCTTCTACGGTACGAAGAGTAAAGACATTTTCTGTGTCCATGCCTGAAATTCTTGGTTGGCTAGGTTTTGCTCCCGGAGCAAGAACTAATTTGTCATAACTCTCCTCAAACTCTTTGCCATTTGCTAAGTTTTTTACTAAAACTTTTTTGTCTTTCGAATTAATAGCAATTACTTCATGATGTACATTTACATCAACGCGAAAACGATTATAAAAACTTTCTGGCGTTTGCAATGTCAAATTTTCAGAGTCAGTTATTATATCCCCAATATAATAAGGCAAGCCACAGTTTGCATAAGAAATATATCCAGATCGTTCGAAAACAACAATTTCAGCTTTTTCATTCAATCTTCTGATTCTTGCAGCAGCAGAAGCTCCAGCTGCCACGCCTCCAACAATTACAACTTTCATATTTATCTTTCTACCTTTCCTAAATAAGAGAGAATTCCGCCAATGTTAACTACATTAACGTATCCCATATGTTTAAGGGTTGATGCAGCTCTACCGCTGCGAACCCCTGAACGGCAATAAACATAAAGTGGTGTGTTTTCATCTTTGATAACTGAAGCTGCTTCATCAAGCTGCTTTAATGGTATATTTTTACTTTCCGGAATATGCCCTTGTTGGTATTCTTCTAAATTTCGTACATCTATTAGAATTGCACCAGAAGTTGTTTTATATTCTTCTAACCATTGATCAATATTCTTTTTATTGAATATGTCAAAAAATCCCATTTTTTTGTTTCCTATAGCATTCCTAAAATAGCACTCTTAGGTCTGGCACCAGAAGATTGATTAACTACTTTTCCATCTTTGATAACCATTAATGTAGGAATACTCATAATACCAAACTTACTTGCTAATTCAGGTTCTTCATCTACATTAATTTTACCTACTTTAATATCCGTGCGCTCATCAGCGATTTCATCAATAATAGGTACAACCATACGGCATGGGCCACACCAAGGTGCCCAGAAGTCTAACAATACAGGCTTGTCAGATTTCATAACTTCAGTATCGAAGTTATTTTTGTTAATATTCATAGCAGACATTTTCTAGTCCTCCTTTTACTTTTCGATGTTATTATAACTATAAACAATCTACCTTTCTGTGATTTAATCACCTAAATGAAATTTTCTTTTTTATGCAAAAGCATTAAAGTAATGTTAATATATAAGTAATTTTATTTATTTTACCATACTGTACACAATATTTTAGATTATTATTTATAAATATTAAATGTACCCCAGTTTTAAGAAAAAATATTCGTATTCTATATACGAGAAGGAGTGAAGTCATGCAAAACGAGCATCAGATTATCATGTCAGTCTACCAAGCAAAAGAAGACTTGCAAAAAGCTGACGACTTAATTAGGGACTACATCCCTTTCATCAAATCAGAAGCTTCAAAATGTATTTCTAGATTCTGCAGTGAGCAGGATGATGAATTCAGCATTGCAATGATTGCTTTTCATGAAGCAATTCTTGGCTATGAGCAAGATAGAGGGGCTTTTCTGCCTTATGCATCCATGCTAATTCGAAATCGTATTATCGATTTTCAAAGAAAAGAAGGAAGACATCAAGGAAGCATATCACTAGATGAAGAAATTGGAGATAGTGATCAAACCTTGATGGATCAAATAGCAGACGAGCGTAACTATATTCAAGAGTCAACCAACTTAGAAGCAACTAAACAAGAAATTGAAAAACTCTCAACTATTATGGCAGATTTTGGTGTTACATTCACCGATGTAGCAGATAACTCTCCAAAACAAGAGCGTACCTTAGAAGCTTGTACTACTGCTATTTGTTATGCTATTGAAAATAAGCATTTACTAGATGCAATGTTGAAAACAAAAAAGCTTCCTTTAGCTCAACTTGTCAAAGGATCTGGAGTTGAACGAAAAACATTAGAAAGACATAGAAAATATATTTTGGTTATGCTCTTGATTCAAACCAATGGTTATGAAATTATTCGCGGACATTTAAGACACGCCCTGAAAACGAAAGGAGGTACATCTGTATGAAAAAATACATTGTTATGGAATGTCATCTTAGCTACGCAGTAGTTCTTGATGAAAATGGACGTTTTTTGAAAGTAGCAAATCGGAACTACGAAGTTGGACAAACTGTTACCAATGTAGTAGAAATGCAGATTCCAAAGCCCGTTTCTAAGAAAAAGAAAGCAAGAAAATGGTTTTATTCACTGGCAGCAATGGCAGCTTGCGTGATTATAGTGGTTACAATCATGTTCCAGATGGGACAAATGACTTTTGCCTCTATCTATATGAGCATTAACCCTGAAGTTCGCATTGATGTAAATCGTAAAGATATAGTTGTCGGCTTAGATGGTATCAACATTGATGGTAATGATTTAATTAAAGGCTATGACTATAAAAAGAAAGATTTGAATCTTGTTATGGATGAACTATTAGATTTAGCTATTGAAAAAGGTTATCTATATGAAGGTTGTAAAATATCACTAGTATTGGATACCGAAAGCAGAGAATGGATAGTATCAAAAAGTGGTACCCTTGTTACCCAATTAAATGATTATCTAAAAGAGAAATTTACTGTTATTATCGAAATCAGCATTAAAAAACCAAATAGCAATCAAATTATTATACCAACTGACCCTAATGATAGTGATTATGATGATTCTGATTATGGCGATTCTGATTATGATGACTCTGATTACGATGATTCTGATTACGATGATTCTGATTATGATGACTCTGATTATGACAATCCTAATTATGATGATTCTGATTATGATAATCCTGAATATGATGACTCTGATTATGACAACCCTGATTATGATAATCCTAATTATGATGATTCTGATTATGATGATTCTGATTATGATAGCCCTGATTATGATGATTCTGATTATGAGTCTGATAGCGGCATGACTGATTATGGTTTTTAAATAATATTAGCTACTATTAACTTAATAATTAAAATATTTATAAAAATAATTTCTCTCTTACCCCGATTATTAATATATGCTTGCGTATTCTATAACTGAAAGGGAAATAAAACCCTTAAGATGTATGAATTATTCAAGGAGGAAAAGACTATGAAAAAATTGATTCGTGCAATTGTTATAACTCTAGTATTGAGTTTATTCTTGACTGGATGTGGTCAACTTGGACTAAACAAAGGCAAAGATTTAGCTTCAGGTGGTGTTCTAGTACTAAAAGTTAACCCTGAAATCGCAATCGAGTATGATGAAAATGGTATTGTTACGGGAGTAACTGCTCGCAACAATGATGCAATTGAAATTATCAATAGTTGTGAAGGTTTAATTGGTCAAGAAACACGTGATGCAATCACTGCTCTTGTATCTGCTATTGGTGAGGCAGGTTACTTTGTTGAAGAAGTTGAAGGCGAGTATCGACAAATAGTATTAGAAATCGAATCTGGTTCTCAGATTCCTAGCGATACCTTCATCGATGAAGTTATTGATGCAATTAAAAACACTGTCAAAAACAATGACTGGAAAGTCAGTTTAGATCTTGAAAACGAAAGTGACTACGATATGTCTGATTATGTAGATTCTGATTATGATGATACAGATTATGATGACGACACTGATTATGATGATTCAGATTATGACGATGATGACACTGATTATGATGATGTAGACACTGATTATGAGGATTCTAATTATGATGATGCAGACACTGATTATGATGATTCTGATTATGATGATGTAGATTCTGATTATGAGGATAACTCTGACTATGATGATAGCGACTACAATAACTAATAGAAAACAGCCGCTGAAACTTAGACACGAGTTAAAACACAATATCAATTCACATGATGATCTGATTATTACATCAAGACTCAATAAATTGTTTAATCATGACCCCAATGCTAGCTCACACGGATCTTATCGTGTGAGCAGCTTGTATTTTGATACACCAGATGATAAAGCATTAAGACAAAAAGTGGATGGGGTAAATCGACGTGAAAAATTTCGTCTACGTTATTATGGCGAAAATACTTCTTTTATCAAATTAGAGAAAAAGTTTAAAATAAACGGACTTTGTGGCAAACATAGTGTTAAAGTTACAGAAGAGCAAGTTAGAAAAATATTAAATGGTGATATCAACTGTTTATTAAATAGTGGTCATCCTTTACTAATTGAACTATACAGTAAAATGAAAGGTCAATTACTAATGCCTAAAACCATTGTCACTTATGATCGAGAAGCATTTATTTATCAACCAGGAAATGTTCGTGTTACAATAGATCGTAATCTTCGTTTGGGATTAGACATCACCAATTTTCTTAACCCTAAACTCTTTCATGCACCGGTTCACGAAGGGCTTGCAGTGTTAGAAGTAAAATATGATGATTTTTTGCCAGAGGTTGTATCAATGGCAGTACAACTACCAAATAGACAAGCTTCTTCTTATTCAAAGTATGCAGTTTGTCGAAAATATGACTAGAAGGAGGAATTATTATGACTATGCCTTTATCTTTTCAAGATATATTTAAATCAAGTTTTTTAGAAAGTGTAACCGCAATTTCCGTTTTAGATATGGTTCTAGCCTTAGGACTTTCTTTTGCGGTTGGACTATTTATTTTCTACATTTATAAAAAGACTTATGCTGGAGTAATGTATTCTGCCAGTTTTGGAGTAACTCTTATTGCTTTATGTATGGTTACTGCTTTAGTTATTTTGGCAGTGACAAGTAATGTGGTGCTTTCTTTAGGTATGGTTGGTGCACTCTCAATTGTTCGTTTTAGAACCGCAATTAAAGAACCTTCGGACATTGTTTTTCTATTTTGGTCAATTGCTGTAGGCATTGTCTTGGCGGCAGGCTTTATTCCTTTAGCAGTAATAGGAAGTCTATTTATTGGTCTAGTCCTATTAATTTTCTCTCAATACAAAAGTTTTGAGCAACCATATATTTTAGTGCTTCATTGCGCAGATGCTTCTTCAGAAAAAACTTCTCATGCTTTTCTAAAAGCAAATGTTAAAAAAATCTCACTAAAAAGTAAAAGTGTTTTACCTGGATGCATTGAATTAAACTACGAAATACGCCTAAAAGACTCTAATACTGATTTCATCAATGAATTAGCTGAGTTTTCTGGTGTTAATCATACTGTAATGGTTTCCTATAATGGAGACTATATGAATTAATCTTATGTTAAAAAATAAATACATTGATAAAATATGTCTTGTAGTAATGGCGCTTGCCCTAGTTATTACTATTCTATTTATGAATGGAGAATCTATTGGAATTTTGCCAGCTTCAACTAATCCAGGATATGTAACACGTCTTTTTGATAAAACCAGAGTTCATACCATTGATATCATCATTGATGATTGGGATGGGTTTTTAAAAACTGCTACTGCGGAAAAGTATTCTAGCTGTACTGTAATCATTGATGGCGAAAAGTTTACTCATGTTGGCTTACGTGCAAAAGGAAATAACTCTCTTCGTCTCATCAATAAATATGGGCATGATCGCTATAGTTTAAAATTAGAATTTGATCATTTCACTTTTGGCCATTATTACGGATTGGATAAATTTTCTTTAGATACCTCTTTTCAAGACAACAGTTATATGAAAACTTGGATTACTTTTGATATGATGAATCATATGAAAGTTCCAACACCTTTATGCAGTTATACTTGGGTTCGTGTTAATGGAGAAGATTGGGGATTGTTTTTAGCTATTGAAGAACCTGAAAAAGGATTTGCCAGACGTAATTTTGGAAAAAACCATGGTCAACTTTATAAACCGGATTATAAATCTTTAAAAGCAGAAAATGCTGATGTTCATTTACGTTATACTGATGACAATTTTGATAGTTATAACAACATTTTTCGTAAAGCTAAATTTAAAATCAATAGTCAAGATAAAAAAAGGGTTATTGAAGCTTTAAAAATCTTGTCTACTGGGGAAAACTTAGAAATTGCTATTAATGTTGATGAGGTATTGCGTTATTTTACCGCTCAAGTATTTGTTGTTAACATGGATAGTTATCTTGGTAAAACTGGGCATAATTATTTCCTCTATGAAAAAGATGGAATATTAAGCATCATTCCTTGGGATTATAATCTAGCATTTGCAACCTATTCATTAGGTATGCCTAATCCTATTAACGATTCTACCCTTTATGTAAACTATCCAATAAACACCCCTGCCAGTGGTGAGATAATGCGTAAACGTCCTTTATATCATAATCTTATGTTAAATAGAGAATATTATGATCAATACCATGCTTACTTTGATTATTTAATTGAAAGTTATTTCGAAAGTGGTTATTTTGAAAAATATATTGCTGATACATTAGAGATGATTGCTCCATATGTTGAAAAAGATCCAACAGCCTTTTGTTCTTATGAAGATTTCTTGTTGGGAGTTGAAACTATTAAAAAATTTTGCTTGTTAAGGGCTCAAAGTGTTAGAGGACAATTAGATGGGACTATTCCCTCAACTATCGCTGGACAAGCTAAAGATAAAAGTAATTTAATAGATGCTTCTTCCATTTGGCTTCCCGATATGGGAGAAATTGCTGATTTAAAAGATTAGAAAACCGTTTATAGAAAATATAAAAACGGTTTTTATTTTTCTTAAAACATAAACACTACTTTACTTATCGTAAAATATGCCGTTAATTTCAAATTTAGTCAATTAAACGAGTTCAATTCTTTACTAAAAGTCAAAAATATCTTACAATTCATGTGTAACTATAAGGAGGATAATATGAAAATTTCATCATTACAAAAAGCTAGATATCAATACATTCCTAAACTTCCAGCAATGTTAAAAGGAGGCGTCGCTAACATTTCTGTAAAAGAAGGTGCCCAAACACAAAGTGTGGCTGATCAAGAAAAAGTTAAAGCTCTTTTCCCACATACTTATGGGAAAAGAGAAATTACCTTCCAAAAAGGAGAAAATACTTCTGTTGCTAAAAAACAAGCAGTAGCAGTTATCTTATCTGGCGGTCAAGCACCAGGAGGTCACAATGTTATTTGTGGTTTATATGATGCTTTAAAAGCAACTAACCCTGAAAATCAATTATTTGGTTTTAAAAATGGTCCTATCGGATTACTAACAGACAACTATTTAGTGTTTGATGATGAATATATCGATCAATTCAGAAACACTGGTGGCTTTGACATTATTGGTTCTGGTAGAGATAAACTAGAAACAGTTGAACATTTTGAAACTGTGGCTAAGGTTTGTAAAAAACATGACATTAATGCTGTTGTAATTATCGGTGGTGATGATTCTAATACTAATGCAGCTTTATTAGCTGAACATTTTGCTGCTAAAGATTATGGAATTCAAGTTATTGGATGTCCAAAAACAATTGATGGTGACTTAAAAAATGAAGATATTGAATGTTCATTCGGTTTTGATACAGCAACCAAAACTTACAGTGAAATCATCGGAAATATTGCTAGAGATGCTAACTCTGCGAAAAAATATTGGCACTTCATCAAAGTTATGGGTCGTTCAGCATCACATGTAGCTTTAGAATGTGCATTAAAAACTCAACCTAATGTTTGCCTAATTTCTGAAGAAATCGCAGCTAAAGAAATGTCTCTTTCTGCAATCGCTGATTATATTGCTGATTCAGTAGCTGCTCGTGCAGCTAAGGGCAAAAACTTTGGTATCGCAGTTATACCAGAGGGTGTTGTTGAATTTATTCCTGAATTTTCAATATTAATTGCCGAAATCAATGAATTGTTAGCTGGTTCTAAAGCTGACGAGTTTAATGCTTTACCAACATGGGAAGATAAATATGCTTCAATAAAAAAAGGCTTGACTGAACATTCCATGGAAGTATTTGCACTTCTTCCTCAGAATATTCAACAACAACTATTTTTAGATAGAGATCCTCATGGAAATGTCCAAGTTTCATTAATTGAATCTGAAAAATTATTTAGCGCATTAGTCAAAGATAATTTAGCAAAAAGAAAAGCTAACGGAACTTATAAAGGCAGTTTTCGCACTCTACATCACTTCTTAGGTTATGAAGGAAGATGTGCTTTCCCTTCTAACTTTGATGCTGACTATTGCTATTCTTTAGGTTATAACGCATTTATGTTAATTCAATATGGTTATAATGGCTACTTATCAAAAGTATCAAATCTTTCTAAGCCTGCTGAACAGTGGGTCGCTGGCGGTATGCCAATTACTAAGATGATGAATATCGAAAGAAGACATGGCGAAGATAAACCTGTTATTAGGAAAGCTTTAGTTGAACTAGATGGCAATCCATTTAAATACTTTGCCGCTCATAGAGAAAAATGGTCAGTTGAAACTGCATACGTTTATCCTGGAGCAATCCAGTATTATGGACCAGCTGAAGTATGTGATATTACAACTGAAACACTAGCTTTAGAAAAACAATAAAAATAATTTGGGGCCATCCGAAAATCTAAGCAGTTAGGTTGAGGGCTGAGCCCTTTTTATATTATACTAATGAAGAGGGTGTGTTTATAATGACAAAAGAAGAAAATAAAGAAATTGTCGAATTTAAAAATAAAAATTATTTGAGATTTTTCTCTATAGTTTATTTGGTTATAATAATTATTGTGATGACTTTATTTTTCACAGATTTAAATAGAATGAGACACCATCAACCAGTTGTTTTCAGCACCTGGGGATTTTCATATTCACCACCAATTGATATGAATGAAGAAATAATAGAAATGTCTATTGTAGACTTCTTAATGGCTAAAGGCGATAAAGAATATAAACATCACATGACTGATAAAGCTTTTGCTAGTATACGAATCTATTTGATAGAAGAAAAAGATGATGACTCATTTTATGTCTATGCTTGGGTTTTGCAAGAAAAATACTATTTAGAAAATAACGAAATCATAATAGATAGCAGTTCATCACAACCTTACAGATTCGTACTTGAAAAAGCTGATGACAAATTTGTGGTTATAGATATAAGAACACCTCGACTTGATTATTATGAAGAAGACATGAAAGATCTGTTTCCAAGGACTGTCAGAAAAAATATGGAAAGAATCCATAATGATGGTACAATTGAAAAATTGAATCTAGACATTAAAAAGCAATTAAAACTATATTTCCATTAACAATTTCATCTTATATTAAAATAGCTCATTTATTAGATGAGCTTTTTATTTGAATAATATTTTTTATTGTATTTTCTCTAAAAATAATCATAAAAGCATAAAATCAAAACTTTTATTTTTGTTTTGGATTGTAATTTTTTACTCCAAAAATAAAATAAACGACATGGAATAACCACACAAATGCAAGAATTACACAAGGAATATAAAGATTTTTGCGCATCATCATAAAAAAGCCAAATCCCATTAAAATAGTCACTGTAATTATAACTTTTATTTTTGTATACCTTGTCATTCCTTTACCACTTACATAAGATTCAAGGTTATTTTTATATAATTCTGTTCCAATAAACCAATTGTAAAGTCTTTCCGAACTTTTACCAAAACTATAAGCAGCAAGTAAAAGAAATGGGAAAGCTGGCAACATTGGCACCGTAGCACCTATAGCACCAAGAATAAGCCCAATATAGCCAAGTGCTAACCAAAATTTTCTTTTAAATTTCATTTTCCCTCTCCATTCTTTTTTTGTTAATTTTGTTCATACAGCATTCCTTTTTCAAATCGATAGATACGATCAGCAATGGCCATGGTTGATTCACGATGTGAAACTAGAATAATACCCTTTTTATGTTTTTGTTGTTTTAATGCTTTTAAGATAATTCCTTCATTGATGCTATCAACATTGCTAGTAGGTTCATCAAGTAAAATTAAGCCACTACCTAAAAGAAATGCTCGTGCCAAGCCAATCCGTTGCTTTTCTCCAGCTGAAAGATTATCTCCAAAAGCACCAACAATAGTATTATATCCATCAGGGAGAGTGAGAATAAAATCATGAATTGACGATAATTTACAAGCATTTTCAATTTCCTCTTTTGTTGCATTAAACTTAGCAATACGTAAATTATTTTCTATTGTGTCATTGAATAAATATGTTTCCTGACTGACCATTGTTACATTATCTAGTAAATTATTAGTGTTGATTTCATCAATATCTATAGAGTTATAGGCAATTGTTCCACTATTTTTCTGCCAAAATCGAAGCAGAAGTTTAAGCAATGTAGATTTCCCACACCCAGAACTGCCAACAATTCCAACAATTTCTCCTTTTTTAATATACATACAAACTTCTTGAAGTACTTGCAACTGTTTCTCATAACTAAAAGATAAGGCATTTACTGCTAAATTATTGAAATCAAAAGTTTTACCATTTTCAATAGGAGAAACTTCTGGTTTCTCTTCTAAAAGATTTAACAATCGATCTGCTGAAGCAAATGTTTGGGTTAAATTTCCAGGCAAAGCTGAAATAGCTACTACAGGGCCAAAAGAACCGAATACTGTAACCACTCCTATAATCATTTTCCCTAAAGAAAGCTGTTCTTTTATTACAAGCACTATTCCTATAATAAGGGTTGTAAAAATAAATAAAGAAATAAAAAGTTCAGTAATTGCTGCAGCCTTGGTAATATCTTGCTTCATTTTTTTCGTTTCTGCCAATAATATTTTTGAACGTCTATTAACTTCTTTTTCACGCTTTTGTCCAGCATTGTTTAAAACAATCTCTCTAATTCCTTTAATACTATCAATAAAATAACTATTGAAAGAAGCAAACTCTGCACGATAACGAACTCCTGATTCTTTTAACTTACCAGATGAAACCATAGGTACTAAAAAACCTACAAAAACATATCCTATAAAAGCAATTAATGATAACCACCAACTTGAAACAAAACCTACAAATATTAATACAGAAAAAGACACTATAAAAGCAATACAAATAGGCGAAATTGTATGAGCATAGAAAACTTCTAAAGTTTCAATGTCTGAAGTAATCATGGCAATTATTGACCCTTTTTGTTTACTTTCTAATTTTGCTGGAGCTAATACACGCAAAACAGAAAAAATTTTGTCCCTTAATAAAGCAAGTAGATGAAAAGCAATATAATGATTACTATACTGTTCTATATAGCGAAGAACACCTCGTAAAACACCAAATCCTACTGATAAAAAAGCAATATTTCCATAAGACAAAACAATGCTTTCTCCTAAAAACTTTGCTATACCAATTGACCCCATAATTGTTACTGACATCGCACAAATAAAACCCACTGAACCATTTATAACTGCTAAAACCATAACATAAGAAAGACTTCCAAGCACCATAATGAGGGCAGCCATTATCTTTAATCCACTACGACGTAGTTTCTCTTTACTTTTCATACTGCCTCCTTTAAATAACCTTGTTCTAACTGTTTTTGTTGATTGTAAAGCATAGCATATCCGCCATTTTTATTCATCAACTCTGTATGAGTTCCCTTTTCTTTAACCTCTCCTTTTTCCATATAGTAGATTAAATCTGAAGAAACTACATTACCAAGACGATGGGAAATAACAATAATTGTTTTCCTTTTTGCTAATTCTTTAATATTTGACATAATGATTGCTTCGCTTTCAATATCAATATTGCTAGTAGCTTCATCAAAAATATAAATATCTTTATCAGCGATAAGATTTATAGCCAAGGCAAGTCTTTGTCTTTGTCCTACTGATATGTTAGTTCCATCTTCTGTAATTTTTTTGTCTAATCCTCCGTTTTCTTGAACAAATTTTAAAAGATTAACTTTTTTTAGAGCAATGTAAATTTCTTCATCTGTTACATTATCATCAACTAATTTAAAATTTTGATGAATTGTTTCATTAAAGATGTATGTATTATAGTTAACTACTGCTAAATGAGAATAATAATTTTCACGAGAAAGATTTTCGATTAGTTTAGAACCTATAGTTATATTTCCGTTTTTTGAACGTAAAGCTCCACACAATAGTTTAACAACTGTAGATTTGCCACATCCTGATTTTCCAACAATGGAAGTCATACTATTGACTGGAAAATTCATAGATACATTCTTTAATACATCGCGTTTATCATCATAAGAGAAACTTAAATCGCTTATCATTAAATCTGTGTCATCTACCTCTTCTTGACCCCACACTGGATCTTGTTGTTCAAGTAAAGAAATAATTTTTTCGCCTGCACTTAGACCATTCATCGCTACATGAAAAGCAGAACCAAAAGCACGTAACGGCAAGAAAAACTCTACAGCAACTAGTATTAAAAATAAAGCATAAAAAGGAGATAACCCTCGATTAACTATACCGATAATCGTGTAGGCAATACCAATTCCTGCGCCTCCATAAGCTATCAAATCCATAATTGTAGTACTAAAAAGTTGCATAACCAAAACTTTCATTGTAACCTTACGAAACTCTTCGCTTGATTTATTCATTTTTATATGTTGATTAGCATCTGCTTTGAAAATTTTTAATTCTTTAAGACCTTGTACACTATCTAAAAAACTATCGCCCATAGAAATATATTTGTCCCAATATTTTGCAAATATCTTTTTTGCATATTTAGAAAAAGCTATTATAGACAATGGAATTAAAGGAACACAAACTAATAAAACTACTGCAACGCGCCAATCAATCCATACTGTAATTGAAAATAAAATTATTGGCGCTATCATGGCATACAAAAACTGTGGCAAATAAGAAGAATAGTATAAATCAAGTTGCTCAATTCCTTCTACTGATACCTGAGTAAGTCCCGCAACGTTCATTTCTTCGGTAAAGCGAACTCCTAATTTTACTATTTTGTTATATACTTTTTCACGTAAATCTTTCTTTGCTTTTCTTCCAATAACATCCCTTAATGCACCAACAAAGCAAGAAGTTTTATATCTTACAAAAATACCACTGATAGCAAGTAAAGTTGGCAAGAAAAAATCAATAGTCTTTAAATTACTGAGATTATAATGTACAACCAATCCGACACTATAACAAATACACGCTGTTATGACAATGTTAGCAAAAGAACCAAGCACCATTAATGCCACAGCATATATTATATATTTTTTATTATCTCCTAATAATTGAAGAAGTTTTACATTTATCATTTTTTTACCTCCTATCAAAATCTTAAACAAACATTCAAATTAGTCATAACTAACCTATGTTTTAAAAACTACAGCGACCTGTTTTTCGCTGTTAATTATTTTATCGACATAATACATTATCATATTTATATATAATTGAAATTACTCTGGTTTCTCAATTATTGCGATTGAACAAGGAATAAATCCATCAACTTTTATGTATCTAACATTCCTACATCCTAAATCGGTAAAAAATTGTTCATAAGACGAAAATGTAAATTTTCTTTTAAAATTTGAATCTGCACCAAACTTTCCTAATATTTTTGTGAATACATTTTCTTTTTCATTAATATAAGTTGTAACGATAATCTTACATCTAGGTTTACATACTCTAATAAGTTCTTCCAATGCTTTTTTGGGTTCTTCTAATAAATGAATGACATTTCCTGCCACAACCTTGTCAAATGAGTTGTCTTCAAATTCTAATTTTGATATATCCGCAATTTTAAAATGAACATTTTTATAAGCTTTACAATTAATTTCTGCTTTTTGCACCATTTTTTCTGAAAAATCGGTCGCAATTAGTTTCGAACCTTGACTGGCAATCATTTTTGTAAACATACCAGTACCACAAGCACACTCTAAAACGAAATCGTTAGGTTTAAAAAGTGAAGAAATCTGCTTTTTTAGATTGTTGTGAGTCTTAAAATTAATTACATAAACAAACACATCATATATACTCGATACATAATCCCAAAAAAATTTTTCATTCCTCATAAAAAATAATTTCTCCTCATAAATTAATTAACCAAATTTTTATAAAAGGGGTTGTGTTAAAACACACCCCTTTAATTTTGATTATCTTTAAATATTGTTGTTTCTAACATCTTTAATTTTGTGATTTATAACTATTACAGTTACCTCCACATTGTTTTGAGTATGGGCAACCAATGCAAGTCTCACCACGTTTTTTGGCATTTGAAAGATACCAAAGGATGCTGACAACAATAGCAATTAAAATCAAAATAACAATAATATCTTCCATATAACAAACCTTTTTATAAACTAACTGGTCGTACTACTTAAATTATATTCAGTTTTTAATCTTTGGTTAGATCTTACAATAAGTGCAATTACAATAGATATCATAGCTAATACAGCTATAAGTCCACCCAATGCTGCTTTAGCATGAAGAGTTCCACCAGTAATGATAGTGCCAATAGTATAAACAAGGTAAGCTACCGTATAGCCCACACCAAGTTGTAGAGCTATCCCACCCCAAACCCATTTAGCACTCTTCATTTCGCTGTTCATTGAACCAATTGCGGCAAAACATGGTGGAGTATATAGATTAAACATCAAGTAAGCTAAAGCTGCAACTTTAGTAATCGCAATGATGCCAGCTACTTCTTTCCCTGCGCCTTCAATAAGTGCAAGTTCTTCAATATCAATTAAATTTTCAAGTCCAACAAAAGTAACTGCTAAGGTACCAACTACATTTTCTTTGGCAATTAAACCTGTAACTGCCGCTGCTGCCAATTGCCATGATAATACTCCAACAATTGGAACAAGCAAATAAGCAAATGGTGTAGCAATTGAAGCTAAAATTGACTGGTCTGCAAATTCAACCACTGTAAAATCCCAAGTGAATGTTTGCATTAAATGTACTGCCATATTACACAACAAGATAATAGTAGCTGCTTTTACAATATAGGCCCATCCACGACTTAACATCGTTTTGAATGCTCCCCATATAGAAGGAATCTTATATTCTGGCAATTCAATAATAAAGAACGACTTTCTTGCTTTATATCCAACAATCATATTAACAAGAAGTGCTCCAAAGAAAATTAAAGCAATACCAGTAAAATACATTAGGGTGCTTACCCAACTTGCATTATCAAAGAATGCCCCAGCAAAAAGTGCTATAACAGGTATCTTTGCTCCACATGGCATAAATGGCGCAAGCATTGCTGTAACTCTTCTTTCGCGCTCATTACGAATTGTACGACACGCCATAATACCTGGAACAGCGCAGCCAATAGTTATGACAAAAGGAATGACAGATTTACCTGAAAGACCTACTTTTTTAAAGATTGGATCAAGTACAACTGCAACTCTTGACATATATCCACAATCCTCAAGTAAGGCAATGAGAAAATACATCACCATAACAAGAGGGAGAAATCCTAGAACTGCACTAATGCCACCGATAATACCATCAACCACAATTGATTGTAATAAAGGACTAGAATTGATCATTAAATCAGCTACATAAACTTGTAATGACTCAATAGCTCCTGTTAAGACACCTTCAAGATATTTCCCTAAACCAAGAGGCCCCTCTGCTTGAGAAATGTAGAACACCAAAAACATCACGATAGCAAAAATAGGAATACCAAGCCATTTGTTGGTTAAAATTGCATCAATTTTATCTCCAATATTTTTATCTTTGGTTAAAACTTTACGGGTTTCCACTGCTTCTACAATTTCATTAACAAAATCAAATCTTTTTCTATCAGCCTCTTCAACCGCTACTTTATCAGTAAGATCAATCTCTTTTTGTCTATATGGAGCTTTTTGGGTCGTCTTAGCTATCGAGACAGCAGTTTCAACAACTTCTTTTAGACCTTCAGTAGTTGTAGCTACCGTATTAACTACTGGACATCCAAGCTTGCTAGATAAAGCTTCTACATCAATTATTGTTCCTTTCTTTTCGTTTAAGTCGCTTTTATTTAAAGCTACTACTACAGGAATACCCAGTTCTAAAAGTTGCGTAGTAAAGAAAAGACTACGACTAAGGTTTGTAGCTTCCACAATGTTAATAATAACATCAGGATCTTCTTTCTTTACATAAGAACTGGTAATACTTTCTTCACTGGTAAATGGAGACATGGAATATGCACCAGGAAGGTCAACAGCAATCAGCTGTTCATTTTCTGTATACGCCTTTTTAATAGGGTATTCTTTTTTCTCTAAAGTAACACCAGCCCAGTTACCAACCTTTTCATAACGGCCAGTAAGTGCGTTATACATTGTGGTTTTACCAGAGTTTGGGTTGCCTGTCAAAGCAATTCTCATATGGATTACCTCCTTCTTTCTAAATATATATAACTTGAATTTTTTTGAAATCAAGTTATAGCCAACTTCTTTAGTTAGTTATGACTAACTTGTGAATAAAAATAAAATGGTTTATTGCCAAATCTTTAAATAGTCTCTAAATAATAATAGCTTCAGCAAGCTGATTATCAATATTATATCTTCCATCTTTTATAGCTACAACGCAGCCCCCTTTTAGATGACGTATAACAGTAATTTTTTCTCCAGTATAACAACCAAGAGAAAACAAAAAAGCATCAAGGTCTTCATCGCCAGTTGCAATATCATTTATACTATACTCTATCCCCTCTTGTGCTTGTTTCAAGTTCATAACAAACTCCTTAATCTAACAGTTTTTTTAGTTAGTTATGACTAACTGAATTATATAATATTCTTTTTTGTTGCAAATGTCAACAATATTTTGTATTATTTTTTAAACATTTAACTATTTCTTCTATCAAAAGCAGTTTAAAAAAACCAGTTATGTCTTAAAAACAACCATCTATTGAAAAATTATCGCAAGATATTTTCTATTTTCATATAATGAAGTCGCAACATAAAGGAGGTAAGCATATGAAAATTGAAGTTCAAATTGACTTAATGTGTACAGAACCAAAAATAATTATTATCACCAATGAAGTTGGTGATGAAATTAATGCAATTATCAAAAATCTTGAAGATGTACAACCAAAAATAATTGCTGGTTTCAAAAATGATACTGTACAAGTTTTAGAACCAAATGATATATTTCGTGTTTATGCTTCAAGTGGCAAAGTTTTTGTTGAAACAAGTAATGGAGATTACACCTTAAACTTAAGGCTATATGAAGTAGAACAGCGCTTAGATAATCGGTTATTTTTACGAATATCTAATTCTGAAATTATTAATTTGAAAAAAGTCAAAGACTTTGATTTAAGTTTTACTGGAACAATTTGCGTTTCATTATTAAACGGAACGATTACTTATGCTTCAAGAAGATATGTAAGCAAAATCAAGAAAGTATTAGGAATATGAGGTGACTATTATGAAAAAGAAAATATTTTTAAGAGGATTGTTAGGTTTCCCTTTAGGGATTTCACTGGGTTATATCATCACTATATTAATTTCGCTTGTACACGCAGATGGATACTATAGTCCATGTGTCCCACAACTTATTGATTTAATGGGTAGCGAAATTAAAGCGGTTCTATTACAGTGTATTTTAAGTGGAATATTGGGTTCATCTTTTGCAGCAAGTTCCCTAATTTGGGAAATGGATGATTGGAGCATTGCTAAACAGACAGGAGTATATTTTGGTATTACAGCATCAGTTATGATGCCAGTAGCTTATCTAGCAAAATGGATGGAACCTACTCTTTGGGGATTTGTAAATTATTTTGGAATCTTTATTATAATTTTCATTGCTATTTGGTTAATTCAATATGTTTTTTGGAAAAACAAAATAAATAAAGTGAACCAAGAAATAAAAAACAAAAGAAAGACACTTTAAAAATTTGTACAGCAAGCAAAAAAAGATCCTTCAAAGAAGCGTTCACATAGGGATTTACGAAACATGTGAATTTTAACCGACTCTCTTCAAGCGGAGACTTGAAAGAAAAGACTGCACCGAAGGATAAAACCTTTAGTGCAGTCTTTGTTTTACTGTTTA
>Ga0208694_1000758_pt1 | contig 45253 bp, 19 predicted proteins | sample AD_UKC078_MetaG_FD_184442 | JGI IMG/M metagenome (GOLD analysis project Ga0208694, IMG submission 184442) | Active sludge microbial communities of municipal wastewater-treating anaerobic digesters from USA - AD_UKC078_MetaG (SPAdes) (version 2) | ecosystem: Engineered > Bioreactor > Anaerobic >...
GGTGCGGTGCGCCTCCAGACGGTGCCGAACTCGCCTTGTCGGGCCGTTTTACGGTCACTCGGACTTTTTGCCCGTGGTTTGACTGGCGTTCGAATCGCGTTTGACGTCGGACTTGACATCACCAGCCCGATCCTGCTACATTTCCACCATGAAAGCGCTCATTCAGACCGGTTCTAGCCTGTCTGCGTGCGGACACGCACAGGCAGGCGGGCGGGTGCCCGTGCCCCTGAAAAGCGATTTCTTATCAATCGATCAAATCTATGGGATGCGAGTGAGAAAAAATAATTTACAGGCTGCAAATGATGTGGAGTTCAATATTCGGTCACAAGAGCAACAACAGCTCCTTGAAATTCTGTTGCTTGACAGAACAAAGTCATCGATAAACGACCCCCAAAACATCATTTGGGCTAATGACAACTACAAAGAATATGATGCTGTTTCCTACGCAGCAAAGGCTCAAATAAGACCCGATCTGATTACCGGCAAGCAAAGTTCGTTGATTATGCCGCGGGCCCTGAAAGCGGCTGCTCTGCAGAAAAAGCGCACCAAAACAAAAGCCGAGGTTTTCACCCCGACCTGGATAGTCAAAAAACAAATTGATGCGGTGGAAAGTGATTACAAAGCCGATGACCTGCAAACATACGTCAGCCGGAAATGGCTCGAAATTACCTGCGGCGAAGCCCCGTATATGGCGACCCGCTACGATATGGAAACAGGTGAACTTGTCCCGCTTGCCGAGCGTTGCGGTTTTGTTGACCGGAAACTTGCCCGTATCAATGCCGAAGTCAAAGACAAAGCCGAGTGGCAGTGCTTGGTTGAACTGGCTTACCAATCAAGCTACGGTTTTGAATGGAACGGCGATTCGCTCCTGCTCGCCCGGGAGAACCTTCTTTACACATATCGTGACTATTACATCAAAAAGTGGAAAGAACAGCCGATCCCGATCCTGTTAAAAGCAATCGCCACAATCATCAGCTATAATGTTTTTCAGATGGACGGCTTGACATTTACGATCCCGCTTTCCCAAACAAAAGTAAAAAGGAAAATCGTCCAAGCATTTTTGCCATTAGACGGATCGAGTGAACCGGAAACCGATGAGTGGGAAATAACACAGGGGATGGGTGTCAAGATCATGAACTGGGATACGCTTGAAATGGAGCTGTTCGAGCCCCTTGCCAAACCCGATGCCAACTTTGCGGTTCGCGAGAACGCTCCCGCTCCAGCACAGGTTTCCGATCCGTTGTCAGAATTTGTGGCGAACGTCCACGTTAGCCGCAGTCGATCAAAATAAAAGGATACCTCATGAGCAACAATACGGTCATCAAAACAACAAAAACTGTCTATCCGCAAATCTACGCTTACGTTCTCCCTGAATATGCCCCTAAAGAAGGATGGATAAAAATCGGCTATACCGAACGCCGCAATGTCGATGACCGTATCCGCGAGCAGACACGCACCGCCGGAATCCGTTATGACAAGCTCTGGACCGAACCCGCCAAGTTTCATAACTCTGACGAGTGGTTTTTCGACAAGCAATTGCACTCTTACTTGCATAAATTCAAGCAAGTGAAGCGACTCCCAAACACCGAATGGTTTTACTATGACGGACAACCGGCGCAGGCGCACGCTGACTTCGACGATTTTCGGCGCAGAAATGTAAAGCAGGTTGGCAAGGAACTCGATTACAAACTGCGCACCGAGCAGGAGCGGGCTGTCCAGATGACCCTGGAGTATGCCACATCGCACAAGGACGGGGAGTTCCTCTGGAATGCCAAGCCCCGTTTCGGCAAAACCCTTACCGCCTATGACCTGGCCCGCCGCCTGGAGGCGAGAAATGTCCTGGTCGTCACAAACCGCCCGGCAATCGCCAACTCGTGGTATGATGATTTTGAAGCATTTATCGCATGGCAGACTGATTACCGCTTTGTCTCCACAACCGACTCCCTGAAGGAACGCCCTGTTCTTACGCGTGAAGATTTTCTTGGAATTCTCGGCACACCGGATGGAAAAGACGCCAAGTGCATTACCTTTATCTCGCTGCAAGATTTAAAAGGAGCGATCTGTTTCGGCGGGTTCATCGACAAACTCCAATGGGTTAAAGAGTTGAACTGGGATCTGCTCGTTATCGACGAAGCGCACGAAGGCGTGGACACCTTCAAGACAGATGTGGCTTTCAAAAACATTACCCGAAAATTCACCCTGCACTTGTCGGGTACGCCCTTTAAGGCGGTGGCCAGCGGTAAATTTTCGGAAAGGCAAATTTTCAACTGGACCTACGCCGACGAGCAAGACGCCAAAGCCGCCTGGCCGGAAGATAGCGAAGAGAACAACCCCTATGAAGGACTGCCGCGGCTGAATCTTTTTTCGTACCAGATGAGCCGGATGATCACCGACGAGGTCAACAAAGGCGCTGAAATCGACGGCAAAGACATCGATTTCGCCTTCGATTTGAATGAGTTTTTCGCCACAGGCGATAACGGCAAGTTTATTCACGAGGCCGAGGTCAGTAAATGGCTAGATACTCTGACGCGCAATGAGAAATACCCCTTTTCAACCGATCAACTCAGATCTGAATTGAAGCATACGTTCTGGTTACTGAACCGTGTGGCGAGTGCGAAGGCTCTGGAAAAACTGCTAAGAGAACATCGCGTCTTTCAACACTACGAGGTTGTTCTGGCTGCCGGCGACGGCCGCAGCGATGAAGACGATCCGGCTGCCACAGAAAAAGCACTCAACAGAGTGCGGAAGGCCATAAAAGAGAACGAAAGAACGATCACCCTCTCCGTAGGCCAACTGACTACCGGGGTCACCGTGCCGGAGTGGAGCGGCGTCATGATGCTCTCCAACGTCAAGTCGCCCAGCCTCTACATGCAGGCGGCATTCCGCGCGCAAAACCAATGGAGCTACGCTGCCGGCGGCGAAAAGCAGCGTAAGGAGAATGCCTACGTCTTTGACTTCGCGCCGGAGCGCACCCTCATTATCTACGACGAGTTTGCCAACAACCTGAACCGCAGAACCGCGGGCGGAGGCGGCACGACCGATGACCGCGAAAAGAACATCGGAGTGCTGCTCAACTTCTTCCCGGTGATCGCCGAAGACAGCGCCGGCAAAATGATCGAGCTTGATGTCAGGCAGGTGCTGACCATCCCCAAGACCATTAAAGCGCAGGAGGTTGTCAAGCGCGGCTTCATGTCCAACCTGCTGTTTCAGAATATCTCCGGCATCTTCGCCTCAGCCGAGGCGCGTGAAATCCTTGAGCAGCTCAACCCGGTCGCGCCGGGAAAAGTAACGCCGGGCCAGAAATCCAGCACCATCGAAACGCAGGAAGTGCAGGTTGATGACGCCGGCAGCGCGGTCGTCGCTCCCGCGATTGTCCTGGCAACTACAGAAGCCAAGTTCGGCGAAAAGGTCTATGGTGATCTTGCTACCGCCGCTACTGAAGCCGCCGAAGAGAAATCCGCAAGCCTGACAAGCACGATTGCCGCCTCTTTTACTCACGGCGTTATGGAGACGGCCAAAGAGATTGCCAAAGAAAATGCAGTAACCGTTGCCCAGGCTGAACAGGTTGTGAAGCAAAACGCGAATGTCCTGGCCCGCGAGGTTGAAATCGTCCAGAGGCAAGCTGAAATAAAGAAAGCTGAGGCGGAGGTTACATTTAATAGAGAGCTCGCGGTCGCTGAAAACAATGCAGCGGCTGTTGCTGAAGCCCAGGCAAGATATAATGAAACGCAGCGGGAAATCGACAGGACATTTAAAAAAGAACTTGCCGACAAGGTTAAGGAAAAAACAACGGAGCTGTTACAAAAGACGACAGGGGAGATACTCCGGAAAGCCGAGGAAAAGAAGAAAACTTCGGTTGAGGATGATATTCGTTCCCGATTACGCGGCTTCGCGCGCACGATTCCGTCGTTCCTTATGGCTTACGGCGATTTAGAGACAACCCTGGCAACTTTCGATGACAACATCAAAGACGCGGTTTTCAAGGAAGTCACGGGCATCACCCTCGACCAGTTCAGAGCGTTGCGCGACACCTACAACTTCTTCGACCCGGTTGTTTTCGACGAATCGGTTCAGGAGTTTCTACGCAAGAAAGCGGAGCTGGCCAACTACTTCGACGACAGTCAGGAAGAGGACATCTTCGATTACATCCCGCCGCAGAAGACCAACCAGATTTTCACGCCCAAATGGGTCGTGAAGATGATGATCGACAAACTGGAGGAAGAAAACCCCGGTTTGTTTGCCGACAAAACCAAAACCTTTGCCGATTTGTACGTCAAGTCAGGCCTCTACCTGACCGAAATCGTCACACGCCTTTACAAAGGGCTTGAAGACACCATTCCAGACAACAAGGCGCGGCTCAAGCATATCCTTGAAAACCAGGTGCACGGCTTCGCACCAAGCGAGATTATCCACGCGATCGCAAAAAACTTTGTTTACGGCAATTTCGCCGATATTGACAATTCAAACCTGCAGTGCCGCGACCTGACCGAAGCGGCCAAAAACGGAGAGAAATTAAAAATGAAATTTGATGTTGTAGTGGGCAATCCACCATATCAAGACGACGCAGTCGGAGGAAGCACGAGTAATGCCCCAATCTATAATCTTTTTATGGATAGTGCTTATGAGATTTCAGATAAAGTCCTGCTTATTACACCGGCTCGATTTCTGTTTAACGCGGGTGCAACGCCTAAGAATTGGAACGAGAAGATGTTAAATGATGTTCATTTAAAGGTGATTCTGTTTGAGGAAGACGCATCGAAAATCTTTCCGACGACATCTATTCCGGGCGGCGTTGCGATAACCTATCATGACAAGAAACGAAAGTTTCCACCCATTCAGGTTTTTACTTCGAATCCTCTTTTGAATTCGATTATGGATAAAGCTGCCCCAAGCGACGAGAGCGTTGCTTCCATAGTGAGTGGTCGTGGCGTATACAGATTGACTGACAAAGCCCTCGCTGAAATACCAGAAATTGAATCTATCCAATCCAAAGGACATAGCAAAGATGTTGGCACAGGGGCATTTGAGATTTTGATAAACAAAATATACTTTGAAACCAAACCGACAGATGGTGATGTATATATTCAGGTGTACGGCTTAAAGAATTCAAAAAGGACTTTTCTGTGGATGAAGAAGAGTTACTTAGATTACCCCGATAGCTTTGGCCAGTACAAGGTATTTATTTCAAAAGCAAACGGAGCCGCCCTTAAAAATGGGACGATTGTTGGTGCGCCATTTGTAGCTGACAAGAAAGTTGGTGCAACGGAAACATTCTTGACAATAGGCGGTTACGAACACAAGGCACAAGCTGAGAATCTGGCTAAATATATAAGGACAAAGTTTGTCCGAGTGTTAGTCAGTATCCTGAAAGCAACCCCGAACAATACGAGGGAAACCTGGTCAAAAGTCCCCATGCAGGACTTCACGCCGCAGAGTGACATTGACTGGACGAAGTCCATTCCCGAAATTGACCGTCAGCTTTACGCCAAATACGGGCTTGACGAGCAGGAGATTGCCTTCATCGAAGAGAAGGTAAAGGCAATGGAGTAATAGCACCCTGAGTGAAAATAAAGCCTGCGCGCGCCCGCCAGCCAGTAGTCAGCGCGTTGCGCTGGCTACTGGCTGGCGGGCGTCAAAAGTACAAAATGAAACTCCAAAATCAAAAGCGGTTGCGCGGGATGCGCGGCCAGCCCTGCCGGATGCCGTCCGCGTTCTCCGTCAAGTAGGCAGGTGCGTAACCAATCGCCAATGCATGCATCCAGATGGCTTCCGCCGTTTCGGTGTCACCGTCTGGGTCAGGGAATCCCAACGCGGCAAGGTAGGCGCGGGCAAAGGGGGAAAGATTGGCAGAGGTTATTTCATCATCAAACATTTCACTTTGTACATGATATTCAGTTTCACCAGTTTCACTTTTCGTCTTTGCGCACTCTTCTTCAGACAACAGCCTCAACTGTAGAGGGACGTAATAAGCGTCAGTGTGCATCGCGTGCTGCATACCGAGAGTCGAAACAAAGAAGAATGGAGGCCCCTCCGGATCGGCACTACAAGTGCGACGCGAGACCAATGCCGTGTTGCCCCTCCAACACTGTCGGACATATGAGGGCCGGGTTTCTGTCCAAATGGGTCTGACCGATGTGTAGTAACACCACCGATTGTCCATGGGGCGCGTAAGAACACGACGAACGTTGTCCATATTGAACGGGTCTAGCTTTAGTAATTTGGCGCGAGCCTCTCGTGCGTTAAATCGTGCATAGTCCCTGACAAGAGAAGGAACAACTGTAGCTAATTCATCCCAAGGTACATTTACATCGAGGTATTTGCTGGCGCGTATTTGCACTTGCTCCCGATCGATGCAGATTAATGCCTCTTTTCTATTGTCGAGAACCCCCAGACTCGGCGGAATAGCACAAAGGTCAGAGATTGGGAGCCACTCGCGATATGCAACTGTCACATCACTTGGCCGGAAACTCCAACGGTTTTCAACGGCGGGCGCGGCGGTCTCGTATTGCGCGTTGAGTTTTACATGTGCGAGGCTGGCCAGCAGTTCCTCACGCTTCTTTATTCCCCAGAATTGCCGGAAGCGGATTTCAGGAAGCGAGGACTTTTTTGGCATACCTTTCCCGCATTTCACCATAAGGCCGATTGCCGTGCCGACACGGATACCCGCGCGATTCCACTCGGTAGAGAACACGGACGGGTCTGGTTTACCGTCCGGAGTCTGTTTCCCTGTCTCGCGGCTGTCGCCGTTCAGGCAGTCGAACCAGAGGCGGTCGAACTCCGCAAGGAAACGTTGCCGCATAACCACAAAGGAGGGGTCGACGAGGTATGAGAAATTGGAGATGAACGACACAACGCCCATGCCGCTGTGCTCGGTGATACGTTTTTCGGCCAGCCGGAAGAAACGGACGTAGAGTTCATCAAGATTGAACTTCTTTATTCCCCATTTTGAAATGAGACCAGCCTTGTAGGGCTCTACAAGGTCGTTCTCCTCTTCGGGGCTGACGCCCGCGAAACCGTTATAGGGCGGGTTGCCGAGGATGACAATGATCTTCTTGCCGTGCTTCACGCGGTTGGCAGCGTCTCGTTCCTGTTCAAGTTCAGGCATAAGGATAAGTTGCTTAGGCTTTTCCTTGGGCGGCTCCCAGCCGGTGAGGGCGTTGGTGAGGTAGACACCGACGCGCTCGTCCTTGGACTCGTTGAGCGGCGCTCCGAGCGTTTCCAGCAACAGGCCGATTTGCAGATGGGCGATGACGAAGGGCGCGGGCAGGATCTCGAAACCAAGGACGCGCTCAAGCGCGGCGGTCTTCAGGTCTTGCGCGGTCAGGCCGTCGCCGCCCTTGGCGTCCAGCGTCTTGGCGATGCGGTGCAGCACGGCACGCACATAGGCGCCGGTGCCGCAGCACGGGTCAAGGACGATCACGCGCGGGTCGGCGAGCCCGTCGGCAATGTGCAGCTCTTCGCGCAGGACGGTATCGACACGCTCAACCTGATATTCCACGATCTCGGTCGGCGTGTACCATACTCCAAGGTCTTTTCGCAATTCGGGGTCGAACTCCTGCAAGAACGGCTCATAGAAATACTGGACGGCGTGCCCCTCGTCAAAAGCGGTAAAGAACGTGTCGCCGTCCACGCGGTTCAGGGCGGACGCGGCCCAGTCGAGGACTTCCTCCAGTCCCAAGGGGCCGAGACGCGCAGGGGTGGCGATCTGCTCAAACAGGGCGCGGATCATCGGCACGCGCAGGTGCCAAACGGCGGTATGCCAGTCGAAATGCTTGGCGTCCGTGCGGTAGGTGGTGGCCGATTCTTTCAGTTCATATTTGAGCGTCTTTTCTTTGGCTGACGCGGCGGGGGCAGGCTTGCGCTTCCTCGCCCAAAGAACCCAAGCGGAAAAGATGCCGTAGAAGAGGGTTTGAATCAGCGTGGACCGGAAGAAGTGCTCGCCCTTGTCGCCCTCAAATTTGAGCCCTAGGGCGTGCTCCAGGGCTTCGCGCAACCCGGCCAGCGCGGGCAGGTCGGCGTGCTCGATGCGGGCCTTGGCGTCGCGGGCGTAAGAGGCAAGGACCGCGGCCACGTCCTGCGGAGAGGCCAGCGGCGCGTTGTGCGTCATCGCACGGTAAAGGTATTCGGCGAACCGTTCGCGCAGGGCGGCGGGGCAGGTGCGCGGATGCGCGGCCAGTTTCCAGAATTCCGCCTCGGTCGCGGCCAGCGTGAAACTTTCCAGTTCCACGGCGTGACCTGTGGCCGTGCGCCCGATCAGCGTGAAAGCGCGGTAATTCGTGACCAGAACAAGGCCGTAGTGATCCCAATAGCGGGCGATTTGCTCGCTTTCGATGATGTCCGCCATGTCCTCGGCGGGGGATTTGACTTCGATCACGCCACGGGAAGGCGGGAGGGTTTTGAGCGGGTTCGCCCCGGCGTCCTCTTTGGCGGCTTTGCCTCTGAACTGGTCGGCGGTGAACATGCCGCCGTCAGGCATGCCCGCGCCTTTGTTCTGAAGCTGGATAACGCAGCGGACTTTCGGGCTTGGCTTCTTGCCGATCTCGTTCAAGAGCGTGGAAAGCGCGGTGTAGTAGGACGTTTCCACGGTTCCCGCGCCAGTCGAGCGAATCGCCCCCATGTCACTCAAATACTGTTCAACCGGATTCATGTCGCTCCCTTGCCTTGACGGTCAAGCCTTCAAGCATTCCTGAAACTCGATACCGCAAGCGCATTGCGGCATATTTTGATAGGCAAAGCGTACCAAAGCGGGGCGGCGCTGTCAGCCTTACAGTTTTCGTCACGATTTTTTAGCCTCCCTTTTCCTCGCAATGCAACCCCTACAGTGCCCTATCACCCTCCCTATGTACCCCCCTTTAGCCTCTCTTTCCCCTCTCTTTCCCCTCCATTTTTTCACCATTTTTCAACCCCCTTCGTGCCCTAGCGTTATCCAAACCACACTCGAAACCGGACCCGTGGCAGCCCGCGCCCTAGGGCGCTTGCGATGCTGAAGAGCGCCATGGGGCGGAAGCGGATAGAGTCCCCCGTTTCCGTAACTGCCCCGCCTCAACGCCGGAGTCCCAAGCCCCCCATAGGGCCGGGGCCGGGGGTGGGAGGGCGGGGCGGATTGTCGCGTCTTCGCGCGCGCGAGCGAGGCAAATAAGCGACCGCGCCCGCGCACAGCCCCCCTTTTTGCCTATATGCTACACACGCGGAGGGGTATCATTCACAGATAGACTAGCCCCCTTTTGGCGCGGTGCGGTGCTGAGGCATAAGTACGCAAGTTTCAGTTTTTTACCCCTGTGCCCGTCATGAAGAAATGCAGGCGGGCTTTTTCTATGCCGTTAAACAGCGGCTAGACCACGCACACGGGCACGGACGGCTGACCCATGCCATTGACACGGCCGAGCCGAGCGGATGCGGGAAACCTTGTCGCTTGTGCGGATTTTCAGGCATGGGCGCAACGCTACGGCTTCCGACCCGGCAGGGGCTGGGCTGGGGGGCTGTTTTGGCGTTTGTGTAAATCCAAAACACAAACGGCGGGGGCAAAGGTCGGCGCGGGCAGCCGGAAAACCGAGATATTCAAGCGGGCGTGAATATAACCGCGTTTGGGCAATCCCGACGATTTGTGTGTTTATTTGTGTAAATGCCCCTTATAAACCAGCTTGTTTCATATTGTAGCAGGCAACGTAGTAACTATGCCGCATAAACAAAAAACCCCGCTTTTATTGGTGTTTTTCAATAAGAACGAGGTTAAAGATGGTCGGAGCGGCGGGAGTTGAACCCGCGACCTTTTGCACCCCAAGCAAACGCGCTACCAGGCTGCGCTACGCCCCGAAAAATACAAAGTGCAGAGCAGACTGTACCAAGTCGGAAGACGGCACGTCAAACGGAATCGCCCGGAAACGAAAAACCGCAACACCGAACCGATACGCCGCACAGCACGAAACGTCATCGGATCGCACCCAGACGGACGCGCCGCAGCCGCATCGTGCCAACGGCTCACCGAAAAGAGTCACCGGATTTCCATCACCATGCCGGAACGCCGGATCCGTTCCACCCGCAGGTCGTCAAACCAAACGCCCGCATCGGGGCCATTCGGTGAACCCTGCGCCTCGGCATTGACGCCAAGCCAGTTAAGTTCGCGGAGATTCAGAATCGCGCCGAAACGCGATCCGTCATCCATCCAAGTCAGGTCGGGATTTTGCAGTGAGGTGTCCGCCACTCCACTCTCGGTATGCCAGAGCCGGACGGTCACCGGTCCGTTCGGCTCCTCCTGCGTCAGACGCACATGCAGGCGGATGAAACCCGTCTCGTCGGCATCTGCCACCATGACCTCATCGGTGGCACTCGCACCATCACCTTCGGCCCAGTCCGAAGTCGATCCCGTACCCAATGCCACTGTACACCCCCTGTATTTAATGATCCGGGCGTAGACTTTGTTGTCCGCGCCATGCGCGAGGGAGTCCAGACTCCGCTTGAGGGACAGGCCGTATCCGTTTTGGTCACGGGTCATCAAATGGATTCTGGCATCCCAGATTTTACCAGACACTGCATTGCAGGCGATTCGCATGCGCGCACTGAACTCCACGGTCACCGGCCCTGTCACCGGGAACCGGAAGGGCGTCTGCATTCCTGTTGGCCACCAACTGCTGTTAAAACTCCCGTTTGTGAAAGCGAGCGCCAGCCCTTGTGGCGTACCGGTTTCCATCACCTGCCACTTGCTGAGTTCCCCATCCCGCAAAGTCCACCTGCCCGGAACGGCTGCGCCACTCCCCATAAATCCGGCGACCCCGTTAGACCAGCCAGTCGCGAAATCCTCAGTATAGAGGTCCGGGAACACGTCCGCATCGCACCCCGCGACCAAAAACCGTCCCGGACCGCGCACGTCATCCGCCACTGCCGCGGCATCCAACTCCCCGATGAAAGAGCGCAAACGCGGCGGAGTCGTGTATCCCTCGGCGGAAAAACCCCACCCGCCGGTGGGAATGGTGATGGCAGAAGCGGGAATCGGCACCGCGTGGCTCGAGACCGAAACACCGTCGAGAAAAATTTCGAGCCGCCCGGTCACGCCGTCCGCATCCCGTGTCCAGACACCCGCCACATGGTGCCATGCGTCATCGCACAGAGATTCGGCCGGGACGTTCGTAATGACACCAATGTTATTCACCGCGAACTTGATGTGCGGATTATTTTTCGTGCCCCAAGCGAAACCGAGGAAATGCTGGTTGTTATAGTTCACCATGCCGCCCCAACCATTCGCGGTCCAGGCTGTGGCCCGGAAAACCGCCTCCAGAGTCAACCCGCGGTCGTGGCCCCCATGAACAAAGTAAAGCTTGCTGTTGGTTGTGGCTGCGGTGTATCCCGGCCCTTGTCCGCTTCCCGGAAGCTGCGTGGCCGTGACCAGCGCGCAACCGCCCTGCGGACCGTCGCTCGCAACGATTTGCGGTACGGGGTTGGTGCCATAGCGTATGACCGACTGGTGCGGGTCGAGCAAATCACCCGGTCCTGCCGTGTAAATCGCGTTGGCTTCTCCGCCTGCCGCACCCGTGTGATCGAAAGTCATCCGATAGAGAATGGTTGCACCGGAACGTAAACCGATCAAACCGAGAATCAACATAGCCGTCCAAGTTTTTTCATGACACCCTCCCTTTGCGGTTGGAAACGCCACTTCTCCCTCATTGGAGTAAACCGGGAACACATTGCTTTCAGTAATGAAAGTCATTATGCAAAGGGGCACGAAACGAGTCAATGTCGAAAGTCCGGTTTTGGGGATAACAACGAACGCGATGAATCTCTTTCGGTCATCAATCAATAGGGACGGTTCGGGGACGTTCCTACTGGTTGCAGCACGTTTAGCGCAACAAACAGCCGGGTTACAGACGCGGGAGAAGGGGGTTCCGAAAACAAGAAACCCCAAACCAGGAACCCGAATCCCTCAGCGGGCGAGCTTTGACTCGACGAGCGCGGGCGAAACTGGCATCATCATGAGCGTGTTTTGAGGCGGCTCCCCGCGCGTCGGCGCGGGCTGGAGACGTCCGAATCAAGTCCGAAAGGTCAGGCCCACCCTATGCTGCGCAACGATATCCACAAGGTTCTTATTATCGGCTCTGGTCCGATCATCATCGGTCAAGCGTGTGAATTCGATTATTCTGGCACCCAGGCATGTAAGGCGCTACGCGAATGCGGATACAAAATCGTCCTGGTAAACTCGAACCCGGCCACGATCATGACGGACCCGGTGATGGCGGATGCCACCTATATCGAGCCTCTCAACGCCGAACGGATCGAACAGATCATCGCCCAAGAACGCCCTGACGCCCTCCTGCCCAATCTCGGTGGCCAGACCGGCCTGAACCTGGCCATGGAACTTTCCAAGAAGGGGATTCTGGACAAATACGGGGTCCGTGTCATCGGCGTCAACCTCGACGCGATCGAGCGGGGCGAAGACCGCCAGATTTTCAAGGACACCATGACCAAACTGGGTATTGAAACGCCTCAGAGCGAGATCGCCTATTCCGTCGAGAACGCCGAGACGATCGCGTCGCGTCTGGGTTATCCCGTGGTGGTGCGCCCGGCATACACCATGGGCGGTACCGGTGGCGGGCTCGTTTACAATGTCGAGGAATTGCGCGCCATTGTCATCCGCGGTCTGGAGGCCTCGCTGACCCACCAGTGCCTGATCGAGGAGTCCGTGCTGGGCTGGGAGGAGCTTGAGGTCGAGGTGGTCCGTGACGCGAAAAACCAGATGATCGCCGTATGTTTCATCGAGAACATCGATCCCATGGGGGTCCACACTGGCGACTCCTTCTGTTCCGCGCCAATGCTGACCCTCTCCGACGAGGTACGGCAACGGCTGCAAGAGTACGCTTTCCGCATCGTCGAATCCATCGGTGTCATCGGCGGCACCAATGTGCAGTTTGCGCATGATCCCGCAACCGGGCGCATCGTGATCATTGAGATCAACCCGCGTACTTCGCGCTCCTCGGCACTCGCTTCCAAAGCCACCGGATTCCCGATCGCCCTCATTTCCGCTAAACTGGCCTCAGGCATGACTCTTGACGAAATCCCCTATTGGCGGGACGGGACCCTTGAGAAGTACACGCCCTCCGGCGACTACATTGTGCTGAAATTCGCCCGCTGGGCCTTTGAGAAGTTCCGCGGAGTGGAGGACAAACTGGGAACCCAGATGCGTGCGGTTGGCGAAGTGATGTCGATCGGTAAAACGTACAAGGAAACCTTCCAGAAGGCCATCCGCGCCTTGGAGAACGGGCGGCACGGACTCGGTTTCGCTAAGGATTTCAACAGAAAAACCTTGCCGGAGTTGCTCGATCTGCTGCGATTCCCGAACAGCGAACGTCAGTTTATCCTGTACGAGGCGTTACGCAAAGGCGCGACGGATGAACAACTCTTCGGCCTCACGAAAATCAAGCCTTACTTTCTCGGGCAGATGCGTGAACTGGTGGAGCTGGAAGAACGGATTCTCCAACACAAAGGAGGCCTGCCGCCGGACGACCTGCTCATCCAAGCCAAGCGGGACGGGTTTTCCGACAAATATCTGGCCAAAATCCTCGGCGTCCTCGAGAGCGTGATCCGGACCCGTCGGACCGCGCTCGGAATCGTCGAGACTTGGCACGCCGTTCCGGTCAGCGGAGTCGAAAACGCCTACTACTACTACTCGTCCTACAACGGCGTGCGCAACGAGGTCCCCGTCTCCTCCAACCCCAAGAAAGTCATGATTCTCGGCGGCGGCCCGAACCGGATCGGACAGGGTATCGAGTTCGACTATTGCTGCGTGCACGCGGCCTTCGCCATGCGCGATGCCGGTTACGAGACCATCATGGTCAACTGCAACCCCGAGACGGTTTCCACGGACTACGACACCTCGGACAAACTGTACTTCGAGCCCGTCACGCTCGAGGATGTGCTCCAAATCTACGAGAACGAAAAACCGGAAGGCGTAATCGTGCAGTTCGGTGGCCAGACCCCGCTCAACATCGCCCGCGAACTCGCGGATGCCGGTGTGAAGATCCTCGGCACCAGCATCGACTCCATCGACACCGCTGAAGACCGCGACCTCTTCCGCAAAATGATGGAGCGGCTCGCGATCCCCATGCCTGAATCCGGCATGGCCGCCAATATCGATGAGGCCATCCGGGTCGCCGGGTCCATCGGCTATCCCATCATGATCCGTCCCTCGTTCGTGCTCGGCGGACGCGCGATGGAGGTGATCTATGACGAGGAGATGTTGCGCGAGTACGTGGCCAAGGCGGTGGGCGTCACCCCGGACCGGCCCCTGTTGCTCGACCGCTTCCTGAAAGAGGCGCTCGAATGCGAGGCCGACGCCCTCTCCGACGGTCGGGAGGTTTATATTCCCGCTGTCATGGAACATATCGAACTCGCAGGCGTTCACTCGGGAGACTCGGCCTGCGTGTTGCCGCCGGTCTCGATTCCGGACCGCCATCTCGACACCATCCTCGCGTACACCCGCAAAATCGCCCAGGAGCTGCAGGTGGTGGGACTCATGAACATGCAGTACGCCATCGAGAACGACACGGTGTATGTCATCGAGGCCAACCCGCGCGCCTCGCGCACCGTGCCGCTGGTCTCCAAGGTCTGTGACACCCAGATGGCCCGCATCGCTACACGCTTGATGTTGGGCGCCTCCATCGCCGATCTGGATTTACGACCCAAGGTCATCCCGCACTACGGTGCCAAGGAGGCGGTTTTCCCCTTTGACAAATTTCCGGAGGTTGACCCGGTCCTCGGCCCCGAGATGCGTTCGACCGGTGAAGTCCTCGGCATGGCTTCGACTTTCGGCCTCGCCTATTACAAATCGCAGGAAGCCGCCAACGCGCGGCTGCCGACGGAAGAGGGCACACTGCTCGTGAGCCTCTCCGAAAAGCCCGACTCCGCGGCGAAAGTCATCAGCGCTTTCGTCAAACTCGGCTTCCGCATCATCGGCACCGAGGGCACCATCCTCTGGCTCAAGGAACACGGCGTACCCGGCGAAGTGGTCCAAAAAATCAACGAAGGCCGTCCCAACGTTTTGGATGCCATCGTCAACCGCCAGGTCTGTCTCGTGATCAACACCCCTTCCGCGCGTCGTGACGCGCGTGCCGATGATGCCTCAATCCGTAAGGCAGCCATCAAATACAAGGTTCCCTACCTCACCACCCTCGCGGCTGCGGCGGCCGCGGCGCAGGGCATCCGTTCGGCGCGTGACAGCGCGGGCGGCGTGAAATCCATTCAGGCGTACCACGCCAACATTCGGTAACCCGGAGGCCGTCTCCTCCGGTTTCTGGTTTCGCTTCGGCGTCGGGCGTTCGTTCGCCTTGACGCCCCCGCGTCCTTTTTATAAGGATGTAAGGAAAAAAGGAGTTGTTGTGACGCTCGCCAAACTCACCAGTAAGGATCAATTGACCCTTCGGCCTCTCAGCGCCGTGCATGAAAAAATGGAGCAGCTCAACATAACCGAGGCGGATATCGGGAAGGCTGTGGCGTGGTCGCAATAAGAGAGGTTGACTCGCGACCCGCGACTTGTGACTTGCGGCACTGCCCAAAAAACTTTCACCGCTCAACACCCAACGTTCAACGCCGAAGTGAAAAACTCCTAACTCCTAAATCCTAAATCCTAAATCCGCATGGTGCGCACCATGCGCTTGAACCGCACCGTTCTGAGTGGTAAGATCAGGCCATCAATAAAGGAACCCCGATATGAGTCGAGTCATCGCGATTGACGGCCCCTCCGGCGCGGGCAAGTCGTCTGTGTCCAGACGCGTCGGCCAACACCTTGGTTTTTTGCATGTCGATTCCGGTGCGCTCTACCGCATCATGACCTGGCAGTGCCTGCAGAACGGCATTGACACGTCCAATCCGGAGGCGGTTGCCGCCTTCGCGCAGAAGGTCGAAGTCGAGTGCGAACCGCACGACGGCGCGATCCTCTACCGCGTGCAAGGCCAAGAGCCGGGCGATGCCATCCGCACACCGGAGATCAACCGCCATGCCAGCCCAGTCGCAACGGTCAAGGCCGTGCGCGACCGCGTGACCGGCTGGCTGCGCGGCATGACGCGCTTCGGCGACCTGATCGTGGAAGGGCGCGACATCACGACCGCCGTGTTTCCGGACTCGCCGGCGCGCTTCTATCTCGTGGCCAGCGCCGAGGCGCGCGCCGAACGCCGCCGCAAGGAGGAGGTCGAGAAAGGCATCGCCAACCAGTCGGCGGAGGAGGTCAAGCGCTCGCTGTTGGCGCGCGACGCGATCGACTCCACGCGCCAACACGCCCCGCTGCGCAAAGCGGATGGCGCGTTGGAAATCGACAGCACTTACTTGACGCTCGAACAAGTGGTGCAGATGGTGCTCGACGCACTGCCAACTGCATGGAAGGGGGGTGACGCATGACCCTCGCTGGCTGGATTACGATGGTACTCTGCTGGACGGTCATCACCGGTTTCTGTCTTTTCCTTGTCTTCAAAACATTGCAGTCCGATCCGCCCTCCTGATCGTGCCGCAACGTGCCCCCCCCCCCGATTCCCATCTCATCGAGGACATAAGGAATGCGTAAAGACACGCACAGAAAATTCGCGCTGAACTTTCTTCTGTTCGCGATCCTGACCGCCGTATCCGCTTTCGGATGGGGCGACGCGCACAGCGTCATCACCCGCGCCGCACTGTCGACGCTTCCGTCCAGCGACGCGGCCCTGCTCGGCAATGAGCGTGAGCCGCTCAGTGCCGGATATTGCCTGATTCCGGATTGGGTCTACAAAAAGGACGGCAACGAGCGCTTTGTTTGGGATTTCATGGGAACGGAGTCCTATTCCGGACGCTTTGAGAACTTCCACCTCCCGTGGAATGCCGCATCCAACTATGAAATGCTCGAATACTACATCCGCCATGCGGTCGCGTCCTTTAAAACAAACGATGCGGCCTCTGCGGCTCGTCACCTCGGTGTGCTCGCGCATATGCTGGAAGATTGGACTTGTCCCGCGCACTCATCCGTGGGCGACAACATGTACCGGCTTCTCGGCCAGTACATGCCCGCCCCAGCCGGGAAAGAGCACATGCTTCTCCACGCGCACCTTGAAAGCGGCGGCTTTGATCTGTCGGGCTACACGCACACGCCTGTCGCGCTGGGTGCCACCACAGAGGAGGTGGCGTTCCGCCTTCTGTCACGCGCTCAGGCTGGCACGGTCTTCGCGCGCGGACGCGTGCTCGACATCGTCCGAGCGGTTTATGCAGAAGACAAGCAGGCCTCCGCCGCGGCCCAGCGCCCCTCCGCTATTCTGGGGGCTGACCTCGTCGCCGACGCCTTCCGCTCGGTCTGCGCGCTTGCCCGCGGGGAGGCGCCCCCGCCCGCGCCGATCGCGCTGACCCCGTACTGGCCGAACGAGGCCCCGTCGCTTTTTTACCCGCAGGCCGCGTTTTTCAGCTCGCCGTACTGGGGCCATCCGCAACGCGACATGATCCTCCGGGACGGAAAAGATCCCGTACCCCTCGCGCTCCAAATCAGCGGTGAACGCACCGAAGTGAAGGGGTTGGGGATCGGCGTCAAACGTATCAGTTGGTTCCTGCCCGGCAACCTGTTTTCGCGAATCATGCTCCGCGTGGGTTTGCACGCCGACCTCGGCACCGACGGCCAGGTCACCTTCCGGGTTTTCGGCAACGATGCCGAACTGCACAAGACGGAGTTGCGCGGCACGGCGCAGAGCGTACCGATCGACCTTCCGATCACCGGTGTCACGAACCTGGCCTTTCTCGCCTCTCCGATCAACCGCTCCAAGGCCAACTACGTGGTGCTCGCCGACCCCATGCTGATTCCGAAATAGGGTCGGTTCGTCGTTTACGACACGATGCCGAAGGGCTGTGTGCGTTCCCACACCCCGCGGGTGAAGTCCGGGATATCCACCGACCGGCTACGCTCAGTCACGGAGCGTTCGCTCAACGGACCGATCGCGCTCCACGCCGCGGCGTCGTAGACCGTCTGGTCCAGCGGCTCACCGTTGCGCAGGCAGTAAATCACGCGCCAGTTCATGATGAAGTCCATGCCGCCGTGTCCACCAACCCGTTTCGCCTCGGCACCCATACGCTTCCAGAGCGGATGGTCATAGGCTTCGAACCACGGTGCCATGTTTTGATCCCACCCGTGATAATTCGTGCGGGGCTTATCGCCCAGCGCCTTGCGCACCGGTTCGGGCAAATCCTCCTTGCGGTAGTCCAGCGCGATACGATTCGGGAACCCCGCGAAGGTGCCGCGCGTACCCTGAATCAGGTTATGGCGGCTGTAGGGACGCGGCGAGGTCTCATCCCACTGCACCATGATCGAGCGGCCCTTGACGGTTTTGATGATCGTGGTGTTGATATCGCCGCAACGCCACCCCTTGATCTGATTCCACTTGTGATCAGCCGGGAAACGTTCTTTGGCGTAAAGCGGACGGCCGAGCGCCGGCGAGGAAACGGAGCTGAGATAATCAAAGCGGTCTCCCTGATTGATGCCCATATACTGCGCTATCGGACCCAAGCCGTGGGTCGGGTACAGGTTGCCGTTACGCCGCGCATAGTGCAAGGTGCGCCACGAGCCCGTGCCGTGCTCCACCTGATTCATCTGCCCGCGCAGTTCGTGGATATAGGCGGCTTCACCGTGCAGCAACTCACCGAAAAGCCCCTGTCTGACCATGTTCAGCACCATCAACTCTTCGCGCCCATAGTTGACGTTCTCAAGCATCATGCAGTGACGCCGCGTCTTCTCCGCCGTATCAACCAGCGCCCAGCACTCTTCCGTCGTGATCGCGGCAGGAACCTCAAGGAAAGCGTGTTTTCCAGCCCGCATCGTATCAAGCGCCTGCGGCGTGTGCAGTTCCCACGGGGTCGCGATATAGACGATATCGACATCGTCACGTTCGAGCATCTTTTTGTAGGCCTCCGGACCGTCGCTGAACGTCGCCGGCTTCGGCCTCCCTGCATCGGCAACGCGCTTGAGCGCGCGATCCAGCGTGGGCTGGTGGATGTCACACAGCGCCGTGACCTCTGCCCCTTCGATCTTGAGCATATCGCCAAGATGGCCACTACCGCGCCCCAGACCGATAAAGCCCACGCGCACACGCTCCAGTTTCGGAGCCCGGAACCCCATGACCGTCTGGCCCGCAGCGGCCGACTGCGCCTGTGCCGTCAGCGGTGCCACGGCTTTCGCGGCCATCACGCCGGAACCGGCCAACGTGGAGAGTTTCAAAAAATTACGACGGGAAGCCTGGATTGACATCTTTTTACTCCTTGTTCAGGGTGTACGCTTGTGCGAACCACTATGGATGTCCTTTTTTATCAAAAAACGAGTGCCGGGGTCAAGCGGCCGCGTGACGGTACCGGATCTGCGGATCTGCCCACTTCTCATGAGAAGTGGGCAAGATGCCAGAGTGGTAAACGCTACTGTCGGGGACGGTAAATACTACTGTCGGGAGCGGTAAATGCTACTGTCGGAAGCGGTAAACACTGCTGTCGGGAGCGGTAAACGCTACTGTCGGGAGCGGTAAACGCTGCTGTCGGGAGCGGTAAACGCTACTGTCGGGAGCGGTAAATGCTACTGTCGGGGACGGTAAATGCTACTGTCGGGAGCGGTAAACGCTACTGTCGGGAGCGGTAAACGCTACTGTCGGGAGCAGAATCAGGCATCGTACAGACCGACCGGCGGAACCGTGTCTTTCAGGGCTTGCCCCTCTCCCCGGTATGGATGCGCAGATTGTCCAGCGTTCCGCTCAGGGTGAGTTCATCCAACCCGCGAACCCACTCCGTGTCGGGAACCTCCCGCATTTTTTTTCCGCTGATAAAGAGCGTGCTCCCTTTTGTGTCAAACACGGCCACCACCCGCGCGGTCTCCCCGGTCAGGCCACCCAGCACGTTGTTCAACGTGACGACCTGTTTTTGCTTCATGGCCTCTCCCCAATCCCGCACCACAGCTGATGCTCCGCGCGCGGCCAATGTCAGCCCGGTGTTCGCGCGGCCATTCACGACCGGAACATCATACTCCACGCGGAGAGGAGCCGAGAGGCGCAGATTCAGTGTGATCCGTCCCGCACCCACCAATCGACCGTCGAGAATGCGTACCGAATGGTCACGCCATTCGATCGGGTCCCGCCCCTCATACTGCAACCCCACACGCAGCCGGTTGAAGGTGTCCTCATGCGACAACCGCCAGACGCGTCCCTCCCCATCTGTGAAGGGCTCGCCCACAACCCCGCGCCGCCCTTCGGCCTTGAGCCGGTCAGACTGGAAAAGTCGGTCGGACGAAACCACCCGCAGTTCGCCGGGACGAGTCGCGTCAACCGCCGTCAGCCGGACTTTCAGGGGCCAGGCACCCGTGGCATGCGTGCTGATCAGGTGGATCACATTCTCCCCCTCCCGCAAGTCCACGGGGCGTCCATTGTACGCATCACGCCGCGCACTGGAGCCCACGGCTTCGCCATTGACCCGCGCCAGCGTGTTCTGGTTGGAGCCGTACTGCATTCGAACCCGCAGAGGACGCGCCGCGTATACGATGGCCACCGCATGCGCCGTGGCCAGTTCCGTGTTCCGGAAACATGTGTTCAGGTCAACCGTTCCGTCCGGCTTGGCGGCACGCACGGCCCGCCACGGCTTGCGGCCGTCCAGCGTGTCGTAGGACTCGGTCACATCCAGCCGGCTCTCCGGCGGATGAACCGCACTGTCAATCGGCTTGCCGCTGGCGTTCCGGAAGGGACCGGCGACTAGGAAATCCGTCACATTCAGCGTGTCCTGCCGATAGGTTTCCGTGAACGTTACGCTCCACCCCTCCCCATCGAGCGTGAACCGGACGGGCAACGCAAATGTTTGCGGCCGGTCATCTGGACGGGTGACATGCAGGGCGAAGCCGCACTGTCCCCCAGGCACGAGTTTCACGGGCGACGCCACGCGTACCCCCCACCCCTCAAAACCCTCGACCGCCGCAGAGAGCGTGGCCGGCACCGCCCAGACGGGATATGTGCCGCCCAAAGGAACCTTCACCTCCTTGCCACTCTGGAGACGCGAAAAGAGAGCGTCGCTTTTCTGCGTCAGATCCAAACCGAACAATGCGTCGACGACGGCCGCGGAGAGCTTCCGGTCGCCAACGCGCGCAGCAAGAAGTGACGCGGCGCGCGCGAGCAGAGTCCGCGTCTCCGTGACCTCTTCCGCATCCGGCAGCCTGCGGCGCGAGAGCGAAACCGCTGCATCGGCAAGTTCCCGCCACGCCGCCGACGGCACCACGTCGGACGCCAGCGCGTCCACAGCGGAGAGTCCGGCGACCAGCCGTTCCGAGGCACGGCATAAAACCTGATCGTGCAAGACCAGCGGCCGCAAGACGTTTTCGAAACGGTTACCCCGCACGATCGCGTCCTGCACACGCGACTCGATCACGATGCCGCAGTCCGCTTCCCGAACCAGATTGTTTTCCATCAGCATGTTTTTCACGCGCCCGTGCGCAGCCAGAAACGCATTGTTCTCCAGCGTGTTCCCCCGCATAACACCGACCCGGTTCTGGGGATAGGTCAAAGGCCTGCGGATACCCCGGTCGAAAAAGCCGAGCCAGGAATCACTCGCCGGGACCACGTACGAGAAGGGGCCGCGCACCGAATTCCCCTCCACAATGCGGTTCCCGAAAAACTGGACAAACCAGGAAGGCTCGGGCACAGATTTGAACATGCCGTGCGCGTGCAGACCGCCGGTCCGCTCCAAGCTGTTACCTGCGATGACCACGTCGCTGGCGGTCCCGTACAGGGCGAACGGATTACCATCACGGTCGGTGTTGTCGAGAAAGAGCAACTGACTACGCATCTGGGCCAACACGAAATGGGACTGGTCATCGGGCTGGATATCCCACGGCCGGTCCAGCTCCACCGTACGTTCCCGGATACCGGTGACCCAGCGCATCTGTCCCGCACCGCGTCCACCGATGATGTAGAGCGGTACGCCGATCCAATGCGCTTCGCCGTGACGCCAGGAACCAGGCTTCAGCGTCACATACCTTCCGTCACACGCCACGGCCTTGTCACTGTAGGCGGGATCCCCTCCGTCAAAGGTGAACGTCTCGCGGTCGCCCTCCCCGTACGCGCCGCCCAACCGGTTGCTCTTGAAAAACACGTTGTGACTGCCATTCCCAAAGCTCAGGCCACGGTACTCATGGTCATTCCCCTCAAAAATGACCTGTTTACCGCTCAGATATCCGCACTCCGGCCCCACAAACCGATTGTCGCGGATGTCCAAATATTGGCCATGCAAAGCAGAGTTCCCTTTTGAAAAATAAAAGTCACACTCCTGAATCCGGACGAACGTCCCGTTGACAAACAGCGGTTTCGCACTCGAACGGGAACGATGGTAACTGACCGCAATCGGCGTGGTGTCCGTGTGCAGAAACCGCGTGCGGACACGGCGCAGCAAAATGTTTTCGTTGGTCCATGACTCCCCTGCCTGGGGCCGTTTCGCCACAATGCCGCCATCGATATTGCCTGCGACCAGAAAAATCTCCTCAATCCCGAAATCCCGCGTGCCGCTCACCAGTGCGCCAACCGGATTGTCCTCGTCCAGCCAGTAGAGTTGGCTGAGTGCCATGCCCGCCCCGCGCAGCAGGGTCTTGGGCGGCAGAGACAACTCGCCCCGTACCCCGAAACGGCCGCGCGGCACGTACAGCACACCGCCGCCCGCCTGTTCCAACGCCGCCAACGCGGCCCGGATCGCGGCAGTGTCGTCATTGAAGTCATTCGCCACCGCACCGTACGCGGTGATGTCAAACACCCGTTCCGGCCACGTTTCGCGCCGCGCCACCACTTCGACTTTGCCGATCCGAAAAGGACGGCTGTCCAGCCCGTTCAACAGCGAAACCTCATAAACGCCGGCCGGAAAAGCCGGATCGATGTCGACCCGCACCGCGTACCGGTCCCCGCTTTTCGCCGGCAGGCTCCGCGACGTCCCCGCACTGTCCCGCCATTCCAGTACGGCTTTTCCATCATATCCGATACAACGTCCGAACACACGCAGCCAACCGCCTGCGGTCACGTTTTTCCCGGCATCACCCTGTACCCACCAAACGTCCGGTGCGTTCACCCGCTGCACCGCCTCGCCGTTACCGCCGCGGATCCGCACGTCGAACGCCGCCAGCGGCCACGCGTGCGGATACTCGAAGGTGACGCAATCATCTGTCACCTTCAACGGAACCACGCTTTCCTGCTTGGGTCCGTCCAGCGTCACCGCGGTCACGTTGGTCCACGGACCGCCGTAAACCATCACCGCCTCACCGGGCGCCACCGGCTGCGACAGCCAGACCACCGCCGGTTCTCCGGCCCCAACCGAAATTGCCGCACAGAACCCCGCCGCCGCATGACCCAAACGCATCCAGCGCATATCCGATCCCCTTTCATCACATGCCATTCACGCCACGGAGAGCGATCTTCCTTCGCACCCCGCACTTCGTTCTTCCGCCCCAATCATCTTCCGGTGTAGATACGAATGTCGTCAAAGGCGTGCCCGTTACTGTACAGGCCGATTTCATTCAACCCCGGCAGGAAGTCCGGATCCTCGAACGCCAACACCTGTTTGCCGTCCAGATACATGCGGCAGTGCGGCGGCACGAACTGCGCCACCACATGATGCCAGACCCCGGGCTCGAGCATCGGGCCTTTCTCATCCAGCACCACCGTCTCGGTATTCCGCAGAACCCGATTGTTCTTCGCGTCGTGCCATCCAAGCGACAGAAAATACCCGCGGCCCTGAAGGGTGTACCAGAACGTCCGGTACGAGAGCCCCTTCGGTGCCAGCGACACACCGGTCCACTTGGAATCCGGGCCGTCCCGGCGGACCTTCCACTCGATCCGCACCGGCAACGCGACCTCGCGATGGAAAAGCACCGAACCGAACCCGAACTCCGGACGCATCGCGCCTTCCAGAATGTTCACGCCCTGCGGCATCCAACTGACGGCGAGCCCGCGCCACTGATCCCCTAGCCGCATCCGGTTAAAATCGTCCCGGACCACGAGTTTCCAATCGACGCCCATTGAATCCGGCAATCCCTTGCCCTCCGGCACGGCGTTCGCGCTTGCGGTCAGCGCGGGCGACGACGCGATCTGATCGGTCGGCACAACCGTCAGATCACCGGGACGCACCGGATCGATCATGGTGAGGGTGAGGCGGATCGGCCACGCACCCGAGGTGTGCGACGAGATGAGGTGGAAAAGATTGTCCCCTTGACGCAGATCCACACAGCGCGGCGCGTCACGCCGTGCGCTGGACCCAATGCGTTCGCCGTTGACGAAGAGCAATGCGTTGTGCCCTCCCGGCGGCACATTCACGCGTATCCCGCGCGCCGCGCGCACCACTGCCACCAGATGCGCCGTGGCGAGTTCGTTGGACTTGAACACCTGCGAGAGATCCACCTCGCCCTTGGCATTGGGCGTGACCGGCACCCACGGGCGATTCCCGTCACGCGTCATGTACGACGCCTTCATGTCCAACTCGATTTCTGGCGGATGCACCGTCGTGTCAATCGCCTTGCCGCTCACGTTGGCAAACGGTCCCGCAGCCAAAAAAGACTGGATCGGAAGCTGATCCCAACCGTAACGCTCCTCGAACGCGAGCGTCCATCCTTGGCCGGCAAGCGTGTATCGGACCGGCAGCGTGAAGGGCGGCAACGGCCCGGCGGTGCTCGCCAGGTACAGATCGCAGACCACCGGCCTGCCGGGTTCCAGCGGCTTCGGCGTGTCGACCCGGACCGTCCAACCTTCAAACGTCCCGGCACTTCCGGTCAGTGCGGCAGGCAAACCCCATTGCGGCAGGAGCGGACCGCCCACAGCGAATTTCCTCGGGTTGCCCGGGGCCACCCGGGTGAACTGCCAAATCGATTTTTGGGCGAGATCGATCCCCATCAGCGACGCCACCGTCGCGGGGGAGAGCGCCCTGCCCCGCAGGCTTTCCGACAACGCCCGCACCGCGCGTAACAACATCACGGAGACCCATTTCGCCTCCTCTTCTTGCGGCAGACCCATCGCCGCAAGGGCCTCGGCCTCCTTACGGTAGACGGGCCACGCCTCCGGCACCGCGCTGCCCAACTCCGCCTCCACCGCCGACAATCCGGCGTTCAGGCTGTCAGCCGCTCCGATCCGCGTCTGGCCGCCAACCGCATACGGGCGCAGGACCCGCTCGAACCGGTTGCGCAGCAAAACCGCATCCTCCACACTTTCGGCGATCACGATCCCCCGGTCCGCGTCCCGGATCAGGTTGTTCTCCACCAGCAGGTTTTTAACGCGGCCGTGGCTGGCCAGATACGCGTTATTGTGGAGCACGTTGCGGCGCATGATGCCGACCCGGTTTTGCGGATAGGAATACGGCCGCGCGATGCCCCGGTCGAAAAACCCGATCCAGCCATCAGCGGCCGGCACCTGAAACGAGAAGGGACCCCGCACCGCATTGCCCTCCAACAATTCGTTCTCAACAAACTCAACGAACCAACAGGGCTCGGAAACGCCTTTCCACATGCCGTGCGCATGCAGCCCGCTGTTACGCATCATCTTGTTACCGCCCAACACCATCTCCGCACCGCTGCCGTACATGGCGAAGGGATTGCCGTCACGCACCTGGTTTTCGAGAATCAGCAGACGGTGGCGCACCGGCGCGATAACCGCGAGCACGTTCGTGGCCGGCAGTATATCCCACGGCCGGTCAAGCTTGACCTCCTGCCCCGCGATGGAGCGGATGTACCGCAACTGGCCCGCACCCCGCCCGCCGGCAATGTACAGGGGCTCGTCAATCCACCGTTCCGCAGCGCGGCGCAGCGGCTTGGGCTTGAGCGTGACACTCGCCGGGCCGACCCCCTGAAGCGCGTCGATATACCCCATGTCACCGCCATCGAAGGTAAAGGTCTCGCGATCCCCGTTGCCGTAGATCCCGCCGAGTTGGTTGCCTTTGAAATAGACGCAACGGCTGCCGTTGCCGAAACTCATGCTCTGGCGCTCATGGTTGTTGTTCTCAAAGATCGCGAACCGTCCGCCAGTGTAACCGCAACTCTCGCCGTCAAACCGGTTATCCCGCACCTCGAGATAACGGCCTCCCAGTCCTGACGATCCTTTGGACGAGTAGAAGTCACACCCGATGACCCGCACATACGTCCCGTTAATGCTAAAAGACTGCCCGCCGCTCAAGCGACGGAAGGACTCCTCGTGCGGCACGGTGTCGGTGTGCAAAAACCGTGTGCGCACGCGGCGCAGCAGGATATTCTCGTTGATCCAGGTCTCACCCTCTTTCGGGCGGACCACCAGAATGCCTTGGTCGATGTTGCCTGCGGCCAGAAAAATCTCCTCGATCCCGAAATCCCGCGTGCCGCTCACCAGTGCGCCAACCGGATTGTCCTCGTCCAGCCAGTAGAGTTGGCTGAGCGCCATGCCCGCCCCGCGCAACAGGGTCTTGGGCGGCAGCGACAACTCGCCCTGTATCCCGAAACGGCCGCGCGGCACGTACAGCACACCGCCGCCGGCCTGCTCCAGCGCAGCCAGCGCGGCCCGGATCGCGGCGGTATCGTCATTGAAATCATTCGCCACCGCGCCGTACGCGGTGATGTCAAACACCCGTTCCGGCCAAGGCTCGCGCGGCGCGAGAATCTCGACCGCCCCGACCGGCACCGCACGACTGTCCAGTCCGTTCCGGAGGGTGATCTCGAACGTACCGGCCTGAAGACTCTGGGGAAGGTCGACACGCAGGGCATAGGGGCCGCTTTCTCCCGCAGCCAATGTGGTTGCTTTTCCCGTATGGTCGCGAAGCGTCAGAGAGGCCTTGCCATCGTAGCCGATACAGCGGCCGAACACACGCAACCATCCGCCGGGTGTCGCCCGCATGCCGGCATCTCCCTGCACCCACCACACCTCAGGCGCGTTCACCCGCAATTCCGCCGTTCCGTTCCCGCCCACTACCCGCGCATCGAATGCCGCCAGCGGCCACGTTTTAGGATACACGAACGTCACACAATCGTCCGTGGCCCGCACGGGCGTGACCGTCAGTTCCGAGGGCCCCTTCAACATCACACCCGTCACGTTCGTCCACGGCCCGCCGTAAACCACCACCGCCTCTCCCGGCGCCACCGGCTGGGAAACCCACACCACGGCCGGCTCGGCGGCCCGAAGCGACGCCGCCGTACAGAACCCCGCCAAGAGTACACGAAACATGCCCTTACCCATTCCCGCCCCCCCTTTTGATTTTTACGGTTTTTTCACCGCTTCCCGCCCTTCGAATCGACGGACTTCTCCAAACGCGCGGAATACGCTTCCCAAATCCCGGCGATCTCCCGCAGATCCTCGTCCCGGATGCGCCGGTGCAATTGATAGAGATCCGGCACACCCAGATCCGGCGCGCGCCGCAGGTAATTCATCATCTCGGCGTGTGACGTGGAGTGCGGATCATCCGTGTCCACGCTGATCCCCGGAAAAGCGGTTTTAAAAAGCCGCGCCCGGAATTCGCGGACTTCCCACAAACTCCGCAGTTGCCCGTTGTAGTCGTGCAGGCGGCACTGGTCGGTGACCTCGGCGAAATAGGGATGGCAACAACTGTTGTTGATCAGGCAGTCGGGCTTGACCGCCTTGGCAGACTCGTAGAACAGCGTCATCAGCCGCTTCAGCAGTTCGATGCCGTAGACGTTTCGTTCGTGCGTGGCCAGATTCCGTCCCAGCGGCATGCAGTTGGCGAAGTCGATTTTAAACCCGTCGCAGTTAAAGCAACCGGGTTCCGCCGAGAGCAGGCGGCGCATGGTTTCCTGAATGCGTCTGCGGTAGGTCGGCGAAGTCGGATCCGCTCCGTACGGCGTGCACAGGCATTTCACGCACTCTTCGGAAGAGAGCCCTTCGTTGTCCCATGCCTTGAGCCAAAGCAGCACCCTGCGGCCCTTGGCGTGCTCTGCCTCAACGAAAGCCCGCATGTCCGGCCACTTCACCGGATCGGGCAACAGCTCGCCATACCGCCTCTGCCACTTGTCATCCACAATGATCGCGCTCGGTTTCAGACCAAAGGCGTCGAGCCGTTCGGACATTGCGGCATACGCCTTTTGATTGGCACCCGCGTACACATTCGTTGGCGAATGGTACCCCTGCTCTCCCCAACCGCAGAAGAACGGCCCCAGCCACCAGCGCGGCACCTGCGTCCGCTCTATCCTGCGGCACCCGCCTTCACGGTAAAGCCACTCGGAGTAGGCTGACAACGCATCGAACGCATCCTCGCCAGCCGTCATGATCAATGCGGGAAGCTCATACTCCCCCTGTACCTCCGTATAACCGAGAAAGTCCGTGGAGAACAACCCCTCCCGAAATGCGGCAAACTCGCAGCGGAAATGGTCGACGTGATACGCGCCGGGCTTGGGAGCCAGCCCGACCGTACAACTACCCCGGAACGTTCCGACGAACGGGAACGCCAACAGGGGCGGCGTCATGTACCCTAACTCGATCCCGGCGCTCTCCATCGTGTTGCGCCACTGCGGCACGCACCGGGAACCGCCCAAGGCGACGGGCAACAGATAGCGCGACACCTCGTAGGCGAGCGGACCGGTCCGATCGGTCTGGGGGAAAAAGCGAAGCTTTCCCAGTTTCCCCTTGCCCTGCACGGTGACGCGTAGCACTGCCGCGCCTCCCTCAACCGAAAGCGTCACCTCTTTCTTTTCCCAGTTGGTTGTGCGCGACGTCCACACGCAGCGCCCCGCCTCCTGCCGGAAGGCGGGCTCAAACAGATCCCGGTCCGCCCCGCCCTCTTCCGTATCCACCGCCACGCGCGCGGGAAACGCGAACCGTTCCACCCCCTCCAGGGAAACGGAAATCCGGTCGGCCGTCGCAGCCACCCGCATCCGTCCCGCCGTCAGCGAGGTTTGCGGCGCTCCCCACCCCATTGTCACAGACAGCGCGAGCGCTATCCCGATCCCTCCCCCACATCTAACCCCACCCGTCATTCCACACTTCCTTCCGTCACGTTTTGGGGAACATCGCCTCGTAGTGCGGCAGGGGCGCGAAAATCCCGCCGCTCTTCGCGTAATAGTCCGCATCAAGATGAAACACGCCGCGGTCGGTTTTGGACCAAGGCGCGTCCGGATACGGGTGATAGCTGCGCATGACCGTCCAGTTCTTATAGTTCTGATGGCCGTTGGTTTCCACCAGTCCGAGGCCTTCCAGTCCCGGGAACGAACCGAGCCGCGCCGCCACGTTTTTATTCCACTCCACGAGGATCGGGTTCACCGTCAGGTCCGCGCAGAAGCACGGCACATTCCGCTCGTGTGCCGCCTGCGCGATTTTCATCGTCATGCTGAGCGTCTTGGCGATCGCCTTCAGCGCGATGGCCCGATAGCCCATCTCGATGCGCGTGACCGCGTCCCGTTCCGTATGCGCGCTCTCGTCCGCGACCAGCCGCAGCGGAATATCGTGGACATCGCACTCGTATTGCTCGTCAAACGGCTCTTCCACCACCGCAACTTGATCGTACGCCCCGATCTTCTTGAGATGATCGATCAGGCGCAGCAGCGTTTCCTTTTTCTCGTACCGACCGTTGGCGTCGAAATAGTACGGCAGTTTGCCGCTCTTCGTGTAAGGTGTGCGGCAACCGTCCAGCGCCTTGTGGATCTCACTGATCCGCGCCATGTCCTTGGCCAGCATCTCCTCCTGTGTGCCGGGCTGACCGATCTTGATTTTCATGAAGAAGGAACCGTCCGCCACCGCCGCCTTGATCTCGCTGATCGGAATCGCATAGGCCATCAGCGGAATCGAGGCCGCCTTGGGATGGCGGTGGGCCAGCGCGGGCCGGTATGCCGCCGGGATCAGTCCGTCAAACGTCGTGATCCCGTTTTCTTTCGCGTAGAGCAGCCAAATCGCGTTGTCCACGCCGACCAGCGCGTTCAACGTAAAGGTCTGACGCAACCGGGGGTTGCCGGTGATGGCCTTGCCGTATGCGTACACCTCTTTGAAAAGCTCGTCGTTGAGCGCCACGGGATCGGTGAACGACCGTCCCTTCAACACGCGTAGCGCGTGCGCGGTCATGGCGAACATCAGCGCGTTCCCGCCCGCCTCGGAATTCGCCGCAAACACCGCGGCATCGCTCCACAAGGTGCTGTGTGTGCAGAGCCCGATCCCACGCTGACCGGATGTGCTTTGCACCATCGCGGCGCTTTGCCAGATGTTGGTCAGGTACCCCCCCTTGAATCCGAAAGGCCGCAGTAGCGGCTCGCGCTCGAACTCGCACCCCGTGTCCGCCACGGTGATCGTTTTTTTCATCGTCTTTTCTCCGTTTGACGCGCCCGCCGAGACACATCCGTTTGCCAGTGTTACTCCCGCCGTCAGTGCCGCCGCCTTCATAAAATCCCTGCGTTTCATGACACCCTTTCTGTTGTTATGGACACGGATGGAACGCGGATTGTTCCGCATAACCCTTGCCCACGAGAACGCCTTTGAACAACACGTTGATCCGGCACTCCAAATCCGCGTTCCATCCGTACCCCATCCGTGGCTCATTCCACCGTCAGCCCGCAATTCGCATACTGCGCCGTAAAGAACTCGCTGTCGCGCTTCAGCTTGCGCACCGCGATCGCGCACCGTTCCGGTTCCGTCAACGCCTGCTCCGCTTTTGTGAACAGCTCCCACTCACAGTGAACCGATGCCGGCCCCCCAATCCGGAGTTCCTTCACCAGTTCATAATACCGCTTCCACGGCACCAGCCCCTCGCCTGCGAACACGCCTTGATGACGTTGCTTGTCGGCCGCTGGCCAGATATAGTCCTTGAGACAGGTACTCGTGATGTGCGGCGCGATGAGCCGCATCCCCGCCACCCACGACCCGCCCGTCTCCGCCACCGCATGATGCACATCATATTGGCTACCGATCCATTGCGGGTCAAGCCCCTTGAGCGCCGCGTGCAGGTCCCACAATACGCCGCCGAACAAGCGTTCCTCCCACGCGCGGTGATTCTGGTAACCACCGCTGATCCCGCATGACCGGTTCAGTTGCTCGAAAGCCGCCAACACGCGACGCAACCGCTCCAACTCCTCCCCCATCGGCCGCCCGCCGGCATAACGCAAATACCCCATGCGGTAAATCCGGATCCCGCATTGTGCCGCCGTCTTCAGCAAACGCTCGGCCGCCGGATCTTCCGGGTCGGTCAGGGAGGTGGTCATCATCCTGATCTTGAGCCCCTGCCTGCGCGCGGCCTCCACTACGCGGGGCAGTTCCGTCCCGGCCTTTTCGGGTTTCACATGACCACCCGGCCTCACTGTCAGGTCGATCCCGCCATAACCGGCCTCAGCCACCACTTCAACCAGCCGGTCCACCCCCAGCCATTGGAGCGGCTTTGAGAAGAGATGCAAACACACCTTCGCGCCCTTCCCGCCCTCGTGCGCACGCGCAGCAGAAACCACCCCCCCGGCCGCTGTCAGCGCCGCTGTCTTCATAAAATCCCTGCGCCGCATTCCGCCTCCCCTACAGGATATTCACCATCGTGCCCTGCGCGACCTTCTCAAGCCTCAACTCATCGCCAACCACAACCGCCCGGTACTTAATGTTGTTGACCGTGGCAGACGGCCATGCGCCAGCCGAACCCTCGATCCCTTCGGACGCCTTCAGGATCGTCACCGGCGAACGCGCCGTATCATCCGACATGCGCAAGGTCAGGGTCACCTCATCCGCCAGAGCCACAGCGCCCCCCACCTCCAGCCAGTCGTTGGTCGCCGCGCTGAAGTCCACATCGAGTGCCGCCCCGCGCGCAAAGGCGAGGCCACCCATCAAGCCTACAGAGCCGATCGCATTGGTCCCGCCGATCGCCAGCGTGGCGTTGTTCGTGATCACCAGACCGTCGGCAAAGTGGTGCGTGCCGGCAACCAGCTCAAGCAGCGCCGACGACTCGCCGTCGCCGAAGACCGTCGCGAAACCGTTGTTGATGTCGGTAAACTGCTTGACCGTCAGCGTACCGCCCGCAAAACTCAGGATGCTCGCCGTGCCGTTGGTGGCGATCAGCTCGTCCGCCGTCAGCGAACCGCTCGCCAGATTCAGCGTGCCGGTATTAAGCAGGGTTCCGGTCTTGAACGTCATCCAGTTGCCGACACGCAACTGCGCCGGGAATGTATGATAGATATTGTTGCCCGTGCCTGAATTGTACGGTGTTCCCGTGACACCGGTTTTAGTGAGCGTCAGATTGGTCTCGACGCTGAAGCAGGTCTTCTGAATCGTAGAGGCGGTATTGATGTCCGCCACAAAATACACGCGGTTTGACTCCAAACCGGTGCCGTCGGATTTCAGCGCGTCAAACACCACCCGCTGACCGCGATAGGTACGGTCCCATCCCGTCTGACCGAAATAGAGGTCGGAGCTTGACCCCTTGCCTGCAAGTGTCGCGATCTGGAGCACATACGCCTCCGGATTGCACACGGTCATGGTCCCGCCGTCCACGTTTAGCGTTCCCGAATATTCCACTCCGGCGATCGGCACATCCCAATCCACACTTCGTCCTCCTCCCACATAGAAATCGGCAGGCGTCTCAAACGTCCCGCCTGACAGGGTCAAGAAACCAAGTCGGCCGTCACCGAGACAGGTTGCTCCGCCTTGAAACCAGACGCCCCCGTGAACAGTCACAATAGATCTTCCCGGCCATGGCGTCCCAACCCCATAGGTGTTGACCCCACCGATCGTGAAGATTCCGACATTGGTTACAGACCCGCTGGTCACCGTGATGCGGTTCGTGTAATACTTATTGTGGTATCCGTTCATGGCAATTCCAGAACCGCCGAAACGGGTAAGGACCATGCCACCGTTCGTGACCGACAACATCCCATACTTGCCGCAACTGAAATAATCGGGATAAAGCACCCCGCCGTCGATCACCAGTTCACCGTCGGCAATCGTGACGACATTGTTACGGGTTGCGTAATCGTTCGCAAACGGTTCGTAGCCCAGCCGTCCTTGTATCCTCGCCTGATTCTTCACGGTGATCGTCATGTTCCCACTAGGACGCACAAACCCCGAGAGGGTCGCACCGCTCGCCACATAGAGATCAGCAAGGTTCACACTAACCTTTCCAAGGCCAGTGTTGAACGTCCCTGAATTGACGTTGAACGTCAGATTACCCCCGCCGCCGATCGTGTTATAGCTCTCATACCAATCGGGTTCGGCTAAATTGAAATGATCCGCCGTCAGATCGCCGTTGACGTTGAACGTCAATGGCGTATCGTCCGTTTTGTTGAGATAGAAATATGAGAACAGATTCGTGTGCGGGGTGGTACCCGGCACATACGTGTAGTTGATCGTGCCGACCACGTTCGACGCCGACTCGAAATAGGCTCCGTCGAGTTGCAGGTTAGCCGGATCATGCGTGTCGCCGGGAACCCCATATCCGGAAGGCCCACTCCAGTTCGTGGGGTTGAACCAATTTCCATCGGCAGCCTCCCCTGTCCAGGTGTAGATGATTTTGGGCTCCGCTCCAGTCGTCACCGTCGCCAGTAAACCAATCGAGAGGGACATTTGAACTTTTACCATCCATCTTTGCATCCGTTTCATGGTTTTTCCTTTCGCACATGCGCTCCTTCGGCCCGTGGAGCCTGAATATCATCGGGGCGGACTGGACAGACAGACGGGGGGTCACACGCCAGCCTCAGTTACAACACGCTGATCACCATACCCTTCGGTTTCTTGAGCAGCACCAGCGAGGCCCCTTCCACCGCCACGCGGTACCCGATCTCGCCGATTGACGCGACCGTCCACCCCGAAAGGTCCACCGCTCCGTCAAGCGCCTCGGCGGCCACCAAAACAACGTGTTGCGGCAGAGTGCCGTCCAACGAGGTCAGCGTGACTGCGGCTTGCGTCGGCAAGGTCAGCTTGCCGGCCAAGGAAAGGCTGTCACCCGCGTTGTCCTGAAAATCGCAGTGCAGCGTCGCGCCTTCGGCCAGCGCGAGATTCCCCGTGACCTCTGCGGAAGCCCGGTTCCCGACCCCGCCGGCACTGAGCGTGGCGTTGTTCGTGATCACCAGACCGTCGGCAAAGCGGTGCGTGCCGGAGAGCAAGCCGAGCGTAGCCTCGCCTTTCCCGTCACCGATGACCAGCGCGCTGTCGTTGGCGACGTCCGCGTTGGCCACATTGAGCGTGCCCGTCGAACAGGCCAGCACCGAGTAACTGCCGTTTGTCGCGGACAGCGACTGCAGGATGTCCAGCCGTCCGCCCGCCATCGTGATCCGCCCGACCGCGTCGGCCCCTAAAACGTTTCCCCGATTAGACAACACGAGCCGATCCACCGACGAAGTGCCGCCCGCGCACGTCAAATAGCCGGGCGTGATGTTGCCGAGATACAGCCTTGCACTTCCGTCGGAATTGGTCACGCAGAAGTTGCCTGAATGAACCGTCACGAACCCGCTGTAGCCGGGCAGGAACGGTTGGGTGCCCGTGTTGTTGGATCCCACCCACACGTTGTTGGTGGAGACGAATTGGGCCGTACCTGACAGATCCAGATACCCGTTCGGCCGCTCGCAGATGTAGGCGGGCCCCTCCTGCCGCCAGAGCCCCCCCGACAAATTCAGAAACGCCGACGCATTTCCGGAGGCGGCGTTTCCGATGTGCAGCGCGTCGTCCGCGCGGTTCGTGACCGTCCCGTCCCGCATCGTGACCGTCATTCCCGCAATCCTCATTAACGAATAACTCAACGACGCATTGTTCGTCACGAGCTCCGGAGGTGAACTGAGGGCTTTTGCAAACAGATACCCCCCATCCAATATGAGCGGATTCGCGTAAATCAGTTCGCCTGCGCGATTACCGGCGATCACGCTTCCCTGAACCGTCAGGCTGCCATACACCCGGAAGCGCTTACTGGGAGTCCTGCCGTATCTCAATGTCCCGCCGGGAAGAACGGTATAGTTGTTGCTTTCGCCCGCGCCCAGAATCTGGCAGTACGCATCCAACTCGGCGTTTGAATGAATGTTGATCGCCACATTCCCTTTGGGCCCGAACGACCAGTCGGCATCAGAAGAACTGTTATTGTTCACAGTCAGATTGGTCCGGACATTCAGCGTGAGCATCTGGCCCCCGGGCGCGGAGCATGTCACCCGGAACACGTTGACCGGGGCCTGGTCGATTTCAACGGTATATCCGTTTCCCGTTGTGGCGGCATTTGTGATGATTACCGTGTCCTCCGCTCCGGGAACGCGGTCCAAGCTCCAATTCGCTGGCTCGTTCCAGTTGCCCGTGCCCGAGGTCGCGATCCAATAATTCGTCTCCGCCGCCGCAGAAAAAACGATCCAACCGACAGCCACGCCTGTCATCACAACAACTGGCTTCATGGTCATCCCTCCCCTACTTCAGAGCAACGCACCTCAGCGAAACAGCCCATAGTCGATAAATGATATGGAATTACATATGATTGTACTTGTGTTTGACACGTTCCGTCAACGATGATCATGCGAAATCGAACGATCTTTTTCGGAACCGCATCGTTGCGTTTGTGATGATGCCGCAATATAATCGATATTCTTGATTAAGGTTCTCGTAACAGACGATGAAACGGAATCCTCAGAAAAAATGCCTCATGACAAGGCTGCGCGCGCAGAACCGCACGCCGGAGGCGACGCATGTCACGGATGGGAGGATGGGGAGGGCCGCCCTATGAGTTTCACGCTGTATCACGGCAACCGGCTGGATCAACTCGCGGCGGCACTCGCGGACCTCATCCTCCAACCGCCCGCAGGCGGTGCGGTGCGGGATCCGTTGCGGCAGGAAACAATCGTGGTCCCCAATCAGGGCCTGGCCCGCTGGCTCGCCCTCGAAATCGCCGCCCGGCGGAAAATCTGTCCGCCGCTCGACCTCCCCTATCCCGGTGCATTCCTCTATCGCGACCTGTTTGATCCAATGATGGGACGAACCTCCCGCGCTGTTCAACCGGACCTGCCTTTCGATCCCGCCACAATGGAGTGGCGCCTGTTCGCACTGCTCGAACAACTCGAACCGGAAACCGCGTTCGCGCGCGTCCACGCCTTCACCCGCGGCGACCCGCTGCGCCGTTACCAACTCGCCGGTCGGCTGGCATCGCTCTACGACCGCTACATGACCTACCGGCCCGATTTGTTGGCCGCCTGGGAACAAGGTGACGAACCGCTGACCGGTGAAGACGCCGCATGGCAGGCCCGCCTCTGGCAGGAACTCATCGCGCTCGACCGCGGAAGCGTGCGTCACTTCTCCGGACTCTACCGCCGCTTCATCGAGCTCACCCGGCACCCCGACCGGCAGCCCGACTTCCTCGCCCCGCTGCTGGCCCGGCGCCGCATCGCGTATTTCGGCGTCTCCTCCCTGCCGCCCGCTCATCTGGATATCCTGATCCGTTTGGCGCGTTTCGACGACTTCGAGATCCACTTCTTCACCCCCAACCCCTGCTGCGAGGAGTGGAGTGACGCACGCAGTTTGAAAACTCAGATCCGCGACCGGCTCACTCTGGTTCAGACAATCGGTCCCCAACTCGCCCCCGCCTATGAGATCCGCGCCAACCCGCTGCTTGGCTCGCTCGGACGCAGCGGACGCGAATTCTTCTCGTTGCTCTTGGCCTATGACGAAATCCACGACGAACGCCTGTTTGTGGAGCCGGATGCCGCTGAAGGAACGGTGCTCGGAACCCTCCAGCGCGGGATCCTCCGGAACACGCCCCTCGAACCGCGGCAGCCTGTTGCCCCCTCTGACCGCTCCCTGGTGATCCATGCCTGTCACGCGCCGCTGCGCGAGGTCGAGGCCCTGCACGGCCACCTGCTCGCCTTGTTCCGCGATAAACCCGGCCTCGCGCCGCGCGAAATCAGTGTCTACACGCCGGACATCGAAACCTTCGCCCCATACATCGAAGCCGTCTTCGGAAAAGTTCCGCCCGGCACACCCGGCCATATCCCCTACACCATCGCGGACAAGTCGCTGCTGCACACGGTGGACGAGTGTCGGGCATGGCTCGCCCTGCTCACCGCCGTTACCGGACGCTTCAAAGCCTCGGAGGTGCTCGGACTGCTCCAGCATGCCGCACTCCGCCAACGGTTCAACTTCGTCGAGACCGACATGCCGTGCCTCGGCAGCTTGCTCAGAGCCGCGCACCTTTCCTGGGGCCTCGACGCGGCTTTTCGTGCACGGCAAGGGGCCAGTCCGGCCTATGCCAACACGTGGCGTTTTGCCCTCGACCGCCTTCTTTTCGGTGCCGCCATGCAGGACCCGACTGATGAAGCCCCGCCTCTGAACCTGACGGAAGGAAAGTGTATCCCATTGACCGAAGCCGAAGGTCACGCCTCGCTGATCGGCCGTCTCGCATCGTTCCTCGATGCCCTCGCGGAACTGCATGAATTCTGCCTCTCCCGCCCGACACGTCCCTGCGGTGCGTGGCACGCCTACCTGAACGCGGCACTTGAGCGGTTCTTCCCCACGGACGAGCGCGCGTCTTACGGCGTGCTGCTGCTGCGGCAAACCCTCGATCAGTTCGCCCGCTACATCGAACACGCGGGCTGTGAGCGGCTTGCGGTCCCCTTCTCTGTGATACGCGCCTGGCTCACCGCTCAGCTCGACGGCACACCGGGCAGCGAACGCTTTGTCACCGGCCGCGTGACCTTCTCGCGATTCCAACCGATGCGCAACGTCCCTGCCCGCGTGGTCTGCCTGCTCGGACTCAGTGACAAGGCCTTCCCCCGCAACGCGCCGCAGTTGAGTTTCGATCTGATGGACCGACGCGAAAACCGTTGTATCGGCGACCGTCGGCCACGCGACGAGGACCGGTACGCCTTTCTGGAAACCCTGCTCGCCGCGCGCGAACGTCTGATCATCACCTATACCGGACAGAGCAACAAAGACAACAAGCCGTTGCCGCCCTCGGTGCTGGTCAGCGAACTGCTCGATGCCATCGACGCCGCCTTCACCTTTCCGTCTCGCGACGGTGTCCCCCAAACCGCCTCCACAGCCCTCATCGTGCGCCACCCGCTCCACCCGTTCAGCCCGGCCTACTTCACACGCGACAAGCCCGACCCGCGCCTCCGCGCGTTCGATGCCACCGCTTTCCGCATCGCCTGTCGCCTGGCCGGCGCGACCGGAGACGCATCACCACAGCCCGAGGCACAGGTTGTTTTTCCGTCAGCGGAATCCGCCGCGACCGACGCGCCGCTCCAACTTGAAGAACTGATCGCTTTTTTCCTCTCGCCATGCAAAGCCTTCTACACGCGGCGTCTCAACGCCGCCCTGACGGAACGCGACGACGAATTGCCGGATGACCTCGAAGCGCTTGAGCCTGACACGCTCGTCCAATACCAGATCCGGCAGGAATTGACCGCAGCGATGTTGCACGGCGACGGTGAGCTTGCCATAAACCGTCTGCGTGACCGTTGGCAGACTGACGGCAGGCTACCGGTTGACGCCGACCGACACATGGCAGAGGCCCGTGACCGGATAGACGTGGTGATCCAAAAAGTCAACGCGCTTGATCTCGGCGAGCCGCTCGCCCCCCAGCCGTTCGATCTCGATCTGCCCAACGGGTTCCGGCTGCAGGGCACCCTGAACGCGTTGCGGGCCGGCAACGCCCAGCTTTTTACGCGGCCTGCCAAAGAAAAACCAAAGGATATCGTAACGGCCTGGATCACCCACCTCGCCGCCTGCGCCGTCAAACCGGGCGTCACCACCTGGGGCGTCTTTGAAGGAACCAAAACGATCGTAACCCGTTATCCACCCCTGGAGTCTGACGCGGCGCGCCGTATCCTCGCCGCCCTAGCCGCACACCACGCAGAAGGCATGACGCGGCCGCTGTGTTTCGATCCCGCGATCGGCCACAAACTTGTCGAAGGGAAGCCGCTCACCGAAACCGACTGGACGGGATCGTCGTTCCCATCCGATCCCGGTGTCGACATCTACCTGCAACACGCCTTCGGCGCGACGCTCCCCGAAGCCGGTTCGGAACCCCTGCGCACACTGGAACGGGTGGCCCGCACACTCTTTGGTGAAATGCGGAAAACACCCGTAAAAATCCAGCGGGGAGGGCGCTCATGATCCCGTTCGACCTCTTGACCACCACGCTCGCCCCCGGTACGCGCTTCCTGATCGAAGCCAACGCTGGCACCGGAAAAACCTTCCAAATCCAACACCTTTACCTGCGCCTGATCCTCGAGCAAAATCTCGAACCGTCGCGCATCCTGGTCGTCACCTTTACCGAAGCCGCGACCGCTGAACTGCGCGACCGCATCCGCCAATGCCTCGCAACGGCGCTGGCGAAGCTCGGAGAGGTAGAGCCGGAAAACCCGCCATCGCTGATTGACGCGATTCTTAAGCAGGCCGCGGCGCAGCGCACACCCGATGCGCTGCGCGTGAGCCTGCAACTCGCTCTGGCCGCGTTTGACGAGGCCGCGATCTTCACCATCCATGGGTTTTGCAAACGTACGATCGACCACCATGCCTTTGAAAGTCAGGTGATGTTCGATTGCGAACTCATCCCCTCCGCTTCGGAGCTGCTCGGCGATCTGGTCGCCGACTTCTTCCGCCGCGAACGGCACGCCAAAGCCGAGCCATTCGTTTCACTGCACGATCTTCTCAACCACGCGCACCTTGTCATGAGCCACCTCGGGGAAGCACGGATCGAGGCCGACGGCGTGACCGATCCCCGACTCGATGTTTTCGCCCGCTTGCGCGATCACCTGCACGACCCTGAGGACGGTCTGACCGCGCGCATGCGCCGCCGACAGCAGATGGGATACGACGATCTGCTGCGCATCCTGCGCGACGCGCTGGCCGCTGGCCCGGATTGTCCGCTGGCGCACGTGCTACGCGCCACCTACGCGGCCGCGCTGATCGATGAGTTTCAAGATACCGACCCCGTGCAGTACGAAATCTTCAAGACGGTTTTCGCCCACCCCGACTCCCGACTCTTTCTGATTGGCGACCCCAAACAGGCGATCTACGGTTTCCGCGGCGGAGACCTCTACACCTATCTTCAGGCTCGCGACGAGGTCGCGCCGTCGGCGCGCTTCACCCTGACGCGCAACTTCCGTTCCGCCCGCGAACTGATCGAGGCCGTCAACAGTATCTTTGCGCCGCCGGGCGCCTTTGGCGAACAACAGCTCGGCCACCCGCCTTCGGAGAGCGGTCGCGAACCCGAGCGAACCCTGCTGCGCGACGGCCACCGCGATCCGACGCCGTTCGAGCTCGTCCGCTTCACCGGGGACCACACGGGCGGCGCGGTTGCCTCCTCCTCGCTGGAAACGCCCATCACCCGCGACTGCGCCGCACGCATCGCCACGTTGCTGACGGACGGTCGCACCATGTTCCAAAAGCCGGATCAGACGTTGATCCCGGTCACGCCAGGCGACATCGCCGTTCTGACTGTCACCAACAGCCAAGCCGAAGCGCTTCAGCAGCGGCTGCGCCTTCACGGCGTCCCGGCTGTGATCTACAAAGCCGGCAACATTTACGCCTCCGCAGACGCGGGCAACCTCTGCCGTCTGCTCGGCGCCATGGCTGAACCCAACCGCGTCCCGCGCATCAAGGCCGCCCTGCTGACGCCACACGGCGGCATGACCGTCCGCGATCTGCTCGCGGCGGAGAAGGACCCGGACGCCGCCGCCGACTTGGAGCGTCGCATCGGTGATTTTGCCGAATGCGGCCGCCTCTGGAGAGAAAAAGGTGTCGTTCCCGCGCTCACGCTTTTGCTCGCCCGTCTCAACAGCCTCGAACGACTCGCCAATGATCCCGCTTGCGAGCGCCGCCTCACCAACCTGCGACACCTCACCGAATTGCTGCATCAGACCGAACGCGCCGCCCGTCTCGCGCCGGATGCGCTGTTGCGCGAGCTGAAACGCCAGATCGCGGATCCCGACACCGACGACGAAACCTGCGAGCAGCGCATGGAGAGCGACCGCCGCGCCGTGACGCTCATGACCATCCACAAGAGCAAGGGGTTACAATTCCCGATCGTCTTCGTACCCTACCTGATCACGCACGACATCCGCAAAGGCATGGAGAAGGGGTGGGCCGTCCACGCACCGGACGCGCAGGGTGTCATGCGCCTCGTCCTGCCGGTCGGCGACGCGGCCCGCCGCCGGTTCGAGGAGCAGCGGCTGCACGAGACCCTCGCCGAACACCTGCGCCTGCTCTACGTCGCCGTGACCCGCGCCGAAAACCGCTGTGTTCTGATGACCGGCACCGCGATCACCTACAAGAAAACCCCGATCCGAAGCGCGGTGGCGCATCTGACCCGCCTAGCGGAACCCATGTCAACCGGCGGCACGCCGTTTTCGTTGGAAGAGGTCACAACCGAAACCCTCGACCGTCCGCACGCCGAGCCGCGCCACACGCCGCCGGACACGCACGGCGACCTTGTCCCGCCCGCAAGCCCGCCGCTGCCGCCCGATGACTGGGCCGTACTCAGTTACTCCGGCATGACCCTCCACGACGCCCCGCCGCCGCACCTCAAACCGGACGCTGGCACCGATGAGGTCGCTGACCCCCTCTTGTCCGCACCGGACCGGGACCGTGCCGGGGATGTTTTGCCCGGCGGCAAAACCACCGGCCTCTGTCTGCACGCGATCCTGGATCAACTCGACTACACGCACGTCACCCCGGCGTGGCAACCCGCACCGGACGACCTCGCGCTGATCGACCGCCACGCCGCCTTCCACGGACTCTACACATCCGACTCCCCGCTCGCGGCCGCACGCCGCGCCCGTATCGTGGACCTCCTCGCCCAAACCCTGACCCGCGCCCTGCCGACCGCTCCCGCCGATCCCGGCGCAAATGCCCCAATGAGCGGCGGCATCCCGCTCTCCGCGGTTCCCTTTGCCGACACGCGGCGCGAATGGGAGTTCTTTTTCCGCGTGCCGCGCGCGATCGACCTCACGCGATTTCAGGAGTTGGGCCTGTCCTTCAAACCGGACAGCGGCACGCGGCGGGGCTTCATGACCGGATCGATCGATCTGGTTTTCTCCTGCGAAGGCCGCACTGGTTTCGTGGACTGGAAGACCGACATGCTCCCCGACTACACGCCCGCGACGCTAGCCGCCGCCATGACCGAGCGCAACTATCTCTTTCAGGCGATCCTCTACGCCGTGGCCCTCCACACGCATCTCGCGCAGTGTCTGGGTGCGGCCTACGACTACGAGCGCCATTTCGGCGGCGGCCACTACGTCTTTATACGCGGGGTGGATGCCCGCAACGGACTCTTCCCCTTCCGTCCCCCGCTCGCTGAACTCGAAGCGTGGTCCCGCCTGCTTACGCATTGACGCCGAGGACCGTCTCCATGATTTCAATCAGGAGCGGAATAAGCTGTTTTTTACGCGAGAGGATATCGCGGCAACGGAAGACCCCGGGTTCCAGACGCGGAAAGGCGATCTTTTTGATAAAGGTTTCGTCGCCCTCGACCAGCAGGATCGAGCTGAGCGTCGTGACATCGGTGATCATCAGCGCCGTAAAGAAAAGCCCCTCCCCCGTGCGGCGCTGCCGCAACGCCGCCAGCAGTTCGGCTTTGCGCACCAGCAGATCGTCGGCCGCGTTGACCTCCACCTGACTGACGGCAAAACGCTGTCCGCACGCCGCGTACGCTTTGGAGTCCATGCCGAGGATGTCCACAACCGGCAGATCCGCCACTTTACGGGCGTTGCTGAAAATCTCATGTCCGAAAGACTCGATGTCCAGATTCACCAATCCAGCCAGATATTCAGCCATCTCGCGATCCGTCTCGGTGGTGGTCGCCGACCGCAGCATCAGGGTGTCGGTCAGGATCCCCGCCAACAGCAACGCCGCCACGCCGGGGGTCAACACCGCCTTCTGCTCTATGTACATCCCCGCGACGATGGTCGAGGTCGCGCCAACCACGCGGTTGATGAACGTGATCGGATAGCGGGTGGAGAAGTTGCCCAGGCGGTGATGGTCGATGATCTCGAGGATGCGGTAGTTTTCGAGACCCTCGACCGCCTGCCCCATCTCATTGTGGTCGACCATAATGATGTCGATGTTCGGTTCGGCGATCAAGTCGCTCTCGGAGAAGATGCCGACCACGATGCCCGCATCGTCGACCACCGGCAGGCAATGCGAGGGCGCGGCGGCGAGCTGTTCGCGCACGGTGCGCACATAGCTGTTGGCCGCGATCGGCATGGCGTCCTCGTCAGCCACGGTCATCACCGGCGTGGAATAGAGGATCAGAAAGGCGGTCGAGGAAGTGTCGTACGGCGAGATCATGACCGTAACGCGGCGGGCTTCAGCCAACTCGCGCAACCCCTTGGCCAGCGGCATGCCGTTGGTGATGATCACGGCACGCGCACCGCTCTCGATACTGAAGCGCTGCACGTCTTCGCGGTCACCGGTGAGCACCAGCGCGTTGGCCGGGATTTCATTTTCCAGATGCTCCCGAAACGATTCGAATGACGATCCCGCCACCAGAATACGCGACCGCACCACCTCCTCTGCGGCGAAAGTCACGATCGGCTGTGCCTGAAGCGTCTTCTGCAGCAGTTCCATGCTGGTGGGGATGATCGCCTTGCGGTGGGGATTGATCTTTCTGGTGATGTTGCTGGCAAAGGCGTTGTGGTGAAGCACAGCCCGGTAACGGCCTTGCGCATCCACAACCGGCAGAATGCTCACCTTCTCCCGCTCCATCGTCTCCAAGGCATCCCAGAAGGCCTCCGATTCACCGACCGTCACCGCGCCGCCCGTGAGAAAATACCCCACCTTGGGCACCAGATCCGGCACGAACTCCGGAGCCGGGATGTTGAACCGGCCGAGGATGTACTCCGTTTGCGGCGTCAGTTTGCCCGCGCGTGCGGCAAAGCACTCGGTCCAGCCCTTCTGGCGTTTCAACTCCGCGTAGGCGATCGCCGAGACGATTGAGTCGGTGTCAGGATTACGGTGTCCGATCACATAGGTTTTTCTCTTCATGCGAGGCAGAATCATAGGCTATCGCTTCCAGAAAAGCCAGAGGCAATCCGAATTCCCCTTGCCGGAGGTTTCTCCGCATGCCAAACTAACGCCATCGACATCGTGAACCCGGTTTTTGTGTCACCTTGGAGGGTTATGCATCTCCCCCCCGCACTTCGAGAAAAACTCGCGGCCCTGCCGGACAAACCCGGCTGCTATTTGATGCGCGACCGCACGGGCACCATCATCTATGTGGGCAAAGCGGTCTCGCTGCGCCGCCGCGTGCAGAGTTATTTCCGCCCCTCCACCCTACGCGCCGCGCCCCCCAAACTGCGCGGCATGCTCCGCAGTGTCGCGGATCTGGACATCCTCACCGTACGCAACGAGGCCGAAGCGCTCCTCACCGAAAGCCAGCTCATCAAACAGTACCGTCCCCGTTTCAATGTCGTGCTGCGTGACGACAAACGGTATCTCGCGTTGCGCGCAGACCCGCGTGAGCCGGTCCCCCGGCTCGCCACCTGCCGGATCGTGCGGGCTGACTCCGCAATGTACTTCGGCCCCTTTCCTTCTGCCACCGTCGTCCGCACGGTGCTCGATTTCACGGAAAAACGTTACGGTCTCCGCAAATGTACCCCGTTGGAACCGGATGCCGAAACGTACCGCCACTGCATCAACGATATCGTGCGTTTCTGCTCCGCCCCCTGTATCGGGCGCATCTCCCGCGAAGCGTACCGGAAGCGTTTCGATGAGGCCTGCGCATTCCTGCGCGGCGAACGGCCCGCCGTGATTGAGGAGGTCCGGACCAGAATGGACGAAGCCTCGCAAAAACGCGATTTTGAAAAGGCCGCTTCGCTGCGCGACACATGGTTGGCACTGCGCGAGATGGTCCGTCGGCGCGCGATCACGGTCGCCGCGCCCGAACGGCACGCCGAGGATGCCCGTGACGGCATTCTGGACTTGCAGCGCCGACTCGGCCTGCCGCACGTGCCCGCACGCATCGAAGGCTTCGACATCTCTAACCTGTTCGGCACGCATTCGGTCGCCAGCATGGTGGTGGCAGTGGACGGCCTGCCCGAGCGGCGTCAGTACCGGCGCTTCCGCATCCGCACCGTGGAGGGTGCGGACGATCCGCGAGCCATAGCCGAAGTCATCCGCCGCCACTATGCCCGCATGCGCGGGGAACACCGCCCCCTGCCCGGGCTGGTCCTCATCGACGGCGGCATCCCCCAACTCCGCGCCGCGCGGGAGGTTCTCGATACTCTCGGGCTCGGTCGCGTGCCCACGGCCGGACTGGCTAAAAGAATGGAAGAGATCGTCCTCGACAACGGTGCGCCCCCGCTCCGGCTACCGTATGATTCCCCGGCCCTGCGCGTGCTCATCCGTTTGCGTGACGAGGCCCACCGTTTCGCAAACGGATGAGC
>Ga0208694_1000759_pt1 | contig 45237 bp, 34 predicted proteins | sample AD_UKC078_MetaG_FD_184442 | JGI IMG/M metagenome (GOLD analysis project Ga0208694, IMG submission 184442) | Active sludge microbial communities of municipal wastewater-treating anaerobic digesters from USA - AD_UKC078_MetaG (SPAdes) (version 2) | ecosystem: Engineered > Bioreactor > Anaerobic >...
CTAATAGATTTACAAAGAGAAGGTAAAAATATTATAGCACTTGTAAAAACTCATACAGGCGAATTTGTTGAATATGAAACCGAACATTTTGTAAATGCTCTTGGCAATGAATCTAGTAAATTTGCTAAAAAACTAGGTCTTGAAATAGGTTTGTATCCTGTTAAACATCAAGCATTTATCACAAGACGTTTGCCTTTACTTGGTAAAGATGGCAAGACTTTAGATATGTTAATTGACAGAAGACAATATAAAGGTTTTTCTGCTGTTTATGGTCAACAACTTGCAACTACTGGTCAAATTATAGGTTGTGCTTCGCCTTTAATCGATGCTTTAGAAACAGATAAAGAAGTTAAAACTAATTCAAAAGACTTCTTAGAAATAGTTTCTGAAGTATTTGTAGATTGGATTCCACAATTATCAAGTGTTGGATTTCAAGCTGCTTGGGCAGGCTATTATATTGAACCTCGATATATTGTTGATCCAGAATTAGGTTTAATGGTTGGAATGCGTGGACATGGCTTTATGTTAAGTCAATATTTAGCAAAACTTTATGTTGATAAATTAACAGGAAAACCAACTCCTGACTACTTTAAAGAATTAGTTTTGTCAGGAAAAGGCTTGTGCGAATCTGCTTTTAAATAAGAAAATAGCTTAAAGTTTTATTTAATTACTTTTTCGCCATTTGAATGTACAAATAGAACATTTCCAATTTGATCATACCCTTCAAAAAGCGAGATGTCGTCATCTTTTTTAAATGAATTTTCATCAAAACCAACCATAGTTAGTCCTGCGTCAATAGAACGTTTGTTGATAATTTCTTTTATAGATGTATTTCCGTCACGTACAATAATTTCAATATTGGTATCTGTAATAGGCATACGTCCGCTGTTAATCAGTTCGTGCATATTTTGTCTGATTTCTTCGGCATCTTGAGCATAGCACACGTTAAAGATTTTAATATTTGCTCTTTTCCAACTTGGGTGCCCCATTATAATAAAACCAAGTAAAATCATTAAATTAGTATTATTAGTATCAAAACGACTTGCCCAAATGTGGATACCATTTTTATATAAAAGTGGTTTTCGACTTGTTCCTAAAATGCAAACATCAAATCCACCTGCGTTTACCATGCGGAAATTAGTTATTATATCATGCAAGTCGTTCTCTGGTTTGCTTTTCAGATATTCAAAAATAACCATATTATTATCCATACCTGAAATTCCTGGTGTTTGAATAGATTGCGAAATAGCCGATGTGATTGATGGCGAAATGAGAGTGTCGATATAAACTTGATTAGATGAATCAAGATTGCTAAGTAAACGTTTTAGTTCAGCTTGTGCTTGTTCGTTGGTTTTTTTTGAGTAGTAACCATCAATTAAGTGTAAATAAGTACCAAATCCATATTTATAAGAAATCCAGTTAAGTAGCTTTAGGGCAGAGTCTCGCTTAAAAGTATTTCTAGAAATACAGATCGCACTAGGACGCCACTCTTCTTCCGTATTATTTTGCTCCGAAGCTTTTTTCCTTTTATTTTGAAGATATATTTGTAATCCTCTATTCATTTGGAAAATAGTGTTTGCAAATATTGCCGAAAATCCTTTGCGGTCACTGTGATAATGTTCCATATAAATATATAGTAAAACTATAGCTCCGTATGCTACTAGTGTATAAACAAAGTTAATTTGAAACATTGCCCATACTGAAATTATAAATCCTGCAAAAGAAATATACCATTTCGATTTGAATGTCGGTCTATATGCTGGAGAAGAACCAAAATGGTGTAGAAAAGAAATTAAACATAAACTTCCGTATGTAACTAAGAAAAACATAGAAATGATTTGTGCTACCGAGTCAACACTACCAAAAGCAACAAAAATCATAGCTATAATGCATGTAACAAATGAAGCATTAATAGGTTCATTATCTTTTTTTCTAGTTTTGCTCAACCATTTATTTCTGCTTTTTATTGGTAGAGAATCGTCTAAAGCAAGAGCTTGTAGTGTGCGTGGTCCCACCATAATAGAGCTTAATGCAGATGTGAAAGTACAAGCAGCTAAGCCAAGCGGAATTAGAATTTTTCCACCAATAGCAATGTCAGACATAATTAATTGGTTGTTTAATAAATCAGCTGGTAGTGCAGAGTTTGCAAATTTTAAGCAAATAAGTAAATATAAAATCAAGCCAGTAAAGGTTGCGGCTGTTGTGCCAATAGGAATTGATTTTCCAGGATTTTTTAAATCGCCAGAAAGCCCAACACCAGCAGTAATTCCAGTAAAGGCAGGAAATATAATTGCTAAAACAAAAAACATATCTCCAGTATTTTTCATTGTAGCATTTGCACTAAAATAATCTATACCTGGTCCGTCAACTGGTTTGCCAAAGAAAAACATTAATATAGCAATCAAAACAACAGAGCCTGCAATATACAATACTTTTAAACCCATATTAGCACCTTTTTTGAGAACTAATACAGAAAGTAGGAGCATAGCAGGAACACTAATTACTTGCTTTGGAAGAACAATTCCTAAATTATTCTGAAAATAATTAAAGAGAAAATCAAAAGCTTCTGTAAATGCCACAATATAAAAGGCTACGCTAATTGTTTGAGAAAGATATAGTAGTATGCCCAAAGTAGCACCAATATTTAGACCAAATGAACGTGAAATAATAAAATATTCGCCTCCACCTTCAACACGTTTGTTTGTAGCTAATTCAGATATAGCAAGTGCAGTAGGAATTGTAACTAAATGTCCAATTATAATAAGTAAAAATGTTCCCCACAAACCAACAGAACCTACTGCAAACCCAAAACGCAAAAAAACAATTGCACCAACAATAGTAGAAAGAGCGGTAAAATAAACGGCTGATGTTCCAAATTTTTTTTCGTTACTCATAACAAGATAGCTTTATGTTCTCTTGGTACAAAGATATTTATTTTTGAGTAAAACTCTATTTTTATAAGAAATAAAATATGTTTTTTTATTAACATTTGATTTGTAAGATTTTATTTTCTGTATAAATAAAAAATGCTTTAATGGTGTTTTATAGGAAAAATAATTGAGTTTGTAGTAGTATTTTAGATGTGTATGTGCCTGCTCATGAAACTCAGACAAATTTCTGAGTGTTGATATTTTTGGTAATTGCTTTTATTTCTTTACTAAAATATCTTCGTTAGCTATATTATTAATCATATCTTGTAAAGTATGTGTTTGCAAATGATTAATTAGTTTTGTTCCAATTTCGTTGCATACATTACCTAATAGACATGAGCCAAAAGGACAGTGAATATTGTCAATAGGACAATCTTTAAGGTCAACTTTGCCTTCTAAAGCTTCTAAGATGTCAATAGCTTTAATTTCTGTTGGCTTTTTCTTTAGAAAAAAACCACCACTTGGTCCTCGTGTTGAACCTATTAAACCAGATTTTACCAATCTTTGCATCACTTTAGAAGTGTGATGTTTTGATGAGTTTGTTAGTTCAGCAATTTCTGTTGCACTTATAGCAACTTTTGATTTTGCAATTAAAGCCATTCCATGAAAAGCAATCGCATTAGCTTCAGATAGAGCAAGAATTTTCGTCATTTACTTTAAATTTTCACAAATATATATAATTCCTTTAAATTTTCACAAATTTATATTCTATTCCTTTAAAAGTTTTTAAATCTTCCAAAAATAAATCAATTTGATTTGAATCTCCTGAAAGTTCTAATATAATAATTCCACCTTTAACTGCTGTTTGATTTAGTCCTAATCTGCTTCGAATAATACAGCCGTAATCTCGAAATAAGTTTTGTAATTTACTTGCATCTAATTGTGGCTGTTTTACCAAAATACTTACAATATTGTATTCCATAATTATAATTCAAAATTCATTACTTCTGTTTTAATACCACCAATTTGATTTAGTTCGGAAACTAATTTCTTTTCTTGCTCTAATTCGCCTGCTAGCTCTAAAATTATCAAGGCTTGCCGACTGCAAACTTCTGTACTAAGCTCATGAAATCCAAATCTTGTTTTGATAATTTCGTTATAGTCGCTTAGAGTTTTTTGAACAAGTCCAGCTTCTTTTATTCTGTCGGCTATCTTGATAACTACTATATTTAATTCTTTTTTCATAATTTTAATAATATAAATCGCGTTCGCCTTGTTTAATTTTTTCAATTTTTTCTTTAATAGATTCTGCAAGTTTTGGGTCTTCTATTTTAGCAATTTCTTTATCTATTTGTTTCCAACCTTTTTCTTTAACTTCATCGCTTGCATAGTCTATCAAATATTCTGTTAGAGTTAAAAGAGCATTTGGAGTACAGAATCGCTTAATAAATCCTGGTACAGAAAATTCCATAAAATGTTCGCCTGTGCGACCTAATCTGTAACATGCAGTACAGAAAGATGGAATATAATCTTTGTCTAAAAGTTCGCCAATAATTTCGCCCAAAGATCTTGTGTCGTTTATTTCAAATTGTTCTTTGTTTAAATCTTGTTTTTCGTTTTGTGAATTTGCATAAGAACCTAACTCCAATTTTGTACCACCATCAATTTGTGAAACACCAAAACGCATAACTTCGTCTCTTATAACTGCTGGTTCGCGAGCTGTTAAAATCAATCCTGTATATGGAACTGCAAGTCTAAGAATAGCAATAAGTCTTACAAATTCTTCGTCAGAAACTAAATATTTATCATCAATATTTAATCCTGATGCATCTTTTATTCGTGGAAAAGAAATTGTGTGTGGACCAACATTATAGCAGGCTTCAAGATGATTAACATGGCGAACTAAAGCTAAAACTTCAAAACGCCAATCATACAAACCAAATAAAGCACCAATCCCAACATCGTCTAAGCCAGCTTCTTGGGCTCTATCCAAAGATGTTAATCTATAATCATAATCTTTTTTTGGACCCGCAACATGATATTTTTTATAAGTTTCTTGATGGTAAGTCTCTTGAAAAACTTGATAAGTTCCAATTCCAGAACGCTGAACCGTTCTAAAACCTTCAATATCAAGCGGTGCTGCATTGATGTTTACACGTCTTATTTCACCTCTGCCTTTTTTAACACTATACGCCAAACGTACAGTATGGGCAATATATTCAGGATTGTAAGAATCGTGTTCGCCGTAAACTAAAATTAATCTTTTTTGACCATTGTCTTCAAGAGCTTCAATTTCTTTAACAATTTCTTGGTCGCTTAAAGTTTTTCTGTTTGCATCTTTGTTCGAAATCCTGAAACCGCAATAAAGACAGTTGTTTTTACATTTATTTCCAATATATAATGGAGCAAAAAGTACAATGCGGTTTCCGTAAATTTTTTCTTTTAGTGTGCGTGCACCTTCTTTTATAAGATTAATCAATTCTGGAGATTCAGCATTTATTAAAATTGCCGTTTCTCTTAGATTTAATCTATTTTTATTCAATGACTTTTCAATAACAGCTAGAACTTCTTCCTTAGAAGGATTTTTGGTTTCTTCTAAATAGCCTTCAATTTCTTCGGTATCAATGAAAGATTTCATTCTTTCATCTTTTATTTTATATCTTTCGGGTACAAATTTCATTTTTATAAATTTACAATCACTTTAATTCTGTGGCTTACACATAAAAATATAAATTATTTTATACTTTTCAATTATTCAGCGTCTTCTACGTCATTTCTGAACGACATAATATCTCTGTCGAACATATATAGACTTGCTTTTCCTAATAATTTAAGTTTGTCAATAACTCCTTGAACAGAAGATTCTTCTTCAACTTGTTCTGAAACAAACCATTGTATCCAATTTTGAGTAGCAAAGTCTTTTTCTTTTATTGCTAATTCTAAAATGTCATTAATACTCTTGCTGATATATTGTTCGTGTTTTAAAACTTCATCGAACATAACAAAAATATCTTTCCAAGAGCTTGCAGGTTTTTCGAATGCAGGAATAATTGCATGACCACCTCTTTCATTAATATAAGATACAAATTTCATCATATGCATTTTTTCTTCTTCTGCTTGTGCATATAACCAACTAGCTGTACCACTCATTCCAAGAGTTTCTGTCCAGCTTGCCATAGCTAAATAAAGATTAGCTGAAAAGCCTTCTTTTTCGATTTGCTCGTTTAAAATTTTTTCGATTTTTGAATTTAACATAGTCGTAATATTTAGAATGTTTTTAAATTATAAAATTATTGTTTATTTTGTAAACAAAATTACAAATAAAAAGTTTATTTTTAACACAAAATAATATTAAAAAAAGTATAACTTAAAATTAAAATTTATTATGAGTATTATTGGAACAAAAACAGAACAAAATTTATTGAAAGCATTTGCAGGTGAATCTCAAGCTCGCTCACGTTATACAATGTTTGCGAAAACTGCAAAAAAAGAAGGTTTTGAACAAATCGCAGCGATTTTTTTAGAAACAGCAGAACAAGAATTTGAACATGCAAAAACTTTTTTCAAATATTTAGAGTCTGGCGAAAATCTTGAAATTACAGCAATGTACCCAGCTGGTAAAGTTGGAACAACTGCCGAAAACTTGAAAGCTGCTGCAATGGGCGAAAATGAAGAATGGACAGAATTATATCCTGCATTTGCTGATATTGCAGAAAAAGAAGGCTTTAAAGAAATTGCAACTTCTTTTAGAATGATAGCAAAAGGTGAAGCCGAACACGAAAAACGCTATCTAAAACTTCTTGACAATGTAAAAAATAACAAAGTTTTTGAAAAAGAAGAAGAAGTAGAATGGATGTGTCGCAACTGCGGATATGTACATAAAGGCAAAAAAGCATTAAAAACTTGTCCAGCATGTAAACACCCAGAAGCTTATTTTGAAATTCATTCAGTAAATTATTAATAAAATTAATAAAAAACTATTCTAAAATAAGTTTTCAAGAACAAATAATAAAAAAGCTGTCTTAAAAATAGAAGACAGCTTTTTTATTACTATCTCCGCTCGCTCGGAGTTGCAATCCGAGTGTAAAATTACAATGCACTCGGATTACAACCGAAGTCCGCAGGACGAGTTCAGCGAAGCTAAATCCGAGCGAGCATCATGGGTGTTGGAGCGAGTATCAGTGGCGTTGGAAGTGAGCTGTGTGGTTGTCCGTGAGTACAAAACAAGACCATCAAAAGTTTGTCCGTAGGACAACATGTGATTAACCGTAGGCGCAGCCTGCGGTAGTTGTCCTCTCAAAAGCTTTGCCCGCAAGGGCAACACAATAAAGACAGTTAAAAGTTTATAAAGTAAAAAGTTCATAAAGTAAACCGACTGACTGTAAATGAAAAATTAATTTTCATCAATTTTTTACAATTAATTTTCATCACTTTTAACTGTGTTGTGTTCATTGTGTCGCCCTTGCGGGCGAAGGAGCTGGTGGTGTTTCCACCGTAAGATAAATCTTACGGTTAATCACATGTTGCCCTTACGGGCAAGGCGTAATTGTTCGGCATGGGTGTTGCAACGCTGAAAACAGGAGTTCATAAAGAAATGCCGAACCCGCAAGTCTCTTTACCTTCGGTGAGCTCGTAAACTCGGTTCGACTTTTAACTTTTAACTTTTAACTGATAATGCGTCAGCCTCTTTTAACTTTTAACTTTTAACTTTTAACTGACTTAGTCTTCTGTCGGCTTATCTGCTTCTTCGCTTTCGATTTTTATATTTTCCTTAGTTAGTATTTTATGCTCAATTAAGCTATTATACCAATTTGTAAGTTTTTTAATATCGGAAATATAAACTCTACTTTTGTCATAATTAGGAAGTACAGACTCTAACATTTGGGTAAGTTCTTTATTTGAATCTTTACCTATTTTTATAGTTTCGCCATTAAATTTTTCAAACATTCTAATCAAAACTTCTCGTAAAGAGATGTCGTCATTGTCGTCTGTGTAAATAGCAACATCAGAAAGTGTGCTAATTCTTGAACTTGTAAAAGTAGGCATGCGCTTACCTGTATTTAGCGATTCAACAATAACGTTGTTGTTGCCTTTTGAAATTAACTTAAAAAGCCCTGCCTGACCCGAAATTGATAATATTCCTTCTAAAAACATAATTTCAAAATTTTAGACCGTAAAAATAATATTTGTATTTGATTACAAAAAATTAATTTTATAAATGCAATTTTAATGCCGAAGATTTTTACAAAGAATATTTGTTTTCTGTCGCTCGCTCGGATTTGTAATCCGAGTGTAACATAACCAAGCACTCGGATTACAAATCCGAGCGAGCGTCATGGGTTTAGAGAGCGAGCTAATCGTAGTTAAATCTGAGCGAGTAGAGTGAGCTTGCAAACTCTGCGAAGCAATAGATGCGTCAGCCTCTTTCGACACTTCAACTACGTTCAGTGCATCGCTTTTAACTTTTAACTTTTAACTGAAATTATATTACTTTTTTTAAATTTTTTTGTATTATTGTTGAAATTTTGCACCGTATGGAAAATTTTGAGAATAAGGAATTAAAACTAGCACAAGAATTTGTGCTTTATACGCATAAAAATATATTTTTAACAGGAAAAGCAGGCACAGGAAAGACCACTTTTTTAAAAAATTTAAAATTATATTGTCCTAAGCGTATGGTTGTGGTTGCACCTACAGGTGTGGCAGCAATTAATGCAGGAGGAGTAACAATACATTCCTTTTTTCAATTACCATTTTCCCCTTTTATTAGTGCTTACACTACAATATCTAAAAATTCTAAAATTGAGCAAACCGACAATTCTGCTTATACCTATAAATTAAGTAGGAATAAAATTAAACTTATACAAAGTCTTGATTTGTTGGTAATTGACGAAATTAGCATGGTGCGTGCAGATTTGTTAGATGCTGTAGATGATGTTTTGCGGAAATATCGTCATACCGATAAACCATTTGGTGGAGTTCAGTTGCTTATGATTGGCGATTTACATCAGTTAGCACCAGTAGTAAAAGAAGATGAATGGAATATTTTGCGAGATTTTTATGATTCTGCTTTCTTTTTTAGTTCTAAAGCATTGCAAAAAACAGAACTCGTTACAATAGAATTAAAACATATTTATCGCCAGTCTGATGAGACTTTTATTTCTTTGCTTGGAGAAATTAGAGAAAATAAAGTTTCGCAAAAGTCTATTGAGCTTTTAAACTCTCGATATGAGCCAGATTTTAATTTGAATGAAAATGAAGGATATATAACATTAACAACGCATAATGCTAATGCTCAAGAAATTAACGATGAAAAATTAAAGCAAATAAAATTGCGTTCAAAAAAGTTTAAAGCAAAAATAAAAGACGACTTTCCTGAATATATGTATCCAACAGAATATGAATTAGAACTTAAAGTCGGTGCTCAGGTAATGTTTGTGAAAAACGATTCTTCATTTGAGAAACTATATTATAATGGTAAGATTGGAATTATTACAAAATTTGTTGAAGACTTAATTGTTGTAAAATGTGATAACCAAGATGAAATTTATGTTAAAACAGAAATGTGGGAAAATGTAAGATATACATTGAATAACGAAACTAAGGAAATTGATGAAGAAGTTATAGGTAGTTTTGAGCAATATCCTTTAAAATTGGCTTGGGCAATAACTGTTCATAAAAGTCAAGGTTTGACATTTGAGAAAGCAATTATAGATGTAAATGCTGCTTTTGCTTTTGGACAAGTGTATGTTGCTTTGAGCCGTTGTAAATCGTTAGAAGGTTTGGTTTTAATTTCAAAAATTCCAAGTTCGGCAATAAAAACAGATTCAACAATTTCGAGATTCAATGAAAATGTTGCAGAAAATGCACCCGACCAAGAAAAACTACAAGATTCAAAATTGATTTATCAACAAAATTTAATTTTAGAACAATTTGATTTTTTAAATCTGAAAAAGAGATATTTTTCAGTTAAGAAAATTTATACTGAAAATATTTTAAGATTTGGTGAGGGGTTTGTGAAAATATTTGAGGAAATCACAGCACAAGCACAAAGCGAAATTTTTGACGTTAATGATAAATTTATTAAGCAATTAAACTATTTATTTAATACAAATAAAGAAGAATTACCTGAAAATTCAGAGCAAATTTTAGATAGAATTGCCAAGGCTTCTAAGTATTATATCGAGAAATTTAATTTTATTTTTATTTCCAAGTTCAAAAGCTTATATTTTGATTGCGACAATAAAGAAATAAGCAATGAAATGGATAATGCCATTAATAGATTTGAATTAGAATTAAAATTGAAGTTAGGAGCAATGCAGGCTTCTGTTGAAAAATTTGAAACTTTAAAATATTTACGAGCTTTATCCGATACCGAAGTTGATTTTAAATCTGAATTTAACAGACCTACGGTTTATTCTTCGCATACTGAAAATAAAAATTTGTTTGCAGAATTAAACGCATGGCGAAAGTCTTTAGCTGAAGATTCAGGAATTGATGTTTATAAAATTTTACCATATAAAACTTTAAGAGAATTAGTGGAAAAATTACCACAAAATCTAACTGAATTAGGTAAAATTAAAGGGATTGGCAAAGTTAAACTAAAACAATTTGGAGATGATATTCTCGATATAATTTATGAGTATTGCGAAAGAAATAATATAAAAAGGGCAGAGCCAGTTGAGGAAATTATTTCCAAAACTAAAGCAAAAAAAACACAAGCGGAAAAATTAATAAAAGAGCCTAAAAAAGATACTAAAACAATTAGTTTTGAGCTATTTAAGCAAGGCAAATCAATAGAAGAAATTGCTGAAGAAAGAAGTCTTGTTTTCTCAACAATTTTTGGGCATTTGTCTCATTTTGTGCTGAAAGGAGAATTGGAAATAACGGAACTTGTTGAGCAAGTGCGACTTGATAAAATTGTAAACTTTATTGAAGAACAAGAAAACCTCAACTTACGCGATTTGGTCGAAAAATCAAATTACGAGTTTAATTACAATGAACTTAAATTAATAATTGCTTGTAAAGAAAAATTTGAATAATATCTTTACCCAAGTTTTATGCAGAAATTTTTGAAAATATTAGTTGTGCTTTTCTTGTGTGTAGGTTTTGTAAAATCAGCAAAGTCGCAATATTTGGAGAACGACCCAACTTATGTTCAAAGAATTTTTTATGGAGGAGATATAGGCTTTTCTTTTGGTTATGCAACATATATTGCAGTAAATCCTATCGTGGGATATAGAATTACAAATCGCTTGTCGAGTGGAATAGGAGGAAACTACACTTTTGCAAAATCAAATTATTATGGATATGAGGGTAGTATGTATGGAGGAAATATATTTGCAAGTTTTACTATTATTAAAAACTTGGGAAATGCAATTTCATTTCTTGAAGGAAATGGAATTTTGATTTATGCAGAATATAATGTGGTGAACATAAAAAATTATTATTCTATTCCAGGTAGAGAAATAAATTATGTAGCCTCGCCAATGTTGGGTTTTGCATTTCAAACTCCTATTGGTGGGCGAAGTTATTTATTAATGATGATTTTATACAATTTTAACGAAACCTCTATTAGTCCATATCCAAACCCTGTATTCAAATTTAGTTATCAGTTTTAAAAAAATATATAGTTTTTATTTTTTTATAATATTAATTCATTTATCTTTGTGGCGTTATTGGTTTTTCGGAATTTTCCGAAACTAAGAGGGAAACAGGTGAAAATCCTGTACAGTACCCGCTGCTGTAAGCTCTTAAAAATGTTGTGTAACAAAGTCACTGCTTCGCCAAACGAAGTGGGAAGGCAACACAACTCAGAGTAAGTCAGAAGACCTGCCATAACAGTCATAGTTAAAAGCTTTCGGGACAAAAAGCTTAATGAAGTAATATCATTACAAAATTTCCCGCAAATTTGAGACTTTGACAAAGTGAATTTATTTTTTTGTTTAATTTTTAAATTTTTTAATGATGAGAAAAAAATTACTTTTAGTCTTAGCTTTAATGCTTAGTGTTTCGTTTGTTTTTGCACAAACATTTGTAAATCTTGTTGACTTTGAAAGTCTTACATTAGCTCCCGAATCGCATTATGCCGGCGAGGATAATGCAGGAGGCTTCGAAGTAGATTATTTGAAGTTTTATAATTCTTACGCTAGTGGTATGTGGTATGGTTTTGCTTATACTAATGAAACTGATGCTACTACTCCTGGTTATGAAAATCAATATTCGTCTGCTTCTGGCTCAGGAGTTAATGCTTCGGCAAATTATGTGGTTGGTTATATAGGTTTTGATTGGGAACCTCCCTATGCACCAATCCCTTCAGTAATAACGCTTGATAAAGAAAATCCTGAAGATATAATTCCAGGAATGTATGTGAATTTGAATACTTACGCTTCTTTATACATGGCAGAAAATGATTGTTATAAAACTGGAAATCATTGGTATAAATTAAAAATTGTTGCATTAAGCACAACTTCTTCATCATTTTCTGAAGAAGCAGAATTTATTTTAGCCGATTATAGAAGCGATAATGAAGAAATGCAATTTAAAATTAGCGACTGGACTTATGTTGACTTAACTTGGGCAGGTGTTGCTGATAGTCTTTTGTTTTATGTTGAATCATCAGATTCATGGACACCAAATTATTTTTGCATAGATAATTTTGCGGATACATGTCCTGAGATTGTCCCTGAATTTATTACAGATATTGAAACTAATTATACTGCAAGTGTAGGCGAACCAGTTCAATTAAGTGCTTTTGTAAAAGGTGGAGTTCAACCTTATAGCTTCGAATGGTCTAATGCAGAGATTTTAGATGATGCTACAAGTCAAATGCCAGTTGCTACAGTTAGTGAAAATACAACATTAACAGTAACAGTAAGCGATGCAAACGGAAATACAATAACTGAAACTGTAAATATTGTGGTGAGTACCTATCTAAATCTTGTTGACTTTGAAAGCCTTGAATTAGAACCTAATTCGCATTATGCCGGTGAAGATAATGCAGGAGGCTTCGAAGCAGATTATTTGAAGTTTTATAATTCTTACGCTGGTGGTATGTGGTATGGTTTTGCTTATACTAATGAAACTGATACTACTACTCCTGGTTATGAAAATCAATATTCGTCTGCTTCTGGTTCAGGAGTTAATGCTTCGGAGAATTATGTGGTTGGTTTTATGGCTTCTGATTGGGAAAATAATTATGAGCCAATTCCTTCAGTATTAAAACTTACTAAAGAAAATCCTGAAGATATAATTCCAGGAATGTATGTTAATTTGAATACTTATGCTTCTTTATACATGGCAGATAATGATTTTTATAAAACCGAAAATCATTGGTATAAGTTGAAAATTGTTGCTTTAAGTACTACATCGTATTTTACTAATGAAGCAGAATTCTTTTTGGCTGATTACAGAAGCGATAATGAAGAAATGCAATTTAAAATTGACGATTGGACTTATATCGATTTAACTTGGGCAGGTGTTGCTGATAGTCTTTTGTTTTATGTTGAATCATCAGATGAAGGTGATTATGGAATAAATACTCCTGCTTATTTTTGCATAGACAATTTTGCAGATATATGTCCAGAGACTGTTCCTGAATTTATAACAGATATTAAAACTAATTATTATATAGGTACAGGCGAATCTGTTCAATTAAGTGCTTTTGTAAAAGGTGGAGTTCAGCCTTATAGCTTCGAATGGTCAAATGCAGAAGTTTTAGATGATGCTACAAGTCAGATGCCAGTTGCTACAGTTAGTGAAAATACAACATTAACAGTAACAGTAAGCGATGCAAACGAAAATACAATAACTGAAACTGTAAATATTTTTATTGGTACAAATATTGCTGAAAATAAGGTTTTTGAACCTAAAGTTTATATTAATCAAAACAATATTTTAAATATTGAGTCTGAAAAAGAAATCAAATCTCTCGAAATTTATGATATTACAGGAAAACAGTTGGTTTCTAAATCTAATCTTTATAGCAATGCTAATATCGATTTGTCATATTTTCCACAAGGAATTTATATTGTTCGTTTGAGTGATGGCATTTCAATGTATTCAACAAAAATCTTTAAATAATAATCTGTCAAACAATGAAATTATCTTTATTACTTAGTGTTTTTTGCTTTTCGAGTATCTTGCTTTTTGCACAGGAGTTTCCGCAAGGCACAAATGCAATTCATAAAGATTCGTCCATCATTGTTTCTTGGGCGGTATCTGCTGTTGTTGAGCGTGGGTATATCAACATTGCAGATACTGCTTTAACTTATTCCCAAGGAGGCATTACATCAAATAAGGCTTGGTTTGGTGAAGTTCAAGATGCTATCGGAAAAGCAGATGGTAATGTTATTTCTTTGGGAGATGGCGGTCATATAATTTTAGAATTTGAAAATCCAATCTTTGATGGAAACGGTCCTGATTTTGTAGTTTTTGAAAATGCTATGTTTACACCTCAAGGACAAACGCAAATGGCTTTTTTAGAGTTGGGCTTTGTCGAAGTTAGTAGCAATGGAGTTGATTATGCAAGATTTCCAGCAGTTACCGAATATCAGTTCGAAACGCAGATTGGTCCTTTTGATTCAATGGATAGAGATTTTTTGCACAATTTCGCGGGGAATTTTCCTACTTTTTACGGGACTCCTTTTGATTTAGCTGAAATTAATGACCCAAATGTTGATGTGCAAAATATTACTCACGTAAAAATTATTGATGTCGTGGGAAATATAAATCCAGAATATGCTTCTTATGATTCTCAAGGAAATATAGTGAACGACCCTTGGCCCACACCTTTTTATTCTTGCGGTTTTGATTTAGATGCTGTTGGAGTAATTAATTCTGTTGCAAATGTAAATGAAATTACAAAAAATAATGTCCAAATTTTTCCAAACCCAACAAAAGATTTTATAAAAATTAATTCTGAAAATAATATTCAAGAAGTTTATATTTTCGATAATCAGGGTAGAATTTTAGTTTATGAGAACAATTTAGAAAGCAATTCTGTTTTGGATTTAAGTTCGCTTAATTCCGGAGTGTATTTTATTAGAATTTTTGATGGAAATAATTTTTCAAATCAAAAAATTGTAAAACTTGATTAAAAAGTTTCTCAATATTATCATAATTTTATTAGTTGGGAATTGTTTGTTTTCACAAGAAATTCATATTCCCGACACAATTAATCTTATTGAAGAAGTTTTTATTTATGCACCAAAAAATCTTGAAGAAACTGGTCAAAAAATCAATAGATTAGATAGTCTAATCATAGAAAATAAATTTTTAGACGATATTTCATCACTACTTTCAGAAAATACAAGTGTTTTTATAAAATCTTATGGAAAGTCATCTCTATCAACGGCTTCGTTTAAAGGAACAAATGCATCTCATACAAAACTTACATGGAATAATGTTGAGTTAAATTCGCCTTTAATGGGAATTGTGGACATGTCCTTAATTCCTGTTGCTATCAGCGAAAATATTAAAATTTACTATGGTTCAGCATCTTTAAGCAAAAATTCAAATGCTTTGGGTGGATTGATAGAGCTAAATTCTTCAACAACTTGGTCAAAAGGAGTGAAAGCTAAAATTGTAAGTCAAGTTGCATCTTATTCTTCTTATGATAATTTAGGCGAAATTAGACTTGGGAATGCTAAAATTCAGTCTGTTACGAAGTTATATCATTCAATTTCAAAAAATAATTTTCCATTTTTTAATAACGATATTACTAATCAACAAATTGAATATCGCCAAAATGCAGATTATTTAAAATATGGTTTTGTTCAAGAAGTTTATTTTCGTTTTAATCATAAAAATATTATTTCTGCAAAATTCTGGAAACAGCTCTCGGATAGAGGAGTGCCTGGCTTAACAAGCAACGAAGCTGGACCTAATAATAACAAAAATCGTCAAAATTCTGGAATGAATGTCTATGCAACAAACTATACTCATTATGGCGAAAGACTTAAATTTGAGCTTAATCATGGTGCGAATTTTCAAAATTTGAATTATAAAAGTACAAACTATATTAATGGTGTTGGTTATTTGAATGTGGTTAATTCTTTTTCAAAATCAAATTCAATTTATAATTCAGCTTCTGCAAACTATAAATTTAATGAAAAAGCAGAGCTAAATGCACAAATTAATTATAATTTTCATTTTGTAAATTCAGAAGATAGTATTGTAAATCAGTATCTTACAGCAAAAAGACAAGAGGGTGGACTTAATGTTTCTGCATATTATGAAATTTTTAAAAACTTTAGGTTAGCTCTTTTATTACGACAAGATTTTTGTGATAAAAACTTAAATCCCTTTGTCCCTGTACTTTCGGCAGAGTACTTTTTTAAAAATAATTTGAGTTTGCGAGCATCTGTAGGACGAAATTATAATTTGCCAAGTTTAAACGATTTATATCTCAAACCAAGTGGAAATCCAGATTTAAAAGCAGAGATTGGGAATAATTCAAATCTTGGAGTTTCGTATTTTTTAAATAAAAAGAATTTTTCTTTAAAAACCGATTTTGAACTTAATTACAATAAAATAAATAATTGGATATTGTGGCGACCAACTGCTATGGGCTTTTGGCGACCAGATAATATTGATGCTGTAATTGCTTCGGGTTGCGAAACAAATTTAATTTTTGAATATAAGTTGCGAAAAGTTAAGTTTAAAAATATTGTAAATTATGCTTTTACAAAATCGGTTAGAGCAGACGAAAATGCAAATCCAAACGACCAGTCTTTAGGTAAGCAGTTGCCTTATATTCCAAGACATTCAGCAAATTTATTTTCTCAGGTTTCGTGGTGTAACTTTTTCTTTAATTATCAATGGACATATTTTAGCACTCGCTACACAAGTTCAGTTGCAGAACCGGGAGTTTTGGTAAGTATTTATCCATATTTTATGAATGATATCGGCATCGGGAAAAATTTTATTTTCAAAAAAGTTGATTTAGTTCTTAATTTTAAAATATATAATTTATTTAACGAAAAATATAGGTCGGTTTTGTGGCAACCTATGCCAGGACGGAATTATAGCTTACAGTTAGGTGTAAAATTAAAATGAAAATTAGAAGAATAATATATAGAATTTCGTTTTTATGCTTGTTTGTTTTTGGCATTTTCATAACTTCTTGTATGAAAGATGATTTTCGTCCAATTACTGAGTTTAACACAAATTCAAGAGGTGTGTTTATTGTTTGTGAAGGGAATTTTATGTATGGAAATGCCTCGCTTTCATATTATTCGCCTTTAGAGAAAAAAGTTGAAAATACAGTTTTTATTCGTGCAAATGGAATACCGCTTGGCGATGTGGCTCAAAGTCTTACTATTTATGATAAAACCGCGTGGATAATTGTAAATAATAGCGGAAAAGTTTATGCAATAGATATTGATAATTTTAAAATTAAAGGGAAAATTACAGACTTAGTTTCGCCAAGATATATGAGATTTATAAATCCTCAAAAGGCTTATATTACTGATTTGTATGCAAAAAATATTTATGTGGTAAATCCTCAAGATTATAGTTTGACAAAAACAATAAATATTGATGATGGTAGTGGAAAATATTATAATCATTCTTCGGAGCAAATAGTGGTTTTTGAAAATAAATTATTTATAAATACTTGGTCTTACGACAATAAAATTTTAGTTATAGACACAAATTTAGATGAAGTAATTGACAGCATTGAAGTATTTAAGCAACCAAGAAAAATTGTTGCTGACAAAGAAAAAAATCTATGGGTTTTAAGCGATGGAGGAAGCGATTACAGTGATTATAAAGGCGATGCCGGAATTACAAAAATAAATATGCAAACTCATAAAATTGAGCAAAGTTTTGTTCTTCCAAGTAAAGACAATATTACAGATATGCAAATCAACAAAACTGGAGATACAATTTTTTATGTAAATGGTAATATTTTTAGATTACCAATAAATGCAACTAGCTTACCTCAAAAAGAATGGATAAATGTAGGACATAAAACTATTTATGGCATAGGACAAGACCCATATAATTACGATTTTTATATTTCTGATGCAGTTGACTATATGCAGTCTGGAGTAATTTATCGTTACAACTCAAATTTGCATTGTGTTGATAGTTTTGCGGTGGGAATTATTCCAAATTCTTTTGTTTTTAAGTAAAAAAATAGAGACATTGTGTGCAATATCTCTATTTTTATGCAATTTTCTTTAAAAATTTTTAACACTTCAACTACGTTCAGTGCATCGCTTTAAACTCTTCCTGGGTAAACCTCAAGAGCTTTTCTTAAAGTTTCTATTGCGTTTTTAATATCTTCAATTTTTAAAACATAAGCAATTCTAACTTCATTTTTGCCAAGTCCAGGAGTATTGTAAAAACCTGTGGCAGGAGCAAGCATAACAGTTTGTTTGTTATATTCAAAATCTTCTAACAGCCATTGAGCAAATTTATCAGCATCATCAATAGGAAGTTTTACAACTGTATAGAAAGCTCCTTTTGGGTTTGGACAATAAACGCCAGGTATTTTGTTAAGTTCTGCAACCATAAAGTTTCTACGAGCAATATATTCGTTATAAACTTCTTCGAAATATGAATCTGGTGTGTCGATAGCAGCTTCGGCAGCAATTTGTCCTAATGATGGAGGACAAAGTCTTGCTTGAGCAAATTTCATAGCAGTTGCCATCACTTCTTTATTTTTTGAAACTATCCAACCGACTCTTACACCACACATGCTATAACGTTTAGAAACAGAATCTAACATAATTGCATGTTGTTCTAATCCAGGAATATTTAAAACCGACAAATGAGTGTTGCCGTCATAACAAAACTCTCTATAAACTTCGTCAGCATAAAGGAATAAATCGTGTTTTTTAACTATTTCTGCAAGTTGGTACAGTTCTTCTTTTGAATATAAATATCCTGTTGGATTGTTAGGATTGCAAATTACAATACCTTTGGTTTTTGGAGTGATAAGTTTTTCAAACTCTTCAAGTGCAGGAAGTCCAAAATCGTTCTTAATACTTGATGTAATAGGTTTAATAACTACTCCTGTTTGAATAGCAAAACCGTTATAGTTTGCATAAAATGGTTCTGGAATAATAACTTCATCGCCTTCGTTTAAAGTTGACATAAACGAAATTGTAATAGCTTCAGAACCACCGTTGGTAACAATAATGTCTTCGGGTGTAAGTTCAAGACCGATTTTTTTGTAATGTTCAACTAATTTTTTGCGATAAGAAATATTACCAGCAGAGTGACTGTAAGCAATTACAGTATCTTTCATTCCTTTAACTGCATTTAAAGCAACCTCAGGAGTTTTAATGTCAGGCTGACCAATATTTAAGTGGTAAACTTTAACGCCACGAGCTTTTGCTGCTTCTGCGTAAGGAACTAATTTGCGAATAGGTGAAGATGGCATTGCCATACCTTTTTTAGAAATTTTTGGCATAATCTTTTAAATATATTAGTTATTATTAATTTTATTCTTTTTTTGATTCATACTTTTTGTATTGTTTTCTTTTTTAGAAACATTTGTTTTATTTTCTATAGCTTGTTCTTGTGTGTCCGAAGGCAAAACTTCACCTTTAATTTGAAGTTGTATAGGTTCATCTTGTCCTTCGACATAAACATAAGCATATTTTGTAAATTTTCCAATTATTCGAGAATCATAAACAATTGAAATTTTTTGCTTTTTCTTATTTGTAATTTCTTCTCGAGACCAGTCAGCAGCAGCACAACCACAACTTGTTTGTACATTAGTAATTTTTACAGGCTTTTTACTTACTTTTTTAAAAACAAAAACAGCTTTAGCTTCGGATTCATGTTTAATTTTTCCAAAATCGTAAACTAAACTTTTAAACAAAATTATTGATTGTTTTGAAGTTTTTGCAGGTGATTCAAAGTCTTTATTTTGTCCAAATACAAAACTTGAACACAAAATTAATGCAAAAAGTAAAAGTTTAGTTTTCATAAAATAATTTTGCGTAAATTTATACAAAATTATTCTAATTAAAGAATGTTAAATGTTTTTTGTTAAATGTTTTATAAAAGACTTTTTAAAAATTATTGTTAAAACAATTATTTAGGTAATTCTTGGTAAACTTCTTCAAAAAATTTCAAAACATTATCTGTTTCATATTCCCAAAAGTCGTAATTATGTCCTGCCGCAGTAGGGAAATTTGCTTTAATTTTTATATTTGGTTGATGTAGTTTAATTGAGTCATACATTGCTTTGCTTTGCTCTACAGGCGATACCCTATCAGCCTCGCCATGTGCAATATAAATTGGAGTTTTAAAATTTTTACAATCATAAGCAAAGCATTCTTTTTTCCATCTTTCAGGAAAATCTTCGTAATGACCTAAAAATGAATAATATATATATTCATCTGTCATTTTTGTAATATCAAAATCGCCCGAAAGACTTGCAACTGCTTTAAAAATATTTGGTCTATAATAGGCGAGAAGAGTTGCGCCTCTACCACCTGTGCTAATTCCTGCAACAAAGGTGTTTTGACCTGGCAACAGCAAGTTCATACTTTCTTGTATCATAGCAATTTGTGTTTCCATAATCCATGTGATTGTCGGATATTTTTTATAATTTGCAATAGTTTGCGGATAAATTTCTAAAGTATAATTTGATTTGCTGTAATCAGGAATTATTAAAACATAATTTTGATTTAAAGCTTTTTCGCAAAAGCTGGTTTTTTCGCACCATTCGTCAGCAGGTAAATTCCAACCATGTAATAATAAAATTGTACCTTTAATATTAGCATCTTTTGGAGGATAAATTATTTTTGTGCTAACAATAAAACAACAGTCATATTTATATGAAAGAATAGTGTCGTTTTTATGAGGAATTTGTACAACTTCTTGATTTTTAGTTATTTCTTGACTTTCTGTTGTTTTTGCGTTTTCAACAGTTTTTTTTTCTTTGTGATTGTTGCAGGCATAAAATATTGCTAAAGTGATGATAGTCAGGTAAATAGTTTTTTTCATAAAATAAAATTTATTTATGATTTTAAAATTAAACCGAATTGTATTATTATTGTCGCCAAAATAAATAAAATATTGTGAAAAATTCAAAAACTGTACAAAAAATAGGTTTACTGACTGCAATTTCTTATGTGATTGCGAATATGGTTGGAACAGGAGTGTTTACATCTCTTGGATTTCAACTTGCTGGTGGAGTTACAGATGTACCTGCGATAATGATTTTATGGCTAATGGGAGGAATTATTGCTTTTACAGGTGCTCAAGTTTATGGAGAATTGGGTTCTGTTATGCCTCGCTCTGGCGGTGAATATCATTTTCTTTCAGAGTTATATCATCCTGCTTTGGGTTTTATGTCTGGATTTTTTTCAATGTTTGTGGGATTTGCCGCACCAATAGCTTTGGCATCAATGGCTTTAGGTACTTATTTTTCTAATGTTTATTCAGGAATTAATCCTCAATATATTGCAGCAGGAGTTATAGTCTTAGTAACTATTGTACATTCAACTAGCATAAAATCAGGCGGTGCTTTTCAAAATGTTTTTACAATAATTAAAATTTTATTGATTATAGCTTTTATTGTTGCTGGTTTTGTTTTTACACCAGAACCTCAAAATATTTCTATTATACCAAGCTCTGTAACTTGGTCTCAAGTTTTAAGTTCAGGCTTTGCAGTATCTTTAATTTTTGTGTATTATTCTTATTCGGGTTGGAATGCATCGGCATATTTTGTGTCAGAACTTAAAAATCCTGCAAAAAATTTACCAAGATCTTTAATTATTGGAACTTTAATAGTTACTATTTTATATTTATTGGTGAATTTTATATTTTTATATGTATCACCAGTAAGTTCCTTGACTGAACAGTTAGATATTGGTGCAATTGTTGCTGTTGGTATATTTGGAGCAAAAGGCGGAATGATTATGTCGGGATTAATTTCACTTTTATTAATTTCAACAATTTCTTCTATGATTTTTGCAGGACCACGAGTAATCCAAGTGATTGGCGAAGATTATCCTGCCTTGAGCTTTATCAAAAGAAAACGCAAAAATGGAGTGCCTTTAGTAGCTATTTTAATTCAAAGTGCAATTAGTTTGATTTTATTATTTACATCAACTTTTGAGCAATTATTATCTTACTTGGGCTTTGTGATGAATATTTTTGCAGTTTTAACGGTAATAGGAATATTTATTCATAGGAAAAGATTCCCAAATATGTCCAGACCTTTTAAAACTAAAGGCTATCCAATTGTTCCAATAATATTTATACTTTTTGTAATATGGAATATGATTTTTATGTTTAAAGAAAAAACTATAGAAACTTTAATTGGACTGGCAACTTTATTAATCGGATTAGCATTTTATTATGTTGCAAAAGCCTTAGAAAAGAAAAGCAGTACTTCATAATGATAGTTTGAGTTTATAAAGTTAAGCCAAGCTCGTAGCATCTTTCGACTTTTAACTTTTAACTGAATTCTTAATTCTCAATTCTTCATTCTTCATTCTTAATTAATTTCCCTAGGCAATATAAATTTCCATCTCTTGAAGCAACAAAAAGTCTTCCGTAATGAATTATTGGAGTTGCTTCGCCTCTTATTTTAGAATTTTTTTCTAATAAACTAAAATTGCAATTTTTATCGTATTCAAACATGTACAAGCCTTCGTAAGTCAAGACTATAAGTCTATCTTTTGTAAAAATTGGAGTTGAGATTGAAGGTCCAGTTTCGTATTTGAAAATTTCTTGAGGTTGAGGGTATAAAATTTTATCACATGGTCCTTTTACAGAATCGTAGGGGTTAATAAATTCATTTTCAACAACATACAAATAACCATCAATTCCAACGAAAGCAGCTAATGAGTTGTCGTTTTCAGAGATATACTTATCATTAATAGCACAAGAGCCAATAATACCACCTTGCCAGCTCACAAAATGTTTGTCTCCAGTAGGGTAGAACCAAACCACACAAGAGTCTTTATGTTTTGTTGGGTCAATTAGCATTGCTCCACCATTTCCAGGAATATATTCCTTTTCTATACTTATTAGTACTTTTTTATCTCTTGTTATAATTGGCGAGCCGTCCATATCTGAGCCAGTTTTAAATTGAATATCAAAAAGCCCATTATTTCTATCATATTTGTATAAATATCCAGCACCAGAAGTAACAAAAATAAAATTGTCCAATAATGAAGGTGCGCTTTCAATTACAACATTTCTACGATGAGCCTGAATATCTTCTTTAGTGTAAAGTGCTTGTTTAAAAAATTCTACAGGTTGTTTGTAAGAGTCAATTATTTGAGCAGAATCGGGATTTGGGTTAAGTTTTACAAAATCGCCAGTTTCCAATCCTAAAAAAATTGTATCATCAACAATTAGTGCAGTACCGTCAACATCTCTACTAAATGAACCACCATATACTGAATTATATCGCCACAATTCTTTTCCTGTTCTAAACGAAATAGCTCTATAACTAAAAATATATTTTTCGTAAAGCGGAACTTCAAATCCTCTTCTGCTACCTTGAAAAATCACTATTTTATCAGGGTCATCTTTAGCTTTATTTGGATTAACCCAAACACAACCAGTTGATTTTATTACATCTTCATAGGGATATTTCCAAACTACTTTGCCATTTCTAGCTTTGATTTTTCTTAAATTATAATCATAAGCACCTTGAATCAAAAAAAGTTCGCCTTGATCTTCCACTAACAAGGCTTGACCAGTCCAGCCAGCACCACACATATCTCTAACTTCTTGCTCTTTATTAGGAAAAATAGTTTGTCCGCATCCTAAGTTAGTTTTCCATATAATATCTAAACTTTCAGGAGCTATGTTTCCGTAGTAATTGCGTTCTTCGTTTCCTAAAAATGTTGGTATTATAAGTTTTATACCATCATCATTATTAGCATCTTTTTGTTTTAATGGAGATTTAAGAAAACTAAAGCTACAAAAAAAAATAAAAGCTATTGCTATTATAATATTAATCAAAGGATTTACCCGGATATTGAGTTTCATTTATTAATTGTTCGTATTCAGATGGATTTGGAGCAATCATATATCTAAGCGGATTGACACTCGAATTATTTATTAAAATTTCATAATGCAAATGTGGAGCTGTTGATAAACCAGTAGAACCAACTGTTCCGATAAGTTCACCTCGTTTTACTTTTTGCCCTTTTTTTACATTTATGGTATATAAATGTGCATATCTTGATTTTAGTCCATTAACCCCATGATTTATTACTATATTATTACCATAACCAGTTCTAATTTTTTCTACATGTTCTACAACACCATCGCCAGAAGCATAAACAGGAGTACCAGTAGGAGCAACCATGTCAATCCCATGATGCATTTGTATTACCCCTAAAATTGGGTGAGGACGATAACCATAAAAAGAACCTATACGAGTTAGTTCGTTTACGTGAATTGGTTGCAAAACAGGGAGCGATTTAAAAATATTGTCTCGTTTTTTTATTTCGGCTAATAAAATTTTGTAAGACTCGTCTTGAATTTTTAATTTTAACTCAAACTCGTCTAGTTGTTTGGCAACATCTTTTATAATTTCAGTGCTATTATAACCGTCAAAAATTTTATATCTATCGCTGCCACCAACCCCAGCATTACGAACACTAATAGGTATGCTATCTAATTCAAATGTGCTACGATAAATATAATTGTCGTTGTTAGCAATCACATTTAATAAACTGTCGTTTACTTTTAGTCGTTGGTTAATTTTATTTAAATTTTCTTGTAAAAATTTAACTTCTGCTCGTAAAAGTTTCTCTTCTGGTGACTCATAAATTAAAATGTATAATACCATTAGAATAGCCCCAAATGACAAAGATACAATTGAGCGTTGAAAAAGTTTAAGAAAAAATTTCTTGAAACTAAACTTAATCTTTTCGTATTGAAGCGTTTCGGAGTTAAATTTATATTTTGTTTTAATTTTTGTCATTAAAATTATAATAATACCAAAATTAAGGTGCAAAAATACATAATTTAACTAACTTTGCAAACTAAAATTAAATAAAGTTTTTAATAGTTTTATAATTGATTTTATAAATTATGGATTCTAAACAAATTAGACAAAAATTTAAAGATTTTTTTGAAGGAAAAGCTCATAAGATAGTGGCTAGTGATTCTATGGTAATAAAAAACGATCCAAGTTTAATGTTTACAAATGCTGGTATGAATCAGTTTAAAGATATTTTTCTTGGTTCGCGAAAGCCTGAAAATTTAAGAGTTGCAAATTCACAAAAATGCCTTAGAGTTTCTGGTAAACATAACGACTTGGAAGATGTGGGACACGATACCTATCATCATACTATGTTTGAAATGTTGGGAAATTGGTCCTTTGGTGATTATTTTAAAGAAGATGCCATTGCTTTCGCTTGGGAATTATTGACAGAAGTTTATAAAATTGATAAATCTCGTCTTTATGCTAGTGTTTTTGGTGGTGATAAAACCGAAAATTTAGAAATAGATACAGAAGCAGAAACAATTTGGAAAAAATATCTTTCAGAAGATAGAGTTTTGCATGGTTCTAAAAAAGATAATTTTTGGGAAATGGGGGATATGGGTCCATGTGGTCCTTGTTCAGAAATTCATGTGGACATTAGAAGCGATGAAGAACGCGAAAAAATAGACGGAAAAGACTTGGTAAATCAAGACCATCCGCAAGTTATTGAAATTTGGAATTTAGTATTTATTCAATATAATAGAAAAGCTGACGGAAGTTTAGAAGTACTACCACAAAAACATGTGGATACAGGCATGGGGTTTGAACGTTTATGTGCTGTATTACAAGGTGTGAAGTCGAATTATGATACAGATATTTTCCAAACTTTAATAAATCATATTTCTGAAATTTCGGGCAAAAAATATGGAGATGATGAAAAAGTTGACATTGCATTACGTGTAATTGCCGACCACTTACGTGCTGTCGCTTTTGCTATTGCTGATGGACAGCTTCCTTCAAATAATAAAGCTGGCTATGTTATTAGGCGAATTTTAAGACGTGCTGTACGATATGCTTATTCGTTTTTAGACCTAAAAGAAGCTTTTATTTATAAATTAGTTGATACTCTTGTTGATTTGATGGGAGAGTCTTTTCCAGAACTTATTAGTCAAAAAAATATTATTGAAAAAGTAATAAAAGAGGAAGAAACAGTGTTTTTGCGAACTTTGGAAAAAGGTATTCGCTTGCTTGACACTGAAATGGAAAGATTGAAAAAAGAAAATAAAAATACTGTTAACGGAACTCAGGCTTTTATTTTGTATGATACTTTTGGATTTCCTCTTGATTTAACTGAACTGATTGCTCGTGAAAATGGCTTAGTCGTTGATGTTAAGGGTTTTGATAATGAAATGCAAAAGCAAAAAGAAAGAGCCAGAGCTGCTGCAGAAATCGATACTGACGACTGGACAGTTTTAAAAGATGTTGAAGAAACAGAATTTGTGGGTTACGATAGCTTGAAAGCAGAAATAAATATCGTAAAATACAGACGAGTAGAACAAAAAAATAGTAAATATTATCATCTTATTTTTGATAAAACTCCATTTTATGCCGAAGCTGGTGGACAAGTTGGAGATAGTGGTTTTATCCGTAGTATCAACGAGGATATTGAAATTATTAATACTATAAAAGAACATAATTTAGTAATTCATATTGCAAAAAATTTACCACAAAACCCAGAAGCAACTTTTACAGCTGAAGTAAATGTTGAAAATAGAACTTCTACAGCAAATAATCATACAGCTACTCACTTGTTACATCATGCTTTGCGGGGTGTTTTAGGAAATCATGTAGAGCAAAAAGGCTCTTTGGTTTCGCCAGAAAGATTGAGATTTGATTTTGCACATTTCAATAAACTAAGTGATGAAGAAATTCGATTGATTGAAAAACAAGTAAATAAAAATATTCGTCAAAATATTAGCAAAAACGAAAAAAGAAATATTCCTATAAATAAGGCTAAAGAAATGGGAGCTGTTGCTTTGTTTGGCGAGAAATATGGAGACGAAGTAAGAGTTATAAAATTTGGCGATTCAGTAGAACTTTGTGGTGGTACTCATGTTGAAAGCACAGGTCAAATAGGATTTTTTAAAATTGTTTCTGAATCAGCTATTGCTGCTGGCATTAGAAGAATAGAAGCAGTTACAGGCGAAGTTGCTGAAAATTTAGTTTTCGAAAAATTTGATACAGTTTCAGATATAGCTTCAATTTTCAATAATCAAAAAGATTTGCTAAAAGCAATAAATAATGTTTTGGAAGAAAATGAAAAATTGAAAAAACAATTTGAAAAATTCCATGCAGAAGAATTAAAAATAATAAAACGTCAATTATTAGAGCAAGCTGAAAATGTTGGAGATGTGAAACTTATAGTTTCTGAAATAGATTTGAAAGACGCTAATGATTTAAAAGAAATTTGTTCACAAATTCGAGGAGAAGTATCTCAATTTGCTTGTGTATTAGCAACAGCTATAGAAGATAAACCATCTTTAATAATTGCGTTTTCTGAAAATTTAACAAAAGAAAAATCTTTAAATGCAGGAACTTTAATTCGTGAAACAGCAAAATTTATCCAAGGTGGTGGCGGCGGACAAGCATTTGTTGCAACAGCAGGTGGAAAAAATCCAAATGGAATTTCTCAAGCATTAGAATTTGCTAAAAATGAGATATTGAAAGTGCTTTAGAATTATTTTATCCTAAAATAGTTGACATATTTTGCCGATTTTGGTGTTTTTTACGTCAAAAATCTGTGCAAATCAAAAGTTGTACTTTAGAAATACATGTAAAAATAAAGTTGTATTTTAGATTTACATAAAATGTTGTATGTCTTAAAATACATATTTCTAAAAATTGTAAATATTTATTGTGTAATTTTAAGAAAATCATTGTGTAATTTTAAAATATTGTTTGTGTATATTTAAGAAATTATTCGTACAATTTTAAAATAAATCTTGTGTAGTTTTAAAATATTCATTATGTAAATTTAAAATTTATATTGTGTATATTTAAAATAAAACTTGTGAAAATTTAAAAATATCTTTGTGTAAATTTAAAATAATATGTTTGTAATTTTAAAATATTGTTTGTGTAAATTTAAAATAATGGTTGTGTAATATTAAAATGTGTTTTGTGTAAATATAAAATATTCTTTGTGTAATTTTAAGAAAATCATTATGAAAATATAAAATAAAGCTTGTGCAAATTTAAAATAATTATTTATATTTGCATCATAATTACATTAAAGAAATAATTATGGTAGTTCATCGAGAAATAGTTACTGCAATGCGACAGTTAGGGGATAAGTTTCCTGTTGTTGTTCTTACAGGACCAAGGCAATCGGGAAAAACGACTTTGTTGAAAGCAATGTTTTATGACTATAGATATGTTAGTCTTGAAGACCCAGATATAAGGATTTTTGCAGAAAGTGATCCACGTGGTTTTTTGAAACAATATGATAAGTATATTATTTTCGACGAAATACAACGAGTACCGCATCTGTTTTCATATATACAATCTATTGTTGATGACAGCGGAATAATGGGGCAATTTATTTTTTCTGGCTCACAAAATTTTCACTTGATGCAAAACATTACACAAAGTTTGGCAGGTAGAGTTGCTATTTTCAGATTATTTCCTTTTGATTTTCAAGAATTAAAAAGAGCAGGATTGCTTCAAAATGACTATACAACACATTTACTAAAAGGATTTTATCCTGCGATTTATAATCGAAAAATTAGACCAGCAGATTTTTATTCTAATTATATTGAAACTTATGTTCAGCGAGATGTAAGTGAGTTGCTCGCTATTCAAGATATGAGTTTGTTTAAAAAGTTTTTATCTTTATGTGCTACAAGAGCAGGACAAATTTTAAATATGAGTAGTTTGGCAAAGGAAAGTGGAATTTCGGTTCCAACTGTAAAAGCATGGTTGTCTGCTTTGGAAAATAGCTATGTTGTTTTTCTGTTGCAACCTTATTATAAAAACTTTAGCAAACGTATTACAAAATCTCCTAAACTTTATTTTTATGATACTGGGTTGCTCTGTAATTTACTTAGAATAAATAATGTGTCTAAAATAAAAAATCAAGCTGTAAAAGGTGCATTATTTGAAAATATGATAGTTTCGGAGTATGTGAAAAAGAAATATCATCAAAATGCGAGACAAATAGATTTGTGGTTTTGGCGTGATTCTCATGGTAATGAGGTGGATTTACTTTTAGAAAAACCACAAGAAACAGAAATTGTAGAAATAAAAGCTACACAAACCGTTATGCCTGATTTATTTAAGGGATTAAATTATTATGCAGCACTTGAAACAGAAATAAAACTGACAAAAACACTAATTTATGGAGGAAGTGAACGTCAAGAACGAAGTGTGGCTCAGGTGGTGCCTTGGAATGAGGTTAGTGTTTGATTGAAAAGGATTTGGAAATTGGCTATGTGTTAACAGTTTTAGTAAAGTATAACAGTCTTATCCTAAAAAAGTTATACTTTAGAAATATATATAAAAATAAAGTATTATTTGTTGTGAAAATTTAAAATATATGTTGTGTAATTTTTAAATATTATATGTGTAAAATTAAGATAATGTTAGTGTAAATTTGAAGAAACCATTGTACAATTTTAAAATATTTCTTGTGTAAATTTAAAATGTTTATTATATGTTAATCACAGATAAAAAAATAACTTATATTTGCACATATAATCTCTTTCTGATGAGACGTTTACTATTGATATTAGCGACACTTTTTTTAATACTTATCTTTTCTGGAAAAGCGATAAGTAGGGAATCCAAGCAGGTTTTGCACTTGTATTTTGATAAACCAGCTACTTGTTGGGAGGAGACGCTTCCTCTTGGTAATGGACGAATAGGCATGATGATAGATGGAGCTATTGATACGGAGGAGGTGATTTTAAACGACATTACAATGTGGTCGGGAAGTGTAGATTTGGAAACTATAAATCCCAATGCAAAAGAACAGCTTCCTTTAATTCGTCAGCTTTTACTTGAAGGAAAAAATGAGCAGGCTCAAGAATTAGTGTATCGCTATTTTAAATGTGGTGGAAAAGGTTCTAATTTTGGAAATGGCAAAGATACTCCTTACGGTTCTTTTCAACTGCTTGGAAAACTGAAAATTAAACATTTTTATCCCGATAAATCTGAAGTTACAGAGTATAGTCGAAAACTTTCGTTGAATGATGCCGTTGCCACTACGCAATTTAAAAAGGGAAAATTTACATACCAAAGACAATATTTTGCTTCTCACGCAGATGATTTGTTGGTCGCTCATTACACTACTGATAATAAAAATGAATTGTCGATGGAGATAATGTTAGAACGTTCCGAAAGAGTGAAAATTGATGTCTATGCTGATGAATTTGTGATGCAGGGACAATTGAATGACGGTTATGAAGGCGATAAAGGAGTTCGTTATTTTTTTACTTTAAAAATTCAAAAAAATGGAGGAACGCATTGCACTACAGATAGTTCTTTAATTATTAGCAATGCTTCTGAGGTAACGCTATTGATGAGTACTTCAACCAATATGTTGGATAAGAATTATATTCAAACGGTTCAAGACAACTTGAGCAATGCTGAAAAATATAGTTTTGAGCAGTTGAAAAAGCGTCATATTGAAGTTTATCGTGAAAAATTTGATAGAGTTAAGCTGGATTTAGGAGTTCAAAAACTTGATGTCCCAACAGACCAACGCTTGCTTCAATTTCAATCAGATGATGATCCATCTTTGGTCGCACTTTATTTTCAGTATGGTCGCTACTTGATGATTAGTGGTACTAGAGAAAATAGTTTGCCACTTAATTTACAAGGACTTTGGACTAATCAATTGCAAACACCATGGAATGGAGATTACCATTTGAATATCAATCTACAGATGAATTATTGGTTGGCTGAAGTAGGAAATTTGGCTGAACTTCACCTGCCTTTGGTTAGATTAACTGAGTCGTTGCAAGCTTCAGGAGAAAAAACAGCACAAGGATTTTATAATGCAGATGGCTGGGTGGCTCACATGATGACAAATCCATGGTATTTTACAGCTCCTGGTGAGCATGCTTCTTGGGGAGCAACAAATACTGGTGGAGCTTGGCTTTGTGCACATCTTTGGGAGCATTATCAATACGGATTGGATACAACTTTTTTGCGATCTGTATATCCTATTATTCGTGGTGCAGCTCAATTTTTCCTTTCATCTATGATAGAAGAGCCTCAACATCATTATTTAGTAACAGTTCCTTCTTCTTCTCCAGAGAATGGTTTTAAAATTCCAAATTCAGATAAGGCAATCTATGTTTGTCTTGGACCGACCATGGACACACAGATTATTCGTGAACTTTTTAATAATCTTCTTTCGGCAGCTAAAATATTGAATATCAACGATAATATTACGGAAGCAGTTGAGCAGGCATTATTACGTCTTCCACCAAATAGAATAAGTTCCAAAGGATATTTAATGGAGTGGTTGGAAGATTATGAAGAAGTTGATATTCATCACCGACATGTATCTCATTTATATGGATTGCACCCGTCAAATCAAATTTCACCTGATTTTACTCCAGAATTGGCTCAGGCAGCAAAAGTAACACTCAATAGACGAGGTGATGCGGGAACAGGATGGTCAAGAGCTTGGAAAATTAACTTTTGGGCTAGATTGAAAGATGGAAACCGAGCTTATAGTTTGTTGAAAAAACTGCTTGAACCAGCTTGGAATCCAGAAAATAGTGAGGAACAGCGGGCAGGAACTTATCCTAACCTTTTTTGCGTTCATCCACCTTTCCAGATTGATGGTAATTTAGGCGGAAGTGCTGGAATTGCTGAAATGTTAGTTCAGAGTCAGCATGGTTTTATTGAGTTACTTCCTGCATTGCCCGATAACTGGAAAAACGGTAGTATCAAAGGAGTTTGTGTGCGTGGAGCAGGAGAAATCAATTTTGTTTGGGCGAATCATCAGGTTAAAGAGTTTACGCTCAGAGCAAAAGCAGATCATCAATATAAAATTAAAATTCCAGACTATGTTAAAACACTAAAATTGAATAATAAAAAAATAGAGGGAAAAGCTACTCCATTTTTAAACCTAAATTTGAAAAAAGGAGATGAAGTTAGGGTGAAGTTGAGGGTGATTTAGGATAGGTGCGGGGAGTGCCTGTATTGTTCAGTATGGAAACTGATAAATAAATTAATGAAAAATGCTTGTAGGTTTAATTTTTTTAGTAATTGTGCAGTATAAATGCAATAAGACAAATAAAAATAAACTTATAAAACTTATTTTTCTACAGTTCTCCTAAAAAAATGTTTTGGGTCGCCTTTGTCGCCATAGCCAACTTTGTCGCCAGCTAAAGCAATTTGTTTTTCTAAAATTTTGATGTAATTATCTGTTTCAGGTGCAATATCAGGTTTGCCTTTATAGAGATTATAGCTTTTATGATAGCGTACAGGAGTAATATTTGGCATAATTACATTTGCACCAACTCTAATTCCTTCTTCTCTGCCGTCTGGATTTATGGCTTGAAGTGCTGTTGATGAAGCAATATTTACATCTTTCATTAAAAAACGTAAAACTGCAATCATTTTTAAACTTAAAAAATACCTTTCTTCAATTGGTAGCAATAGATCGCGATATTGATAAAGTGGTGTGTCTTCATGTTCAATATAAGGTCCCATTCCTATCATATCAATGTCGAGTTTTTGTATAAATAACAAATCATTGGCTAAATCTTCAATAGTTTGGAAAGGCAAACCAATCATAACACCTGTTCCCGTGATATAACCAAGTTTCTGTAGGGTGTAAAGATTTTCTATTCTTCTTTCTAAATTATGAAGTTTATCCTGTGGATGAATTTTTTTAAAAATTTCAGGATTTGAACTTTCAATTCTTAATAAATATCGTGTGGCACCAGCATCAAACCAACGTTTAAATGTGTCAGTTTTTTGTTCGCCAAGCGAAAGTGTAATCCCTGGTTTTTTCTCACACATTTTGGTAATTTGTCTTAAAATATGCTCAACTTTATCAATAAAAGCAGTATCACTTCTTTCACCTGATTGAATAACTATGGAACCCCAATTACGGTCTAAAGCATATTTTACAGAATTGAAAACTTCCTCATCACTAATCATATATCTTTCAGCATTTTTATTACCACTTCTAATTCCACAATACAAGCAGTTTCTGGTGCAAATATTTGATAATTCGATTAGTCCACGAAAGTAGGTGTAGTTACCAATATATTTAGTTTTTATTTCAGCAGCTTTATTAAAAATAATTTCAGCTTCTTCTTTATTTGCAGATAATAAAATTATTAAATCATTTTTATCTAAAACGGATTTTTGAAGAATATCTGCTATTTTGTTGTGCATATATTTAATATAGTTTTATCTAAACAAAATTAACAAGTTTATTTGTATATTGTTTATTAAGGGTCTTTAAAACTACTTTTTAATGTTTTGTTCTGCAGCTTCTAAAGTATTTAGTAATAATGCTACTCTTGTCATTGGACCAACACCACCAGGAACTGGAGTAATGTATGAACATTTTTCGGCAACATTTTCAAAGTCAACATCGCCAGCAAGTTTAAATCCGCTTTTTGTTTTGTCAGATTCAACTCTAGTTGTTCCAACATCAATAACGACAGCCCCTTTTTTAACCATATCGGCAGTAACAAAATTAGGATTTCCCATAGCAGAAATTAAAATATCTGCGGAACGACAAATTTGTTTAATATTTTTTGTTCTGCTATGTGCAACTGTAACAGTACTATTCATTTTATTTTGTGACATTAAAATGCTTAGAGGACGACCAACAATATTACTACGTCCAATAATAACACAATGTTTTCCAGAAGTTTCTATTCCATATTTATTTAAAAGAATAGTGATGCCCATTGGAGTTGCAGACTTAAAAGAGTCTAAACCTATTGTCATTTTTCCAATATTTATTGGGTGGAAACCGTCAACATCTTTTTTTGGATCAATTGCTTCAATTACTTTTCGACTGTCAAATTGTTGGGGTAGTGGAAGTTGAACAATAAATCCATCAATTAAAGGGTCTGAATTTAATTTTTCAATAATTTTGTAAAGTTCTTCTTCGGCAGCATTTTCTTCTAATCGTATTAAACTAGAATCAAAACCAACTTCTTCACAATCTTTCATTTTATAGTTAACATAAGATTCAGAGCCAGGATCATTACCAACTAATACAGCAGCAAGATGTGGAACGCGACCACATTTTTGCTTGATTTGCAAAGCTTTAAGTTTAATTTCTTCTTTAATTTCGCTTGCAATTTTGTTTCCGTCAATTAGTTCCATAGTAGTTTGATTTACATTTGTTTGTAATTATTAGTTTTAACTCTATCTCATTCTTCTTGCCATTTTTTTCTTAGTTTTATTAGATGAAAGTGCTCTCATCATTTTTTTTGTTTCATCAAATTGCTTTAATATTCTGTTTACTTCAACAACAGTAGTTCCAGAGCCATCTGCAATTCTTTTTCGTCTGCTTCCATTTATAATGCTAGGATTTCTGCGTTCTTCTAAAGTCATTGAGTAAATTATTGCCTCAATTCCTTTAAAAGCGTCATCGTCAATATCTAAATTCTTAATTGCTTTTCCAAGTCCAGGAATCATGCTAGCGAGGTCTTTTATATTCCCCATTTTTTTAATTTGCTTAATTTGAGCTAAAAAGTCTTCAAAATCAAATTGGTCTTTAGCAATTTTCTTTTGTAGTTTACGCGATTCTTCTTCATCAAATTGTTCTTGTGCTTTTTCAACTAAAGAAACTATATCACCCATTCCCAAAATACGGTCAGCCATACGTTCGGGGTGAAATACGTCAATCGCTTCCATTTTTTCACCAGTACCAACAAATTTTATAGGTTTATTGACAACAGAGCGAATTGAAAGAGCTGCCCCACCACGTGTATCACCATCTAATTTTGTTAAAATTACACCATCAAAGTCAAGTCTATCGTTAAATTCTTTTGCTGTATTAACTGCATCTTGTCCAGTCATTGCATCAACTACAAAAAGAATTTCTTGAGGATTAACAGCTTTTTTAATATTTTCTATTTCCTCCATCATTTCTTCGTCGATTGCCAAACGACCAGCCGTGTCAATTATAACTAAATCATGTCCATACATTTTGGCATGTTTAATCGAATTTTGAGCGATTTTTACAGGATTTTTATTGTCTTCTTCAGCATAAACTTTTACGTCAATTTGTTCGCCGAGTACTTTTATTTGTTCAATAGCAGCAGGACGATAAACGTCGCAAGCAACTAAAAGTGGATTTTTGCCTTTTTTGGATTTAAGCATACTGGCTAATTTACCACTAAAAGTAGTTTTACCTGAACCTTGAAGCCCTGACATCAATATAACAGCAGGATTACCTTTTGTATTTATATCAACAGCTTTCCCACCCATCAATTTTGCTAGTTCATCATGAACTATTTTAATCATTAATTGGTTGGGTTTTAAGGATTTTATGACATTTTGTCCAATTGCTTGTTCGCGAACATCATCGCAAAAAGTTTTTGCAGTTTTATAGTTTACGTCAGCATCAAGCAAAGCTCTGCGCACATCTTTTAAAGTCTCTGCAATATTTATTTCGGTAATTTTACCTTCGCCTTTTAATAGTTTAAAAGATCTTTCTAATCTTTCCGATAAATTTTCAAACATAATTACTCTAAAATCAATTTCTAATGTTGCAAAAATAATAAAAGTTTTATAATTTAGCTCCGTGATAAATTTGTTTTTAAGTCTCTATTTGTTAATAAATTTATGTTAAATAGCAGATTGAATAAAAAACTGAGATTTATTATTTTTATTTCGATAAAAACGTTACATTTTTGCTGTTTGAAAAAATTATTGTAAAACTTAAAATATTTATATTATGTCAAAAGATGTTAAAAGAACTTCGCAAGATTTTATTGATTTAGAAGCAAAATATGGCGCACATAATTACCAACCACTACCTGCAGTGCTTGATAGAGGTGAAGGTCCTTTTTTATGGGATGTTGAAGGAAAAAAATATTTCGATTTTCTAAGTGCATATTCGGCTGTAAATCAAGGACATTGTCATCCTAAAATTATTAATGCTTTAATAGAACAAGCAAAGAAATTAACTTTGACTTCGAGAGCTTTTTATAATTCAACTTTGGGTGATTATGAAAAATTTATTACCGAATATTTTGGTTATGACAAAGTTTTACCAATGAATACAGGTGCCGAAGCAGTTGAAACAGCTTTAAAATTAGCTCGTCGTTGGGGAGTAGTAAAAAAGGGAATTCCAAATGATGATGTGAAAATAATTTGTTGCGAAAACAATTTCCATGGTCGTACAATTGCAATAATTACTATGTCGAGCGATCCAGATTCTTATGCTAATTATGGTCCTTTAGCACCTGGATTTATTCGTATTCCTTATAATGATGCTGATGCTTTAGAAAATGTATTAAAAGAACATGGCAAAACTGTTGCAGGATTTATTTTAGAACCTATTCAAGGCGAAGCAGGTGTTTTTGTTCCAGACGATGGGTATTTGGCAAAAACTAAAGCGATTTGTGAAAAATATAATGTACTATTTATTGCTGACGAAGTACAAACAGGTATTGCACGTACAGGAAAATTATTAGCCTGCGATCATGAAAATGTTCGTCCAGATATTCTTATACTTGGAAAAGCTCTTTCAGGTGGAGTTATTCCAGTTTCGGCAGCTTTAGCTGATGATGATATTATGCTTACTATTAAACCCGGCGAACATGGTTCAACATTTGGTGGTTTCCCATTAGCAGGGAAAGTTGCTACAGCAGCTCTTGAAGTTGTTAGAGATGAAAAATTAGCAGAAAGAGCTGAATATCTTGGCAAAATTTTTAGACGCGAAATGAATAGCATTAAATCTGATATGATTCAATTAGTAAGAGGTAAAGGTATGTTAAATGCAGTTGTTATTAACAATAAACCTGGTAAAACTGCATTAGATATTTGCATGGAAATGAAAGAACTTGGAGTGTTGGCAAAACCTACTCACGGAAATATTATTCGCTTTGCACCACCTCTTATTATTAAAGAAGAGCAAATGCTTGAAGCAATAGAATTAGTTAAAAAAGCTTTTAAAAAATTTGAATAAAAGATTATAATAAAACTGTCTCAAATAAATTTTGAGATAAAAAATAAATTGCTGTCTTAGAAGTTTTTTACTGCGTTAACCAAGTCGAAACTTGGATACTTCTGAGACAGCATATTTTTACTATTTTGAAAAGTGCAGATAAAATATTACAAAGAATTAAAGAAGGTGAAGGACTAAATTTAGACTTTAAACATTCAATAAATGATGCTAAAAAAATTGCTCGTTCTTTATCTGCTTTTGCAAATACAAAAGGTGGCAGTTTGTTGATAGGAGTAAGGGATAATGGAAGCATTGCAGGAGTAAATTCCGAAGAAGAATATTTTATGGTAGAAACTGCTGCACTTATTTATTGTAAACCTTCTATAAAGTTTACAGTAAATAATTTTAATGTTTTAGGAAAACAAGTTTTGGAAATAATAGTTTCTGAAAGTGAAACTAAACCTCATGCTGCTCCCGACAACGATGGAGTTTTTAAAGCTTATGTTAGAGTAAATGATGAAAATATCATAGCTCCAAAACCATTAGTTGATGTTTGGAAACGTTTGCAAACTAATGTTAAGGGTGTAAAAATTAATTTTGATGAAAATATCTCTTTTTTATTAAAGGAAATTAATCAAAATGGCAGTATTTCAAAATCTCAGTTTGTTAGGCATACAGGAATAAAGAGCTATGTAGCCAATAAAATTTTTACAAATTTAATAATAATGAATATTTTGGATTTGGAAATTACTGCTTCGGAGACAAGATATGTTTTTAATAAAAATTTTGATTTTAATAAGCATGAGTTTTAATTACGAATATCCACGCGCACTAAATACAGTTGATGCAATAATTATTTCGAAAAAAGAAAATAAAATATTATTGATAAAAAGGTTGAATGAACCTTTTAAGAATTTTTGGGCATTGCCAGGTGGATTTATTGAAATGGAGGAAACTTTGCTAGAGTCTGTAAAAAGAGAGGTTCTAGAAGAAACATCATTAGAAAATATTGAATTAAAAGAATTTAAATTTTATGGCGATCCAGGACGTGATCCACGAGGTAGAACTATAACTTTTGTTTATTACGGATATTGCGATTCACTAAAATTAGCAAAAGCTGGAGATGATGCTAAAGAGTTGGCATGGTTTAGTTTAAATGAGTTACCAGACTTAGCTTTTGATCATAAAAAAATAATTTATGATTTTCTCATAAGTGATAGGGATATTTGAGGTTTTTGTGTGAAAAATAAAAAAAACTGCGACTAATTTTAATCGCAGTTTTTTATTTTTTTTAGAATGGTAAATCATCACCTGGGTCGTTATCTAGCTCAAAAGGAGCATCGTCAGCATTAAAAGGTGGAGTTTCCATTGGTGGTTTTCCTACATTGCCGGGTGAACTTAGTTCAATTTTCCAGCACTTAAGGTCTGTGTACCAGTTGCCATTATACTCACGACTTTCGGCATCAAACGAAACTCTTATGGTGTCTGATTCTGTAAAATTGTTTAATGGAACTCTGTCACCCCAAATAGTAAAACAAACTTTCTTTGGATAATTGTCTAATGTTTCAATTACAAAACTTTGTTTTTTCCAAGGTCCATTTCTTCCTTCACCAGTTATTGGGTCTAATTTTACAATTAATTTACCTTCTAATTCCATAATCTTTTTGTATTTTAATATTAAAATTTGATGCTAGCATGAGCAGCAGCTAAGCGTGCAATAGGAACTCTGTAAGGTGAGCAAGATACATAGTCTAAGCCCATTTTGTAACAGAATTCTACAGATGCTGGGTCGCCACCTTGTTCACCGCAGATACCAATTTTAAGTTTGTTTCTAGTAGCACGTCCTTTAACAACAGCCATTTCGATTAATTGTCCAACACCTTCTTGGTCAATAGTTTGGAATGGGTCAACAGGAATAATTTGGTTTTCTAAATAATCGTGCATAAATCCACTTATGTCATCACGGCTAAATCCAAAAGTCATTTGAGTTAAGTCATTTGTACCGAAAGAGAAGAACTCGGCAGTTTTTGCCATTTCGTTAGCTAATAAACAAGCTCTAGGAATTTCAATCATTGTACCATAAGCACAGCTTAATTTAATTCCAAATTTATCTTCAACTTCTTTTTTAACTTTATCAAATAAAATTTTTGTAATATCTAGTTCTTTTACGTCTGCAGTTACAGGAACCATAATTTCAGGCGTAACTTTTTTACCTTCTTTCATAAGTTCAGCAGTTGCTTCAAATAAAGCTCTGAATTGCATTTCTGTAATTTCAGGATAAGTAACACCTAGACGTACACCGCGATGTCCCATCATTGGGTTGGTTTCGCTAAGAGCATCAACTCTTTGAGCTACTTCTTCAGCAGAAATACCTATAGCGTTTGCAATTTCGGCTTGTTTATCTTTTGTATGAGGAGCAAATTCATGTAAAGGTGGGTCTAATAAACGGAAAGTTACAGGAAGCCCGTTCATTACAGCCATTGTGTCTTTCATGTCGCGTTTTACGAATGGGAATAGTTCATTTACAGCAGCTATTCTTTCTTCTTTTGACGAAGCTAAAATTAATTTGCGAAGAATAAATAATGGCTCATCAGCACCTTTACCATAGAACATATGTTCTGTACGGAAAAGTCCAATACCTTCAGCACCAAATTCTACAGCTAATTTTGCATCTTCTGGAGATTCGCAATTTGTACGAACACCCATTTTGCGATGTTTATCTACTAATTTCATGAATTTTTGGAATAATGGATTTTCTGAAGAGTCCATTAATTCAATAACTGTATTATATGCGTTGCCTGTAGTGCCATTAAGAGTAAGTATGTCGCCTTCTTTAATAACAATATCAGTTCCTTTTACAATTGCTATTTTTTCGTCTTCTCTTACTTCTAAGTTACCAGCACCAACTATACAGCATTTTCCCCAGCCACGTGCAACAAGAGCTGCGTGTGAAGTCATTCCACCAAGTGCTGTTAAAAGCCCGTCAGCGACTCTCATACCTTCAACGTCTTCAGGATTTGTTTCTTTACGTACTAAAAGAACTCTTTCGCCTCTTTTTGTCCATTCTACAGCATCTTCGGCAGTAAATACAACTTTTCCAGTAGCCGCACCTGGACCAGCAGGTAAACCTTTAACTATTGGTTCGTGATTTTTCTCAGCGTTAGGGTTAACTATTGGGTGAAGAAGTTCGTCTAATTGATTTGGAGCAACGCGTAAAATAGCAGTTTTTTCATCAATTCTACCTTCTTCTAACATTCCCATAGCCATGTTTAGAGCAGCAGTTCCTGTTCTTTTACCAACACGGCATTGTAGCATATAAAGTTTGCCTTCTTGAATTGTGAACTCAATATCGAGCATGTCTTTAAAGGTATCTTCAAGAGTAGTTCTAATGTCGTCAAGTTCTTTATATATTGCAGGAAATTGTTCTTGCATTGACATCAAATGCTCGTTTTGAGAGTTTTTAGTATCGTTGTTAAGTGGGTTTGGAGTACGAATACCAGCAACTACGTCTTCTCCTTGAGCATTAACCAACCATTCTCCATAGAATAAGTTTTCGCCTGTAGCAGGATTTCTTGTAAAAGCAACACCTGTAGCCGAAGTTTCGCCCATATTTCCGAAAACCATAGCTTGCACGTTAACTGCTGTACCCCAATCATCTGGAATATGTTCGATTCTACGATAAGAAACAGCTTTTTTGCCATTCCAGCTTTTGAAAACAGCTTTAATACTACCTTCTAATTGTTTTTTTGCGTCGTCAGGGAATTCAGTACCTAAAACAGCTTTAATTTTTTTCTTAAATAAATCAGAAATAATCATTAAGTCTTCAGAAGTCAATTCTGTATCTGATTTATAATTTCTTTGAATCTTGTATTCTTCAAACATGTCGTCTAATTGGCGACGAATGTTTTTGTCAAGGTCTTCTGCTTTATCCATTACAACGTCTGCATACATCATAATTAAGCGGCGATACGAATCGTAAACAAAGCGTGGATTGTTAGTTTTTTTAATTAATCCAGGGATTGTATTGCTACTTAAACCAATGTTTAAAACTGTATCCATCATACCTGGCATTGAGCTACGTGCACCAGAACGGCAAGAAACTAATAGGGCATTGTCAGGGTCGTCGTATTTTAATCCCATATCTGCTTCTACTTTTTTCATTGCTGCCCACACTTCGTCCATCAATCCTTCAGGAAGTTCGTGATTGTTGTTATAATATTCGGTGCAAGTGTCTGTTGTAATAGTAAAACCAGCAGGAACTGGTAATCCCATTAAAGCCATTTCGGCTAAGTTTGCTCCTTTACCTCCAAGAAGCTCCTTCATTTTTGCATCTCCTTCAGCTTTTTTATTTCCAAAGCTGTAAACTCTTTTAATTTTTGTCATTTTAAAATTTGTTATTAAGTTTTATTAAAATTAATTTCTTTATTTTTCATGCCCACAAATATATAATTTTTTTATAACATTTAAAATAATAAATGTTTATAAAAGTGTAAAATTTGCTGTTAAAAGTTAAAACTTAATTAATAAGAAAATCCACCTAATTTTTGTATGTCAGTTCTTATGTTTACACACATGATAGGTATTTTTTTAGAAAGTTCTATATTTCTTGGGCGTTGTACATTTGTTATAATTGTTTTGTATTTATCTGTCATAAACAATACAATGTCAGCTTCGATTTCGCTCATATAATCATATAAATTATCGGCATAATTTTCTTCTGGTAATTCTTTTATTTCAAAATCTGTGTTTTCTCTTTCGAAAATTGTACCAGCAAAGTTTAAATTACTATTTAAATTTTTCCTTCTAATAGAATTTTTAAAATCTGGGTGTACAACATAAACTTTAGATTCAAATATGTTTGATAAATATTTTACCCATAAAAATTTTGCTCTTGATTTTTTGTCAGAGTCGATAGGAACACATATTTTGTCGTATTCGCCATAATTCAACGGTTTTTGAACTAAAATAGCAGGTATTCTATCAAATTTTTTAATGAGTTTCATAGCTTTGTCAATTGTTTGTAAGCCATGAGTTCCCATAACAGCAAAATAAGCATTGATTTCTATGCCATAATCATTAATAGTTGTAAAAAGATTTCCGACTCTTACTGTAGCTACAGTTTTATGGTTGTTATGTTCTTCGGAAAATTTTTTGGCAACTTTTTCTAATTCTATTAGCCATTCGTCAGCGTCATCGTGGTTTGAGGCGACATAAAGCATGTGAATAGGATAATTTGAAGTTTTTGCTAATTCGTAAGCGTGATCTAAAGCATAGTTAGATTCATTGCTAAACTCATAAGGAACTAAAATATTTCTTTCCATAAATTAAATTTTTAGTTAAGTTGTTTTTAAATAATAATTATTTTAAAAATACATAAAATTATTAATATTAACAAAGATAATAAAATAATTATTATATTTGACAAAATCTTTTATAAACTTTTCAAAAATATTATTAATTATGAATTTTGACTTAATAGTAATTGGTTCTGGTCCTGGTGGATATGTTGCAGCAATTCGTGGTGCTCAATTAGGGCTTTCTGTTGCAGTGGTTGAAAAATCTGAGTTAGGTGGAGTTTGTTTAAATTGGGGTTGTATTCCTACAAAAGCTTTACTAAAATCTGCTCAAGTAATGAATTATGTTAAAAATAGCGAAGTCTATGGAATTATTAATGATGGTACAGCTAAGCCTGATTTTGCTAAAGTAATATCTCGAAGTCGTGATGTTTCTGCTAATATGAGCAAAGGAATAGAGTTTTTATTTAAAAAAAATAAAATTACTGTTATTCGCGGCTGTGGAAAATTAAAATCTGCAAGCGAGGTTGTTGTTACTGATAGTGAAAATAATTCTGAAATTTATTCGGCAAAGCATATTATTTTAGCCACTGGTGCTCGTTCACGCGAAATTCCAGGAATCGCTATAGATGGAAAAAATATTATAACTTATCGCGAAGCATTATGTTTAGAAAAGTTGCCTCAATCAATGGTGGTTGTTGGCTCTGGTGCAATAGGTTCAGAATTAGCATTTTTCTATTCATCAATGGGTGCAGAAGTTACATTAATTGAATTTATGCCCGAAATAGTTCCTTTAGAAGATGAAGAAGTTTCTAAGCAACTTGCACGAAGTTTTAAAAAAGCAGGAATTAAAGTGATGACAGGAACTGCTGTGAAAAATGTTGATGTAGTTGATGGTAAATGTATTGTGAATTATACTGACAAAAAAGGCGAAAATACTATAGAATGTGAAGTTGTTCTTTCAGCTGTTGGTGTAACTGCTAATATTGAAAATTTAGGACTTGAAGAATTAGGTATAAAAACAGAAAAAGGAAAAATTTTAGTTGACGAATATTATAGAACAAATGTAAATGGCGTTTATGCTATTGGCGATATAGTTCCAGGACATGCTTTAGCACACGTTGCTTCGGCTGAAGGAATTTGCTGTGTCGAAAATATTGCAGGTTTGAATCCGCCTGTTGTTGATTATTCTAATGTTCCTTCTTGTGTTTATACAACTCCTGAAGTTGCTTCTGTTGGTTTAACTGAGCAAAAGTTAAAAGAAATGGGAAAAGCTTATAAAATTGGAAAATTCCAATTTATAGCCTCTGGTAAAGCTGTTGCAAGTGGATTTAGAGATGGCTTTGTGAAACTTTTATTTGACGAAGAAACAGACGAACTTTTAGGTGCTCATTTCGTAGGCGATAATATTGCTGAAATGATTTCTGAAATGGTAGTTTTACGAAAATTAAAAGGTACAGCACAAGATTTAATAAATTCTATTCATCCACACCCAAGTTTATCTGAAGCAATTATGGAAGCTGCTGCAGCCGCTCATGGGGAAGCAGTACACTTGTAAGAATTAATATGCCATTCTACCTTTTGGTGGCAACCATAATGCACCAATGGGTAGGGTGGTATCCATATTTAAAAGGAAGACGTTCGGGCTTTATCGAATCAATAGCTTGTTTTAAGTCTGGTTGATCTCTTTCTTCAAAAAGTTTTATTGGACCAATATATTCACCATAAAGTTTTACATCAAATTTTGATTTTAAATATTTGTATGGAATACCAGATGGGTCTGTAACAATTTGAGAAGCATTATCTAAAATTATATTTCTAATTTTTGAAAAACTATCTCTAAAACATAAGTAAGATGCAGCTTTAAGATAAACAGTATTATTTTTTGTGTAATTTGTTATGTATTGTAACTCTTGTGATTTTGTGAAAACAGAGTCGCAAATGTTTAAACTTAAATAGGTTAGTTTTTTTAATTCTTTTGTGTCTTTTTCTTGATAAACAAATTCAACACCATTATTAAATTTCTTTTTGTAATTATAAGCAAATTCTTCATCAGGATTTTCAACACTTATGTCGCCTTGCTCGTTTATGCTTACAGGGTTTATATTTACAATAACTTTATCATGACGATTTAGAAAGTACATTATAATCGGAATTGTCCCATTAATAATGTCCGGATTTAATACAACTTTCATCGACTTAGTTTGAAAAAAACTTAAATTTAAGTTGTGCTGAATGGCTTGTTGTATATTTGATAAATAAGATTTTGTTCCATATTTTTCTATATCATCTAAGTTGGGAATATCGCCAACATTTTCTAAACCCATCATTAAAAAATGTTTAGCTTTCGGGAACATTGCATCAAGATAATTAAAATCTGGACCACCAAAAGGATAGAATACTGTGTCACCATATGTTAAGTTTTTTTCTGACCAATCAGAAACAATGTTTAATACTTGTTGGCTGTGAAGATTCCAACTTTCATTATTTTCGTTAGCATAATTTTTCCACTCAGGGTCTGAAAAATACTTGGAAAAATAAATAGCTTCTTCTTCGGGTTGAGTACCGCCTATGTAATTTGCTATTTCATTAAAACCCTTGTAAGCAAATGTGTCGTAAACATGAATAGGTGTTTCAATAGTTTCCGCTTCATTGTCAACGACTTGAGCTTCTTTTTTCTTATTATTACATGATAAAATTACAAACGAAAAGATAAATGCTAAAATACAAACTTGTTTCATAATTAAAATTTTTTGCCAAAAGTATAAAATATTAAGTAATTGACAAATGATACGTGTAATAAAAAATATATTGAATTTAAGTAAAAAATTCACTATTAACCGACTAAATTCAAAAAATGTGGCTTATAGGTCAAAAAGTAGGCTGTAATCTTCTAAACATGTTTCTATTACTATCTTTGCACCAAATCAAAGGTTATGAATAAAAAAAGTGCTTTTATTGCAACAGTCCAATTATCAAAAAAAATGG